>Ga0265297_10003092_pt1 | contig 31195 bp, 25 predicted proteins | sample Munlanlwell13791_FD_192502 | JGI IMG/M metagenome (GOLD analysis project Ga0265297, IMG submission 192502) | Leachate microbial communities from a municipal landfill in Southern Ontario, Canada - Leachate well 137-91 | ecosystem: Engineered > Solid waste > Landfill > Unclassified | place...
AAAAGGTACTCCGGGGATAACAGGCTGATCATTCCCAAGAGCTCATATCGACGGAATGGTTTGGCACCTCGATGTCGGCTCGTCACATCCTGGGGCTGGAGAAGGTCCCAAGGGTTCGGCTGTTCGCCGATTAAAGTGGCACGTGAGCTGGGTTCAGAACGTCGCGAGACAGTTCGGTCCCTATCTGTTGTGGGCGTTGGAAGTTTGAGGGCACCTGACTCTAGTACGAGAGGACCGAGTCGGACACACCTCTAGTGTACCAGTTGTTGCGCCAGCTGCATTGCTGGGTAGCTACGTGTGGATGAGATAAGTGCTGAAAGCATCTAAGTACGAAACTCAGCTCAAGATGAGACTTCCTTTAAGGGCCGTCGTAGACTACGACGTTGATAGGCTATAGGTATAAAGTCAGTAATGGCAAAGCCGAGTAGTACTAATTGCCCGTAAACTTTCTGTTACACTCTGTTTTTTCCATTTGCTCCGTTGTATTTTCTTTCTCATATATGTCGTTTTTTATCTAAGATATTTAAGATCTTATGGTGACTTTAGCGATGATGCCCACCTCTTCCCATTCCGAACAGAGAAGTTAAGCTCATCAGCGCAGATGGTACTGGTTTTTCCGGGAGAGTATGTCGTCGCCAACCTTTATAATCCCGACCCTAAAAAGTCGGGATTTTTTTTTACTTTTTTTTATTCTCTTCACTTTCGCCGGAAATCAATACTTTTGCCAAAATTTTTTCCAACTGATGAATAGTAAAATCCCTTTCTTTTTTTCTTCTTTGTTTTTCCTCTCTGCCAATTTTTTATTATTCTCGCAGAAAACTACTGTTAACAATAATAGTTTACCTCAATACTATTCATTGTCCCGAAATTGTGTTTCCTCTTTTCCTTTTACTAATATTGATACTTCCATTCGTCAGATTCAAAAATATGACCCGATTTTCAATAAAGTTAATTTTTATGCAAACCTCGGAAATTTAGGCTCTCCTTACCGTAATCTGTTATTTTTTACTGATGAAAATATAGAATTTAAGGCAATTACCAATCCTTATGAGGATTATGTTTATCGTGGTGAAAATATAAGATTTTATAACGTTACCCGCCCTTATACCGAACTGAAATATGTGATGGGTTCGAAAAAGGAGCAATCTCTCAAAATTCAGCATTCGCAATCGGTTCGTAAGAATCTGACTTTAGGATTTACTTACCAGATTATTAATTCTCCGGGATATTACAAATACCAGAAAACCAATAATAATTCGCTGGCTTTAGCGGCGGCTTACAATACTGATAATAAAAGATATTCGGCTAATGTAGCTTATACTTTTAATCGTTTTAAAACAAAAGAAAACGGCGGTATTGTCAGCGATTCCACTTTTGAAAACAACCTGGAAACAGACAGGGAAGTTTACCTGACAAATCTTAAAGAAGCGGAAAGCCATTACCGCGAATCGGGCATTACTTTTCAACAAAGTTTTTATCTCGGCAGAATTCCTAAAAATAAGATAAAAGAATCAAAACAAACTGATTCAACACTCAACATTGCCGATAGTACAAAAGCCAAAGAGAATTTTAGAAACATCAGAGGCATGAGAAATGCTTTTTGCCTTGGAACTTTGCACCACCGTTTTGATTACCACAGGCAAAGCAGTGTTTATGCTGATTCCGACCCTGTTTCGGGATTCTATTCACGCATATATTCCGATTCAGTTCAAACACTCGACAGCACCCATGTTGAACAGATTTCGAACGAATTTTTCTGGTCGAACCATTCGCCATTGCTCCCCGATTCTTCAAGAATTCTTCGGCTTTATTTTGGCGTAAAACATCAATACTCAATTTATAACGATAATTACGGAACAAAATATTTTTCGCAGGTAATTCCTTCAGCAGGTTTTGTTTTACACCCGATAAAGATTTCGGAATTAAATGTCAATGTTTCTTATGTAACAGGAACCTACAATGATGGTGATTACCTTATGAATGCCAGATTGATAAACAGTTTTGGGAAAACCAATCAATTGAAACTTGAATTTTCAGCAACTTATTTGCGCCAAATGCCTGCATGGTTTTACAGTTTTTATCGTTCAAATCATTTTTACTGGATGGAAAAGTTAAAACCACAGGAATTGAACAAACTTGGTGCAACGCTCTCATGGAAAGGATATTCGGCATGTGCAAATTATTTTGTGATTTCTCATTTTACTTTTCTTGACGAGCAAGCCTTGCCTGCTCAGGATAATTCTACGCTGAAAGTTTTTCAAATAAATGTGCGAAAGAATTTTAGGCTGGGAGGAATACATTTTGACAATAATTTTGCCTGGCAGAAAATAATGAGCAGCGACGCATTGCATCTGCCCGAAATAATGCTGAATTTTTCGCTCTATTACCAGATGTCGTTGTTCAATAATGCATTACTTGCGCAGGTGGGCTTGGATGCCTCGTACAATTCGGCTTATTATGCCGATGCTTATATGCCTGCATTGCATAGTTTTTATTTGCAAAAGGAAAAGAAAATTGGAGATTACTGCTATGGTGATGTATTTATCAATTTTCAGGTGAAACGGGCAAACCTGTTTGTGAAATACCAGCATTTCAACAGTTGGTTTGGCGATTACCGCTATTATGCCTCGCCACATTATCCTATGCCTGATGCCGGTTTTCGTTTTGGTGTAAGCTGGAGGTTTTACGATTAAGCCTTTTAGCTCAATTACGAATTACGGAAATCAATTACGAATTAAAAATTACGAATTACGGGTTAAAATCTGCCAGAGTTTGAAGTTCTTGGCAGAGTTTAAAAAGAAGAAAAAAAATCTGTTCCAACCCGTATGACCCGCGTCATCCGTGTTCCATCAGAAATTATCAATTCAGGTTTCACCCCCTTTAGAGCCAATCGAAGTTGATATCAATTCAGGTTTCACCCCCTTTGGAGCCTATCGAAGCTGATATCAATTCAGGTTTCACCCCCTTTGGAGCCTATCGAAGCCGATATCAATTCAGGTTTTTAATTACAAATTACGGAAACCCATTAACCATTAATAATTAAATCCGTTTCAATCCGTCTGATCCGCGTCATCCGTGTTCCAATGTCAACCACAAATTCTTAGCGTTCTTTGCGACAAACTCTGCGCTTCTTTGCGGTTAAATTTTTTTGCCGCAAAGTTCGCAAGGAATTGCGCAGAGAACCGCAAAGCCTGCTAAAAAACAATTAACCATTCAGGTATAAGTGCATTTGGGGTAAATCAATCACCATGAACTATATAAAAAAAGCCCTCACAAAGAGCTTTTGGAGGGCTTTCATCGAAGGATTATTTTTCGATTTTCCTTACGGCATCTATCACTGTACCATCCACCCATTTAATGATTGCGACAATTTCGTCGCTAAATTTGGGCTTTGAAGGTTTCCCGCAAATGCGTTCGGCTTCTTCTTTCAATTCCTCAATGGTTTTAATGGGGAGATAGGTGTTTTTCAATTTTTCAATCAGATCGGTACGATTGGGATTGATAGCAATACCACGTTCGGTAACAATGACATCAATCAGTTGTCCTGGTCCGCAAAGTGTTGTTACTTCATCAATAATCACAGGGATACGGTCTCTGAACAAGGGAACCGGTAAAATAACACATTTTGAATGCAGGCAGTTTTGCCAGCCACCAATACCGTGTAGCAGGTAGCCGTCGCTGTGCGAAACAACGTTTCCATTAAAGTTAACGTCAATTTCGGTGGCACCAAGTATTACGATATCGGTCATTGAATTGTAATTACCTTTGCTGTGGTAGTTATAGGCATGCCAAACCGAAACGTCGAGATGGTTGGCATTGTCGCGGATGGAGCGAACCGATTCCAAATCGAACGACTGGGCATCGAGAATATAGTCGAGAACGCCTTCTTCGAGCATTTTAACCATGTATTGAGTACTACCACCAAAACCAAACCGTGCTTTTTCTCCACGGGCTTTCAGAATTTCGTGGAAATAAATACCTATTGAAAGAGATGTTCCACCAGCACCAGCCTGGAAACTGCAGCCGTCTTTCAGTAAACCTGCTTCGAGGCAAAATTGGGCAGTCATTTCGGCAATTAAAAGTCTGTCGGGGCTTTTGGTTACCTGTGTGGTTCCGGATACAATTTTTTCGGGATAACCTATTTTATCAACTACCACCACATAGTCAACATAATTGCCTAAAACTTGCATGGGTGCACAGGGGAATGGAACAAGATTATCGGTAACGATAATTACCTTATCGGCATACATCATGTCGGCAAGAGCATATCCCAGCAAACCGCAAGCGGAGTTGCCGTCAACCCCGTTGGCATTGCCGAAAGCGTCGGCAGTGGGTGCTGCGATCACGGCAATGTCAATGTGAACTTCTCCGTCCTGAATGGCTTGCACTCTTCCTCCGTGTGAGCGGAGAACGGCTACACCTTTCATTTTCCCTTCGGAACAAAATTTTCCCAAGGGTCCGTTCATACTGCCTTCAATATGATTGATAGTTCCGTCTTCCAGATATTTAATCAATGGTTCGTGGCAAGGAAAAGAGGCAGATGGCAGCCAAACAAGGTCTTTAATTCCAAATTCGCTTGCAATATCAAAAATCATGTTGCTTACCAAATCGCCGTCGCGCAGGTGATGATGAGTCGAGATGGTCATTCCGTCTTTTAGTCCACACTTGCGAAGTGCTTCGGTGAGTGTGCCAACGGTTTTGTTTCCATCTTCGGGATAATCAAGCACTGTGGGTATTGGTGATGAATATTTTCTTCCTTCGGGGCGATGTTTGCCTATTCCTTTAAAGGGAATAACCTTTTGCCCGTTTACCTCGGTAGGGACTAACCTGCCGGCTGCGTTTACTACCAGATTATCATATTTTTTCATTCTTCTTCCCTCCAGTTTTTTGAAAGTTTACCCATGGTTATTGCTAATTCAATTGTTCGTTGAGCCCGTTTTACTACGGGAGGATCTATCATTTTGGTACCCAATGATACTACACCAAGCCCTTTTTCGGTGGCGTTGATAAATGCATTTACAATTTTTTTGGCTTTATCAATTTCAGTTGTTTCGGGTGCAAAATTTTCGTGAATAACACGGATTTGCCGGGGATGGATACATCCCATGCCATCGAAACCTAATGCTTTTGATTTTAATACGTTTTGTTTAAGCGCTTCCATGTCGGCGACATCGGAAAAAACTGAATCAATAGCTTGGATTCCGGCAGCTTTACAGGCATTTACCAATTGGCAACGGGCATAAAATGATTCAGTAGCTTCGTTTGTACGGCGTGTGCCAAGGTCGGCGGTGTAGTCTTCGAGTCCTATTGCCATTGCTACAACATTTTCGGCCGAACGTGCAATTTCAAAGGCATTCATCACTCCGAGCGCACTTTCAATGATAGGCATTAGCCAGATAGGCGAATTCAACCCTGTTTCTTGCTGAATGGATGCAATTTTTTTGTTCACAGCATGAATTTGCTCTGCATGTTCACACTTTGGAACAAGAATGAGGTTAACATTATAGGGGATAATGTAATCGAGGTCGTCGAGACCGGCAGGAACCTGGTTAATACGAACCATACGTTCGGCACCGTAGAAATCAACAGAAAGTAATGCGTTGCGAACCAAATAACGGGCTTCTGCTTTTTTTGAATAAGCCACAGCATCTTCAAGGTCGAGAATGATTCCGTTAGGATGGTGAATGCCAGCATTCAGCATCAGTTGCGGACTGTTTCCCGGAAGATATAGGCGCGAAAAGCGATTCCGGTCTTTGGTAGTTGTGTAAATATTTTGCGGAAGCATTTCCGGAAGAAAAACTTTATCAGTAGTTATCAATTGTTTGATAGCTGCTTCCATACGGGCGGCAAGTACAAAATCGAGTGCTCCGAAATCTTCAATAAGCAGACGGCAATTGTTGATTGCAAAAAAAGAAAGTATTTCCCTGGCTTTCGTAATAATTGCATTACCGTACAGGGCTTTCACTTTGCTTTCGAGTTTGATCTCTGTCCCCTGTGAATCGGTAAGTTCAAGGGTAACATGGCAATCGGAACGGATACCCTTTCCTTTATTTCCGGCTAAAGCTGTAGTTTCCAATGTGTATCTCCTTATATTTTGAAGTTAATGGTGGATAAATAGATGGCTCAAAATTAATAAATAAGGTGGTAAAGACAAATAAACATCTGTAAAAAAAAGATGAATATGGTTGTAGTGTAAAAATGAGACAATAATGTGTAAAATAAAAAAAGCCACTCTGAAAGAGCAGCTTTTTTCCAAAAATCTTTTCAGAAGAATTAATTATTTCACTTCTTCTGCTGGTTTTACGGTGTCAGCTTTAATAGTGTCAGCAGCTACCTGTGCAAGGCTATCAGCTATTCTAATACTGTCAGCTTTAGCTATAGAGTCCAATTTAGCTTGTTCAGCTTCTTTGTTAGCGCCTGATTTACATGCTACAAAGGCAACCATTCCTGCAACTACTAATAATGCAAAGAGTTTTTTCATGTGTTTGATTTTTGATGGTTAATTAGGCTGCAAATATAAAAATATTTTTAGTTTGTACTTTAATTTCTTAAAAAATGTTAAAAAATTTTAAAAATAGATATTAACAATCTAATGTTAATAACCTTTCATCATCTGGATTGCTGCCGTAGGACTCTCAGCAGAAAAAATACTGTTCCCTGCAACAAGGATATTGGCGCCGGCTGCAACAAGTTTTTCAGCATTTTCGGTAGATACACCTCCGTCAATTTCAATGGCGGTGGAGGTTTTTTTGCGTAGTATAAGCTCTTTTAAAAGGGATATTTTTTCATAAGTGCCTGCAATAAATTGCTGCCCGCCAAAACCCGGGTTTACCGACATCAGAAGAACGATATCAGCTTCGTTTATACTATTTTCGAGAAAATGCACAGGGGTATGGGGGTTTAATACAATTCCTGCTTTCATTCCCAGCGATTTTATAGCAGTAAGGGTACGATGTAGGTGGGTACAGGCTTCGAAATGCACGTGTAAAATATCGGCTCCGGCATCTCTGAATTCCTGCAGATAACGGTACGGTTCGGTTATCATCAGATGAACATCGAGGGGCTTTTCTGCGTGTTTTTTTAAGGCTTTAATTACAGGAAAGCCAAAAGTTATGTTAGGAACAAATACCCCATCCATTACATCAATATGGATCAAATCGGCTTGGCTTGCATTTAGCATTGCAATTTCCTGCGACAATTTTGATAGGTCGGCAGAGAGCAAGGATGGTGCAACTAAAACAGGCATAGGGTTATTATCCAAGATATGTTTTTAGGATTCTGCTTCGGGTGGTATGTTTGAGCCTTCGAATGGCTTTTTCTTTAATCTGGCGGACGCGTTCGCGTGTCAGTTCGAATTTCTCACCAATTTCTTCAAGTGTCATGGGATGGCTTCCGTTCAAACCGAAGTATTGCCTGATGACGTCAGCTTCGCGTTGGGTAAGAGTAGATATTGCCCTGTCAATTTCTTTTTTCAGGGATTCGTACAACAGCCCCGATTCGGGAGTGGGAACATCGTCGGCACGCATTACATCGTACATGGTATTGTCTTCGTCCTGTACCAGAGGAGCATCCATCGAAACATGCCTGCCCGAATTTCGCATAGATTCCTTTACTTCGTTTTCCGTAATTTCAAGTATTCCGGCTATTTCGTCGGCATTGGGTTCGCGTTCATATTGTTGTTCCAGTTGTGCATAGGCTTTATTTATCTTGTTGATGGAGCCTATTTTATTCAGGGGTAATCTTACTATGCGCGATTGTTCGGCTAAAGCCTGCAGTATGGATTGGCGAATCCACCAAACTGCATACGAAATAAATTTAAAACCACGGGTTTCGTCGAACCGTTGGGCTGCTTTTATCAGTCCGAGATTGCCTTCGTTAATCAGGTCGGGAAGGCTTAGTCCCTGGTTTTGGTATTGTTTTGATACGGAAACAACAAATCGAAGGTTTGCCTTGGTAAGTTTTTCGAGAGCTGATTTATCTCCTTGTTTAATCCGTTGGGCTAACGAAACTTCTTCATCTGCAGTAATTAGTTCCACTTTTCCAATTTCCTGAAGATATTTATCCAAAGAAGCGGTTTCGCGGTTAGTAACTTGTTTGGTAATTTTTAGCTGCCTCATGCCAATGTATAAATTGAAAATGAATGTTTATCGTATGTTTAAAGAAATGTATTGCAAAAAGCGGGTTAAAATTAAAAAACTTATGTTTGCGGAGGCTTAGGCAGAAGAACTTTCCGTGATAATTTTAATTTTCCCGTTTTGCTGTCTATATCAATAAGTTTTACTTCTAACTCGTCTCCAACTTTTAAAACACTTTCAACGGTTTTCAGGTGTTTCCACTCTATTTCAGAAATATGCAGCAATCCGTCTTTCCCGGGAAGAATTTCCACAAAAGCGCCAAAAGGTTGAATGTTTTTTACTACACCTTTATATATTTCACCAATTTCAGGAACAGCAATAATACGTTTGATTTTTTCTCTAACGGCTTCGATAGAGTCTTTATCTGCAGATACAATGTCAATGATACCGAATTCGCCTACTTCTTCAATTACAATAGTAGAGTTGGTTTCGCGTTGCATTTCCTGAATAACTTTTCCACCGGGTCCGATAACGGCGCCAATAAATTCTTTAGGAATAGTCATTTTTACTATTCTTGGAACATGGGGTTTATAATCCTGACGGGGTTCGGTAATGGTTTTTTCCATTTCATCTAAGATGTGCATTCTGCCGCGATGGGCTTGTTCAAGAGCTTCCGCCATAATTGCGTACGATAGTCCATCTACTTTTATATCCATTTGGCAGGCTGTTATTCCATCTCGTGTACCAGTAACTTTAAAGTCCATATCGCCAAGATGGTCTTCGTCTCCAAGAATATCAGAAAGAACGGCATATTTACCGCTTTGGGTATCGGTAATCAATCCCATGGCAATACCTGATACCGGTTTACGTATTTTTACACCGGCATCCATGAGTGCAAGGGTACCTGCACAAACGGTAGCCATAGAGGATGAACCGTTTGATTCGAGAATATCGGAAACGATACGTATGGTGTAGGGATTTTCTTCTCCTGTGGGTACCATGGGTTTCAATGCCCTTAATGCGAGGTTCCCGTGTCCTATTTCGCGGCGGCTTGTGCCCCTTACGGCTTTCACTTCTCCGGTTGAAAATGGAGGGAAGTTATAATGGAGAATGAAATTTACCTTGTCTTCTATTACTGCGCCGTCAATTATTTGTTCATCAAGCTTGGTTCCAAGTGTAACTGTTGTAAGCGATTGGGTTTCACCGCGGGTAAAAATAGCCGAGCCATGTGCGGTGGGTAAATAATCCACTTCTGTCCAGATGGGACGAATTTCGTCAAGCTTTCTGCCATCAAGTCTTATGCGTTCGTTCAGGATAACGTCGCGAACAGCTTTTTTATTCACATCGTGGAAATAACGAGAAATCAGCGGTCCCTTTTCCATGGCTTCTTCCTCGCTCAGGGTTAGAATAAAATCTTCTTTTACTTTGTCGAACAGTTCGGTGCGTTCGTGCTTACCTGTGGGGTTCTTCGCTATTTCATAAATCCGGGAATAGGAAAAATCATGTACTTTTTTTTCAAGTTCTTCATCCTGCGATTCGTGACAATATTCACGTTTTACATGGGCTTTTTCTACCATTTCCATCAGTTCACACTGAGCCTCGCATTGTTTTTTTATGGCTTCGTGGGCAAGTTTCAGGGCTTCTATCATATCGTTTTCCGATATTTCTTTCATTTCTCCTTCTACCATCACAATGTTCTCCTTTGAAGCAGCGACCATTATATCAATATCTGCTTCCGGAATTTCGGAAAAACCAGGATTAATTACCAAATTTCCGTTTATTCTTGCTACTCTCACTTCAGAAATAGGACCCAGAAAGGGAATATCTGAAACCATAAGTGCCGACGAAGCTGCCAGGCAGGCAAATGCATCGGGCTTAATATCGGGGTCGGAAGAAATTAATGTGATAAGTACTTGGGTTTCCGCATGGTAATTGGCAGGAAAAAGGGGGCGTATTGCCCTGTCAACTAAGCGGGCAATCAGGATTTCATATTCTGACGGACGGGCTTCCCGTTTAAAAAAACCCCCCGGAAAACGACCTGCCGCTGCATATTTTTCCTGGTATTCTACTGTTAGTGGCATGAAATCAACATTCTCAGCCGCTTCTTTTTTTGAACATACGGTGGCTAACAACATAGTGTTAGCTATCTTTACTACCACCGAACCATCGGCTTGCTTGGCAAGCTTACCGGTTTCGATGGAAATATTTCTGCCATCGCCCAGATCAAAAGTCTTTACAAATCCTTGCATAAAATTGATAAGGTGTTATGATTATTTGATTACTATTTTCTGATGTATTCAATACAAAAAAAGGCAATTCGGAACAATTGCCTTCATTTGGATATTTTTTATTGTGCTTCAGGGTTATTTTCTGATGTTTAATTTTTTGATGATAGTTCTATATCTTTCAATATCAATTTCTTTTAGATAGTCAAGAAGCCTGCGGCGTTTTCCTACAAGACGAACCAGTGCCCGTTCGGTAAAAAGGTCTTTCTTATTGGATTTTAAATGCTGTGTAAGGTGCTGAATACGATATGTAAACAATGCAATTTGTCCTTCGGAACTGCCGGTATCTATTTCGGAAGTGCCGTGCTGCTTGAAGATATCTTTTTTAATCTCTGGTGTTAAATACATGATTGTTTAATTAAAAGTGACTTGCTTTTGGGTGTGCAAAATTACAATTTTTTTTTAAATGACAAAGAAGCCGCATTTTTTTTACAAAATATTTCAAACCTTAACCTGCTTAAAAAACTTGTGCAAAGTAAATAAATATTTAATTTAGCATGGCGTTTTATCTGTAAAATAATAAAATTATGAAAAAGTTTTTATGGGTTTCTTTCATATTTATGATTTTGGTAATCAGTGTAAAAAGTCAATCGTATGTTACGATGATTGATATTGAGAATATTGCAGTAAAATCAAACAGAGATTACAAGCAATTACAATCTCCTGACCACAGAGTTGAAGGAAGCATGTATCTCAATGAAGCTTTTTCTCCGGGCCTTCTTGTTATGAAAGCTACTGATAATGTGATTAGCAATTTGCAATTTCGTTATAATGTTTACATGAAACAAATGGAATTTATTCATAATGGCGATACACTTGCTTTAACTAAACCTGAAAAAGTTAAATACATTGTTTTTCAAGATCAAACATTTGCATACCTTCAATATTTGAAGGGAGAAAGAATAGAAAATGATTATTTCCAAATTTTGGTTGATGGGAAATTCCAGTTATTACACCATTATATGGTGCTTTTTGAGCCAAGAAATCCACCTGCAACACCTTACAATGCAGGAAATTTCAACGACAAGTATTCACAATTGGACGATTTTTATGTGCAAAGAGAAGGAGAGCTGGCAACAATTGTTTCTCTCAGTAAAAAAAGCTTATTGGCCTTTATGAAAGATAAAGAGCCCCAGATTATGCAATTTATTAAAAAAAATAAACTGAAAATCAGGAAGCCGGAAGATGCAGTCCGGCTAATAACATTTTATAACAGCCTTCTTTAAAAGTATTTAAATATGAAATGACATAATTAACAGTAAATGAAGATATTTCTTGTTTCTGCGACTTCTGCTGAAATTGAGCCTTTCTTACATAGGGCATCTTTCAGGAAAAAACTTGCTTCCGGAAAAGAGCGGTTTGCATATGGTAAAGCAATCATTGATGTGCTGATTACGGGTGTAGGCATGGTTCCCACCGCATTTTGGATGGCAAAATCCTTATACAAAGAAAATTATGATGTTGCAATCAATGTAGGTATTGCAGGGAGTTTTTCTACCGGGCTTCAGATCGGAGAAATCGTTAATGTTGTAAGTGATAGGTTTTCGGAAATAGGCGCCGAATCAGGAGAACAGTTTCTCTCTCTTATTGATTTGAAATTACTTGAAGACGATAAAGCTTTCGCTACAAATAATGAACTGGTAAATAGCAGTGTATTCGAAAGTAAAACCATTAATTCCTTAAAAAAAGTAAAAGGGATAACTGTAAATACGGTACATGGATGCAATGACAGTATTCAGAAAGTGAGAAAGTTGTTTCACCCGGATGTAGAAAGTATGGAAGGTGCCGCATTTTTATATGTCTGTTTGAATGAAAGGATACAATGTTTGCAACTACGGGCAATCTCCAATTACATTGAAACCCGTAACAAGGAAAAATGGAACATCCCATTGGCTATTCGCAATGTAAACAATGCTTTATTTATGATACTGGATGAATAAGAACACTCAAAATAACAAAAAGTTGCAGTTAGCATTCAGCCCCTGTCCCAACGACACTTTCATGTTCGATGCGTTGATAAATCACAGGATGGGTGCTGTGGACCTGGATTTTGATTATCACCTTGCTGATATTGAAACTCTCAATCTCAAAGCTTTTGATGGGTATTTTGATGTTACCAAGCTGAGTTTTCATGCTTTATTGTACCTTGCAAAGGAATATACCTTGCTGGATGCCGGATGTGCTTTGGGCAGGAACTGCGGACCCGTTCTCATAGCGCGAGAGCCCTTTTCTTTAGAAAAATTAGCAAAAGCAACCATTGCCATCCCTGGTCGGTATACCACTGCCAATCTGCTATTTAGTCTTGCTTTTCCTGAAAGTAAGGTAAAAAAAGAAATTTTATTTTCCGACATCGAAAATGCCGTACTTACGAGACAGGTTGATGCCGGAGTTATAATTCACGAAAGCCGTTTTACTTTCGAACAAAGAGGTTTGATTAAGCTGATGGATTTGGGCGAATGGTGGGAAAGCGAAACAGGATGTCTTATACCGTTGGGCTGTATTGTGATAAAACAAAGTGCAGGTTCTGAGATTATTAAAAAAACCGAGAACCTTATACGAAAAAGTATTGAATATGCTTTTGAAAATCCAGAGCATTCTTCCGGATTTGTCAAAAATCATGCAAGGGAAACGCTTGATTCGGTAATAAGGCAACATATTCAATTGTATGTAAATAAATTCTCCATTTCACTCGGTGAAGAGGGAAGAAAAGCCGTGGAAACACTCTTTGAAAAGGCAGCACAAGTCAGATTGATTCCTTAAGAAATCCTTACTTTTTACAAAAAATACCTGATTTTTGCTATTGTCAAAATAAATCCTTTATTTTACAGGGTTTTTTAAACAAATGTTGAATTTAAAATCAGAAAAATATGAAAAAAGGAGTACTTGTTTTTGCAGCATGTTTAAGCATGGCTGCCATGCCCGTATTTGCCCAGATGGATAACCTTACCAACATGAGTGCGGAATGGATGCGCACCGGCAACAGAAATGCAGCTCTCGATGCTGCTGACATTGTGGTGTATAACCCTGCTGGGTTGACTAAAATAAAAGATGGTTTGCATATAAACCTGAGCAATCAAACCTTGTTTCGCCAACCTCAGCATACTTTTGACCTGGGTTTCGGTAAAGGTGAACAAACTTTTAAACAGGATAAAACCGACCCAATTTTGCCAAATTTATACCTTGCTTATAAAAAAAATAACTGGGCAATTCATGGCGGAATCTACATTCCCGGAGGTGGTGCTACTGCCGATTATCCGGATGGTTCGATTACTACAGAATTGATTTCCTTGCAATTATTGCAATCATATGCCGCACAGGGTGCTGATTATACAATGGCTGCCAATCAGTCGCTTAAGGCTTCTTCATATTACATTGCTTTTGCCCTGGGGGGAAGTTATGCTTTTAACGATGCTGTTTCTGTTTCGTTGGGAGCTAGATACCTTAGCTGTAAAAATACAACAAAAGCCGGAATGACACTTACTGGCTCGCAAGTATTACCCGACCAGCAATTTGCAGTGAAAACAGAAGACAATGCAGATGGTTTTGGTGGAGTAGTAGGATTAAATATTCAACCTTTTGAAAAATTAAACATCGGTGTAAAATACGAAACATCTGTTGCTCTTAACTTTGAAACTGATGTAAAAAATGATGATTTGCAAATGTTTACAGATGGTGCAAAAAATCATCGCGACCTTCCGGCGAGCTTTAATATTGGTTTTGCCTATAACATGTCGAAAAAACTCCAAGCAGAATTTGATTATGGTTATTATTTCCAACAGGCAGCTGACTGGGGAAAAACAAAGGATAGAAATATTTTCCCAGTTGACCATAGCTTGTCGGAAATGGCAGGAGACTGTTATACAGCCGGTTTAGCTCTTATTTATCATCCCGTCGAAAAACTAACCCTCAGCACCGGAGCCATTTTTACCAAATTTTTATATGAGGACAAAGAAGGCTATTATACCAGCCTTGGCTCTTTTGAAGTGCTGAAAAACGACAACTGGAATTTCAGTCTGGGCGGTGCGTACCGACTGTTTAAAGGGGTTAACCTGAACCTTGCCTTCGGATACTGTGTGTGGAAAGATTACAATACCAAATCGTTGCAGATAGAAATGCTGAAATTTGCTACCCAAAATCCGGATACCGACCCGATTATAAAGACCAGCGATAATGCTACCATTATTGCAGTAGGTTTTGATTTTTCGTTATAAAAAGTTTATCACATTTATTGCTACTTTTGTCGCTCCTCCCGTTCTTCTATAGCAGGAGGAGCGTTTTTTTAATCTTTTGAAAATGATAGTAATTACAGGAGCAGCCGGGTTTATAGGAAGTTGCCTGGCAGGCAAACTCAACGAAAACGGCGTTTTTGACCTTGTCCTTGCCGATGATTTTTCAAACCAGACAAAGGCTGACAACATTAATACAAAAAAAATTAAAGAAAAGGTTGAACGTTCTATTTTGTTTAACTGGCTGGAGCAAAATCATGAAAATGTTAATTTTGTGCTTCATATAGGAGCCAGGACTGATACTACCGAATTTCGGAAATCCGTTTTTGACGAATTGAATGTGAATTATTCAAAACAGGTATGGAATTTCTGTACCCGCTATCAGATTCCTTTAATTTATGCTTCCTCTGCGGCTACATACGGGCTTGGTGAGTTGGGTTACAGCGATGACCATGCGTTAATTCCCAGCCTGAAACCTTTGAATCCCTATGGAAATTCGAAAAATGAATTCGACAAATGGGTGCTGCAGCAAAACGAACAGCCCCCGCTATGGTATGGCTTGAAGTTTTTCAATGTGTATGGTCCCAATGAATACCATAAAGGACGCATGGCTTCCGTAATTTTTCATGCTTTCCACCAGGTTCGGAAAACCGGGAAAGTGAAACTTTTTAAATCGCATCGTCCCGATTTTACCGATGGTGGGCAACTTCGCGATTTTGTGTATGTGAAAGATGTTGTGTCGGTTATCCTTTTTCTGATGAATAAAAAAGGCTTTTCAGGAATTTATAATCTGGGAACAGGTAAAGCACGTACATTTCTCGACCTTGCAGCAAATACTTTTAAAGCATTGGAAATTCCTGAAAATATTGAATTTATTGATACTCCTATTGATATACGCGATAAATACCAGTACTTTACACAGGCAGACATGACAAAGTTGTTTTCCATCGGGTATCAACAGCCTTTTTTCAGTCTTGAAGAAGGTATTGCAGATTATGTAAAAAATTTCTTGGTTTATCAGGAATATTTATAGAGTACTGCATTACAGACTTTATTTGAAATTTGCATAATAATTTGTAAATCAAATTAATTTTGGTGCTATGTATATTTTGGCTGCTTTTCGAATAATACCCGTGTAATTTTTTTCCCCTCGTAGTTTTTTTTCAATATCTGTGAAGTTGTAGTTTTTTTATCTGTTAAAAATTATGAAAGAGGAAAGTTTTTTCTTTTTCATGTGTCTTATCCATATACATTTGCAAACTGAAAATTTATCCGATTATATGTGTAAATCATTTAAAGTCAATTTTTTATTAATCTTTTTGTTTTCTACAACATCATTTGTTTTTTCACAGCGACCTTCACAGGGAAATGGTAGCATGCCCCAGGGAAGCGGAAAAATTACCGGGATTCTCATTGATGCCCAGGCTTCACAACCCATTGAATACGGAAATGTGCTGGTTTTTCGTGTAAAAGATTCTGTAATGGTTACCGGCAACATCAGTAATGTAACCGGGAAATTTACTATCGAACCAGTCCCTTTTGGAAAATATTATCTAAAAATTCAATTTATAGGATACAAAACCAAATACATAAACAATGTTTCCATTTTATCCAAAAATCCGGAAGTTGATTTGGGCAAAATTCAGATTTCGCAGTCGGCAAGTTCGCTTTCAGCAGTGGATGTAGTGGCACAAAAGGAAATGATTACCAATAACCTGGATAAAAAAGTCATCAATGTTGACAGAAATATTGCTAGTTCGGGCGGCACAGCCATTGATGTAATGCAGAACCTGCCTTCGGTTTCGGTGGAATCAGATGGAAACATCAGCCTGAGAGGAAATACCAATGTTACTATCCTTATTGATGGTAAGCCTTCGGGAATGGCTAATTTGAGTGCTTCGGACGCTTTGAGCCAAATTCCGGCAAGTTCTATCGAAAGTGTGGAACTGGTTACCAACCCTTCTGTGCGTTACGACCCGGAAGGAACTTCCGGAATTATTAATATAGTGCTGAAAAAGAAAAGCCTGCTGGGGCTTAATGGTATGGTACAAGCCAATGCCGGTACGGGGGATAAATACAGCGGCACACTGAACCTTAACTATCGTAACAAAGGATTAAATTTGTTTGGAAACATGGATTTGCGTCAACACCGCAGCAAAGATTCCGGTACAGGTTTTCGTACCACTGAGTATAACAACATTGTTTCTTACCTTAGCCAGCATACAGATGGAACCAGTGAGAACAAGATGTACAATATCAATGTTGGAGCCGATTATTATCTGAACGATCGCAATTCTATTACGCTACAGTACCAGAACCGCCATATGGACCGTTCGGAAGATGAAACTACCGATAATCTTACAAAAGATTCGGCATTTAACCTGAAAAGGAATTTCGACCGGAATACAGAAGGAAGCCGTAAGATGAGAACAAATGAATACACACTAAATTACAAACGTACCTTTGAAATGAAAGGGAAGGAGCTTACTGCAGATTTTATTGTTAGTGATAACAGCATGGACGGGGATGAAGATATGCTGCAACGTGAATTTTCCGGAGATACGGTAAGTAGTACTTCACTTCAGCGTTCGATATCCGACAATTCAAACAACATGTATATTGCCCAGGCAAATTATGTTGCTCCTCTTGGTGAAGGTGGCAGATTGGAAGCCGGCTTCAAAAGCTCATACCGTCAACAGGTTTCGGGCAACAATCTGTACAACGTATTGACTAATGATCAACGGGATACTATACAACGAAATCATTTTGCTTACGATGAACAAATTCATGCTATCTATGGAATTTATTCCAACAGCATAAAAAAATTCAAATACCAGGTAGGATTGCGGCTCGAAGAAGCATACACCGAATCGGAACTGAAATATAAAAATGACAAATTCGATAATAATTATTTTAGTTTTTATCCTTCCGTGCATCTGGTGCAGGAAATTGGAAAAGAACAGGAAGTGCAGTTAAGTTACAGTCGCAGGATAAACCGCCCCAATCCCAGGATGATGAATCCTTTTGTGGATTATGAGGATTCACTAAACGTACGCCAGGGTAACCCCAAGTTAAAACCGGAATACATCAATTCGTTCGAGCTGGGGTATTCCAAATACTGGGGAAAAACTTCTTTTACAGGCAGTGTATTTTACCGGAGAACGGATGATGTGATAAATTCTGTAAGCGTTCTGGATTCCAATAATGTTACTTTTACCTCCTATTATAACTTATCTAATAATCAATCCTATGGAATAGAATTGATAGCCACCAAAGAATTTTTCAAAATTCTGAAAATAAATGCAAACTATTCCTGGTTTAAAAGCACTTTCGACGGAAGTAAGGAATATAATATTCCAAAAACAGAAGACTACACATGGACAGCCAAGCTGAATCTTAATCTCAATCTCTCCAAAGATTTTTTCTTTCAGGTCATCTCCAATTACCGTGCTCCGGTAACTATGGCTCAGGGAAAGAGAAAGGAAACTTATTTTACTGATGTTGCATTGCGAAAAGATTTTCTGAAGGGGAAATTATCGGTAAATGCACGTATGAGTGATGTATTTGCAACCCGTAAATACAGTTCTGAAACCTATGGAGAAGGTTTTACCTACGCATCTACCCACAAGGGCGAATCGCAGATAATTTTCCTGGGAATAAGCTATAAGTTTAATAATTACAAACAACAAAAACCCAACAGGGAAGCCAATGGTGAAGAAGGAGATATGGGCGAATTTTAGTCTATTTTCCGGATGTTTCCCGAACCGTTGATGTTGGTGGTAATATCGGGAGAACCCTTATAACTTACATTTCCGCTTCCGCTGATGGAAACATCCAGTTTTTCGAGCGCCATCACATAGCAGTTTCCTGAACCGTTAACATCTACACTACAGCGGCTTCCCGGCATTTCTTCAGAATGGATATTGCCTGAACCGTTGATGGTAAACCATTGTTTTTTGGCAGTACCTTTCAGCAAAATTTTACCGGAACCTCCGATTTTGCAGGTGAGTTCATCATATTCTACATTAAGAAACACACTGCCAGAACCATTGATTGCCAGTTTCAGTTCTTCTCCTTTAAAGGTACCTTTGGTTTCTACATCTGCCGAAGCATTAACTGTGAGTTTTTCAAGTGTATTGGCAGTAAGAAAAATATTGATGCCCTTGTGGCTCCCCAGGCATTTTCTTTCCAGCTCAATTACCAAGGTGTTCCCGGCAACGTGGCACGCAATTTCATCAAGAATATTTTGTTGTGCTTCGATACGAAGCGATTGTGTAGTACCTTGCTGAAGATACAAATGGGCAGGAACATTCACTTCAATTTTTGTAAAAGGATCAGCCTGCATAACCCTTGCCACAGATTCTCCTTTGCCGTTGATGCAATCCATACAACCGCAAAAGGAAAACAATGCCATAATTAACAGAAAGAATATCTTTTTCATTTTCTTATTTTTTACAAATATAGTAAACTTATTCACCCGAGTTCGGGATAAAATATTTTTTCCATCTGCTTGATATTAACCTGTCAGAATTTTAATATCAATAGAAAGGATTTTTTATTTTTGGTGAATTCTCCGTCGAGAGATCAATAATTAATGTCTATGGACAATTTTTTCTTAAAAATCAACATTCTATTAACGTTCATCGCCTACGGCGAAATGTAACATGAAGAAATATTCCAAAAATGGCTTGCAACCTTGTCCCGAAATCAGTTTAATACTAAGAAAAAAACATTTTTCAATATTATAAACACTTGAATCCCGTTTCAGTTTACTTTTGTATCAAATTTGCAAAACCTTTGAAAAGAATCTTACCTGCTTTTTTGGCTTTTACCTTACTTTATAATGCAGTAGGATACTATATTGTATATAAGACTGTCCAATACCAGGCGAAAAAAGAAATGAAACACCGTATATTTCGCCTTGTGCCTGAAAAAGAATTACTACGTTTTGCTGCCGATGACCCGGATTTTTGCTATAACGCAAAATTTATCAATCCACATGAATTTATTTTTGGAGAGAAAATGTATGATATAGTAAAGGAAATTAGTGAAAACGGAAGGATTTATTACATGTGTGTTAACGATGAAAAAGAAGGAACTTTATTAAAAAATTTTAACAGACTTACCTCCGACGACGGTCCTAAAAAATCACAGACACAGCAAACAATGCAACGACTATATAAGTTGCTGGTAAATGAATTTACTGATAATTCTGAAAAATTTACAAATTATATACATAAAAACAAACTTGTATTTACAGAATATAATTGTTTTTATTCTATTCCAGAAGTGGAAATGGTTCCTCCTCCCCCCAAGATATAAATTATTGATAAACAGTTTTTATTTCAGAGTATAGTATATCTCTGTTTTAACTTATTTATTAATAATTTTAGTACAATGAAACCTATATTCCACAAATACAGATGAAAATGATGTTCAACCTTATGGGTTTTATTTGACAATTAAATAACAAATTAATTACAAATGAGAAAAATAATTTTTACTTTATGTATATTTACCTGTTTTATTTATAGTGTTACAGCGCAACAGGTAACAGTTTATGATAAGTCGGACCTGCAGCCCATCGTTAATGTATCCGTTTATAACCAGGCAAAATCTGCAGCTGAAATGACCGATGCCAAAGGCGTGGCAAAACTGTCGGCTTTTAAAGATAATGACACACTGTTTTTTAAGCATATAGCTTATCAGGAATTTAAAATTACCAAAAAGGCACTCTCTCAAAGTAAATATAAAGTGTATTTAGCCGATAATATTATCCGGCTTGATGAGGTGGTGCTTTCAGCGAATAAATTTGAAGAAAAAAAAGCGGATATCCCTCACAAAATTGACATAATCACTGCAAAACAGATAGCATTTAATAATCCGCAAACCAGTGCAGACCTTCTGCAACAAAACGGAAATATTTTCGTACAGCAAAGCCAACTGGGCGGTGGAAGCCCGGTACTCAGGGGCTTTGAAGCCAACAAGGTGTTGCTTGTTGTTGATGGAGTGAGAATGAATAATGCCATTTACCGTAGCGGTCACCTGCAAAGTATCATTACCGTTGACCCTAACATTTTACAAAGAGTAGAAGTGGTTTTTGGCCCGGGTTCAGTTATTTATGGAAGCGATGCCCTGGGAGGAGTGGTGCATTTTTACACCCCCAATCCTTTACTGAGTTTTAACGGAAAGCCTTATGTGAACTCCGGTTTTTTTACAAGGTATTCTTCGGCAGCCAACGAAATGAGCGGGAATGTCCATTTTAATATCGGATTGAAAAAATGGGCATTTCTAACCAATATCTCTTACAAAAACCTGGACGACCTTCATATGGGAAGCGTACGCGACCCTTTTTACGGCGATTTTGGTAAATGTAATTACTATGTAAAAAGAATAAATGGTACTGACAGCCTTCTGAAAAATTCAGATCCGAATTTGCAAAAAGAAACCGGGTATTCTCAATACGATATCATGCAGAAAATATTGTTTCAGGCAAACCGTAACACTCGTTACATTCTTAATCTGCAATACTCCAACTCCAGCAACATCCAACGCTATGACCGTCTGCAACAATTTGCGGGCGGATTACCCAAGTATGCCGAATGGTATTATGGACCTCAAAGCCGTTTGCTGGCTTCACTTCGGGCTGAACTCAGCGGAGATAGAAAATTGTACGACAATTGGAATACTACTATTGCTTATCAGAATATCAGCGAGGACAGGATAAGCCGGAAATACCGCAAAAACAACAAACAATACCAGTTGGAAACGGTGGATGTATTTTCGCTTAACACCGACCTGATGAAAAAAGTAACCCCGGTAAACGAATTGCGCTACGGGTTGGAAACCGTGTATAATTCGGTTTCTTCTGAGGCTTACCAGAAAAATATCCTTACCGGTGAAAAAACTTACGATATGGCTACGCGCTACCCTGATGACTATAATTATATGTTCACACTCGCTGCTTATGCTACCCATAACTGGGAGATCAGCAAGAAATTCATCTTCTCGCAGGGTGTACGCATCAATTACATAGCCCTGCGATCGGTATATACAGATACGATGATGAAAATTATGCAGTTTCCGTTCGACAACACTATTAAACAAGACAATACTGCTGTCAATGGAAATTTAGGCTTTGTGTATCTCCCCGGCAGCAACTGGCGCTTTGCCCTGAGTGCAGCTTCAGGTTTCCGTGCTCCCAATGTGGATGATGTGGGAAAGGTAAACGATTCGAACGCAAAAGACCATTTGTTGGTTATTCCCAACCCCGACCTGAAACCCGAATATTCCTACAACCTGGATTTTACACTGGGTAAAACAGCATTCAATACTTTAAACCTTGAATTTACCGGTTTTTATACTTTACTAAAAGATGCCATCGTTTCCAGTTCTGCCACTTTTAACGGGCAGGATTCCGTGTCGTACGATGGACAAATGTGCGGTATACAAACAAATACCAACAAAGGAGAAGCATATATTTACGGTTTGCAGGCAAATGCAAAATTACAGCTCAATCCGCAACTTTCCGTAACAAGTAATTTAACCTACACCTATGGAAGGGTAAAGGAAGGCGATCAGCCGCTTGATCATGTACCTCCTTTTTATGGTGCTACCACCTACCATTTTGAGTTGAAAAAGTTTCATTCCGAGTTTAGTATAAAATATAATGGCTGGAAAAAGCTGAAAGATTACAACCCCAGCGGCGAAGATAACCTTGCATCGGCTACCGAAAAAGGGATGCCTGCGTGGTACACCCTAAACTTGCGGGCAGGATACCAGATTACAAAACAATTCAACTTGCAGATGGCGTTGGAAAATATGCTTGATATGCATTACAGGGTTTTTGCTTCGGGTGTAAGCGCTCCGGGCAGGAATTTTGTTATCACCTTACGAGGAAATTTTTAACCTGAGAAAGTAAATTAAATGTGTGCCATCCTTTGTAATTTTAGCGAGGGATGGCACTTTTTATGGCTATTGTAAAAGTTCTATGTTTGAAAAATATTAAACCGTTGCAAAAACTTTTTCAGACTTCGATGATGCTCAGTCTGGCAACTAATTACTATTAACCTGAGTTCAGCATAAGGTTGCAAACCATTCTTGTAATATTTCTTCATGTTAAAATCCTGACGGGTTGTTACCAGGCAGATGGAAAACATACTTTATCCCGAAACTCAGGTTAACAGGTCCCTTATTTACACAGTTTTTCCCGGACAGTTCCATTGAACCTCTTCCTCAGACAACTGAATTTCTTCTTCATTCGTCTGTTATCGTTGTTCTCAATAAAAATTATACATTCATTTCTTTTCCAGGGTCCCAGAAAAGACTGTTGAAGTGTACCACCTTGTCGTCCTGCACTTCGATACCTTCGTTTTCAAGGAGTTGCTTCATCACTTCGGGGTTGCCGAAATAGTGTTTGCCGCTAAGTATTCCGTTGCGGTTCACCACACGGTGGGCAGGAATATTTTCCATGGCACTGTGCGAGGCATTCATCGCCCAGCCCACCATCCTTGCCGAGCCACGACTGCCCAGATAAGCCGCAATGGCACCGTAAGAAGTAACCCTTCCGTAAGGAATGCATTTTGCTACTGCATATACCCGTGAGAAGAAATTGAAAGTGTCGGCAGGCACGTTTAAAAGAATAAGGGTTAATGATGAATGTTTAATGGTTAATGGGAGGTATATTGCTTTTTACGGTTCGAAATATATTGCCCGAAAATGTCATTACGTTTAACTTTTGGCTCATAGCTCCCGGCTTTCCGCTATAAATTTCAGATAATGTATCTTCAGTCCTTGTTCCAGCCACATTTTTTCGTAAAAAGTCTGTACTGGCAGCACGTCGGCTATGTCGGGCGTAACCGGGGCATTGTACAAATCGTCGGTTTGATATAGTATTGTGTATCTGTGCATAACAATTATTTCCAATGTGTAATTATACAGTTCCGCGTTATCTGTTTTAAGGTGTAATAATCCGCCGGGGGCAAGAATCTGTTTGTACCTTTCAATGTATTGAGGGGAGGTAAACCTCCTTTTTGCCCTCGAATTACGGGGCTGGGGCTCAGGAAAGGTGATCCATATTTCATTGATTTCGCCCGGGGCAAAAATTTGCTCTATCATTTCCGTATGTGTGCGGATAAATGCCACGTTTTTCATCTGGTTTTCCAGACTGGTTTTACTGCCTTTCCACAGACGGGCGCCTTTTTTGTCGATACCGATACAATTTTTTTCGGGATATTTATCTGCCAGGGCAATGGTGTATTCTCCTTTGCCACAACCTAATTCTACCACTATGGGATGGTTATTTTTAAAAAAACCTGCGTTCCAGTTTCCTTTCATGGAATAACCGGAAGCCAATTCTTCAAAAGTAGGTTGAAATAGATGCGCAAAGGTGGCGTTTTCAGCAAAACGTTGCAGCTTGTTTTTCTTTCCCACGACGGCAATGGCTTATTTATTCAAAATCCAGGCTGAACCGTTGATGGTTTGTTGAATTTCTTTCAGTTGAAGGTTTGCTTCTTCAAGGGTAGCAAAGCCATCAACACTCACGCGGAAAAGCCCGTTACGGGTTTTATCAATTATTGTTGCCTGATGTCCTTTCGACTGGCAGCTTTTTACAAAATTCTGTGCATTTTCTTCACTTAGGAAAGCGCCGCCTATGATGAAATATTTTAACCCAGCCTGCTTTTCAGTTGCCGGTAAAGATTTCATCACTGGAATGGGAATAATTGATGCACTGTTAATTATATGTGGGGTTACCGGCATTTCCTTTTCATGATTGATACCCGAACTGTAACGGAAAAAGGAAAAAAGTCCTGCAGAATTTGTATATGTACTTTGCACGGTATTCCAATTAAAAATACCCCAAATAACAAGAGCTGCTATGGGCAAAGATGTTGTGGCAATACGCCGGATGATTCCTGCATGACTTGGCTTTTTTGTACGGGATTTGCGGTCGGCAAAGCGTTTTGCAAGCAAAATCCTGTTGGTTTCGCGCTGAATTGCCGGGGAAACAAATTCTGTAAGCCCGTAAGCATCTTCAAGATAATTTACCGTGGTATCGGGCGAAAAAACAGGCTTTTTATCGGTATTGAGGGTAAAATCTCCGATTCCTTTCAAGTTGAGAGTTTCCTGCCGGGCAAGCTGCTGGTTCCATAACAGCACTGAATCATTAATCATTTGCAAGGTATCCTCATACGATTCACCTCTTATCATGGCAAGAAAGTTGGCAAGTAAGCCATCGTTAGTGGTGAGCTCTGCATTAAAAACAATTTCCCTTGATGGAGGTTGAAAAGAATTACGTGCTGGGTGAATGGTTGCAGGTTTGGCATGGATAATAAAACCACCAAAACCAGGAACTATAACACAATCATGTCTGTATAGTAAATCGCAGATGTATCTTTCCAGTTTCATTGCACAACATTTTTTGCCATTGCTAAAGTAGTACAGGTAGGTGAAAAAATCAAGCGTTGTTAGTAAGTTTTAATAAATCGTCAGGGGTGTCAATAGAAACACTTTCATGTTCAGTAAATTCAACATGAATAGGGATGCCATTTTGCATCCACCGCAGTTGTTCGAGCGACTCGGCTGTTTCAAGTGATGAAGGTTGTTCCAGTGTACTGATTCTTTGTAAAACATGAGTCCGGTAACCGTAAATTCCTATATGTTTATAGTAAGTATGATAGTTTATCCAATCCTGTTCATCTTTTCCTCTCAGGTAGGGGATGGGCGAGCGGCTGAAGTATAAAGCCTTGTTATTGTTATTTGCCACTATTTTTATGATGGAAGGGGCAAATAATGCTTCAGAAGAAGTGAGTCGTAGTGCCAGGGTGGCAATTTGCACATCTTCATTGTTGAAGCACATGGCAACCTGGTTTATTTGCCCGGGATCAATAAAAGGTTCATCTCCCTGAATATTAATGATAGCATCATAGTTTACTCCTGAATCACGCATGAGTATTTCTGCAGTTTCCGCACAGCGGTCGGTACCTGTCCGGTGGCTGGAAGATGTCATTACCACCTTACCTCCAAAGCGCTTCACTTCCTCAGCAATACGGCTGTCATCGGTAGCAACCACCACATTGTCCAATAAACTTGCTTTGGCAGCCTGTTCATAAACTCTTTGAATCATGGTTTTTCCGTTGATAACCGTGAGTGGTTTCCCCGGAAAACGGGTGGAAGCATAACGTGAAGGAATAATTCCGAGAATTTTCATCGAACATGTAAAATTAACTTCAGAACAGTCCGTGAAGTTCGGCATTTACCCTTTCGATAATATTGCCAAGGTCCTCGGGGTTTTCTGAGAAGTTGATGTCGTCAACGTCCACTATCATCAATTTTCCCTCTTTGTAGCCATTAATCCATTCTTCGTAACGATCGTTCAGGCTTTTCAGGTAGTCGAGACGGATGGAGGCTTCATAATCCCTTCCCCGTTTCTGAATCTGTCTGACAAGTGTGGGGACGCTTGCTCTGAGGTAGATAAGCAAATCAGGTGGTTTGATAAACGAAACCATCAGTTCGAAAAGGCTTTGGTAATTATGAAAATCTCTTGTAGCCATAAGATTCATATCGTGCAGGTTGGGAGCGAAAATATAGGCATCTTCATAAATAGTACGATCCTGCACCACGGCTTTTCCGCTATTATGAATCTCCACTATTTGCCGAAAACGGCTGTTCAAAAAATAAATCTGTAAGTTGAACGACCATCGTTGCATATCTTCATAAAAACTTGAAAGATAAGGATTTGTTTCAACATCTTCGTAATGGGCTTCCCAACCGAAATGTTTGGCAAGCAAACCAGAAAGTGTGGTTTTGCCTGAGCCTATGTTTCCTGCGATGGCTATATGCATGGGTATAGTGTATTGTATTTAGTGTACGAAAATAAGAAAAAGATGATTCCTTAAATCATCTTTCGTATTTCTTCAACAAATTTTCTTTCATTTGATAAGCGGGGTACTTTGTGTTGCCCGCCGAGTTTATTGTGTTTTCTCAGCCATTGGTAAAAAGTGCCTTCCGGAACCGGATACACCTCAGGCTTACGAAGTACCATATTATGGTATCTTTTGGCTTCATAGTCCGAGTTGATGGATTTAAGGGCATTATCAAAAGTTTCAACAAAAAAATCGAGGTTGTCAGGCGGAATAGCGAATTCAATAAGCCACTCGTGTACAGCATTGGTATTCCCTTGAAAATAATCGGGTGCTGCTGTATATTCATTTACAACAGAATGCGTTTTTTCACAGGCAATAGCAAGGGCTTTTTCGGCATTATCCACTATGAGTTCTTCACCTACAGCATTGATAAAACTTTTTGTTCTGCCGGTAATTTGTATCCTATAAGGGTCGAGGCTGGTAAAACGGATGGTATCACCTACAATGTAACGCCATAAACCTGCATTGGTTGAAATAACAAGAACATAATGGGTATCGGTGTCTACTTCGTCCAATTGAATGGTTTTAGGATTTTCACTATACAGTTCGCTGAGAGGTAAAAATTCATAAAAAATACCATAGTCGAGCATAAGCAGCATTTCTTGCGAATTATTTCGATCCTGTATACCGAAAAAGCCCTCCGAGGCATTGTAGGTTTCCACATATTTGAAGGTATCGGAAGCAATCAGCTTCCGGTATTGTTCGCGGTAGGGGATAAAGCTTACTCCTCCATGAAAATATACCTCCAGATTGGGCCACACCTCCATCAGGTTACTTTTTCCGGAAATATCGAGTATGCGTTTGATAAGCAACAACATCCACGAAGGAACCCCAAGCATGTTGGTAACATTGTGGTTGATGGTAGAATATGCAATTTTTTCAATTTTGCTTTCCCACTCGTTCATTAGTGCGATACTCAGGTTGGGTACCCTGATAAATTCAGCCCAGAACGGCAGGTTTTGCATGATGATAGCTGACAAGTCTCCGTCGTAGTAGGCTTCGTTGTTTACCTCATTTATCTGGTGGCTGCCTCCCATTGCCAGTCCTCTTCCCGAAAATATTTGGGTTTCAGGATTATTATTACAATACATGGAAAGCATATCTTTTCCTCCCTTAAAATGACATTCTTCAAGGGATTCTTCACTAACAGGAATAAACTTGCTTTTATCAGAAGTGGTTCCCGAAGATTTGGCAAACCAACGGATATCGGAATTCCACAAAATATTTTGTTCGCCTTTGCGCAGGCGGTTGATATATGGTTTTAAGCTTTCATAATCGTTAATAGGTACCCTTTCTTTAAACTGATCAAAGTTGAGGATGCTTTTGTACTCGTATTTTTTTCCCCATTCGGTATCCTTAGCTGAGGCAATAAGTTTTTTAAACAATTCATACTGCACATCATATGGGTATTTATTGAATAATTCAATCTGATGAATCCTTTTTTTCATCAGCCATAATAAAACTGAACTTATAAACGCCATATTACTTTTTTGCAGGAAAATAAACTTTACAAACTTACAAAAACCTTTTTATATGCAACAAAAACCTCGTGTCCTCATGTATAATTATTAAAAATTTGTGTAGGTTTGAATCCTTGATTTTTAAATTATGCGAGCAGTAGTACAGAGAGTTTCAGAAGCTTCTGTTGTTATAAACGGGGAAAAAGTAGCCGCGATTAGTAAAGGGTTACTTGTATTGTTAGGTATTGAAAAATCGGACAATGAGGAAGATGGCATTTGGCTAAGCGGGAAAATTGCACGTTTAAGGATTTTTCCGGATGGTTATGGGGCGATGAACCTGCCAATAACCGAGACCGAAGGTAATATAATTGTAGTGAGCCAGTTTACATTGCATGCCAGCACCCGTAAGGGCAACCGTCCGTCCTTTATCCGTGCTGCAAAACCTGAAACAGCGCTCCCCTTGTATAAGGCATTTATCGAAAGGCTGAAAGAGGATACCGGAAAAGATATTTCTACCGGCGAATTTGGAGCCATGATGCAGGTTCACCTTGTTAACGATGGACCGGTAACATTGTTTATAGATTCGAAAAATAAGGAATAAAAGCGTTAAAAACTAAGGTTAAAACCGAAACTCCACATAAATGGTAATTGGTCAACCCGTTCGCCGGTAATGCGGTTTACATAAAAAACGTTTTTCCGGTCGTAGATATTAGTTGCTCCAAGGTTAAATTCCAGTTTACTATATTTACTCAATTCAAATATTTTTTTGATATTGCCATCCAGACGATGGTAGTAAGGAAGCCTTCCGAGGTTAATATCGGCATACTGAAGTTTCATCGTTCCGTTTTCGGTGGTATAATCCGTAGAGATACCATCGCTAAAGTCTATCATTTCGTAATATCCCTGGGTTTGGGTAAAGGGGAAACCCGAACCGAAATTCCAGCGTAAGCTGATTTCCCAGCTTCTGTTGCTGCCTATCTGGTAAGAAGTAACCAGATTAACATTATGGCGACGATCATAATGCGGAGCATAGCTATTTCTTCCGTCAGTACGGTGAACGAAAGCATATGAATATACCGACCATATATACAACCTGTTGTATTCGTATTTGGCAGACAAATCTATTCCTTCGGCATCTCCTTTTTCGATGATAAAATCTTTACGGAGGTATTCGGGAACGTAATAAATAGATTTTTCGTCGTTGTAAGGAAAATCGTCGTTAAAAATTTTATTTCTATTAATATTCGTCAGTTGGCTAAAATATTTATAATAGCCTTCGAGATTAAGGGTGAGATTAGAAAAAGGTTCATATTCAAAGCCCAAAATCACATGGTTTGCTTTTTGTAATTTATGTTTTACACTTTTGCTTTTAAATTTACCCAAGTCTTCCGGACCGGAAAGAAATCCGTAAAAAAGATTTACTACATCACGGTCGGAATTGGCACTGAGAAGATTTTGTGAATAAATACCGGAAGCAAATTTAATCCTGAATTTCTCAGCAACATTGTATTTCACTGACAACCTGGGCTCAGGCGAAAAATTGGAAAGTGAGGCATACCATTGCAGACGGAATCCGGGTTCGATAAGAAATTTTCCTTTCACGTATTTGTATTTTACGTATCCACAGATTTCTGTTGTATTCTGCTCTTGTTGAATGACGCTGTTCGCTTCATTAGTAAATTCATAATTTGTTGAAAAACCCTGTATCTCAATACCATATTTTGTTTCATTTTTCCCCGAAAAATAAGTAAATCCCAATCCGAGGTTAAACCCATTGATATCACTGTGGCGGGGAAGCTGGTCGGATTCCGACATGGTAATGCCATATTTCGAGTATGCTACCACCCCTTCCAGCAGCATGGGCGTGTTGCCGGGAACCAAAATGAAGTTCATTCCGCCTCCTGACGATTTCCAGTGAAAATCGGACAAGTTTTTGTAATTATTTACTTTGTCATCAAAATTAAATCCGAAAAAATTTACTTTGCTGCCGTTGGAAGCATTGAGCGATATTTTTCCGTAAATATCGGTATAGTTGAAAGGCAACCCAGTTGTGTCCACATCTTTGTAAAAAGTTTTCGCGCTTTGTTCGAGGTAGGAATTTTTGAAAGAAAAGATAAATGAAGAACTACCTTCGCCAGCTTCTGATTGTTTTTTAAGAGGACCTTCAAGCAGCATATTGGCGCCAAAAGTATTTCCTCCTACTTTTCCTGAAATGCGTTTTTTATTACCGTCGCGTGTGGTAATATCCATCACCGAAGAAATTCTTCCGCCGTATTCGGCATTAAAGCCTCCTGTGTAAATGTTGGCATTACGGATGATGTCGGTTTCAAAAACCGAAAAAAGTCCGATGGAATGGAATGGATTATAAATCACCATTCCATCGAGTAGTACCTTGTTTTGGATAGGAGAGCCTCCGCGAATATACAATTGTCCACCCTGGTCGCCTGTAAATATCACACCGGGAAGTACCTGCAAGTACTGTGCAAGGTCGGGTTGCCCACCTATGGAAGGGATTTGTTTTACCTCCTTAGGGGTGATTTTTACTACTGATGTACGGGTTTCGGTTTTATTTTCTGTTTTGGTAGAAGTTATATTAACTCCCTGGATATTAACCGCAGATGCTTTCAGATAAAGTTTCTTATTGAGTACTTCGCTGCCGGCAATGGAAACGGGCATCCTGAGGGTATCATAACCCATATAGGTAACCATCAGGGTATATGTTCCTTTTGGTATGCGTGTTATGGCAAAATATCCGTTTACGTCGGTTGCAGCACCGATAGAAGTTTTATACAGGTACACATTGGTAAAAATAATAGGTTCACCCGTTTCTTTTTCATATACAAAACCTCTGATAACTCCTTCCTGAGCTATGCTATTACGGGGGGAAAAAAACAAAAATAAAATACTGGCAAACAAAAATAAGTATAGACGTTGAGGTTTCATAATAATAATAAACAGCCCGTAAATAAAATTAAAGAATGCAGCAAAAATAGTAAAAAATGGTTCGATTTGCATGAAAAAGCAGGAAATGTTTTTTTCTAAACGTTTTGTTTTAAAGATTGTTGATTTATTGATTATTGTGTAATGCAAGCTTTGGTATCCGGGGGGAGTGTACAACGAACTGTGTCAAGTAAACTTTTAGTACATTTGTTTGTCGGGATAAACGGACACAGGCTCTGCTGAGGAGCAAGCAGTGAAGGAATAAACCCGACCGACGGAATAATT
>Ga0265297_10003093_pt1 | contig 31191 bp, 34 predicted proteins | sample Munlanlwell13791_FD_192502 | JGI IMG/M metagenome (GOLD analysis project Ga0265297, IMG submission 192502) | Leachate microbial communities from a municipal landfill in Southern Ontario, Canada - Leachate well 137-91 | ecosystem: Engineered > Solid waste > Landfill > Unclassified | place...
AGCTCCATTAGTAGAAAAAATGCTTGTGGAATTAGTGGCTGATATCCAATCAATTCCATCACTAGAATAGGCGATGGTGTTATTACTTTGGCCGACGGCTACGAAATACGCACCATTCCAGGCGATACCAAAACCAGCAATAGAAAATGTACTTGTGGAGTTAACAACAGACGCCCAAGTAATACCATCATTAGAATAAGCGATGGTGTTTGTTCCTGCACCAACAGCTACCCAATGTGAACCATTCCAGGCAACATCTCGACCATTAGTAGAAAATATACTTGTAGAATTAGTGGCTGGCGTCCAATCAATACCGTTGTCAGAATAAGCGATAGTATTTGTCCCTACACCAACAGCTACCCAACGTGAACCATTCCAGGCCACTTTATTTCCTGTAGTAGAAAATATACTTGTAGAATTAGTGGCTGGCGTCCAATCAATACCGTTGTCAGAATAAGCGATAGTGTTTGTTCCTGCACCAACAGCTACCCAACGTGAACCATTCCAGGCAATACCAGCACCAATCGTAAATATACTTGTAGAAACTGGGGTCCAATTAACGCCATCACTGGAATAAGCGATAGTGTTTGTGCCATTACCGACAGCCACCCAGCGAGAACCATTCCAAACAATATCTCGACCGGCAGTGGCAAAGGTACTTGTAGAATTTACAACCGGGGTCCAATTAACGCCATCACTGGAATAAGCGATAGTGTTTGTGCCATTACCGACAGCCACCCAGCGAGAACCATTCCAAGCGACACTAAAACCATTAGTAGAGAAAATGCTTTTCCCATTTCCAATCCAATTAATACCATCATTAGAATAAGCGATGGTGTTTGTTCCTGCACCAACAGCCACCCACCTACTCGTAGCGGCTAGGGATTCGTTGGATACGAAAAAAAGACTGCCCAAGAGCAATATAAAAATGACGGTAAGTTTTAGAATCTTATGATGGGACATGGGGTTGCATTCGTTTATTAAATAAACATCGTCGAAGACCCAATAAGAAAAATTACCCTCCCACAATCACCTTGAACAAAAAGTTGACAATCGGCATAATCAAATCTCCGGCTAGCATCACAAAAAGAATAATAAAAATGAGACCGAGGCGTTCGTTTCCCAAATAACGCTCCCTCAGGCTCGGCGATAAAAAGGTCGCCAAGATTTTAGACCCGTCTAAAGGCGGAATCGGCACAAGGTTGAAGACCATTAAGACTAAATTAATATAAACTATAATGCTTAAAAGACCGGCAAAAGTCAGGGAAAAAATCGGAAAGAAGCGCAAGATTAGGCCGAAAAAAACCGCAATGACTAAATTCGCCAAGGGTCCGGCTAAAGCGACTTTGGCGTCGCCGTATTTACGATCCCGTAAATTATAAGGATTATACGGCACCGGCTTCGCCCAACCGAAAATAAAGGGCATGCCGGTAATGACCATAATCAGCGGCAAAAAAAATGATCCGAACCATTCCAGGTGCGCCAGCGGATTAAAAGTCAGGCGGCCGGCATCTTTAGCCGTATTGTCGCCGAGACGCCAAGCCATCCAGCCATGCATATACTCGTGCGCGATGGCGGAAAAGACTAAAATAATAATTTCGAATAATTGGATCATAATCATCGCCTCTCTGGCCGGCGGAGCCTGTTTATACTTTTATTCTAACATAACTTGATTATTTTTTGAAATGTTGCTAGTATAAGGTTATTAAATTCCTAACTAGGCTTAATAACCAAAATAATATGGCCAAAAAATGCGACATGTGCGGACGCGGCGCGACTAAGGGCGCCAGCCGTTCTCACTCCAAGATTAAAACTCTTAAGAGACAGAATATCAACCTGCAAAACAAGACTATCGATGGCGTCAAAATTAAAATCTGCGCCGCTTGTCTCCGGACTATGGCTAAACCGAAACGCGTTAAGGCTAAGAGAAAACCGGCGAAACCGGCCAAAAAATAAAAAACCATTCCCGATAAATAAAGAACCGCTCCGATAAAGGGGCGGTTTTTTAAACATTTTTAATAATCATTCAAGGTTCTTTCCATCCGTCCGGCTATCTCCTGCCTTTTCCTTAATGAATTATTAATCAGGACGGTTATCACTCTCCGGGAAACGACTTCCTTGACGGTCGTCATCTCGCTACAGACGGCACACTGATAAGTATGTTCTCCCAAATAAGGATAGGGCTTGAATTTATCATTCCGATCATTACCGCAATTTTTACAAACCGGCTGGCTCGCTTCCTTATTAACGAGAGCCAAGGAGACTAAATCTTTCTTCTCAACTTTCCAGGTTCTTTGATTTTCCAGGATGAATTCATCGCCGACCCGGCTGGCTTCAATGACAACGTTTAACGTTTCGTTAACGCCAATCCAATCAATTTTCTTTTCCATTTCTATCGGTATTTAATTAATTGACTTTTAAAAGAACAAAAACCGCTCATTTTTTAGGAGCGGTTTTTATTGATATGTTATTTTTCTATTTTTTCCGGTAAAGGTGATTAATAACCAATAAAAACCCGCTCGTGGCGTAACAAGACGGACAAGGACATAATCGACAGGTTTTTATTGATAAAATTATTCATAATTTAATTATACGATGTTTTTATTATTTGTCAAATTTTTTAAACTTAAAATTTAGAATCATTGTTAAAAGAGCTAACCCTAAATAATATATTCCTCCCCAGCCCCAGTGGAAATTATTTACGGTAACGGCCGCCCAGCCCGGTTCGGCTAGCAGACTGGAAACAATGAAAATAAATTTAAGCAGTAGATAAGATGGCAGAAACCACAGGGCTCCCAGGAACGGAACCAGCGCGGAAGCGGCCAAACCGATAATCAGCGCCGCCAAAAGGGGCGGAAAAGTCCAAAGGACCAAAATATTAGCCAGCGGCGCAATCAAAGATAGTTGCTGGAAATTAATAAGGGCGATAGGCAGAATGACAATTTGCGAAACTAAAGTCAGATTGACGGTATCGAAAATGGTTTTTAAAATGTCTTTAAGCCGCGGTTTTAATTTCATCCTGTCCAGAACCCGCCGCGTCAGTTTTTCGCCCCAAGGATAGATATAGATAATGCCCAAAAGAGCCAGGAACGATAGTTGAAAACCGATATCGCTCCGCAGAAGTTGGGGATTAAAAGCCAGCATCACGGCCGCGGAAAAAGCCAGCGCTTTGATAAGGGAGTTGGTTCGCCCGTAATAAACCGCCAGGAAGGCCAAGCTGCCCATAATCGCGGAGCGAACCGCCGAAGCGGACAATCCGGTTACGAGCGGATAAATGATTAAAAATAGAAAAACCAGACGTAAGGCGTAGCGGCGCGAAAACCTGACCGTCAAAAGAAAATTAATGATCATCGCGCTTAGGATTGTAATGTGCGAACCGGAGATGGCGATCATATGGCTCAAACCGACGCGCGCGAAAATATCCAGGTCGGTTCTTTCCACCGTGCGGCGATAACCCAACAGAAGCGCGTCGGCCAACCCCGCCTCGGGTTCAGGCAAATTAGAATCGATAATTGCCTTCAGACTCTGCTTGAATTTTATCAACCCCCGATAGACGCTTTGCGGAAAAGTCAGTTCTCTCGCAACCTTTTCAATTTTCGGATAATACATCACGGAATAAATGTCGTAACGCGCCAGATAGCTTCCATAGTCGAAATCTTCTATTAAAGGCGGCGTCTGCAATTCCCCGCTGATTTTTAGCCAATCACCGTAGTCGTAGACAGGATACAGATTAGTCGTAATAAGCGCCTGACCGGTGGCCTGACCATCCGCGCAAACCGTCAGGCGGCGGCTTTTATAATCTAAATCCGCTTCTTCGCAGACGCGGGCGATAAAGGTCAGACGATGGCCATTATAATAAGCCAGATCCCCGGCGGTTGGCGAATCGAGAAAGGCGCCGGGGCGGAAACCGATTACAAAAATCACCGCGATAAATAAGAGGTTGATGATAAAAAATATCTTGGCCGGAGTGAGTCGGCGCCGTGGCTTAAACGGCCTTCGGGAGCAACCGGTCGGGTCTTTTGCTAATTCGGACATATAAAAAATACCGCGATGATTAACAGCGATATTTTACAATATCCCGGATTAAGAAAAGATAAAGTCTAAAAAACACAACGATAAAACTAAATTAGCTCCCGGTATAGTCAGGGAATCTTTTTTTATTTATAAAAACCAATCCAGATCTCAAAAAAAAGTAATTAGCGGCCTTTTCTCTAGCTAATAAGGTTATTTTCGGTAATAACTCAAACCCAGCGTCTTCTATATATTTTAACCAATATACAACAGATTGCTCATTTACATGATGATATCCTCCTTGTCCGAGCGTCGCATGAGTAATCATTAGATATTTACAACTCTCAAATGTCTTCAAAAAATTAAATAGATATTTCTCTTCTACATGCTCAACAAATTCACAGCACCAGATTAAATCATAAATTTTCTCTGGTATATACGGCCCATTACAAAAATCATGCCTTATAATTTTGTCCGGTATCGCACTGTTTATTATTGCCTGACGGCTCCCCTCTATTCCTAAAACGTCACAACCTAGGCCATAAAAAAATTTAGTCGAATGCCCCTCTCCACATCCCAAATCTAATACTGATCTTATCTTAAATTTTTTTACAAACCAAGTCCAAAGATTGGGAAACCAAGTCCAAACATCTCCCCCTGGGACATATCCGCCCAAATGTTTCTCTTCTTCCATAGTTTAATATTAATGATAATCAACAATATTGAACATCTCTCTCATCAATCTTTTCATGTCATATCGATAATTCCCGATATCATAAATAGTTTTTCTATCTAAAAATTCGCAATCTGTTATACATTTCGCTAATCCCTTTACTATACGATCTTCTTTCACCTTTTTGTTGATAACAAAGACCCTGCCAAGATTACTATTGTTTATAGCCTCACACACAGCATCATTCCCCCTCCAAGAAATACCTGCTATTGGTATCCCGGAACACATCATTTCACCTAAAGTAGCCGCCCCTGCTTCTAAAAAATCTGGACCGCAAGTATAAATTCCGCATAAAGCATTTGATATCAGCTCCATTTTTTTATGACCTGAAACTACCCCCATCTTTTTTACTAGTCTAGATTCAAATAAATGTCCATATTTTTTTTCATATTCTGGTTGTAGTACGGTTTTCCCTAATATATATATTGGGATTTTTAATTTTTCAGCGGCTAATATTGCGTAGTGAGGTGATTTATCAAAATCTATTCTTCCAAGCCAAATGAGATATCTTTGAGGATGAGGTTCAAATAATGGTATTTCGTCAACCCCCGTATGAAATAATAATAACTTATTAGGGTTTTGTTTCAGATATCTTATATACATTTCATCTGAATAACAAAATAAAAAACTTTTTTTATTATCAAAACTTACTTTATTAAAATCGTATATATGCGTAACATAGGAAATTAATTTGTTTGATACTCTAAAAAATGCCTCTCTATAATTATCTTTATCGAAATACTCACTGCCAGCAAAAAGATAATCTACTCTTCCAAACTTCTTCAAAAAATTATCTACCGTTTTCTCATCAAGTCGTTTATCAAAATATTTTGCCTTGGGCAAATATTCCGGTAACCATAGAGGACCGGTTATTATAACTTCAAAGTCGTCAAATTCAGAAACAGTTTTAGCTATTTCCCAAAATCTTTTCTCAGTGCTTCCTAAACTAAAATTCGGAAAAGTATATTCTTGGGGATTAGGGTAATCACAGACCACTAATCTTTTCTTTGTTTTCATAGAGGTATATTCCTCCCAATTTTTACTATATTTCTGCCACCATTTAAGTCAAAGAGATACGCAGGCTCATATCCTACTACCTGCGCATTTGAATTGGAAATAAATAAACCAGTTTTTTCTGGTAAAGCAATAACCCCCGTTTTAATTTTTGAAATATAATTCAATATTTTACAATCTAACTGCTCTGTATAATGGCAAATAATAGACATCCCGGAAATTATATCCAATCCTTCATGATGCCTATATTTCTTATCATTTTCTTCATCTACAGTGTTTATTGATTTACCCATAATAATTGCGCCAGCACTACCTCCATAAACTATTTTTTCCGCATCTATAAATGCTCTCAGCAAATTTATGAACCCGGAGTCATAAATATTGTTTAATAATTTAAAAGTATTGCCTCCTCCTATATAGATAGCTCCGAAATCTTTTATATCATCCCACGATTTTCCATCCAAATTTGTCCACATTACTATATCTACAAATTCTTTGGAAAATTTTGAGAGAGTGTTTATAATCCAATCGTAACAAGCTTCAAATCCAAGAGCATCGGTTTCCATCGCTAATGGAATGTATAATATTTTTTTATTTTCATTAACTCCATTCATGAATTTTTCATCCAACAAAAAACTATCTTCCGCACCTCCGCCACCAGATAAATATATATTAATATCGCTCATATAATTCTTTTAAAATATTCTCCAGATAAGTTTTTCCGACACTTGTCCCTTTTAATCTTTTTAACAATTCTTCTGTTGGCATATTAATATCAATTCCAACATCTGAGTGTTTTTCTGAGAGTCTATCAAGTAAAATCCTGTTAAAATTTCGTTCATTTTCTTTCTCAATTGTGCTAATACAGTCCGACTTATCTTTTTCAAACTTAGTCCACTCTCTCCAAAAATCATAATAATAAACTAATATCTCTTTTATTTTATTTTTCTGACCCGGATATTCAGATTGTAACTTCTTAGAAAATTGCCTAAACCGATAACCATGATTATTATTAGAAGGGATAAGCCCTGATCCAGACAAAATGGTTAAAGTCTTACAATAATCAAGTATTTTTGGTCTAATATTGTCTTCACTGTTCCAACCAAAATAATTATTATCTCCCAGCGACCACCTAAGCCGTTCTAAGCCGAAACCAATATCGCTAAAATTTAAATTTTCCCTACTATCCTGAGGAACATCGTAGGCATAAATTGCATCCCCTATTTCCAGACCTTTAAAAAAGAAAGTAAGTATATGATTTTTAAAAGCTTTTCCGCCCCAGTTGGGCTCACCTTTTCTATCATAAATATTTAAGTCTCTTTTATTTATTCCTAAATCCTCCAATAAAGACAGCCAATCACCCACAGAGGAGAAATGCTCGCTTAACGTGGCATTAATTTTTTCCGATGACATGTTAATAAAAGAGGTGGACGTCCCTTCTTTCACATTATCAATAAATTGCGTTCTGAGGACTGGTTGAGAAACGTACATTTTTTCATTTAAGATGTCTTCCTCCTTAAAAATAATCTCATCGAGTATTTGGACGCCAGCAGAGGTAAACAAGGTCGAGCCATCTCTTTTTATAATTGAACTCGGCTCAATTATTTTATAGCCTTTATTCTTAAAAAAATTTTCTAAAATTTTTGGCTTATCCAGGATTTTGTTATTATCTCCATTTTTTATTCTATCTGATAAAAACTCTACATTAAATTTATTCGCCATTTGTTTTTCCGTGTTATCATCATAACTAGATACTTCTAATCCTTTTTCTTTACAAAAATTTAACAAGCTATTGTTATAATCAAATAACTTTTCATTTTTTTCTATAAAAGGCTCCCACTCAAATTTCATAGAGGTGCTAATAAAGATTAAACTCTTTATTCAATATGCCGGGAGTTAATTTTGGTATCCGCAACAACTCCTTTGCCACCAAAGAATTTATCTCATTATTTCTTTGACAATTTTTAGGAAGAATTACTAGGGTATACCAAGGATCAACCAAATCTCTGCCGCTCTGGCTTACTAAATAAACTTCATTACTAATATTATAATTTTCGTATATTTTTTTAGATATTTCGCTTGCGGCAAGAGAATATATTTTACCAATATGATAAACTGGATTCTTTCCACAAATACCTTCCATGCTATATGGTTTCTGAGAAGCTATTACGCCTCCGAGTCTATTACCTCGACCGACCAATCCCTCATCTCCGCTTTCGATAGAAGAGCCGATGGCCGTAAGATAAAGTTCACATCTCTTGTAGTTATCCCTCGTATTTATACTCAAATTAATGTTATCGAAACCCAAATTGGCTGCTATTTTTATTACATCTTTTCTCGCTTTTTTTAAATTTTCTTCATACTCCTGAATATTAAAAACATATCTGGAAATTTGTGGTATACACATTGTAATTGACACTTCTCTGTTTATCCTTAGCCCCATTATTTTTATATCAAAACCAACCCATCTATTCTTATCATGGTATTCTTTAGAATTTAAAGCACGCTCTATAGTCAAAATCAAATTCTCCAAGCTAGAACAGGGGCTATACCCAACCCCCAAGGAGGTATCGTTTGAAAATAATCGTGATAACTCTTGAAGATCAAACAATCCCCTTGGCTCAAACCAGTATTTTCTAGAAGCTTCATCAACCTTATCTTCTTCAGTTTTACCCGGACTACTCTGGTTACTTATATTAAAATGAAAAAATAAATCCTTCTCTGGGTTAATCAACGGTAATTTTTGGGTAAAAAAATCTTTAGTCCATTTTTTTATTAGGTCTTTAAAAGGTATAACAGTATCGCCAAATCTTGTAGACACTCTTCCGTTTATTAATACTCGAATAGGATCTACCATGTATCCCTCTCCAAACGAAACAGAGGAAGACCCTCCTAATAACCCGACTTTATCAAAATTATGGTGTAAAATTGCACCAAACTTTTTCAATGTATATTTTGAGTATTCCACAGATAAAGTTTCCGCCAAGGCATCCGCTAGCGTGTCTGGATGGCCAGCTCCTTTTCTTTCAATAAATTCATACGGCAATTCAGAAAAATCTTTCTCAATTAAAATTATATTTTTCTTCATAGAATAATTAATTACTAGAAGCTATCTGGCTTACTTTACGATAGGCTTCATTATCATTCATATTTTTTTGCGGATGTTTAAAATAAAAACTACTAAAATCTTGATAACCTTTTAAATTTTTATCTAAACAAATTTTTAGCAATCTTATAACATCCACCATAACACCGGCACTATTTGGACTATCTTCCACCGATAATTTTAATTCTAACTTAAATGGAACTCCTCCAAACTGCTTACCGTTTATCTCTATGAAACAAATCTTATTATCATTTAAAAAGCTCACGTAATCACTTGGCCCTATTTTTGTATCAAACGATTGATTGCTCGCATTTTTAGTAACCGCCTCTGTTTTACTAATTCTTTTAGAAATAAGCCTCGACTCATCTAACATATTTAAAAAATCTAGATTTCCGCCAATATTTAATTGAAAAGTATTATCAATCGTGAATCCTCTTTTATTTATTATATCAACTAATACTCTATGGATGATAGTTGCTCCAATCTGAGATTTTACATCATCTCCAGCACAAGGAACACCTGCTTTTAAAAATAAATTTGAGAATAGTTTCGAGGAACAGATAAATTCAGGGATTGCATTTGCGTAAGCAACTTTTGCTTTTAATGCACATCTAGCATAAAAAATGCTAGCTTTTTTTGATCCAACAGGTAAATAAGATACAAGCACATCCACTCTTTGTAATTTTAATTCCGAAACCACAAAATTCATCCATTCCGCGTAAGTCTTTTTTATTCCATGCTCATTTATAATTTTTCTAGTCCTTCCAGTTAGCCCATCTAATATAGGCCCGGGCTTAACAATGGTATTATTTTTATGCTTTGTAAAAAATTTTTTAGCATTATTTGGTTTCTCAAAAATGGCATTTGAAAATTTCTTACCGATTTTATTCTGATTGATATCAAAAGCACTTACAATATTTATATCGGAAACCGAATAACTACCTATTTTATTAAAAATAAGCCCGGATTTATTTTTTTTATTTTTATAATAACCAATGCCTTGATGTAGTGATGAAGAACAATTTCCCACACCAACAATGCATACCCTAATTTCTTTTTTCATAATACACTACTTTGTTATTATTCTGCCATTTATTAGTTAGAAAGTAAATATTGCCAAATCAAATCAAAATAAAATCCAACTCAAAACAACTTACCTTTTTAACCATCTTAAATAGGCTTCCATAAACGGTTCCAAAGCGCCGTCCAGCACCGCGTCGACATTCGCGGTTTCATAATTAGTGCGATGATCTTTGACTAAACGGTTGCCGTACATAAAATACGATCGGATTTGTTTACCCCATTCGGCTTTCTGTACTTCGCCTTTCAGTTTCCGCTCTTCGGTTTCTTTTTCTTTCAAGGCCAGCTGATATAATTTGGTTTTTAAAATCTTGAAAGCGTTTTCTTTATTCTGGTGCTGGGAACGTTCAGTCTGGCAGGAAACGGTCAGGCCGGTCGGCAGATGGACTATCCGGACGGCCGAATCGGTCGTGTTGACGCTCTGCCCGCCCGGGCCGCTGGAACGAAAAACGTCAATGCGCAAATCTTCATCGCGCAGGACGATGGCGTTATCATCTTTTAATTCCGGAATCACTTCCACGAGGGCGAAAGAAGTCTGACGCAAGCCATCGGCATTGAACGGCGAATTGCGCAAAAGACGGTGGACACCGTTCTCGCTCTTTAAATAGCCATAAGCCCAGGGGCCAGAAACGCGCAGAACCACGCTCTTGATTCCGGCTTCATTGCCGTAGCTTTTATCATAAATCTCCGTCTTCCAGCCTTGTCGTTCGCTAAAGCGCAAATACATCCGTTCGAGCATCTGAGCCCAGTCCTGAGCGTCTACGCCGCCCGTGCCGGCATGGATTGATAAAAGAGCGTTATCGTGGTCGTATTTCTCGGAAAATAAGGATAGGAATTCTAATTGGGCGAACTTTTTTTCCAATTCCTCATATTTAACCGCTATTTCCTCTGCTAAGCGGCCGTCGCTAGCCGCGGCATTTCCGGCCAAAGTCTGTTCCTGGTTCGCCAGCGCGATTATCTCTTCCGCTTCCCTGATTTCTTTTTCCATGGCCAGCCACTCCGCCGTCTCGTCCGCCAAACTCTCGACTTCCCGGCCGACTTTCACCGCCGTCTCCCGATCATTCCAGAAATCTGGTTCTGCCATCGTCAAACGCAATTCCCTCTCTTGGACGACCTTCCGGTCGATATCCAAAAGCGCCTTCATTTTCAAAAAGCGTTCCCGCAGACTTTCCAGCTTTTGCAAAAGATTTTCCATATAAAAATTATAGCAAAATATCGACAAAAAAACACCTTGCGATGGAAGGTGTTTTTTATTTTTGTAAAATATAGGAAAAGGATTACCGTTTGGCCCATTGCGGCGCTTTGCGCGCTTTCTTCAAACCCGGTTTCTTTCTTTCTACCTGACGCGGATCGCGGGTCAGAAAACCGTTGACTTTCAGGGCTTCTTTCGTCGCCGGATCATAAGCCAATAAGGCGCGGCTGATGCCCAAACGAACAGCGCCAATCTGCCCCTGTTTGCCGCCGCCGACTGCGAGAACGGAAATATTAAAATCATGGCTGTGACCGGTGACTTTCAACGGCTGAGAAATCAGATTCAAACCTTCACCCGGAAAATATTCGCTCCCGCGCAAATCGTTAACCATTATAATACCGCTACCGCTTTCATATAAGCGCACTTTGGCAATCGAGCGCTTGCGGCGACCGACGGCCTTAATATATTTACCGGAAAATTCCGCGGTTTCTCCGCCCGCCGGCGTGTTCGCCTGATTTTCTTCTTCCGGCGCCGCCTCGACGGTCAAAATTTCTTTTACTTCCTGATTTTTAGTTTTAACGGCTTTCGCTTTTTTAGCTTCCATATTATTTAATGATTAATCTTTTGAGCATGCCCACCCGTAATTTAGTCGGCGGCAACATCTCTCTGACAGCGCGAACCAGGACTTCACCCGGATCCTTAGCGTAAACCTCGGACATTTTCTTGCTCTTTAAACCGCCGAGATAGCCGGAATAATGATGGTACTGTTTCTGGCCGAGTTTTTTGCCGGTGAATTTTAATTTAGAAATATTGGAAATCTCGACAATATCACCCAAATCCAAATATGCTTCGAATTCCGGTTTATTCTTGCCCCGCAATAAATTGGCGACTCTGGTCGCCAGTCGGCCGAGAGATTGTCCGGTCGCGTCGATTTTATGTAATTTTCTTTCGATATTTTTCATATGATTATACTAATTCAATCTGAACCATTTCCGCGCCGTCGCCATTCCGAACGCCCAATTTAGTTGTGCGGGTATAGCCTCCCGGACGGGATTTATAGCGGACGCCCAAAACTTCGATTGCTTTCTTAACGGCGTTCTTCTGTAATAAAACCTTGATTAAACCGCGCCGAGCGCTTAAATCGCCGGCTTTGGAAGCGGTAATCATTTTCTCCACTAAAGGACGAACCGCCGCCGCTTTCGCTTTGGTCGTTTTAACTTTCTCGTATAACAAAATACTGGAAGCCAAATTGCGCAACATCAGTTCGCGCGGTCCCTTTTTTCGGTCTAAAATTTTGTTTTTGTTTCTGTGGCGCATAGCGGTTCAATTATTATTTTTTCGTTTTCTTTTTATTTTCTTTCTTTTCCTTAACGACTTTTTCTTTTTTCTCTTCCGCTTCTTCGACTGGTTCGTCCGCGCTTTCGATAATCGTTTCTTCGCTCTTCGCTTCGGCCGACTCGCCGATGGTCAAGAAGGAGCTATACTGGTCGACTAAAATCTTTACCGCTTCTTTAAAAGCGCTTTCGGCGGTAATCGTGCCGTCGGTCTTGACGTTTAAAATTAATTTGTCCCAATTGGTCATTTTTCCGACGCGCGTATTTTCTACGTCGATACTGACCGTCGTCACCGGGGAAAAAATGGAGTCGATTTCAATATAACCGATTTCCCGATTTTCTTTTTTAGCGCCGTCGGCCATCCGGTAACCGCGGCCTTCCTTAACGACGATTTCCATTTCCAAGATGCCGGCTTCGTCGGTAATATGCGCTAAGACCAAATTCGGGTTCTTGATTTCCGCCTGAGAATTCTTGCTGATATCGCCGGCGGTAACAACTTTTTTGCCCTTCACTTTAAGCTCCAGGCGCACTTCTTCGTCCGTAAAAACCTTAAGACGTAATTGTTTTAAAACTAAAATCATTTCCAAAACATCTTCTTTGACATGCGGCAAAGCCATAAATTCATGGCTGGCGCCTTTGATTTTCACGCCGATAACGGCCGCGCCCGGCAAAGAAGAAAGCAGAACCCGGCGTAAAGAATTGCCGAGAGTCATACCGTAGCCCGGAAATAAAGGTTCGACCGTAATAATCCCCGTATGGAGATCAGCGCCGGCCTTAAACTCAATTTTTTTGGGCAATGCGATGTTTTGCATATGTTTTTTTATAGATTTACCTTATTTTGAGTAGTACTCAATAATAACCTGGACATTCAGGTTCTGCGGCAAGTCCGCTTCTTTCGGTTCATGTAAAACTTTAGCGCTTAAATCGGAGACATCAAAATTAAGCCAGCTCGGCCGATCCACTTTTTTCATCCGCTCAACCGCATTTTTAAAATAGCGATTAGCTTGGCTAGCCTTTTTAATCTTAATCACCTGACCAACTTTAACGTTAAAAGATGGGATATCGGTTTTTACGCCGTTAACCGTAAAATGACCGTGGTTGACTAATTGACGGGCGGCGGCACGGGAAGAAGCCCAGCCCAAACGATATACCACGTTATCCAAACGCATTTCCAAAGCGCGCAAAAAATTCTTGCCGGCATCGCCGGTCTTTTTCGAGGCTTTTTCGAAAATAAGGCGAAACTGTTTTTCCATCAACCCATAGAACTTCTTGGCTTTCTGTTTTTCCGCCAACTGCGAACCATAGTCGCTTAAGCGTTTATGGCCTTTCGGACCGTGAAAACCGGGAGCGTAATTACGCTTGATCATGGCGCATTTCGGAGTGGAACAGCGATCGCCCTTCAAAAAAAGCTTTTCCCCGGAACGGCGGCATTGTTTGCATTTATTATCGATATTTCTTCCCATATGTGGTTAGTTAAAATTATCAAATTGATTTCAGGATTTATTTTTAGACGCGTCTCGGTTTTTTTGGCCGACAACCGTTATGCGGCACCGGAGTGGTATCTTTAATGGCCGTCACGTTCAAACCGTTGGCGTTCAAAGCGCGGATAGCCGCTTCCCGACCGGTACCGACGCCGGAAACAAAAACGCTCACTTCTTCCAGGCCGTATTCCTCGCGCGCTTTTTGGGTCGCAATTTTGGTGATAATCTGCGCGGCGTAAGGGGTCGCTTTTTTCGCGCCCTTAAAACCGGCTAAACCGGCGCTCGCCCAGGAGATGACATCGCCGTTTTGATCCGTTAAGGTAATCATCGTATTATTATAGGTAGCCTGAATATAAGCCCGGCCGACTTTCACGATCTTGGCGGTTTTCTTTTTCTTTTTCTTAATCAGTTTCTTTTTCGCGCGCGCCGCTTTATTCTTTTCCAGTTTCTGCTTGATTTCTTCCGGCAGTTCCTCAACGCTGGAATCAAAAGAAAAATCCGCGCCTTCTTCGGCCTTAGATTCTTTTATTTCTTCCTTATTCGTTTCTTCTCCGCCTAAGGCGGACTTTACTTCTTCAGACATATGCGATTTTGTTGAAAGTTATCAAATTATAAAAGGCAAAACGGAGATTAGGTCTTCTGCAGGCCGGCCTTACTCTTGCCGCTACCCATAGTAACGCGTTTGTTGCCTCGAACCGTGCGGCTGTTGGTTTTGGTGCGCTGACCCCGGACCGGCAAATGCTTGCTGTGGCGCAGGCCGCGATAACAGCTGATTTCTCGCAAGCGCTTAACATTGCTTTGCACTTCTCGGCGCAAGTCGCCTTCCACCGTATATTTTTTCTCCACGATTTCCCGCAAAATATTCGCCTCGGTTTCTTTCAAATCCTTGACGCGCGTATTTTTATCGACTTTAGCTTCGGCTAAAATCTTATTGGATCGAGTGCGACCAATGCCGTGGATATAGGTCAGAGCGATTTCGATTCTTTTTTCATTGGGGATGTTAACTCCCGCGATTCTTAATGCCATAAATATTTATGTGATACGGATATAAAAATTACCCCTGTCTTTGTTTATGTTTAGGGTTCTTGCAAATAACGTGGACGCGACCCTGGCGGCGCACCACTTTGCAATCTTTACAAATTTTCTTGGCGCTGGCTCGTACTTTCATATTAAAAAATCTTAAAATAATCCATCTTTAAAGTTTGCTTATTGATTCGACGACTATCCGGAACAGGTTTACATACGATAGATAATCCGACCCTTGGCCAGATCATAGGGACTGATTTGCAGTTTGACTTTATCGCCGGGAAGCAAGCGGATTCTATTCATCCGCATTTTTCCTGATAGATGCGCCAAAATTTCATGCCCGTTTTCCAACGCGACTTTAAAGCTCGCCGCGGGCATAAGTTCCAGCACTTCTCCCTGCATTTCAATAAAATCTTTGGCGTTAAGAGTGCTCGAACCGTCGCTGTTATTTTCTTTTTCGTTTGACATTAACACAAAAAAATTTGATAAAGACTACTATCGCCTTATCAAAATTCTTTAAAAATTATTTAAGTTATTTTTTATAATAATCTTAATAGAATTATTATAGAGAGGAGATTAAAAATTGTCAATAGCGCCGGGATTTAATGCCAGGTTATAACGGTTATTCTTGTTTTTCCAGAATCGCTTTTATCCGCCGCACGCCGGCGCTGGATGCTTCTTCTTTTTGTATTTTAAAATGTCCTAAAACTCCGGTATTATCCATATGCGGTCCGCCGCAAATTTCCTGAGAAAAAGCCTCTCGTAAATTCTCCGGGCTTATCCGAGAAGATTCGCCCAGATGACAGACCGTGTAAACTTTCACTTTTTCCCCGTATTTAGAATCAAAAACGCCCATCGCGCCCCGCTTCTTCGCTTCTTCCAGCGATAGTTCTTCACAAATGACTTTAAAATCATTGGTAATGGCGCCGTTAACCAAATCTTCAACTTCCTTGATTTGTTCCGGCGTCAGTTTGGCGGGATGAGAAAAATCCAGGCGCAATCTTTCCGGAGTGATATTACTCCCTTTCTGAAGGACATGATCGCCCAGTACTTTGCGGAGGGCGGCCAGAAGAAGATGCGCCGCGGTATGGAGCTTGGTTGTTTCTTCGCCGGCGTCGGCCAGGCCACCTTTAAATTTTCCGGCGGAAGCGGTTCGGGAGAGCATTTGATGTTTTTCTAATTCCGCGGCGAATTCCGCCGTTAATTTTTCTTTTTCGGTGCCGCTCAAAGACAAATTCCTTCCTGCCAATTCTTCCAGCGACAACTCCAAAGGAAACCCGAAACTCTGATAAAGAGTAAACAAATCTTGGCCGCTAATCTTTTGTTTATTATTTACAATCTTATCAAATTCGTTCAGGCCGTTCGCCAAGGTACGATTGAATTTCTCCTCTTCCCGGTTCAAATTTTCTATGATAAATTGACGGTTTTTTTCTAACTCGCCGTAAAACTCCCGATAATCAGCCACGACAATCGCGGCGATTTCTTTTAACCATAAATCTTGTTTGATTTCCAATTGTCGGCCATAACGGATCGCCCTTCTGATTAAACGCCTTACTATATAGCCTTGATCGTTATTAGACGGCGTTACGCCCCGATTATCGCCGATGATAAAAATCGCGGCTTTGAGATGGTCGGCGATTATTCGCATCAGGCGGGTAGTCGTCGGATTCTCGCCATATTTCCGGCCGCTTAACGCTTCCAGTTTATTTATGATATTGATAAACAAATCCGTTCGATAATTATCATCCAGGCCGTTTATGACCGCTAAGACACGTTCTAAGCCGAGTCCGGTGTCGACATTCTTCTGCTTAAGCGGTTCGAATTCTCCGGCCGCGTTCTTGTTATATTGCATGAAGACATTATTCCAAATCTCCACCCAAGAATCGTTATCATCATTGAAGCCGCCCGGAACTTTATCAGCGCTGACCCAATAGAAAATTTCCGTGTCCGGTCCGCAAGGACCGGTTGTTCCCGCCGGCCCCCACCAATTATTCTTTTTTGGCAGTTTCGCAATGCGCTCCGGCGGCAGGCCGTTGGCTTTGAATATCTCCGCCCAGAGACCATAAGCTTCTTCGTCGAAAGGCGCGTCACTATCGCCCTGGAAGACAGAAACCGCGAGACGGTTCTTATCAAGTCCGAGCCAAGTCGGCGAAGTTAAAAACTCCCAGCTGTAAGCGATAGCTTCTTTCTTAAAATAATCTCCCAGAGACCAGTTCCCCATCATTTCGAAAAAGGTGTGGTGCGTCGTATCGCCGACTTCGTCGATATCGCCGGTGCGGATACATTTCTGCGCGTCGGTCAGGCGCGTGCCAGCCGGATGCTTTTCCCCGAGCAGAAAAGGAACGAGCGGATGCATGCCCGCGGTCGTAAACAGAACCGTCGGATCGTTTTCCGGAATTAAAGAGGCGCTCGAAATCACGGCGTGATTTTTTGCTTTAAAAAAATCAAGATATTTTTGACGCAGGGCAGATGAGGTCATAAAAATTTATTTAACAGTTTCTATATTATATTAACTTCCTCTTCTAAATCAAGACCGAAACGAGAACGGACAGCGCTCTTCACTTTCTTAACCAAGACTAAAGCCTGTTTCGCCGTCGCGCCGCCGTGATTAGCGAGCACGAGCGCCTGTTTCTCATACATGCCGACCGGCCCGATTTTTTTGCCTTTAAAACCGACTTGTTCAATCAGCCAGCCAGCCGGAATCTTGATATAGCCGGCGTGCGCCGACGGAAAAGACGGGGCTTGAGGATATTCGGCCGTTAAGCGCTCGAAGCGCGCCTGACTAATTTCTACATTCTTAAAGAATGAACCGGCGTTCGGCAGGTTAGCCGGGCTCGGTAATTTGCTATTGCGGAGCGTCTGGATAGCGGCAATAAGATCGCGCACGGTTGGCTTAATAATCTGCCGCTTAGCCAATTCTTCGCGCAAGGCGCCGTATTCCAAGCATAATTTCGGCTGGCGCCTCAATTTCACGGTTATAGAATAAATAAAATATTTTCCTTTCAGCCTGTTCTTAAAGATGCTGTCACGATAACCGAATTGGCAATCGACCGCGGAAAAAATTTTCTCCCGGCCGGTTTTCAGGTCGATGGCTAGCAAATTATAAAACACATCTTTCAACTCCACGCCGTAGGCGCCGATATTCTGGATTGGCGCGCCGCCGACCGTACCATAAATTAAAAACAGATTTTCCAGACCATACAATTTATTATCCAAAGTAAAATTCACGAAGCGCGTCCAGGATTCGCCGGATAAGGCTTCGACCAAAGCCGAAGTTTTCGTTCTCTTAATTACGCTCATCCCGCGGATTTCGTTTTTTATTACCAGGCCTTTTATCTTCCGGGAGATAAGGATATTAGACCCGCCGCCCAGGACCCAGATCGGCTGGTGCTTCGCTTTCGCCCAGGCGATGGCTTCTTTCAGCTCGGCTCGGTTCCGAACCACGGCAAAAAACTCGGCCGGAGCGCCGATTTTCAGGGTCGTATAAGGGGTTAAATCCTTGTTTTTCTCGATTGTCAGCATGTTTTAATTATAGTAAAAAAAGTCCTTTTAATCTATTTAATCCACTTCTCCCATTTTTTGTAATTTCAACAGCTCGGCATACAAGCCGCCAGTCGTTTGCGCTAATGCCAGGTGATTGCCTGCTTCCGCTACCCGGCCGTTTTTCAAGACGATGATTTTATCCGCCCGCTTAATCGTACTCAGGCGATGGGCGATAATGATTATGGTCCGATCCTTGCTGATTTTTCCCATCGCGTCCTGAATCAATTTTTCACTCTGGCTGTCTAAATTAGAAGTGGCTTCGTCGAAAATCAAAACCCGCGGATTGGCCAAAATCGCCCGGGCGATACCGATCCGTTGGCGCTGGCCGCCGGAAAGTTTTATTCCCCGTTCGCCGACCATCGTTTGATAACCATTTTCCAATTTTTCAATAAATTCTTCGGCATTAGCGATGCGCGCCGCCGCTTTAATCTCCCGACGGCTGGCGTTCGGTTTGGCATAAGCGATATTCTCCGCCACGCTCAAATCGAAAATTTCCACTTCCTGCGGCACGATAGCGAAAAATTTCCGGAAGCCGTGCAAATCATAATCGCGCAAATCATGGCCGTCTAACAATATTTGCCCGACTTGTGGATCATAATGACGATAAACCAGGCGCGCGACCGTTGTTTTTCCGCCGCCAGATGGTCCGACGAGCGCCGTCACACAACCGGAAACGATTTTAAAATTAAGGCGGGAAACAGCTGGCCGTTTATTTTCCGCGTAGTAAAAAGCGACATTAACGAACTCGATTTCGCCTTCAATATTCTTCGGTTTCAAACCGTCCGGCTTGTTGATTATTTCCGGCGCGGTATTGAATAAGATTATCAAGCGGTTAACCCCTTCCCGTCCCTCTTCCATCTTGTCGTAAAAACGCGACAAACGATAAAGCGAACCGTAAGCGGTTTCGCTCAGGGTCAAAGCGAAAATGAGAGTACCAATAGTGATTGAACTCCGGGAAACCAAATAGACCCCTAAAAATAAAACGGCGGCGCGACCGACATCCACGATAAAATTCCTTCCCAAATTGGTTTTCATCATCCAGCCCCATTGCCGATCCTCGTTTTCCCGTAAATTGGTTTTTACCTTATCAAACTCCGACAATTCCCGCTTTTCCTGCACGAACGACTGGACGGCGTTGATATTGAGTATCGTCTGTCCCATCTTGCCGGAGGCCGTTTCATAATCGCGATAAATCTGCTTCCGGATCGGATACATTCGCTTGTTGGCGAAATAAGTGATGGTAATGAAAACCGGCGCGAAAATCAAAAACGACAAGCCCAGGCGCCAATCCGCCCAGAATAAAGCGGCGAGCGTAAAAATCAATTGGAAAACGGTCGGCAAGACTTCCCAAAAAATATTATTTAAAAATTCCGAAATTTTATCTACCCCTTTTTCAATCTTGATTATCTTACTGCCGGTGTTTTCCCGCTCATGATAACCGAGGCTTAAAGACACCAGGGTTTCCTGAGCTTTCATTCCTAAAAAATATTCTACGTCAACCAACAAGCGAAGAATCCGACGGTCGTTCAGATATTGGACGAAAGAACGGACTTCGTCGGTCGCCAAATATAAGACGATCAGTTTCAACAGAGCGGGAATAGTCTCCGCCGTGAAATTACTCAAACCGTCCACTACTAATTTTAAAATATAGGGCTTAAATAAATCCAAACCGGCCGAGACCAGCGTGATTATAGCGATCAGTCCTCCTAAACGACGAAAAGATTTTAAAAGACGCCAGAGTTCCACCCAAAAACGCTTCCAGGAGATAGTTTCCTTGACTATTTTTGAGGAAGTAAAATTTTTCGCTTTCTTAGAAGGCATAAAACCTCTTGATTATTTATCCTTTTTCTTCAGTAAAGCAGTGCCTATTCGAAAAACATCGCCGGCACCCATCAACAACAGAACATTGCCCGGCTTTAATTTCTGCCGGAGGTAAGCGGCGGCGGCGGTCATGGTCGCGATATGTCTGACAACCTGCTTTCTCCCAAGAGTTCGGACCTTGCCGGCCTGATTGAATCGGACAATCGCTTGCGCCAGTTCTCGACTGGAAACCCGGCCGCGCTTCCGGCCGCCTGATTCCCGCGCCGAACTGTAAATATCCAAGATTATCAGTTCATCGGTAGCAACGAAACTCCGGACAAAATCCCGGAAAAAAACTTTGGTGCGCGTAAAAGTATGCGGATGAAAAACCGTAATAATTTTTTTAGTTTTATACCGTTCGCGCAAACCTTTCAGAGTCGCCTGAATTTCCGTAGGATGATGAGCGTAATCGTCGATGACCAAAGCGCCATGATAACGGCCGAGAATTTGCGCCCGTCGCTGTGTCCCCGTAAAACCAGCTAGATGTTTCTTAAGAGCCGCCAGCGGCACTTTCAATTCCCGCGCGGCGGCGATAACCGCCAGCGCGTTCAGGATATTATGTTCTCCCCACAGCGCTATTTTAAAATCACCTAAATTTTTCCGGCCGGCCGAAGTCCGATTACGGGCGGAAACGCGAAAAATTTGCCAACCGTTCTTAAGACGTAAATCGGTCGCCAAATAATCGACTCGGCCGACTCCAATCCGGTCGCCGTCGACCAGATCATAACTTATTACCCGGCCGCGGCAATCCTTTTTTATCTTTTGACTCTCACGGTCGCGTCCATTGATCACCAAAAATCCGGCGGCCGGAATTTTTTTAATAAACTCGGCAAAAACTTTGGCATAAGCGACCGCGGTTTTGAAAAAATCCGGATGATCATAATCGATATTATTCAAAACTACGCCGCGCGGCTTAAAATATTGCAATTTATTCTGATATTCATCCGCCTCGGCGATAAAATAGCGAGACGCGCCGCTTAGGCCGCTACCTTTAAATTGCGGCACGCTTGAACCGACCAGGACATTCGGTTTTTGGCCGGCCCGCCACAAAACATAGCCGAGCCAGGCCGAAGTCGTGGTTTTGCCATGACTGCCGCAGACGGCGACACCATAATATTGATTAAAGATTTCTCCCAGCGCTTCGGGATAAGATAATATCCTAACATTTTTAAAACGCGCGGGGCGGGAAGCGATAAAAGCCATCTCCGGATTGTTCCGCGCGTCATAAGCCGTGGAATAAATTATTAAGTCGAGATCAGCCGGAATATTACGGGCGGCAAAAGGCGAAAAAACTCTTATTTTAGACGCGCGCAAGACTTTATCGGTCAGGAAAGTATCCTTAACATCCGAACCGCTGACGAGATTCCCCTTGGCGGCTAAAAACTGCGCCAACATGGTCATCCCCACGCCTTTGGCGCCGATCAAATAGATTCTTTGAATTTTTCGGCCGACTATTGGCATTTTTTCTGATTTATGATTTAATATAATGATACTTTAAAAATTGTTTAACTTCAAATACGGAATATCATGACAAAAGAAAAAATTATGTGGATTCTCGTAGTCTTGGTAATTATTTGCCTTAGCTTATTGTTCTTTATACTAATCACGATGTGGCCGGAAGCGTTTGGAAACGCGGCGGTACAAAAGGTATTTTTCGTCCTGCTGGCTATTATAGCCATCTCTTGCCTGGTCATAGTGTTGCTGAATAGAGCGACGAAAAAAGAATATGAAAAGTTAAAAGGGGAAATAAATATTTGGAATCATAAGACTTTATAAGCGAGCAACCAGAACAAAAGCGGGAAAAAACTAGCCACCAAAAAAACGGTGGCTTTTTTATTTTATCATCTCCCAAATGAGACCGGCCAAATTTTTCGCGGCGCCGCGCTTGATGACTTTAGCGATATTCTTCTTCAATCTTTCTCTTAAGACCGAATTGCTTAATATTTGTTTTACTTCGTCGGTCAATTTTTCCGGCGTCAAATCTTTTTGTTCCAAAATCACCGCCGCCTCGGCCGCGCGGAAGATGGCGGCGTTATCTTCCTGATGCGAATCGGGCATCGGAATCAGGATCGTCGGTTTACCCAAAGCCGACAGTTCGGTTAAGGTTCCCAAACCACACCGGGAAACCACTAAATCGGCGGCGGCCGTCAAAGCTAAAAATTCTTCATTATTTAAAAATTCCCGCGTTTGATAACGGCCGACCATTTCTGGATTGTCAGAGGCTTGAGCGGAACCGAATCTCTGTTCGAACAACTTCCCTTTTCCGGTCAGATGGATAATTTGACAAAATTCAATCAACTCCGGTCGGGCTTGGGAAACTAATTTATTAATCGCCGCTGATCCGGTGCCACCGCCGGCGATTAATACCAGCGGCCGGTCAGACTGCAATCCGTATTTGATTTTAGTCTCCCCGATCCGCTCTTTATATCTTTCCATATCGCCGGACGGATTGCCCGTCCAGACCGCTTTAACTCCGTAATCCGCCAAAGAATTTTCAAACGTGACGGTAATCACGCGGGCCGCCGGCGCCATTAATTTATTGGCCAACCCCGGACGCGCGTCTTGTTGGTGAATCAGGATCGGAATTTTCTTTAACGCCGCCGCCCAGACTAAAGGCACGCTGATAAAACTGCCGGCGCTAATGATCACCGCCGGTTTTTCTCGCGTCAATAAAATCAGCGACTGAAAAAAAGCGACACCAATTTTAAAAATATCCCAAAAATTATAGACGGAAAAATAACGACGCCATTTGCCGCCGCTGAGAGGAATATACCTCAGGGGCGCGGCGGCGAACGTTTCAACCATTCCTCTTTCCAATCCGGTTTTGGTTCCGACAAACAACAATTCTAAATCGCCGCCGTCCAATTCATAAGCTTCCTTTAGCAATTCTTCAGCCACGGCTAAAAGCGGCGTGACTGATCCGCCCGTGCCGCCGCCGGAAAACATTATTTTTTTGGTTTTATTATCGTTCATAATTTACTTCTTGTCTGCCGACTGATATTAACTAAGATTCCCAGCGCCAGCAAGGAGGACAGTGTCGACGAACCGCCGGCGGAAATAAAAGGCAAAGGCACGCCGGTCATGGGAATTAAGTTAATCATTCCGCCGATATTCAAAAAAGTCTGGATCGCCAGCCAAACGACGATTCCGACCGCCAGCGCACTGCCGTAAATGTCCGGCGCGGCGCGAGCGATTAGAAGACCGCGATAGAAAACGAATAAATACAAAAGGAGCAAGAGCGCGCAAACGACGAAACCGGTTTCTTCGGCGATAATCGGAAAAATCGAATCGGCCCAAACCTCAGGCAAATACATAAATTTCTGCCGGCTCTCGCCCAAGCCGCGTCCCAGCCAGCCGCCGGAACCGACAGCGATCAGCGATTGATTAACCTGATAGCATTTATCCTGCGCGCTATAACTGGGATCCTTTAAACATTTGAAACGGTCTAGCTGATAAGACGACTGACTAAAACTCAACAGCGCGAATAGCGCCAGACCGGCCAGGACAACAGTCAGAAAAATATGGATGATTTTTCCGCCGGCCACAAAAAAAATAACCAGAGCGGTGGAGGCGATAATGAATAACGTGCCCAGATCGGGCTGAGCAATCATTAATAAGCTAATCGCCGCCAAAATCGCCAAAAACGGCAAGAAACTGCCGGTCAAACTACCCAACTTATCTTTTTTTGCCTCCAACCAGGTCGCCAAATAAATCAAAAAAGATATTTTTACCAATTCCGCTGGCTGGAAAGAATGGCCGAAGATGTTTATCCAACTGCGGGCGGTACCATAGTCGGCGCGGATACCGGGGATGAATACTAAGAGTAGTAGAATGAGGGAAAAAAATAAGAAAAAGCCGGCGAATTTCTTCCAGGCGCGATAGTCTATCCGCGCCGCTAGCCAGAAAGCGGCCAGACCGAAACCCAGATTCAGAAGCTGACGAAGAAGATAATGATAAGTGTTGCCGAAACTGGAGTAAGAAACGGCCAAAGAGGCGCTAAAGAGCATCACCAAACCGAAAAGGAGCAGAACGCCGACGGCTGTTATCAGGCTTTTGTCCGGTTGATGCGCGCCGGCGGGCAGAAAAAATATTTTTTTAAAAAATCTGTTCATACGTCGCGGCCGGCTAAAATTTCTTATCGAGCAAAAAAATCATTAAACCGATGGCGGTGCCAATGGCGGCGATTACCCAGAAACGCATCACGATTTTCGCTTCCGGCCAGCCGATGGCCTGAAAATGATGGTGAATGGGAGCCGATAAAAAAACTTTTTTACCGCGCAATTTTTTAGATAATATTTGGATGATCACCGAAGCCGATTCCACCAGAAAAACCAAACCAATAAAAATCAATAAGAGTGAATTGTTAGTCAGCATAGCGATAACGCCCAGTGTCACTCCCAGCCCCATTGAGCCGGTGTCGCCCAGATAGAAACGGGCGGGTGGAATATTGAACCACAAGAAAGCGAGCAGACCGCCGAGAATCACGCCGCAGAAAGTCGCGAGATCATAGCGCCCCAGAGAATAGGCGATTACCCCATAAGCCGCGAAGGCAATCAAGAGCGTGCCGCCAGCCAAACCATCCAAACCGTCGGTTTCGTTGACTGAAAAAGAAGTCGCACCGACGATAAAAATGAAAATCGGGATATACCAGGCGCCAATTTCAAAATTGCCCAAAAAAGGAACATGAAAAACCGTCCAGTCTAATTTATAGTAGAACCAGAGAGCGCCGGCGGCGGCGATTAAAAAATAAAGTAAAAGCCGGTGGCGCAATTTTAAACCCCCGCCGCCCAGGACGCCCTTGCCGCGCACATCCAGCCAATCGTCAAACAAACCGATTAGAGCACTGATGACTAAAGCTCCTAAAGGTAAAAGAGTTTCCGACCGGGAGAGGAAATTAAGATGTTCAAAAAAACTGCCGGGGAATAGAGTGCTTAAAAAAGAAAAAGATAAAATCAAAATCAAAAGCGTTCCCCAAATCAAAATTCCGCCCATCGTCGGCGTGCCTTCCTTATGGGCGTGCAGACCGCTGAAAACCGGAGTTTGCCCGTTGTTGCGGATTTTTTTGCCTAATTTATATTTATAGAGATAATGGGTCAGAAGCGGAGCGACCAGAGTCGCAAAAATAAAAGCGCAGGTGGAAAAAAATAAGATCTTGATAATATAAAATTCCGTCATAGAACCGGATTATCTAAAATTAATTAAATAAATAAATAAGAGCGCCAGACTGAAAAATAAACCGAAAATAATCGCGGTCGACAGGAGCAGATGGGCGAAGAGCTTGAAATTCCGATGACGATTGAAAGCGGCGGCGACGCTTAAATTAAAAACGAAAACTCCCAAACTGAAAAGCGGATAAATAAAAATCTGCGCCGGCGAGCCGACCAAATCGACGCCAAAATCGACGTTATAGTGCAGGACCAGAAATTCGCCGGTCAGATGACGATAAATGAAAAAAGCCTGCAACCAGTTAAGAATCTGCAGAAGGCCGGCCGCCAAAAAATAAGGCCGGCAGGAAGATAGGCGCCAAACGGCGGCCAGAGCCAAGCCGACTCGCTGGCGAAAAGCGTAAAAACGGACGTAAAGATTAGAATAAATCATAAAAAAATAGCTTAATTCAAGTTTATCACATTTTAAAATAATACAAAACCATGCTATAATAAGGTTATGAGTAAAAAAATTATTTCCAATATTTTACACTACGCGGCTCAGGAAGGGGCTGATAATATAACGATTACCGGCCAGCCGTCCCAGGTTTCCTTGGATTGCCATTTTCCGGACGGCGAAAGAAAAAATTTCCGCCTGCCGGCGCAGTTAGGTCAGGATTTTTTGGCCGGATTGCGTCCGATTCTGTCTGTCCTTCCCGGCGAATTAACGGTAAAAAAATACTGCAAAATCTTTGACCGTAACCGCCACCTGGCTTTTTATCTCACCATCGCGCCCGAAAAAAACGGCGAAAAAATAATCATCAATCTCATCAACCGGCCGGAAAAATTTTGGCGCCTCAATCAACTGGGACTGGAAACTGCGGATTTACGGGAATTAAAAAAAATCTTGGCGACTCATTCCGGCCTGATCATCATCGGCTCGCCGCCGGGCGGCGGAAAAAGCTCCACGCTCTATTCCCTGTTGGAAGCCATTAATGATCCAAAATTGAATATTTACTTGCTAGCGGAACAGCCCGAACGGACGATTCCCGGCGTAAACTCGCTTCTTCCCGTCGCCGCCAATTGGGAAAAAATTATCCGGCATGATTCGGAAGTAATCGCGGCCGATAGTCTGGACGAAGATTGGGCGCTTAAAAACGCTTTGCGCGCCGCCGCCAGCGGCCGTCTGGTTCTGGGAACTCTAACCGCGTCGTCGCCGCGTGAAATCGTCGCTAAAATCCTGAAAATCGATCTGCCCTTGAAATTAAAACTGGATAGCCTTAAGCTGATTGTCAGCCAGCACTTAATAGATTTAAAGCACTCGACGAAGCCAAGGGCAAAACAAACGACGGCCGCCAAGAACCGACGGAAAATCATCGGCTCATTCGAATTTCTGAAACTTATGCCGGCGGAAAAGGAAACTATATGAAAATAATTTGCGTTATTCCCGCCTGGAATGAAGAAAAAAATATCACGAAAGTCGTTAAAGGCGTCCGGCCATACGCGAACGAAATCGTCGTGATTGACGACTGTTCTCAAGATAAAACCGCGGCGCTCGCTCAAGAAGCCGGCGCGACCGTTCTGCGTCATTCGATAAATCGCGGCCAGGGCGCGGCGCTTCAGACCGGCAATGACTACGCTCTGAAAAACGGCGCCGATATTATCGTCCATTTTGACGCCGACGACCAATTTCTGGCGGCCGAAATCAAAGACATGATCGCGCCCCTGATCGCCGGCGCGGCCGATATCGTCTTCGGTTCGCGTTTCCTGAGCAAGAAAGCTAACCTGCCGCCGGTAAAAAAATACCTAATCATGCCGCTGGCCAAAATTTTTAACCGCTTATTTTTCGGAATAAAGCTGAGTGACCCGCAAAACGGTTTTCGGGCGCTGAGCCGCCGGGCGGCGGAAACAATCAGAATCGCCAATCGCGAAATGGCGCATGCCAGCGAAATTCAGGCTAAAGCTTTCAAAGAAAAATTGCGCGTCGTGGAAGTGCCGGTGAGCGTCATTTATCATCGCGTCGGCCAGAATCTGGCGGGCGGCTTGAAGATCGTCCGCGATCTATTAATCCATAAAATAATCAAATAATCCGCAGGGCGGACAAAAAAAATATGTTACAACAAGTCATCGCTATCGTCATAATCTTTTTCTTCGTCCTCCGGCTTTTCAGACAAAAGAAGAAAAAAGAAATCAGCGATAATGAATTTTTCTTATGGCTTTTTTTCTGGTCCTTGGCCGCGGCGGCGATAATTTTCATCAAACAAATAGATCGTCTGGTGGAATTTTTCGGTTTTTCCGGGAGCGGCATAAACTTCCTGATTTATCTGGCTGTTTTAGCTCTGTTTTACCTGATTTTCCGTCTGCGTTTGACCGTGGCGAAACTGGACAGGAATTTAACGGAAGTCACCAGACAAATGGCTTTAAACAATAAAAAAATAGATAAAGAATAACGTTTTTATGAAAATCGCTCAGGTTGTTTGCACCTTTCCGCCCTACGCCGGCGGTATCGGCCAAAGCGCTTACGAAATCGGCCGACTCCTGGAAGAACGGCACGCCGTTGTTAACTTTACGCCGGCTAATTTGAAACCGTGGCTAAAACTGGGCCACGGTGCTTTTTTACCGCAACTTTTATGGAAGCTCCGGGGTTTCGATTATATTTATCTCCATTATCCTTTTTTCGGCGCGGCCGAAGTCGTCTGGCTTTTTAAATTGCTGGGCGGGCGGGCGAAATTGATCATCCACTATCACATGGACGTAAAAAATCCCGGTTTCATTTTTAAAATTCTAAGTTTACCCAGTCGGCTGATTCGCCGTTCCCTCTTCAACCGGGCGGCGGTAATCGTCAGCGCCAGCCTGGATTACGTCAAACATAGCCGTCTGAAAAAATACTATGCCGGACACGAAAAAAAATTCCAAGAAATTCCTTTCGGTCTGGATTTAAAAATATTTCAGCCGAAACTCATCGACCGGCCGGCGGATAATAAAATTATCGCCCGTGCCCAGGAAATCGTCCACTATATCAATGACAAATTCATCAAAAAGGATCGCCTGAATCTGCTGTTTGTCGGCGGTTTGGATCAAGCCCATTATTTTAAAGGGATTGAAATACTATTATTGGCTTTAGCCGGACTGCGGTCGCGTAACTGGCAATTGACACTGGTCGGCGAAGGCGATTTGCGATCGACCTATGAAAAGACGGCGGAAAAATTAGGCTTAAGCCGGCGCGTGAAATTTACCGGTAAATTAACCGGAGTAGAACTAATCCGCGCTTTTCAAAATACCGATTTACTGATTTTACCTTCTATCAATAAAAATGAAGCTTTTGGTCGGGTCCTAATTGAAGCTCTCGCTTGCGGCGTGCCGGTTATCGCTTCCAATCTGCCGGGCGTCCGCCGCGTTTTTTCCGATCATCAGGAAGGATTACTGATTGAACCCGGCAGTGTTGCCGACCTGCGAAAAAAATTGGAATTTATGTTCAACAACGAAAAATTACGGCGCATAATGGCCCTCGCGGCCAGAAGATTGGCCGAAGAAAAATATGACCTCGAATCAATGAAAAAAAAGCTAGAAGGATTATTCGCGTAAAAAATTACGTATCGAAACAGACAAAAAAATATATTTATGAACATAGGAGTATTCCATAATTTATACGGCGAGTTTAGCCGCGGCGGCGCGGAAACCGCGGTCGAAATGGCTCTTAAAGACTTACGGGCCGACGGCCATCAAGTTTTTTTAATTACCACTAAGCCGCGCGGAGCAAAACCCTTAGCGCCCCCTGTTCCGGCTGATTTAAAAATTTATTATCTTGATTCAAAATTCTATAATCTGGCCGAAATTTCCATTACCGCCCGCCTTTTCTGGCATCTGAGCAATATCTTTTCTTGGCAAAAATATCAAAAAATAAAAAAAATCCTAGCGACAGAAAAGCCGGATCTGGTTATTACCCATAATTTAATGGGCTTGGGATTTTTAACGCCGCCAGCCATCCGATCCTTAAAAATAAAACAGGCGCATTTTCTGCATGATATTCAACTCCTCCATCCCTCCGGACTGATGCTTTGGGGACAAGAAAAAAAAATTGATAGTCTGGGAGCAAAGATCTACCAAATTCTGACCCGGGCTCTATTCGCCTCGCCGGCTAAAGTCATTTCCCCGTCAGCCTGGCTGTTGGAACTTCATAAACAACACGGATTTTTTAAAGATTCGGAATACGAAATTCGGCCGTTCGTCTGGCCGAAAACCGAACCGATTCTCTCGCGACAATCCGCTCGCGGAAAAAATTTCCTGTTTATTGGACAAATCGAGGAACAAAAAGGAATATTTTTACTCATTAACGCCTTCAAAAAAATAATCGCCCCGGACTGCCGACTGACCGTGGCGATCCGGGGCGGCGGACAAAAAATAGCGGCCGCTAAAAAATCGGCCGCCGATGATAAAAGGATAGAATTTCTAGGACCACTTTCTTACGAAGAAACGGAAAAATTAAAGGCGGTCAGCGATTGCCTGATAGTCCCCTCTTTGTGCTACGAAAATTCACCGACGACCATTTATGGCGCACGCGCGGCCGGTCTGCCGGTTATCGCCGCCGCTATCGGCGGCATTCCGGAAATTGTTGGACCAAGTGATACGCTGTTCCGACCGGGAGATGAAAATGACTTACGGGAAAAAATGACAAGATTTATCAAAAAAGAGTTTTAAACTCTTTTTTTTGATTCCCCTTAATTCCCCGCCCCCATCTTCTCTAAATTCTCGTTGGTGATGCCCAAACCCTTAGAGCGCATAAGGTTGAAGGCGTCGGACGGGCGGCCGAGGTAATATAGTTTAAGGTCAACCGGATTAACATAATAAGCCTGGCCTTTGTCTTCGACCTGAAGCAGTATCTTCCCCGATAAGCGCTTAGGGGCGAAAGAAGAGAGGAAAGAGGTAAGGTCTTTAGTCTTGGCTCCTAGTCCGAGATTGCGCATGAGGTTGAAGGCGTCGGACGGGCGGCCGAGGTAATAGCGGAGATTATTATCAGGATTAATATACCAGGCTTCGCCGTGAGATTCGACTTGCAGGAGGATACGGCCGGAGAGACGGAGGGAAAGATTATTACTAACGGTGTTAGAAGTGGTATTGGTGCTAGCTGTGACACTAGTCGGAGCGACCGACGGGGTCAATGTTTCTTTTTTCAGTTCGACGGTGAGGGGGCCGGCCAGAGAGCTTTGGCCGTAACTGGTGTAGTATCGGGCGTAGATTTTATAGGTGCCGTCGGGACAGTTAGCCGCGCTGGTGCCGCAGAGGTTATAGCTATAACTGGGGGTATAGTCAATTAGAGAACTAGAGGTGAAATCAGTGCTAGTGCTAATGGCTAAATGGGTGATGAGGGAGTTATCATGGTTATTGAATTTGAGAGTTATTTGGGGACTGGGGGCGGTGAAAGAGATATTATCATTGATAGTGAGGAAAGAGGAGCTATCCCCTTCGACTAACTGTTCCGGGGTTTTAGTGGCGTAGGACGGGAGACCGGAACCGATGGCGAGGACATTAACTGTCCTGGTTACCTGGGTGGCGGGGTTAGTGGCGTTATCAGTAACGTTATAGGTGATGGTATAGGTGCCGGGGATACTGGTGTTAACGGGATTAACGGTGGTAATGGAAGAGGTGAGGTCGCCGTCGACATTATCA
>Ga0265297_10003094_pt1 | contig 31191 bp, 14 predicted proteins | sample Munlanlwell13791_FD_192502 | JGI IMG/M metagenome (GOLD analysis project Ga0265297, IMG submission 192502) | Leachate microbial communities from a municipal landfill in Southern Ontario, Canada - Leachate well 137-91 | ecosystem: Engineered > Solid waste > Landfill > Unclassified | place...
TGGGACTGGTTCATGGTCAAGGTCTGGCTGATTTACTCATAAACAATAACTATGCCGGTCAATCCGGGCAATCTTCCACTTATACCCTCTATGGCCGGACAACTTTGAAAAACGGGACTAATTGGGATGATTTGAACGGGATTGTTGTCCAAGCGACGGTGATGGATCTGACTCAAACCAGTAACAATGTGGTGGCCCAGCAAAATTATACTTCCGGGCCGGTTGGCGGCTCGTTTACATTTAGTAATTTGCCTCTGCCCAAGACCAATCCCAATAATTTTACAGCGGTGATGGTCACTTCTTACCCAAGTGATTATAAATATGTGGGTTATACACTGTGCTACAACACCACTACTTGTCACAATCAAACGCCGACTTTCGCCTGGCCGAATATTTTGCACAACAATGTGAATGACAACGGTTTTGTCGATCTCTGGTTTCATTTTGAGAAGAAAAATCAGGTAACGGTTAATTTATCGGCTGATCCAGAAACGGTGGTTTATAACGGTTCAACCGCCCTGCATTGGACTTCCACGGGCGCTAATTACTGCTGGGGATACGATGGCGGAACGACCGGTTGGTATGGGGAAAAACCAATTAATGGGTCAAAAACTATCTCTGGTTTAACTAAAGACACAACTTTTAAACTCGTTTGCCGCCTGCAGGACGGGGTGGAAAATGAAAAAAGTGTGACGGTAAAAGTGCAAAATATAACTAATGTGGTGGGAACCTTAAGAGAAGTAAGATGTGATGATACCCGTGATCTAAATTATCGCACTATTACGGCCAGTGGAGATGCCTCTGATCCAGATACACCAGAAAACATTATCCGTATTAATTTTTATTTGGGAAATAGTAAAGAGAATAGTGGCACATATATAGGCAACACAACAACCATTGGGCAACCAGGTAGACCTTTTTCCTTTCAATATGAAGTGAGCAAAAATTTAAAAAGTAGTATTTATGCTTATGCAATAGATAGCCAGTCTGGTCAGGAAAAATACATTGGCATGTTTAACTATGATTGTCGCAGCCAGGAAAATAATGTGACTAATCAATATGTGGTTCAAGGCAATGTGGTCAATGAAAGTGGCCAGAGCATTGGTACGGGGCAGGTTTTACTTTATGTAAATGATGGTAAAAAAAATAATATCAGCAATACCGCGGTTAATCCGTTTAGCATGAATCTGACTGACGAAGGACCGTTGGTGGTGGGAATTGACGCGACTAAACCGGTGGCGGGTAAATATGAAGTATTGGGCTACACTATGTGCGCCAATTCAACCACTTGTCACAATAGTCAAAGTAAGATAAGCAAGAGTAGTTTTGACTACACTTTTGCGGCGGCCGGTTATATTGATGTCCGTTGGTATGTGCGGGATTTGAGCGTGGTCACGCCCCCCGTGGATGAGCCGCCTGTCGATGAGGAGCCGGTAGATGAAGAACCAGTGGTGGAGCCACCAGCGCCAGCCTTGAAGATTAATTTGTCCGCCTATGATGCCGAAGGTGATTTGTCCGATAGTTCAGTTACTTTGCCGTATAATTCTGATCTTACCCTGAAATAGCGGATTGATAATATGACGGAAACTGATAGTTGTTCGATTACCAATGATGTGGATAGCCAAAAATATAATATTGAAACCGATCGGGGGACAACTGATTTTACTAATTTAACTAAAACAGCTACTTTTACCCTGCAATGCAATAATGATGAAAAAGACAGTATTGATATTATTGTCGAAAGTAAAGATTTGCCAGAGGAAGATATTAATTACGAAAATTTATCCGGCAAGATTGATAATATTCAATGTGATAACAGTAAATGGCTTGATAGTGTATTTACGCGCTATGTGGGCGTGTACGCCAATTTGGTAAAACTGGAAGGCACTATTGATGACGTGGCCGGCAATGAAGATTGGTATCGGATTGGATTTTACCTGGATGGCGATAATTACATTGGTTCAACCTATAGCCAGGAGGGACAATTTGAATTTAGCTTTAATCCTCTGTTAAGACAAAATGTGGCCTGGAATGGCCTGCCGGATCTGACCGGTGATGTCTATGTCTACGCCATTGATCAGGAAGGTAACCGATTGGCCTATCTGGACCGGGTGGAATATGATTGCGATTTGCACGAATACTCAATTCCGGAGAAACAACCGGAGATGGTGATTAAAAATTTAACTTTGGATTTTGGCGTGCAGCTAAAAAATCGCGGTGGCAGTTTGAACGATGAAATTACGGTGGAGGAAAACGGCACCGAGCCGATGCTTTCTTGGACTAGTCAAAATACCGTGGCTTGCGTGGCGGGCGGCGACTGGGGTGGCCGTAATGATAATGATAGTGGCAAAAAATTAAGTGGCAGCGAAATATTGTACGATCTGACTCCCGGACATTATGAATATATCTTAACCTGTCGGGGAGCCAATGAAACTTCCAAGGTGGAAAAGCGGGTGGTGGTGGAGGTGACGGCCAGCGATAAGACCGAAGATAATGTACCGGCCGGACTGGAAGATTATGCCTACCAGATTGTCAATCAATCGGCTGACGCGGCGATGAAGCCGGGGGAGAAAAAGATTTTCTGGGTGACACTGGAAAACGTGGGCCGAAAGACGTGGAATAATAATGGCACTGATGGCGAAACCTATTTGATCAATTATCCGGTGGGACAAGATAGCCCGTATTACACTAAATACGATAACAATGGGCAAGCCAATTGGATCAGCCCGAGTAAGATTCGCCGCGGTGATTCACCACTGGCCAAATATGGCGACGAGATGAGTTTTGGTTTCTTGGTAACCGCGCCGGTTAACCCGAACAGCGATGTTTTGACCCAGTGCGCGACGCTGGAAATCAAAGATGGCCAGGGCAATATGGAGGTGGCGATTGATCAGGATCAATTAAACGTCCATCCAATTTGTTGGGATATGATATTTGAATAAATAATTGATATAATGCAATCTTATATTAATTATTTTAACCATGAAAAAACTATTTGCCTGGATCGGCGTAATTGCCATCCTGGTCAGTGTGGTCAGCATTTTTACCTTCAGCGCCCAGGCGGCGAGTAATTATGACTACGAAATCAGTGAGAAATCACCCAATCCGACTCTGACGCAAGAGGAAGAGATTATTCTTTGGGCTAAACTCAAGAACACCGGCACTTCATCCTGGTTTTCGGATAGTAGTAATGGCGGGGACACATGTTATACAACTGAGGATGGGCAGATGTATTGTATGGGCGCCCTGGTGGAACCAACTAGGTTAGGGACGATTCGGCCAACTGATCGCAATAGTGGTTTTTTTACTTATAATAACTGGATCTCGACTAACCGAGCTCACCAATTGGATGAAGGGACAGTGGACCCGGGTGAGACTGGTTCATTTGGTTTCTATGTGACTGTGCCGCGCGACATGAAAGCGGGAGTGTACAAGGAATGTTTCGCGCCGGTAGTGGAAGGCATGACCTGGATGGCGGACAAGGGTTTGTGCTGGGATATCACCGTGGTGGGAGCGCCGCTGGATTATTATTATGCGGCGCAGATTGATGAATCCAATAATGATAGTTATCAACAGTTAGTGCTGGAGCCAGGACAAGGTGAGACGATTACTTTTACTTTATTAAATACCGGCTCTTCCACCTGGGAAAGGAACGGACAGTATCCAGTGCATTTGGCGGTCAATTATGACGATCCGGGTAATTTTTACAATTCCTCCTGGTTATCCCAAAATCGGCCGGCTATGTTGCGGGAAGACAAAGTAGCGCCCGGGCAATTGGGTCATTTTGATGTTTATGTGGAGGCACCGAGTTTGAGTGAGGGCTGGTATTATGGCGTGACTTTGTCGGATTATTATTGGCTGGTGGCGGAAGGGCGAGAGTGGTTTGATAATTATGATGAAAATTATTACTATATGGCTCTGCAGGTTGACGTGATTCTGGTGGAAGACGCTGCCTATCAGGAAGAAGTGACAGCCATGAATGAAGCCTGGGACAGTGTTGATTCTTTTGCCTATGAAGGCAGTATAATTAGCGACAGTAGTTATGGATCGGATAATTATACAATTGATCTGTCGGGTGAGATGGACCAGCATGACGCGGACAATGTGATTAACAATATGCTGATGGAAATGACATACGATTATCAAGATTATTATCTTTGTACGAGCGAGGTGGATGGATGTGATAATTCAGATGGTAGCATGTCTGGTAAATTAGATATGGAGATAGAAATCCGGGAACAAGGCGATGAATCATATATTCGATTCAAGATTGATGATCTGGCCAGTAATGATCTGGAATCTCTGGCTGATCTGAATGATAAATGGATTAAAATCGACGAAGAGTCAGTGCGCGATTTATTTGAGAGCTGGGGGCTGGACTATGACGAATATGTGACGGATACTGATCAAACCGACACAGTTTTTGACGAAGAACTGGACCGGCTAATCAATGACACTGATCAGCTGATCTTGACCGAACTCTCCGGCACGGAAGAAATTGATAACGTCATGACCAATCATTATCAATTTGTGATGAATGTGGACCAATCACAGTGGATGTACAATAATTATTTATATGGAGAAATCTGGATCGGCGAAGATGATCACCTTCCCTATCGACTGGTTATGTCTAGTTTTGATAATTACTCTGGATACACTTATTACGATCTAACCCTGAAAGATTATAATCAGCATTTCACTTTTGACCCACCAAGTGAATATCTGACTTTGACCGAGGTGATGGATATTATTGACGATCTCATGAACGATGTCATGGCCAACAACGTTTTTGCTCAAAGTCTGGCAAAGAGAATTTTATAATCACAATATAGTTGAAGCGAAACCCTCTTTTATTTAATAAAGGAGGGTTTTTTTGTATAATAAACATAGAAAAAGAAATGGATACTCTTGTCATCCCCGCCTTGAGCGGGGATCTCATCATCAAGAACGCAAATAACGCGTTACATATGAGATCCCCGCTAACCCACCCCACCAATCTAACGAGTTGGCGGGGACCCCGGAAGGCGGGATGAGAGTTGATGTTATTTTATTTTTATAAATAGGCAAGCACAATGAAAGATATCATAATTATCGGTTCTGGGCCGGCAGGCATGACGGCGGCAATTTATACGGCGCGCGCTCAATTAAGTCCATTGGTGGCGGCTGGTTTGCAGTGGGGAGGACTGCTCATGTGGACGACGGAAGTGGAGAATTTTCCCGGGTGGCCGGAGGCGATTTTGGGACCGGAATTGATGGGTAATATGAAAAAACAAGCCGAGAAATTTGGGGCGGAGTTTGTCTTGGAAGATGTCGCCGAAGTTGATTTTTCGACTCGACCTTATCGAGTGAAGATTGGTGAGACCTGGCACGAGGCCAAAAGCGTGATTGTGGCGGCGGGGACCAAACCGAAAGTACTCAAATTACCAGGAGAAAAGCAATTGATCGGTAAAGGTTTGTCGGTGTGTGCCACTTGCGACGGGGCTTTTTTCCGGGACAAAGAAGTAATTGTCATTGGGGGCGGCGACAGTGCTATGGAAGAGGCCATGTTTTTGACCAAATTTGCCCGACGGGTAAGATTGCTGGTTCGCAGTGACCGGGCCCGAGCCAGTAAGATAATGTTTGAGCGAGTGCAGGGTAATCCCAAGATTGAAGTACTTTTTAATACTGAAGTGACGGAATATTTAACCGAAAATAATCTGCTTAGTGGGGTAAAGATTTTTAATAATCAGACTCAGGAAACAGGTGAGTTACCAGCCAGTGGTCTATTTTTTGCCATCGGTCACATGCCCTCCACCAAAATATTCGATGGCCAACTGGAAACTGATGAGGCCGGATATCTGGTAGTCAAAAATCAGACCCGTTCCAATAAGGAAGGGATATTTATTGCCGGTGATATTGAGGACAAAAACTACCGCCAGGCCATCACGGCAGCCGGTTCGGGTTGTAAAGCGGCCATTGACGCTATCCGCTGGCTGCAGGAGAATTAATTAAGAATTAAAATAAGGGAGTATTTATTATGATGAAAGAAACTATGAACGAAGAAACGCCGGCAGAAGAGATCAAGCAGCTTTTGTCGGATAAAAATTATCATCATTTGGCGGAGGTAAAAAAATTGGGCGGGGAAGTGGTTGGAGGTTATATTGACCAATCAAAATATTCTGATGGTGAGAAAAGAACTATGCATAAGTTTGCTAAAATGACGGGGAGACTTTTAGGGGAAAAAGAAATAGAATCTTTTCGTCGAGACCAAAAGGGTTTTACTACAGATTTTTTAAAGGAACATGTGGCTGATCTGACAGTCGATGATTTGGAGAATACAGTTAAGTTTGCTAAAGAATATAAAGAGAAAAATCAACTAGAAAGTGGAAAAAATATGTTTGATAGTCATGAGAATATTATTCAAATCGAAGCGGCGGGTAAAAAATTGGAAGAATATCTGAATAAATTTAACGATGTGGCTGGAAAGTTTTATTCCGAGGCAACCAGGATAGTTATTCCGAAAATATTACCTTTGGGAGAGGATTTAAATAAAGTAGTTGTAAAATTTGCTCAGCTTATAGAAAGTGTGGCTTTTAACAAAAATTTAATGAGTGATCATCCTGAATATGGTAAGCGGTTGGGTAAAGGTTACAATCCAATCAATAACTTTCAGATTGGCCTGAAGTTTTTTGGCGATAATATTGGCCGGGTTTTACAAACCAAAGAAGAAAAAGAAGCCACCTTGCAAGCACTTAAGGATGTGTATTTGGGAGATAAAAAAGCCGCCTAGTTTTTACCTCGATTGTTCTCTGATATTAAATAATCTATCATGAAGCTGCATGGTAGATTTTTTTTGAATGTCATCCTCAACCCTAAACGAGTCTTCGAGTGCTAGGGATTGGGGATCTCTCCTGGATCCCCAATCAGAAGCGCTCCGATGCGTCGCTTTCTGTTGAGGATGACACACTATCCATTTGTTGTAATAAATATTGAAACACATCGTTAATATCTATGAAAGATCACTTAAAACTGGATGAAAATATGGAGCAGGAGCTGGTGGCGCGAGCCAAACAGGACGAGGCCGGGTTTACGGAGTTGTACAACTATTTTTTTCCCAAGATCTACGGATACATTTATAAACGAGTGGGCCAGAGGCAGGCGTGTGAGGATATTGTCTCGGAGGTGTTTATGAAAGTATTTGTTAATTTGGAGAAATACGAGTCTCGAGGGTTTTCCTTTTCCAGTTGGCTCTACAAAATTGCCACCAATCGATTGATCGATTATTACCGCGAACAAGGTAAAAAAGCGACCGTTGACGTCGAGAAAGTTTTGCATATCAAGTCGGTGGACGACACCAGCCACCAAGTCGAAATTAATCTGGAGGTGGAAAAGGTGAAAAAAATCATTAATGAATTGCCCGATAAATATCAAGAAGTGCTAAATTTAAAATTTTTTGGCGAACTGAGCAATATCGAAATCGCGCGGATATTGAACATCACCGAAAACAATGCCGGCATTATTATTTTCCGCGCCCTAAAAAAATTCCGCGCCCATTACCATCAAAAAAATATTGATCATGAAAATAATGTAGGGGCGGGTTTTAAACCCGCCCAACGCGCGGCCCAGGCGCAATTTGATAAAAAATAATTAAGAACGCGAAAAAGCCATAAGGTAAAAAATAATTTTTTAAAACATGAATGATTTCGATAAAAAACTAGACCAATCAATCCAATCAAATAATTTTGATCATCACGATCAAAATATGTCGGATGAAGAAAAAGACCTCCTAAAGGTGGGGGAGCAAATTAATCGGGCTAAATCGACCGATGTTCAAGATAATCCTCAATTTAAAGATAAACTGTTTAGTCAATTAATGGAAAAACGAAAGAAAGCGGTTAAAGCGATTGAGACTAAAGAAACAACTGGGAATAATTATTGGTCGTCATTTATTAACATCTGGCGGACCAAAAAATGGGTGCCAGCAGCGGCCGGTTTGATGTTGGTGGTATTGGTAGTGTCATTATTGTATTGGTTGCCGGGTGCCAATCAGGGCGACCAGATTGTGATTCCCAAGGCGCTGGCGGAGGAGAGCTTTGAATTGAAGGCGACCAAGATGGATTCAGCCGGAATTGACGTGGAGAGTGATTTTTCCCTGACGGCTAAAGTGGAGGTGTCACTCAACCAGATTAAGGATAATTTGGCCATCAATCCGGCGGTAGATTATAAAATTGATCAGACAGATAGTCACAATTTTTTGATTGATATTAATAATGAACTTACTCCCAATCAGATTTATCAGATTACCCTGCAAACCAATTTGGATGATGGCAAAAATAAACAGCTAAGTTGGGCTTACCAAGTCAAAGATGAATTCAAAGTCATATCGACCATTCCGGCCAACAATGAGATCGAAAAAAAGAATGGCGTGCCGGCCGATACGGGGATTGAGATTACTTTCAGTCATGCCAATTTTACCGACTGGGAGAGTCATTGGCAGATGTGGCCGGAAACTTCGGGCTATTTTGAAAAACATAATAATACTTTAGTTTTTGTGCCAGATTCGTTGAATTATGAAACATATTACAAGATTACAATTGATAAAGATTTCGGTCTCTCTGGTTCCAGCCAGACTTTGGGAGAGGATTATACTTTAGATTTCATGGTCGGCACCTCGGAAGACGAATATATGTATGGGGCCGAATGGTATTTTGAAAAGGAAATGGTATATTTTTCGCCTCTGGATACACCGGCGGTTAGTCTGTATGCCTATGGGCGCGACAACCCGGAGCCGACGGAAGTGCCGGCGCGAGTTTATCAACTGGATTCGTATGATAAATACCTGGAAGTGACTCGGTGGTATGATCAGATTCCCACCTGGGCCAGTCAGGCCCGCCAAAATAATTTATATGACACCGGCACTTTGACAAAAGTAATGGATTTTACCGCTCCTCTTTCAGAATTCGATTATCAAGATTATTTAGTGTTACCGGATAAGTTGGCGGTGGGATACTATCTGCTGGAAGCGGAATTGTTTGGTGAAAAACATCAGTTGTTAATGCAAATTACTAATTTGGATAGCTATGTGTCGATCACGCGCACGCAGTCGATTGTCTGGGTGGCAGATTTGACCAATCCCGCGGCGGAATTAACTGCTTTGGTCAAAATATTGGATAGTAATTATCAATACACCTCCGACAATCAGGGCTTGGCCGTCTTTGACACCCCGGCCGAAATTGTGGCCGACGAAAACTATAGTTTTTATCTGCAAATTGAGGCCAATGATCAAACTTTATTTTTGCCCATCAATCAAGACCGGCGATATTATTATGGGACCAGCGAGGCGGCGGAAAATTATTGGCATTATCTTTATCTGGATCGAGAGGTGTATCATCCCAGTGATAAATTGAGTTTCTGGGGCACCATCAAACCACGCTCCAAAAATGATCCAGTAATTAATGAATTGCAGCTCAAAATCAGCAAGGGCATGGAGGAAATGGTTTATCAAAATTTAACCGTGAATGTTAATAGTGATGGCTATTTCAGTGGGGAAATTGATTTAGATAATTATCATCCTGATTATTATTATTTTGAATTAACCAGCGACGATATTACTTATCTGTATGAGAGTTTCTCGGTGGAAGATTACATAAAACCGGCCTATAAAATCGAGATTCAACCGGAAAAAATATTGCAATTGGCGGATGAACCGGTGAGATTGAATATCCAAACAATTGGTTTTGAAAATACCCCGATCCCGAACGTGGAATTAAAATACAGTTATGATTATGAAAATTACTATTCTCTAACTACTGATAAACAAGGTCAGGCGCAGGTGAGCGTTGATTATCAGCCACATTTTTCTTGTCTGGAAAATGATTATTACTACGGTTGTTATGATGACTCTCTCCGGGCCGAATTTACGCCCACCCGGGCCGAGGAGGGGCAAATTGCCGCCACCAGCTATGTCACGATCGTCCCGTCAGCATTGGATCTGGCGGTTGATAGTCAATACGAGAAGAACGAACAACAACTGAAATATACTGTGCAGGCAAATTGGATTGATTTTGATCGCTGCAATCTGGAGCATAAAAATTGTGATGATTATGAAGGATACGCGGGCGAAGTGGCGGCCAACCGATCAATAAAATTGAAGTTGATCAAAGATCACTGGGAAAAAACACCAACCGACAAAAGCTATGACTATATTAATAAACGGACTATTCAGAATTATGATTATAATAATGTGGAAGAAGTGGTAGAAGAAGTGGTGGCAACGACTGACGAACAAGGTAAATATGAATATGTTTTAAGTAATCTGGATCAAAATTTTGGTTATCGATTGGTGGCCGAGATCGCTGATGATCAAGGCCGAATCAATAAGGATGCGAATTATTTTAACGGTTATTATTATGGGTTGTATTCGTCAAATGACAGCGAATATCTGATTGTTAACCACAATAAAAAGAAAGGGGATAATTGGGAACAATATTACGACTTGGGTGAAAAAATTGATCTGGAGGTGGTGCCGAGTGAGGAAACTGAGGCGGCCAATATTGGCAATGAATATTTATTTACTTTGATGCAAAACGGTTTGCAAAAATATAACCGACAAATTGAACCGAATTTTTCATTTGATTTTACAGAAGATCATATCCCCAATGTCTACGCGGGGGCGGTAGTTTTTGACGGGCAAAAATTTTCGCAGGCGACTTTCACTGACCATATGAATGATTTTCGATTTAATTATGAAAGTAAAAACATTAATTTTGAAATTAAGACTGATAAAGAAGTATATGAGCCGGGCGACGAGGTAGTTTTAGACATTACCAGCAAAGATAATCAAGGGCAATCCTTGGCAGCCAATAACAATATTTCTCTTGTCGATGAGGCGTACTATCAATTGTATGATACGGGCCGGATTAAGAAAATTGCTAGTAATTTATATGAGATATTGCAAGCGGGGATATTGGCTGAACATGTGCGCAGTGATAGGTTTATTGAATGGGAAAAACAATTGGGGGGCGGAGGTGGGATGCGCGATGATTTTGCCGACGTGGCTTTGTTTACCACTTTGGATACGGATAAAAATGGGCACGGGCAAGTTAAATTTACTTTGCCGGACAATATCACTTCCTGGCGGATAAATTTGCAGGGTATCAATGAGGATAATTATGCTGGTTGGCAGGTAGGGCATATTAATGTCACTAAAGATATCTACGTTGATTATGTTTTGAATAATACCTATTTGGTCAATGACCAGCCGGTGATTCAGATCCGGACTTTTGGGCAGGATCTGAAAGATGATGACCAATTAAAAATTAATATTAAAAGTGATAGTTTGAAAATTAATGACGATTTAACAGCAACGGCGGGCGAGATTGTCGATTGGATTATGCCGGCTTTGAGTTTGGGCGAGCATGATCTGGTAATTACTGTCGACAATGGCCGCAGTCAGGACGCGGTGAAAAGAACTTTTAAGGTGATGTCTAGCTATTATTCACAGCCAACTTTCGAGTATTATGATTTGAGTAATGATCTTAAATTGACTAGCGAGGATGATAGTCGGGTGGATGTACAATTCTATAACAAAAACGCGGGAGAATATTATTATCAATTGAATTTGCAATATCAAAATGGTGACCGGATTGATCAGAAAGTGGCTAGAAATCTATCCATGAACTTGCTCAATGAATATTTTGGCGAGAATAATCCGGTGGAGCAATTGAGTTTGACAGATTATCAAAGCGCCGATGGTGGTTTATCGCTGCTCCCCTATTCATCGAGTGATCTGGAATTGAGCGCCAAATTGAGTGGCCTATTGCCTAACGATAGCGTCAACAAGCAAATTTTGATTGAATATTTTAATCGGCAGGCAACCAGTAAGGAAAATAATACGGCGGAAGTGATTCAGGCGTTGTATGGTTTGGCTTCATTGGGACAACCAGTTTTGACCAACATTAATTATTGGGTGGGTAATCCGGATATTAGCACAACAGATCGATTGTATCTGGCGCTGGCGGCGGAAAGATTGGGAGCCGCGCAGTTAGCTTATAGTATTTTAAATGGTATTTTGACGGAAGTTGGACAAGAATCGGAACAGGTGGCGTATCTGGAGATGGGCAATGAGGTGGATAATATTGAAACTACGGCTTTGGCCACAGTTTTGGCGGGGCGACTGGATCATCCCCATAAAGAAAAAATGTGGAATTATATTGATAGTCAATACGACCAGGATGTGTATATTTTGTGGGATAAAATTGACTATATTTATTCCGTTCTGACTCAAGCTGGTTTGGATAACATTGATAGTAGTTTTGAATATCTAGTGGCCGGCCAGAAAAAGAAAGTGGAATTGACTAAAGGTGATAATTTTGGCTTAAGTTTATCTAAAGATGAGTTATCACAGATTTCGTTTACCAATATCCAAGGTGAAATAGCCGTGATTTTGGAAAAGGAAAGTCGGGGGCAGATTGATACGGCTAAGAACGACGAACATCTTGGTATCAGTCGCGGTTACTATGTTGATGGTCAACCGGCGGACAATTTTAGTGAAGGTGATTTGATTGAAGTGCGGATTTATCCGGGAATAAATGATGGCGCTCTGCAGGGTAGTTATGAAATTCGCGATATTTTGCCCAGCGGCTTGAAGCCGGTGACTCGCACTTATCCGACTGATCCATACTATTATTCCGCCGCCGAGCAATGCCAAATTTATTATCCATATGATATTCTCGGTCAAAAAGTCAGCCTGCTCATCTGGGACGATTGGCGCGCCAATTGGTGCGGTAAAGACTATATCAGTTATTTCGCCCGCGTGAGCAACAAAGGGCAGTACCAAGTGGAACCAGTCACATTGTATTATAGTGACGACCCGAGCATTAAAGCGATCAGCGCGGAGGCGAAAGAGACGATTGGAATTGAATAATTATTAAATAACAAAAAATCCCCGGTGGTTTTTGGGAAAACAAATAAAATAAATATTTGCTTTCCCCCATCGGGGCTTATTTTTTTATCACTCCTTTCTTTTTATTTTTGCCGGATATTTTTTGGTTTTTTTCTTCTTTCCGGCAAAAGAAGAAAAAAATTATTTTTATATTAAATCAGTACTTAGATTCTAATTTTTTTGGTAGAAAAACTAGAATCCTTTCCTGAATTATCTTAAAAAAAAGACGGCAGGCCCACATGGAGACCCCTCAACCATGGGGAAAGAACCATGGGACCTGCCTAAAGGGCTTAAGGTGACAATTACAGAAATTACCTGTCTTGCCCAAGGAGCAGGTAACTCTGCTTATTAAAAAGCGATAATTTTCCCATTGAAACTGGGCGGGTAAAATCATCGCCACTATTTCTAACCCCACTTGCACCGGCCGGCTACTTTTTTGGCGCTTTTCATCAGGCCGGGACTCCCTCCAAAAAAAGATTAAAAGAAAGAATGAGAGCAAAAAGGAGGGGCAAGTGGGGTAGAGAGAGAAAGGGAGGTAATTTGATAAACTCACTCTGTTTTGTCTTGGTCAAACCAGGGCAAAACAGAGTTTTTATATATAATTGTTAATTTGCGAAATAGCGGCGTCTTTTTTTAAATTTTCAAAAAATTAACGACAAGATGGTGAAAATTAAAAAGACGCCGCAAAAAATATTCATTTAAAAAACTTAGGTGATCAATATTAATTTACCAGGTGATAGCCAATAATGCAATTAATATGATTGGTTTTGGTTGTTTATATCTTGTATTTTTTTATTAAATATGTTATAATGTTATGATAAAATAATAGTCTAAGAGGATATTGGATTTGACCATGATTTCCTTTTTCAAATGGTATTACCGGACGCAGACAACCAATCTCATCGGCAGCCTGATGGGTGTTTTTGCCATGGTGTCGGAGATTTTTGCCATTCAGATTATGATTAAGCACTTGTTTGAGCCACTATATCAGGATTACACCTATTCCGGTCGGGCCATCGGCTTTCTGATCCGCGGCGGGCGTATCATTATCGGCGCCATCGTCGAGCTAATCCTATTGATTGTCCTGGGGTTGGTACTAATACTTTGGGTGCTTCTGCCGGTAATTATTGTTTTTAAGATTATTTACATATTTTTTACGATATGGAGTTAATTAATTATCAATGACTCCTTCCAAACAAAAAATTGAATTCGCCGATTGCCAAAACTGCCGGGTCAAACCGGACGGTGTTTGCCAGTATTGCGCTGGGGATCAGTTTTTGGGGAAAATTGGCGGGACGATTTTGTATTGGGGACTACCAAAGAATGCGAATTTTATTCGCAGTAGCGACTATATTCGACTGAAGAAATTGGGGCAATCAATTTTGTTTGGCGCTAATTTATTCTTTTTACTGCTAATGCTGACACTGACAGTGGTAGTAGATACTACTCGTGGCAATTTTATTTTTTACAACGTCTTGCTGGTTAGCTCGCCGGCCACCCTGTTTTTTTGGGTGCTGCTGGCTTTTTTGCCAGTCACCGCTTTCAATAAATTTTATCATCAGCCAGTCGTCCGACCAGTTACTAATTTTGGACTGGCCCAGACCCATGATAGTTTGTATCAGAAAATTGATATCGCTCGGGCGTTTGACGAAGATTTGCAACTAGCGATAAATAACACCGTGCTGCGAGCCAATGAGGCGGGAGTGTCAACTAATAACTGGCTTACGTTAGACGAGATGTTCAACCATCCGCATTTTCTCTGGTTAATTTTGAAGCTGGAGGTTGATCCCAAATCCTTGCAACAATACGTGGGGGGGCGGATCAGTAAAATGGGACGGGAAGAAAAGCGAGTTTCCTGGCCGCAAAAGTTGGATGAATTGTTAATGATTGCCTATGTGGAAGCGGGGAAACTGGGAGCCTATGAAGTTTCCTATAATCATCTATTCTTGGCGTTGGTGACTTTGGAACCGGAAATCAGGCAGCTTTTTGAAGTGATGAATCAATCAATGGAGCAGATCACCAAGGTGTGCCTGTGGCAGGAGGAAATAAATAAACAGAACCGGCGGGTGGAAATATATCGGGAAAAGTCCAAATTTAAACCGGTGGGGCACATGAATCGAGCCTGGACGGCGGTGCCGACGCCGGTGTTGGATATGTTTGGCCAGGACCTGACCATGATGGCCAAATATGAAAGTCTGGAAAAATTGGTAGATCGAGAAAAAGAACTGGCCCAGGCGATGAATTTGTTGGAAAAAACTTCTAAAAATAATGTTTTGTTCGTGGGGGAATCGGGGGTGGGTAAATCAGTGATTGTCAACGGTATCGCCTATCGGATGGCGGCGGAAGATGTGCCGGATTTATTACGTGACAAACGCTTGGTATCTTTGAATGTGTCTCAATTATTCAGTTCCACCGGCAGTGGTGGGGAGAGATTGTTCTCCTCAGCGCTGGCGGAAATCATTCGAGCCAAAAATGTTATTCTTTATATTGACGATCTGCATCTGTTGGCCGGAGTGAAAACTTCCGGCAGCGGGCCGATGGACGCACTGAGCGTGCTGTCTGATACACTCAATAAACATCGTATTCAATTTATTGCCTCCACCAGCCCGGAGGGATATTCCAAATATATCAGCTCCTACGATCAACTGGTGAGTGATTTGACGATGATTGAGGTGCCGGAAGTGGATACCGAAACAGCGATCGCCATTATTGAATCCGACGCCTACAAGATTGAAAATGCCAATCGGGTGCTGATCAGCTATCCGGCCGTAAAATCATCAGTCGAATTGTCGGCCGATCTGATCGCGGACAAGAAATTACCGATGAAGGCCTATGATCTGTTGCAAGAAGCGGCAATTGTGATCAAAAACAAAAACCGCCAGATCGTGACCAAAAAAGATATCGTGGAATTGTTGCAACAAAAAACCAAGGTGCCTTTGGAAACAGTGACGGAAGAAGAATCAACCACCTTACTTAATTTGGAAAATGAATTGCACCAGCGGGTGATCGGGCAAAATACGGCCGTCAAAGAGGTGGCGGAAGCGATCAAACGGGCGCGGGTGGGGCTGAAGGATAAAAATAAACCGATTGCTTCGTTTCTATTTGTCGGACCGACCGGTGTGGGTAAAACAGAGCTGGCTAAAAGTCTGGCGGCGATTTATTTTGGTGACGAGGAACGCATGATTCGCTTGGATATGAGTGAATATCAGGAGGTGGGCGATATTAAGAAAATCATCGGCGCGCCGCCGGGATCAGCCGAGTTTGAGGAGCGGGGATATCTGACCGAGGGGGTAAAAAAGAATCCATTTAGTTTGGTGCTCCTAGATGAATTAGAAAAAGCCTACGCCGATATTTTAAACTTATTTTTGCAAGTATTGGACGAGGGTAAGATCAAAGATAGTTTGGGCCGAACGGTTAAATTTAATAATTCGATCATTATTGCTACTTCCAATGCCGGTACGGGTTTGATTCAAGCGGGTATTAAAAAAAATCTGCCGGTGGAGCAGATTGAGCAGCAATTGATGGAAGAATTAAAAAAGTTTTACCGGCCGGAATTTTTAAACCGGTTTGACGGCGTGATTATGTTTAAACCTCTAACCAATGAGGAAATCAAACAGATCGCCAAACTGATGATCGCCAAGATCAATAAAAATATGGCCAGCCAAAAGATCACCGTGGAAGTGACCGACGCGGCTCTGGATCGGTTTATTGCCGAAGGCTATAATCAAGAGTTTGGTGCCCGGGCTTTATATCGTACCTTGCAGGAAAAGGTGAAAAACGTGATCGCGGACAAGATGCTGAAAAAAGAACTGCAGGAAGGGATGAAGTTGATTATCGAGGATGAGGGCAAGGCGAGGGTGGAGTGAGATAAAAAAAATTACGAATTGAGAATGACAATATTGTAGGGGCGGGTTTATAACCCGCCCATGATCGCGCGCCAATCCACAACCATTTGAATGGTGATGATCGCAATAATGCGGGCGGTAATTCGGATGGCGTGCATAAATGCACGAGGGCGGGTTATAAACCCGCCCCTACAATATTGTCATTCTCAATTCGTAATTTTTTTTATCTCACTCCCAGCACGCCGTTGAATAACTGCGTTAGCTCTAGTCGCGAGGTAATTGGTATGGGGGAAGAATCAAGGTGGTGAGTGAGGACATTGTCGTTGTCGAAATAATTTTGCAGATAATATTTCTGGGCACCGGTGATGAGCTTGAGTATTTCTTTAATATCAGCAATAGTTAATAGTTTGTCGGTATAGGTGGTGCGGAATTCGTGATCAATATGGCTATCGATGATTAAATCGATACTTTTTTTAATTTCGGCGGTATTAATTTTTTTACCGACAATTTTGGCATATTTGTCCAGGGGGGCTTTGATGTCCATGGCGATATAGTCAACTAATTGTTGGTCGATAATTTCTTTTAACATGGAGGAATGGCTGCCGTTGGTGTCGAGTTTGATATCATAGCCCAATGATTTAACTTGTTTGATGAAATCAAGTAAATCGGGTTGAAGGGTGGGTTCACCGCCGGTAATCACTAATCCATTTAATTTTTGACGGCGATTGGCCAGGAAATCAAAAACTTCGCGAGTTTTAATACTGCCTTCGGTCTGACAATTCAATAACTGAGAATTGTGGCAATAAGCGCAGCGAAAATTGCAGCCTTGGGTGAAGACGATGGCGGCGATATGGCCGGGATAGTCAATTAAAGATGTTTTATGTAAGCCACTGATTTTCAATCGGTAATCCTCACAGTTTTACGATTGATATATTCGGCCGCTTTGCCTTTGTTCCACTGGCCAACGGGGCGGAGATAGCCGACAATTCGGGAATAGACCTCACATTCGCTATGACAGGTGGGACAGGTCATAACCTCGCTGTCCAGATAACCACAGTTGGGACAGATGCTGAAAGTGGGGGTGATGGAAAAATAAGGTAATTTGTAGGTTTGACAGATGGTCCGGATCAGATTTTTGAGGTTAACGGTGTCGTCAATTTTTTCCCCGACAAATAGATGGACGACCGTGCCACCGGTGTACATGGTCTGAACATCATCTTGTAAATCCAAGACTTCAAAAAGATCATCGGTATAATTGACGGGCAGTTGGGTGGAGTTGGTGTAGTAGGGTTCAGCGCCATTTTGATAATCATCTTCATTGGCACAGATGATATTTTTATTTTGTTTTTTGTCAATCAGAGCCAATCGATAAGAGGTGCCTTCGCCGGGGGTGGCTTCGAGATTGTAGTTGTTGCCGGTTTCCTGTTGAAAGTCAACCATGCGGCGGCGCATAAAATTCATGACTTTTTTGGTAAATTGAGCGGATCGGTCGGTGGTAATATTTTCACCAAATAGATTGAGACAGGCTTCATTCATGCCAATCACACCAATGGTGGAAAAATGATTTTGCCAGTAGTTATCGAAACGGGCCTTGACGTTGGCCAGGTAGTGTTTGGAATAGGGGTAAAGACCGGTATCCATGTATTTTTCCAGTAAATCTCGTTTGATCTCCAGGCTTTCCTTGGCCAGGATCATTAATTTATCCAACTGGTCCATAAATTCCGCTTCATTGTTGGTCTGATAACCTAAACGAGGCAAATTGATGGTGACCACCCCAATGGAGCCGGTGAGCGGGGAAGAACCGAACAGTCCGCCGCCGCGTTTGATCAACTCGCGATTGTCGATGCGCAGGCGGCAACACATACTGCGGGCATCTTCCGGATTCATGTCGGAATTAACGTAGTTGGCAAAATATGGTAAGCCGTATTTGGCAGTGGCTTTCCAGAGATTATCGAGATTTTTGTTATCCCAATCGAAGTCACTGGTAATGTTGTAGGTGGGAATAGGGAAAGTAAAGACTCGCCCTTTGGCGTCGCCTTCGAGCATGACTTCCAGGAAGGCGCGGTTGAGCATGTCCATTTGTTCGGTAAACTGACCATAGGTCTTATTTTTGACTTCACCGCCAATAATCACGGGTTGATCTTGATAATAATTGGGGACGACTAGATCGAACGTGAGGTTGGTAAAAGGAGTTTGAAAACCGACCCGGGTGGGGACATTGATGTTAAATACAAATTCCTGGAGAGCCTGCTTGACTTCACTATAATTCAATTCATCGTAATAGATAAAAGGAGCCAGCAAGGTGTCAAAGTTGGAAAAAGCTTGAGCGCCGGCGGATTCTCCTTGCATGGTGTAGAGGAAATTGACGGCCTGCAAAAGAGCGGTTTTAAAATGCCGGGGCGGGCGGGACTCAACTTTGCCGGTGACGCCGCCAAAACCCTGGCGGATGAGATCAGAGAGATCCCAGCCCACACAGTAGACGCTCAATATGCCCAGGTCATGAATGTGAAAATCGCCGTTTTGGTGAGCGGCGGAAATATGAGCGGGATAAAGACTGCTCAGCCAGAATTTTTTACTGACTTCGGCGGCCACATAATTGTTTAATCCTTGCAGGGAATAACTCATGTTGGAGTTTTCTTTCACCTGCCAGTCGTTTTCTTTGAGATAATCGTTAACTAATTTTTCGAAGATTTCTTCTTTGGCGTCGTTGGTCATTTGATGATTTTTTAGAGTAAGAAATAAAGACCACTGATTTATATTCAGGATTTTGGCAATAACTAAAGACTGTTTTATATTTAAAATTCACCTCCACTTAATATTATACGCGGGGGTGAATTGGTCTTATCCACAGTTATCTTTCATTATTATCACGATTAGCGGCTTTGGCAATTTTGCTAATTTACACGCGGGGGAATATATTTTTTAATATTAATGACAAATTACAAATTAGGAATTAATGAGTTGGGTGAATTAACCATCCCTCATGTCATCCCCGCCTTGAGCGGGGATCTCATCAATAAGAATGTAATAAACGCGTTACATATTAGATCCCCGCTAACCCACCCCACCAATCTAACGAGTTGGCGGGGTCCCCGAAAGGCGGGGATGACAATCAGGAGTTATTTGTATTATTCACACCACCTGTAAATTTGTAATTTGTCATTATTGTATAATACGATAAAGGTGATTAAATAAACTTTTTTCTAGAATGGCCGATTTATCTTTTTTAAAAAACGTGGCGTTAACCGAGCTGCATACGCATTTGGGTTTTTCGGTGTCGCCAAATATGCTGTGGGAGATGGCTCACAATCGGGGTTTACGGTTGCCGACCAAAGATTATTGGGAATTTGTGAAGCTGGTTACTTTTCACGAGCGAAAAGAATATGAAGAATACTTGATGCTCTATGATTTGACGGAAAAAATTCAGTCTTCGCCGGAGGCATTGTTTACGGCGGCGCAAACCGCTATTTCCGGTGCTTATCGTTCGAATAATATTACTAAACTCGAGCTGCGATTTAACCCAATTTTGCGTAATCAAAGTGGCGAAAAGGATCTTGATCATCTGATTGTCTTTACCTTGCAAGGAATGGAGCGGGCGATGCTTAAATATCCGGTACAAGCCGGGATTATTTTAATGATGGATCGTAGATTTGATATTAAGGCCAATAGCGCCATTGTTGATAAAGCGATTAAATATCATCATCGCGGAGTGGTGGGGATTGACTTGGCTGGACCAATTAAGAGAAATAATAATAGTCGGGGGTTTAAATGTAGTGATGTAGCTGATTTGATTAAGAAAGCCAGGAAAGCTGGCTTGGGAATTACTGTGCATACGGGGGAGGCGACTAACATCGAGGAGATGTGGGAGGTGGTGGAGACTTTTAAGCCAGATCGCATTGGACATGGTATCGCGGCCGTCAATGATCCGAAATTGATGAAATTTTTAAGCCAAAAAAACATGGTGCTGGAAACCTGCCCCACTTCAAATCTAAATACTAAATTAGTCCGTGATTATGATCATATGCGGGAAATATATGATAAATTAAAAGAATATAAAATTCCGTTTACCATTAATACCGATGGCCCGGAAATGCAGCTTATTTCATTGCGACACGAGTTTAAAAAACTATTGGATAACGATATTCTCAACAAGAAAGATATTTTGCAGGCCAATAAAATTGCTGCCAAAGCGTCTTTTATATAAATAAATTCCTAATTTGTAATATAAAAAAAATTATGCTTAACAAAATTATTGAGCAAGAGGGTTTAACTTTCGACGATGTGTTGCTATTACCTAATTATTCGGATATTTTACGGGAAGAGGTTAATTTGACAGTGAAATTGCATCCGAAGATTGTTTTGAAATTGCCGGTTATTTCTTCGCCCATGGACACAGTGACGGAAGCGGTCATGGCCGTGGCAATGGCCAAAAATGGCGGCTTGGGGGTAATTCATCGTAATTTAGCCATTGAAAAGCAAGTCCAAATGGTTAAGCAGGTCAAAGCCGAACCGGTCGCCGATCTCGATCAGGCGGCAGTGGATGAAATGGGGAAATTATTGGTAGCGGCGGCGGTCGGCATGGGAAATGACCTAAAAGAGCGGGTGACAAGCTTAGTGGAAGGTGGAGTTGATTTACTGGTAGTTGATTCAGCCCATGGTAATTCGGCTGGTATCATTGAAGTAGTAAAAAATATTAAAAAGTGGTATCCGGATTTGCCTTTGATGGCCGGTAATGTGGCTACTTATAATGGTTCCAAGGCTTTGATCGAAGCGGGGGCGGAGGTGATTCGGGTGGGCAAAGGGCCGGGCAGCATTTGCACGACGCGAATCGTAACCGGCATGGGCGTGCCACAGATTACGGCGGTAAATGAATGCGCGCGGGCAGCCGAAGGAACCGGGGCGACTATTATTGCCGATGGCGGCATTAGACAAATGGGTGACATGGCCAAGGCGCTGGGGATAGGAGCCACTGCCGTCATGTTGGGTTCTTTACTCTCTGGATTTGACGAATCGCCAGGCGAGATATTAGAAATTGAAAATAATAAATATAAAGTCTACCGCGGCATGGGTTCGGCGGCGGCGATGGTTAAAGGTGGAGCGGAAAGATATGCACAATCAAAACAAGAGAAAAAAGAAAAATTAATCGCCGAAGGCGTTGAAGGTCTAACTCCCTATAAGGGAAGTGTTGATGACTATCTCCATCAAGTCGCCGGTAGTCTAAAATCTTCTTTCTTTTATCTAGGCGCCAAAGATGTCCCGACTTTTTACCAAACCGCTCGTTTTATCCGCATTACCCCAGCCAGTATGATTGAAAGTCATCCGCATGACGTTATTGTTACTGACGCGGGGAAAAATTATTTCTAATTCCTAATTTTATAAATAAATATGATTATTATCATCGATTTTGGTTCGCAAACAGCTCATCTAATATCACGGCGGATAAATGATTTTGGTATCCAAACGAAGATTATTGAGCCGAAAGACTCTCGAAAATTATTAAAAGATAAACAGGTAAAGGGGATTATTTTATCCGGTGGACCGGCGAGTGTTTATGCTAAAGGGGCGCCGACGGTTGATAAGAAAATTTATCAATTGGGAGTGCCAATATTGGGTATATGTTATGGCATGCAGTTGACGGCTTATTTATTGAATGGCCAGGTTAAACCTGGTAAAACCAAAGAATATGGTCCGGCTACTTTGATGCTGAATAAAAAATCGGCGATTTTAAATTCTTTACCCCAGAATTCACAAGTATGGATGAGCCATGGCGATGTGGTAACCAAGCCGCCGGCTGGTTTTTCTTTGGTAGCTGGCACGGCCGGTGTGAAGACGGGGGTGATGACGGATGAAAAAAAGAAAATATATTGCATCCAATTTCACCCGGAAGTGGAACATACTGAATATGGAAATCTGGTATTGAAAAATTTTGTGGCGGCGTGCGGGTTTGGATTGTCTCGTTCAAAAATAGATGTTCCCCAAATTATTCGGCGGATAAAAAATAAAATTGGTCCGGCCAAAGCAATTGCGGCGGTGTCGGGAGGTTTGGATTCAACGGTGGCGGCGACTTTGGTGGGTCAAGCGATTGGTAAAAATTTGATTCCGATTCATATTGATAGTGGGTTAATGCGGCCGGGGACGACGGAAAGAGTAATCAATTATTTTGAGAAGAAACTGAAAATCAAACCGATAATTATCCGGGCGCAAAACGAATTTTTATCCAGATTAAAAGGGGTGACCGAACCCGAACAAAAGCGGAAAATTATTGGTAAGTTATATATTGATCTATTTGAGAAGAAATTAAAGTCTATTCCCAATATTAAATATCTTGTCCAAGGAACGATATATTCTGATGTCATTGAATCGAGAGGAACCAAACATGCGGCCAATATTAAGAGTCATCATAATGTCGGTGGCCTGCCAAAAAATATGAAACTGGCCCTAGTTGAACCAATCAGGGAATTTTATACCGACCAGGTACGAGAAATCGCTAAAAAAATAAAGATACCGGCCGAAATTATCAATGACCAGCCTCATCCTGGTCCTGGTTATGCCATTCGGGTGATTGGCGCGATGGATAAGCAAAGATTGGCCATGATTACGACGGCGGATAATATTGTGATTGAAGAAATGAAAAAATCGGGTTGGTATGGCAAAGTACTTCATTCTTTTGCCATTTTAACCAATACCAAAAGTACGGCCGTCAAGGGTGATGGGCGTAATTACGGCGAAGTGGTGGCGATTAGATCAATTGTTTCTAAAGACCGCATGACCGGTGACTGGGCGCCATTGCCATATGAATTACTACAAAAAATGTCCAGTCGCATTGTCAACGAAATACCCGGCGTGTCACGCGTTGTTTACGACATAACTACCAAACCGCCAGCCACAATGGAGTGGGAGTAAAAAAATTATGAATGACGAATTCACGAGTGGTATGAATTAATCTCTCAATGTCATCCATGATCTTTTTCTTGTCATCCCCGCCTTGAGCGGGGATGACAGATAAGGGGATTAATTCACATAACTCGTTAATTCTTATTTTTCTAGTAGGTGGCGGTACAAACGTAATTAACAGTAGTGGTGTAGGTGCCCGAGGCTTGAAAGTTGGTAATGTCGATTTTGTATCCCACGCGAGTGGTGCCAATGCCGGTACCGGTGCCGGCGGTGGGATCGGGATGATAAAATATTTCCAACGGACTGGTGGAAAGGCCGGCCCATTTATTGGTAGCAAAACGGTTGGCGCTGCCGGTGCCAAGAGTAGTGTCATTGGTCGTATATCCAAAGTAGCCTTCGGTACCACCGCTGGGTGGAGTAGTCCAAGTGGTGGGAATGGCATTGGTGCCGGTAAAATTGTTGATGATGTTGGTGCCGGAAGCGAGGTTACCCAAGTAGCGAATGGTAACAGTGAAGCCGCCAGTGGCATTGGTATTGACGGTCAAGTTTTGGGCGGCAATTTGAGTGTTGGCCCCATTCAAGGTACCAAAATTGATATTGTTGGTCGTGGTGGCCAAAGTGGTGGTAGCGCCATTAACAATTTGACCACCCCCCACTCCACTCACCGTAAAACTTAAGGTTTCGGATATTTCGGCCTGGACATTAACAACATTATTGATCGCCACCACCGTACTGGTTTGATAATGAATATCCCCCGTGCCATCGTTGTTTTCATGGACATAAAATCTAACCGGGTAACTACCAATATTAACGGGATTGGTAATATAGTTAATATTACCTACTTGAATATTGAGAGCGACATCGGTTTGATCAAGATCACCCAAATATGCTACTGTAATTGATTTACCGGGAATATCCACGATGGGGACTTGCCAGGTAACATTCCCGCCAGTCACACTAACATCGGCCGATAATAATCCGGATAAGTTAAAATTATTATCAAAAGTTATTTTGACACTGCCATTGGTGGTTAAAATAAAATCACCTAATTCGATATCAATATCGTGGTGACTGGTAATGGCTTTATTGGAATTGGATAAAACATCGCTCATCGAAGCCGCGGCCAAAACTGGGCAGACATTGGTAAGAATCAATATGGTTGATATAAGAATAATCAGTTTGGAATACACGAGATTTAAGAGAAAAAATATTACTCGTTTATATCATACTATAATAAAAAAAATTAATAATTAATAATGGATGATGAATGATTATTAATTATTCATTATTAATTAATGAGTTGTGCCAATTAGTCATTACCCCTGTCATCCCCGCCTTGAGCGGGGATCTCATATGTAACGCGTTTATTACAGTCTTGATGATGAGATCCCCGCTCAAGGCGGGGATGACATATAAAGAGATTAATTCACACAACTCATTAATTATTAATTTTTTAATACGTGGCGGTACAAATATAGATCAGATTAGTAGTGTAATACCCGGCTGGTTGATGGTTAGTGATCTCCAGTTGGTAACCAACGCGAGTGGTGCCTTCTCCGGTGGTGATACCGTCGGTGGGTTGGCCATGAGAAAATATTTCCGCGGGGGCGGAGGTGAAGCTGGCCCATTTGTTGCTGATAAAGCGATCGACGACAACTTGGCTCAGCGAGGGATCGTCGGTGGTGTAGCCCCAATAACTTTCCGTGCCTGAACCCGGTGGGGAGAGCCAGATAGTGGGAACCGAATTGGTGCCGGTAAAGTCATTGAGATTATTGGCACCACTGGTAAAATCACCGCTTGATTGCAAAGTAACAATAAAGCCGCTAGTGGCATTGGTGGAAATGGTTACATCATGGGCGCCGATCAGATCGGCCGCGCCACTCAATGTACCAAAATCAATTTGATCACTGGCAGTATCAATATTGGTGGTGGCGCCATTGACACTCTGACCACTGGCCACGGCATCAATGATGAAAGTTAGGGAAGTGGGAACGGAAGCGGTTACATTTATTCCCTGGTTGAGGTAGACTTGGCCATCTTGGATAAATAATGGTGAGCCAGTAGCGTTGTTGGTTTCGTACCATTCCACAATGTAGGAATAAGGGCCTTCGGTGGGCGGATTGCCGGGTTGATTAATACCGCCAATGGTAAAAGTAATCTCGCCATCTTCGGAAGAAATGTCGCCGGTAAAATTGAAAGTGATTGAGTTTTCACCTTGAGCGTACGCGATATTGATAAATGGAATATTTGATTGGGCAATCTGGGTGCCGCTGGCGTAAATTATTTCATCATCTGGCCAGGTGACATCGCCGCCACTGGCCGAGACATCGGCGCGGGTGAGACCGGAGAAATCAAATTCATCGGCCAGTATTAGTTTTAAACTACCATCGGTAATAGTATTGGCAAAATATGGTTTGATGGTGACAGTGAGAGTCAGATCATTTTCGTCGGGCTGTGAGGAGCTCAAGAGGTTGGTCAATTCAGTCGTTTGGATGGTGTATTGGAGTTGGTAGGAAGAAGTGGATTTATTGCCGGCGGCGTCAGTGGCTCTAAAATAGACAGTTTTTACTCCTTCACCGCTTAGGTCCAATAGACACTGGGTAATGCTACTGCAATCGTTGGCCAGACTGTCATAGTCGGTATCGACAATATCCCATTTAACGTTGGTCGGATTATCTAAAGTGGTAAAATAGACCAAGGTTGATCCATCGTCAGAGACATCAACAAAGGGAGCGGCGGTGTCATTGGTGACTGAACTAACATTGTTAACGCGGGGGAAGACGGTTTGACCGGATTGTTCGTCACCGAGGGTTTGGAAAACAGGATCAGTCCCGTCATAATTGCGGATAAAGACCCAATCGACATAAAGATGCTCGGCGGAATCAGGATAAATACCGGCATTGCTGGGCGAATCATTGTCAATTGCGATCGGTATATTTCCTTGGGGAGCGGAACTATAATCATACGTGGCCAATAATATATCATCACGATAATAGGTGGGATTATTTTGAGTGCGTCCGATTTTGTAGTTGTGCCAAACATTAACATCAGCACTGTCCGGTGAACCGGTGGCGCTTCTTTGTCCCTGGGCGGCGGTGTAGGATTGAGTGTAAATATTTGTGTCAGAGCCAGACCCATCCCAAAAATCAATTGTTTCATCGATTCCATGTATTCCAATTGTTCGCCGTGTACCGTATCCCAACCCACCTTCGGTTCTGTCACCACCAAAATCAATTGAGGCTTTGGCTTCGAGCGCGGTGTTATAACTAAAAGCGGTTTTGGAGACAACGTCAGTGTTTAAATACGGAACTTGGGGAATATAAATATCCAATAGTCCATTGTTCACTTCAGCTGATCCTTGATAGCTGTTATATATATCGCCAGGATCGTAATACCATTTGTTGGTATCAATCGAATCACCTTCGAATCCATCAAAAAAGACAAACGTGTTGTCGCCATGACTGCGATCAATATGCCAACTGTTGCCGTAGAGGATCTCAATGGTGTCGGTGCCAATAGCCGGAATTTCGACCCAGACTTTGGAATCTCCTCCGTCGTTCCAGGTTTCAATCCAATAATCGAGAAAATTATTGGAATTGTCGGTAAAACGAACATCTGAACCGTCAGATTTGATATTATTATAGTTAAAATTTGCAGCGGTAAAATCTAGCCTGACCTGTTGATTGGTCATGGTCGTGGCCGAGTTAAGTGTTATTTCCCGATTGTATTGCCAGAAATAATCAACAATTACTTCAATATGATACGAACTGGCGGATTTATTGCCGGCGAAATCCAGACAACGTAGATAAAAATTATAGGTGTTTTCGGTCGGAGAATCGACTGTACAGGAAGAGGTGCTCTCACAGACGCCGTCCATATTGTCATAATCAGTATCAATGGTATCCCATTTACAATAGGCAGTGTCGGCGGGGGTGTTCATGGTAATAGTCGTGGTATCGTTGTCGCCAGTATCGGTCCAAGTGTTGGTAGTATCCCCTTCGACGGCACTAACCGAAGTAACTGCCGGAGAAGAGATGTCGGGCGAATTAATAATATTTTCTTCATCAATTGTCGCCACCAGATCGGCCGCGCCATGTTGGCGGACAAAAACCCAGTCCAAATATTGAGTTTCGGCGGTATTATCACTCCAGACATAATTACCAAAAGCGATATTCAATGAGCCCTGGGGTACCGGGTAATATTGTTGAACATAGTTATTATTGACCGGATAATCATAAATTAAATTTTCATCCAGATACCAACGGACGGCATTGCCTTCACGAATAATCTGATAATTGTGCCAGACATTGGTGCCGCCGGTAACGGCGGTATCGTAGGTGCGACTGGTTTGACCAACCGGACTGGTCAAGTTACGCATATTGACGTAGATATTACCATTTCCGCCATCATTGTCGAAGAATGAAAGTTGACTGTGATAGTCAGGGCGGGGGCGTTCGGTGTCAAAACCAAATTCGCCTTTGACGTTGGTATTACCATAATTAATCGAAGCTCGTCCTTCGAGAATCATGTTATTGGCAAAAGCTTGATCGGAAGACAAAAAGGCGGAGGAACCGTTGCGATAAGGCACATAAACAACCGCGTTACCGCCTGATTCGGTAATGGTGGGATCGGGACCATTGTCGTCGATATAGGTATTCCATTTGACACCATCTAAAGAAGCATCATCGAAATCATCAAAGAATTCAAAAACGGCGTCACCACTGGCCGCGGAAATGGCGGTCGGATTACCAAAATGTATTTTGATATATTTAGTACCAGAAACTGGCACTTTGACCCAGATTTTGGCACTGGTGTTGGCAGTCCATTCCTGAATCCAATATGGTAGTGGATTGTTGGCAACATCGGTAAAGCGGATATCTTCGCCGGCGGATTGGGCGTGAGAAAAGTTGAAATTGGTAGTGTTTAAATCTACCCGAACTTGATAATCGGTAGCTGGAGTGGGTTGATCGAACTCGATTAGACGGGCATAGCCACTCCAGGAAATGGAATAATCTAATTGATAGGAAGTGGTAGATTTGTTGGAATTATTATCCTGACAGCGGAGATAAACGGTGTGATGGCCACTGCCGCTAATATTGAGATCACAGGAAGAGGTTGAACTGCAAGTGTTGGCCAGGCTGTCATAATTAGTATCAACGGTATCCCATTTACAGGTGGCGGAATCGGCCGAGCTGGTAAAAACTACGGCGGTGGACCCATTGTCAGTATCGTCAACATATGGTGAACTTGTATCCCCGGCAACCGAGTTGATGCTGGCAAAGATTGGTTCAGCTGTATCTTTGGTAATGTTCAGAGTTTTGGTGTCATAGCCGGTCGAATCTACATATAAACGTAAATAAATAGTTTGGTTACCATCGGCAGGATAGCCGGTCCAGGCGCTGACATCGGGAGTGCCTTGGATTGTAACATTGTTTTGTGATCCGGCGACCGAATCAATGGTATTCCAGTTGGTATTGTTCCACGAACCCTGACATTCAGTCGTACCAGAAGAATAAACATTGACTCCAACACACTGCAAATTGAAAGCAGTTTTATTGTTGTTATTGAGGGAGGACTGACTGGTAATGGCCGAGGTAAATGCCGGATCGGGAGAATCGTTGAAATTGATAGTAACATGGGAAATCGACGGAGTAACATTGGAATTATTAGTAGTCAGTATGGCGCGATATTGTAAATATTGATTGTCCGAGGACAATATTTCCGAACCGGCCGGATTGGTTAGATAATTGCTAATGGAATTAATATCATCCAGCCAAAAGGTACTGGCGGACGAACTGTTTTTGGGTCGGAGAGTAATTTGGGTAACGGCGTCAATGTGGCTGTCCATGATTCCAGTTAAGTCAAAATATTCCCGTTGCCATTTGAAAGCATCGGCGGACTGGCTGTATTCCCCACTCGGGAAAGTGGAACTAGCATCCCAAGCGGTGACAGTCACTGCACCAGTTGTAGCGTTGACCGTTTCGACAGTGCCTTGGGCGATATATTCTGCACCGTCATAATTTTCACTGATAATTATCTTGTCGCCAATGTATAGTCCTTGACCTTTAGTACTCAAGCCCTTGGCAGTAGCATCAACAGTAAATGAATAGTCACCGGAGCCGGTAATGAGATTACCGCTATCTAGATTGGCACCGAAATCAAAGGTTACTTGGTGAGTGCGCTGGCCGATTTCATAGGCCTGGCGGATTTCTTCTGGAGTGCGGGCAATGTTGTCGAGGCGAATTTCGTCAATGTAGCCGGTAAAATTACGGTTGACCGCGTCATAATCGTCCAGACCAATTTTGAAAACGTCGCGAACGTCCATACTGGAGGTGTAGGCAATTGGGGTGCTAGCTAATTGTCCATCCAGATATATCCGAATATATTGCTTGTCGTAAGTACCAACAACATAGTGCCATTGATTGTCATTGATCGACGAGGTACAAACAGCCTGGTTTTGGTTAACATACATGCAGACAATATTGTTGGTAGCCATGGTCAAACCGTTGATCCAGCTTGTTCCCCGCGAAGTGATCAATCCGGAATAATTGTTGGTGCCGCTGGTTTTAACCCAGGCGCTGATGGAAATATTATCAATGAAACCAGGGTTATATGTAGTATTGAGATAATCCGATGAACCATCAAAATAACGAGAGTGTCCCAAATATCCACTAGATGAATCAGTGGTGCCGGTGGGTGTTAAATTATCATTACCGGACGAATCTTTGAGGTAGGCGCCAGAACCGACTGTTTCCTCCAAATGCCATAATCTGACCGTATTGGCGTCGGGTAAATAGTTGGCAAAGACGGATTCACCGATGGTAAAATCCAGTTTTTGGCCGGGTTTTTCGGAGGCGATATAAAATGACATTTTACCGGTGGAGCTAAGATCGGTGGTGGTGATTGATTTATTGATTAAGTGATCGCGACCGAGACGGTAAGACTCGTAAATTTCCTCGGCGGAGCGAGCAATGTTGGAAAATTTGACTTCATCAATAATGCCGTCGAAACTGCTACCCAGAAGCGTATTGCCGGAGGGGGTGTTGGGATTGGTGGTAGCGGTATGTTTTAACACACCATTAACATAAAGTCGCCAAGTGCTGCTGTCGCGAGTAAGAGCGACATGGGTCCATTGATTGGTAGGCATGGTGGTGGTGCTATTTAATGCGTCATAGGTCACACCACCAAGCATTAAGCCAATTTCGTTACCGGCCGATGATGAGCCGTTGGAGATTCTGAGGCCATAACCGTTGGAGGCAGTCGTACCGTTGTATAACAAATAAGCAATAGCCGAACTGTCACGCCAGTAGTACCAGCCTTCGACGGTGAGGTTGGTAGTTTGGGTGGTGATGACACTGCGATTGATTACGTCACTGGCGCCGTCGAAACTTCGGCCAAGGCGAGAGATGCCGCTCCCGGGTAAGGTGCCGGTGGGGGTCAGGTGATAATTGTTGGTGGATGAGTCTTTGATAAAACTGCCACTACCGCTGCTTTCGTCCAGGTGCCAGAGCGCAAGGGTATTGGCATCTG
>Ga0265297_10003095_pt1 | contig 31171 bp, 31 predicted proteins | sample Munlanlwell13791_FD_192502 | JGI IMG/M metagenome (GOLD analysis project Ga0265297, IMG submission 192502) | Leachate microbial communities from a municipal landfill in Southern Ontario, Canada - Leachate well 137-91 | ecosystem: Engineered > Solid waste > Landfill > Unclassified | place...
AACTCTTTTGGAAAATATCGGCATATCAATAAAATTGCATCATCCGCACTCAATAATTTTAGTAAATCACATAGATTGCGGAGCTTACGGCGGAAGCAAAAATTTCAAATCAAAAGAAGAAGAAATTAAATTTCACAAAAAAGAATTGGAAAAAGCGGAAAAAATTATTCACAAAAAATTCCCGCAGTTGACGATTAAAAAAGAATTTTTAATAGTAAACAAAGAAAAAGTAAAATTCTTATAATTTATTTAATAAAAAATAGCTAATTTATTAATTTAGCTATTTTTTTATTATTATAATCTTGACAGAAAATCAACTATTTGATAAAATTTACAATACTTTATAATTAATTTAATAAAAATTATGTTGATCACCGTATTTTGCATCAGTTTAATAGGTCTAATCGTTGCTTTCTTTCTGGCGCGCTTTGTTTTAAAAAGCGATCAGGGTTCGAACAAAATGCAAGAAATCGCTTTAGCCATTAAACAAGGAGCGATGGCCTTTTTAAAAAGACAATATTCAACTATTGCCTTGATTACTTCTTTGTGCGCCATTTTAATTTTTTGCCTCTATGCGTTTAACGGCGATCTTAATTTGGGAATTAAAACGGCCTTTGCTTTTATCGCCGGCGCGTTTTGTTCCGGCTTGGCCGGTTTTATCGGCATGTATATTTCAGTACGAGCCAATTTGCGCACTGCTGTCGCTTCCACAAAAAATGTTGATTTGGCGGTAAAAATGGCAATGCGCGGCGGCGCTGTTTCAGGAATTCTAGTCGTGGCCTTATCGCTTTTGGGCGTAGCCGGACTTTTTGTTTTATATGGCGGTTTAAAAAATCCTGAAATCGTTCCTTTAACAATTGTCGGTTTTGGATTTGGCGCGTCGCTGGTGGCATTATTCGCTCAATTGGGTGGAGGAATTTATACCAAGGCGGCTGATGTCGGCGCGGATTTAGTCGGCAAAGTTGAAGCCGGCATTCCGGAAGATGATATCAGAAATCCGGCCGTTATTGCTGATTTGGTTGGTGACAACGTCGGAGATTGCGCAGGCCGCGGAGCGGATTTATTTGAAAGCACAGCTGCGGAAAATATCGGCGCTATGATTTTAGGAATTGCTTTATTCCCGATTTTCGGTTTGGCCGGAATTATTTTTCCTTTGGTTGCTCGCGCTTTCGGATTAATCGCTTCCATTTTTGGAATAATGATTGTAAAAGTTAAAAATAATGAAGATCCGATGAAATCTTTAAATCGCGGATTTTATTTAACTGCTGTTTTGGCGGCCATCGGTTTTGGTTTCGCCACTCATTGGCTTTTGCATTCGCACTGGTTATTATTTTTTACTTGCGGCTTAGTCGGTTTATTAACCGGTGTCGCCTTTTTATTAATCACTCAATATTACACCGAATATCGTTATCGTCCGGTTAAATCAATTGCACAAGCGTCAACAACCGGAGCTGCGACAAATATTATTTCCGGTTTTTCAGTTGCTTTGGAAAGCACTGCTTTGCCGGCTGTCGTAATCAGCGCCGCGCTTTTGGGTTCTTATTGGCTGGGTAAAATGTCAGGTTTGAATCAAGGCGGACTTTACGGCACAGCCATTGCCACAATGGGAATGTTGTCTACCGCGGCTTATATTTTAGCCATGGATACTTTTGGTCCGATTACCGATAATGCCGGAGGAATTGTTGAAATGTCGCAAGCTTCGCCTGAAGTGCGAAAAATTACTGATCGTTTGGATTCTGTCGGCAACACAACCAAAGCTTTAACAAAAGGTTATGCTGTCGGTTCTGCCGCCTTGGCCGCGTTTTTACTTTTTTCCGCTTTCTTAACCGATGCTCATTTGACAAGCATTGATTTGGCTAAACCGGCTGTTTTCACCGGCGGATTATTGGGAGCAATGTTGGTTTTCCTTTTTTCTTCTTTGGCTATTCGCGCAGTCAGCCGCGGGGCTTATTATATTATCAATGAAGTGCGAGATCAATTCAAAAAAAATCCTGACATTATGAAAGGTCTGGTTAAACCTGATTATGCTCGCTGCGTTGACATTACCACCAAGGGTGCTTTGAAAGAAATGATTTTGCCGGGTTTGGTGGCGATTTTGCTGCCGACTTTAATCGGTATTATTTTCAAAGCCGAAGTAATGGGCGCCTTTTTAATGGTGGCTACGATTGCCGGAATTTTGTTAGCCTTGGTTTTAAACAACGGCGGCGGAGCCTGGGATAACGCAAAAAAATATATTGAAATTGGAAATCTCGGCGGCAAAGGTTCGGATACTCACAAAGCCACAGTTGTCGGCGACACAGTCGGCGATCCGTTTAAAGACACTGCCGGCCCATCTCTCCACGTTTTGATTAAACTACTTTCCACTCTGACTTTGGTTTTACTGCCTTTATTCTTGTTGAAATAAACAATTTATAATAAAATAGCTCAGCATTTCAATTTTGCTGAGCTATTTTATTTTTTTAAATTCCACCCTTGACAAAAACCTATTTTTATGCTAAAATAATAAAATTAAAAGTGTAAATATCAACCTAAAAAAGTACCATAAAAATTGGAGGAAAAAAATGGAAAAATCATTTTTAGTACTGATATTAGACGATGAATTTCGTTTGCACGAATTTTGGAAAAAAATGATTGATAAGCGTATAAAAATTTTACACGCTTATACAATTGAAGAAGCGGAAGATTTTATTAAAGCAAATCTGAATAATATTGATGCTATGGCAATAGATGCCTGCATACAATCCGGCTTTGTTCCAAATACCTTAGCCTTGGTTGCTAAGATTCGCGGAACATTTAAATTTAAAGGACCAATAATTGCCATTTCAGGCAATCCGGATTTTAGGGAATTAATGAAAGTTGATTGTAATCACGAATCAACTAAACAATACTTGCCTCAAATGCTATTAGAAGTTCTTGGCCTCGTTCAATCGCCTCAACCTCAATAAAAAAAATAAAACGATCCCGGTGACCAAAAAGTCCCGGGATTTTTATTTTATTTTAAATATTTCAATAATTTTTCCAATGGCTGAGTATTAATTATATCTTTTTTCTCCGCCCAACCTCGCCTGGCTTGAGCAATGCCAAATTCCATTAATTTCATCTGGTCTCTGTGATGCGCGTCTGTATTGATAATCATTTTCACTCCCATTTCTTTTGCTCGGCGGATATTTTGATCGTTTAAATCCAATCTCAACGGATGAGCATTGATTTCTAAAATCGTGTTAGTTCGTTTGGCTGCTTTTAAAATTTCATTAAAATCAATTTGATACTCTTCCCTTTTCTTGATAATTCTGCCGGTTGGATGCGAAATAATATCAATATTCGAATTTTCCATTGCCTTGATTATTCTGGCTGTCATTTTTTCTTTGCTTAATTTAAAATTGGAATGAATGCCGGCAATGACAAAATCCAATTTCTTTAAAACTTCATCTTTAATATCAACCGAACCGTCATTTAAAATATTCGTTTCACAACCGTGCAAGATACGGAACGTAAAATTTCGTCCATCCACTACAATTTTGGCGGAGGCAGGAATCTTGCCAGCCCGAGGCTGGTCGGCCTTGGGCCGAAATTTCAAATTTAATTTTTCAATAGCTTTATGTTGTTCTAAAAGTTGTTTCTCGTCCAATCCGTTTTCAATTCTTAAAAATTTTGTGTGATCAGAAATGCCAATATATTCATAGCCCATTTCCATAGCCTTATCGGCCATTTCAAGAATTGTATTTTCGCCGCCGTCCCAATTGGAATGGCAGTGTAAGTCGCCCTTAATGTCATTATAATCAATAATTTTCGGCAAAGTATTATTTATTGCGGCTTCTATTTCTCCTCTGTTTTCTCGCATTTCCGGTGGTATCCAATCCATACCAAGAGCTTTATAAATTTCCTCTTCTGTTTTTCCGGCAATCATTTTTGAACCACGGAAAAGCCCGTATTCGGAAAGTTTTAATTTTTTTTCCATGGCTATTTTCCTGACAACAATATTATGATCTTTTGAACCGGTGAAATATTGAAGAGCCGCGCCATAACTTTCTTTGGGTACAACTCTGATATCCATATCAAATCCGTTATTCATTCTCACTGACGCTTTTGTCATTCCTTTGCCCAGAACTTTTATCACTCCGGGCAGAGAAACAAAAAAATCCATCACTTTTTTTGGATTTTCCGAAATTACCAAAAAATCAACATCACCGATAGTTTCCTGTCTTCTTCGCAAAGAACCGGCCATGTCAACTTTTTCCACTTCTTTTAAATTTTCCAATTTTTGATAAATTTCTTTGGCCATTGGCAAAATTTCTCCCAAAAGAAATCTTCCCTTGCTCCTTTTTAAAAATTTAATTCCTTCCAAAACATTTTTTTCTGTTTTTTCGCCAAAGCCGAAAAGCGGAGCAATTTTATGCGACTGAGCCGCTTTTTCCAAATCTTTTAAATCTTTGATTTTTAATTTTTCGTAAAGTATTTTTATTTTTTGAGGACCCATTCCTTCAACTGCCGTTAATTCATCTATTTTAACCGGGGTTTGTTTTTTCAGTTTTTGATAATATTTTATTTTACCTGTTTTTAAATATTCTTCCATTTTCAAAGCAATGCTCTCGCCCACCCCGGGAATTTTCTCCAATCCTTTTAATCCGTCTTGGTGATAAATATCTTCCACTGACTCTTCCATTGTTTCCAAAGTAAGAGCCGCTTTTTGATAAGCATAGGGTTTAAAAGCCACTCCTTCCATTTCAAGGTATTCGGCTATTTCGTAAAATATTTTGGCTAATTCTTGATTTTTCATATATTTTTATATACTCTATAGCGAAATTCGCTCACTTAAAAATAAGGTGGAGGCGAAGTCGTTAAGAAAAACGTCTCGGAGTCCGAGCGGGCATGGTCTCCGATGAACGTCGGAGGAGCGAGGGCGAGAGCGAGTGGTTCTGAACACGCCGGGTTCAGAAACCGCGTTTTTTCGTACGACTCGCCGAGCCTTTCGCGATACTTTTATTTTAGATTAATCGCGCAAATTGACAAGCCTATTATCATTATGTATAATAAAGCCATGACTTTATTCAGCGGAATACAACCTACCGGACTGCTCCATATTGGAAATTATTTTGGAGCAATTAAAAATTGGGTAAAACTTCAAGAAAAATATCCGAGTATTTTTTGTATTGTTGACTATCACGCCATTACCATCCCTTATGACCCGAAAACAATGCAAGATAAAATTTTAAATTTAACCATTGATTTGATTGCCTGCGGCATTGACCCTAAAAAATCAATTATTTTCGTCCAATCGCAAGTTCCGGAAGCAACTGAATTAACCTGGATTTTAAATACGATTACCCCAATTGGCGAACTTCGCCGAATGACTCAATTTAAAGATAAAAGCCAAGAACATCCGGAAAGCGTTAATATGGGTCTTTTTGATTATCCGGTCTTAATGGCGGCCGATATTTTGCTTTACAAAGCGCAAATAGTCCCTGTTGGCGAAGATCAAGTTCAACATTTGGAATTAACTCGCGAAATTACCAGAAAATTCAACAAAACATTCGGTCAAACATTTCTTGAACCAAAATCAATTTTAACCCAAGGATCACGAATTATGAGTTTAACTGACCCGAGTAAGAAAATGTCAAAATCATCAGGTCCGGAAACTTATATTTCTTTGTCAGATTCGCCGGAAACTATTTTCAAAAAACTTTCCACGGCCATGACTGATCCGGCTCGCCAAAGAAAAACCGATCCGGGCACGCCTGATAAATGCAATCTTTATCATTTACATAAACTTGTTTCTTCTTCAAAAGAATTGGATTATATTGCCAAGGGCTGCCAAAAAGCGCAGATTGGCTGTTTGGAATGCAAAAAATTATTGGCTGATAATTTAGCCAAAGAATTGGCGCCAATCCAGAAAAAAAGAAAAGAACTTGCCGAAAATCCGGAGAAAATAAAAAAAATTCTGGCCGACGGAACCGAACAAGCCAGAAAAATTGCTCAAAAAACTTTAATTGAAGTCAAGAAAAAAATGGGGCTGTCTTAAGTTTATATTTTAATTAATTTAATTTTTTATCTCAGTCATGATTTGATAATCTGGCTGATTTTTTTAAATTCAAATTCCGCTTTTTCTTTATTTTTGGCTTCAATGACTACTCTTAATAAGGGTTCTGTATTTGACGGCCGAGCATTAAGCCACCAACCCGCGGGAGAACCCCAATAATCCACTGTTAAACCATCAAGATTATCTTGTTGGCCGTCTTTGTAAGCATCTTTTATTTTTTGAATAGTTTTTTGCCTGTCTTCAACTTTAAAATTAATTTCGCCTATTCGATAATAACGCTGAAAATTTTTAATCAATTCTGACAAGGGCTGATTATTTTCCGATAAAATTTTTAGCATTACCATTAATGTTAATCCCCCGCTCTCGGCAAAAAATAAATCACGAAAATATAAATGACCGGAAATTTCTCCGCCAAAAATGGCGTTATTTTCTTTAGCCGCTACTTTCATAAAAGCATGACCGGTTCTGGTTCTAATGGGAATACCGTTGTTTTCTTTAATAATTTCAGGCACGCTCTTGGAACAAGTTAAATTATAAACAATTTTAGTCTTTGGTTCTTTCTTAAGATAATAACCGGCAAATAAAGCAATAATCATATCACTGCTGATAATTTCTCCTTTTTCATCAACAAAAATTGTTCTGTCGCCATCGCCGTCCAAAGCCAAACCGAAATCAGCTTTTTTTTCTAAAACCGTTTCTTGAAGTTTTTTAAGATTCGCTGCTACTAATGGATCTGATAAATGATTTGGAAAACTGCCGTCTGGCGTAAAATAAAGAGGAACTAATTTAACAGGAATTTTTTTGGATATTTTTTTAATCACTTCTCCTCCGACGCCATTGGCAGTATCCACTACGACTTTTAAAGGTTTGATTTTTTTAAGATCAATTAGATTTAAAATATATTTCAAATAATGCGGCACAATATCTTTTTTAATAATTTTGCCTAGAGACATATTTTTCTTAAGGGTCGCACCTTTAAATACAAGTTCTTTAATTTGCGGGATTCCCCAATCGCCCGAAAGATATCTTGGGCCCTTGGCCATCATTTTAATACCAATATATTCCGGCGGATTATGGCTGGCTGTAATCATTACCGACGCATCGGCTTTGAAATAATGAAGCGCAAAATAAAGAGAATCAGTCGCAACTTGGCCAATATCAATAACATTTGCTCCTTGAGAAATGACGCCTTGAGAAAATGACTTGAAAATTTTAGGCGCGGCTAAACGACAATCTCGTCCGATAACAATTTTTAGCTTTGAATTTTCTATGTGTAATTCCTTGCTTAAAAAATCAACAAAAGCACAACCTATTTGATAGGCCGCGTCTTCATTAAAATCCTTCGGGTATATGCCCCGAATATCATAAGCGAGAAAAATTTTTGGATTTATACTAATCATTTTTATTTTTCCGGAAAATACTTTTTAATTTCCGGTTCAATTTGAGTTAAAAATTCTTTGCTTGGTTCTCCTGTCACAAAATTAATACTATGATCAGGGCAAGCTAAATAAAAACCGACTATCTCTTTGTGTTCTCGTTGAGCTTCAGTAGCGCATGTTTCTTTTAAATGAAACATTTCTTCAATATCTTTATGAGAAATATTGATATTTTTTTCTTTTCCGTAATGCTTAATATTTGGATAAGAAATTTCGTCAGTTGAAATAAAAATCGGTTTTTCCGTACCGCGAATATATTTGGCCTGAACCGGATTTGGATTATCACCTGGGAAATGAACCTTTAAATCAGTTTTTTTAAAAGCATCCTCGTTAGGATGAGCCATTTCTGGATTTAATCCAAAATGTTCCATCATTTTATAAATGCCGACCTGTCCGATAATTCCCTTTTGATATAATTGAAATGGCCGATCAGAAAATAAACTATTTAATTTGTCGCATTCAGACCAAAAAGATTCGGCTAATTTTTCATTTTTTCCGGCTTTAAGAATAAAATGAGTTATTGTGAATTGCCATTCGGTTAATTCGCGCATAGATTTTCTAAAAATCTTTTGTTGTTCCGGTGTCCATCTCTTATCTTTGGGCAGTTTAGCTAATTTTTCTTCATCTTCTGTCATATCTTTAATTCCAAAAAGCGCTTCAATCATTAGGGTTGACTCCGAATTTTCCTTAATAAATTTTCCCCGTAAATCATTATACTTTTTCTGAGAATCTTGTTGAGCTCCCTGTTCTTTTAAATTTTTAATTTCATTATATATATCATTGAATAATCCTAAATCAGCTCCGTGTTCAGGAGATATATGCCTTTCAAATTGTCTATTATATTCAACCATACCTAATATTTTATGCTTAATAATAGCGAAATCAATCTGAACGATGTCGCGGGAAAGCCTTAGAAAATTAAGGAGTTTTATTGAAAAATTCATCTGTTTGACGACCTATTCGGGAGGAGTTATGAATTTTTCAGAATAAAACGAATATAATTTTTAAGGTTCTGGAGCGTTGAGTGAAGATTAATTTCGCGACACTTTATTGCTTTCTAGCAATTATAACAAGATTATAGCCTTTTGTCCAATTGGATTTTTTACCTTTTTTTGTGTAATATTCGTCAATTATTTGGAAGCTTGCCGATATTATTAATTTTTTTAATTCTCTAAAAGTGAAAGCGTGGTAATAGCGCCAAATTTTTCGCGGCGGTATTTTCCAAGGAATAAAAAAATCTCCCCTGTCCAATTTTTTGAATCGCCAATTAAAAATCGTTGGCCAAAGTTTATATTTAAAAATCAGTTTCGGCTGCCACAAATTCCAAACAGTACAAATTAAATATCCGTCTTTTTTAAGCAGCTGATAACAATCTTTTAAAACCTTTAAGCGAAGTTCTTTTGAAGGAATATGATGCAAAGACGCAATGGCGAAAATAACATCAAACTGCTCGCTTTGAAACGATAAATCTGCAATATCGCCGACAATAAATCGATGCTGATTAAATCTTTGCTTGGCAACATCAATCAATTGCTCGCATTTATCAACTCCTGTATATTGAATATTTTTATCTTTCAACAATCCCAATAACCTGCCGTTTCCGCAGCCCAAATCCAAAACTTTGTTTCCGTCTTTAACATATTCCAAAAAAGACTCCATTTCTTGCCAATAACGAGCCCTTGAAGCGGAAAATTCCTGAGCTGACTCATTATAGGCATCTTTGGAATTTTCTAAAATTTGTTTTGCTGTTTCTAACTTCATGTACCAAAATTATTTAAAAATTTAAGTTATTTATAACGCAAAATTTTTAACTATAATTTTGCGTACCGAGCACTCAGTATGATTTACAAATTTTTCCCGAATTATTCATTAAAATAATTATACTAAAATTTTTTTGAATAAACTATGCTGAGTGCTTGGTAAAGGTTTTGTTGCTAAAATTTCTACTCCGCCAGCTGGCGGATTGAAATTTGTAGACAAAGCCCTTTTATTTTATCACTTTTTATCAATTAAAAAAAGGGTGAACTCCGTAGAGCTTGCCCTTTTGTTGTTTCTTAATTCACCAGTGAACCTGCCGAGGCCAACATCCTGTTTTTACTTTGAACACTCCTTGTACGATCATCCAAAATCCGCCTAAAAATCCTATCGCATCAAGAAGTCCCTTAAAACTAAAGCCCGGACCGGAAATAGAGTTGATATTAATAAGACAATAAACCATAACTGCGATTCCCAACAATATTGGGAAAATTCCTAAAATTCTCTTTTTACGAAACATTCTTCCCCCCTTTTTTTATTTATTTTTTGGTGGCAGTGGTGGGAATCGGACCCACTCGGTTCACCAGTCACTCTTCTCGAGCTGTACTCCTTGTACTTACCGGTCACTGCCATGTATATTTATACAATAACATATTTTAAGCTCTTGTCAAGCAAATAAAATGAGGGATGGCCTATAAAGACCATCCCCTGTTTTTTTATTATTTACCTTTCGTATATCTTGATCCATTCGGTTATCCATTTAATTTCTTTATCAAACCGCTTTTGGATGCTTATATTTTCCTTCGGCACTGGCCAAAGATCGTCCTCGTTAAAACCATAACTATCTACCTTCCCATCCATATCTATGTCCCGAAAGCATTCCTCTCTCATTTCTCCATCTTCTAATACTTCATTACAATACAGAATTAACGGACTTGTCACCTTTATCTTTGCTTCTCCCTTTTGGACGGGTTCTGTTGCGACAGTAACAAAGACCCACTTTATATTTGGTACCATTCCTTCTACTCTAAAGTTCTGATAATCCCTACCTTCTTCCCGCTGTGTCAAACACCTCGGATGGTCCTGTAAAACATTCAAAAAATTATTGAATGTCGAATCACTGGGACCAATACTGGTACAAATAGCAATTAATAATACTATCATTTTTACCCCCTTTTATATTATAATAGCATATTTTTAACTTTTGTCAAGATGCGGGATTTACAAATCCCCTAAAAAAATCTATAATGAATCTGATGAATAACGAATCTAAAATCAATTTATTGGTCAAACAGCTTGCTCAAAAACCAATCGCTTCAGGCGAGGATTTTTTGAAATTAAAACAAAAACTCAGCAATGAACTTAAAATTTCACCTGTTGGCAATATTGATATTTTAAACACTTATAAAAAATTAAGGCTGCTTAAAAAAATCAAGAAAAGTTTTTATTTGGAAAAACAACTAAAAAAAAGACCGGTGCGCAGCCTTTCTGGCGTAGCCGTGGTTGCTGTCTTAACCAAACCTTGGCCTTGCCCCGGCAAATGCATTTATTGCCCGACGGAAAAAAATATCCCAAAAAGTTATTTGGCCGGCGAACCGGCGGTTGAGCGGGCCCTGACTTTAAAATATAATCCTTATCAGCAAGTTAAAAAAAGAATTGAAGTCTTGGAACAAAATGGCCACCCGACTGATAAAATTGAATTAATCGTTATCGGCGGCACTTGGAGTTATTTGCCGAAAAAATATCAATATTGGTTTATTAAACGCTGTTTTGACGGCGCCAATGGCCGGACAAGCAAAAATTTAGCCATTACCCAAAGAATAAATGAAAAAGCGCAACACAGAATTATCGGTTTAACACTTGAAACAAGGCCTGATTTTATCAATCCAAAAGAAATTCAAAGAATAAGAGAGTTAGGCTGCACCAGAGTGGAAATCGGCGTTCAAGCAATTGATGATAAAATTTTAGAAAAAAATAAGCGCGGACATAATGTCCAAAGAATAATTGAGGCCACTAAGCTTCTTAAAGACGCCGGATTTAAAATTTGCTATCACATTATGCCCGGACTATACGGTTCTTCAGTAAAAAAAGATTTGGCAATGTTTAAAAGAATATTTGATGATCCTAATTTCAGACCCGATATGCTTAAAATTTATCCATGCGTAGTCACCAAGAATTCCAAATTATATAAAATCTGGCAGCAAAAAAAATATAAACCTTATTCCAATCGCCAACTGATTGACCTCATAGTTAAAATGAAATTACTGGTACCGCATTATGTAAGAATTAATCGGGTTATTAGAGATATTCCGTCTTGGCAAATTAGAGGCGGAAGTAAAATTTCAAATTTGCGTGAAGTATTGGATAAAAATTTAAAAAAATTAGGCAAAGAATGTCAATGCATCCGCTGTAGAGAAATTAAGGATTTTAAATTTGAAGCTAAAAATTTAAAACTGAGAATTAGAGAATATTCTGCTTCCGGCGGAAAAGAAATTTTTCTTTCTTGCGAAAATTTCAAAACAAATAAATTAGCCGCTTTTTTGCGTTTAAGAATTTCTAAACCATATCCAATTATTCGTGAAATTCATACTTATGGAGAACTTGTTCCTATCAGTAAAAAATCAGTAGCCGTTCAACACTTGGGATTTGGCAAAAAATTAATGCGTGAAGCGGAAGAAATAAGCGAAAAATTGGGTTATAAAAAAATCGCCGTTATTGCCGGCGTTGGTGCGCGTGAATATTATAGAAAACTTGGCTATAAACTGGAAAAAACTTATATGGTAAAGATGATCGGTTAATTATCTATATCGCTAATTTTTGCCACTACCCTTTTCACTACCTCCTCCATATGTATACCGCGAGAACCTTTAATTAAAACAATATCCTCTTTCTTAATTTCCTGACTTATGTTTTCTCCGGCTGAAATAGAATCTTGATAAATTTTAATTTTATCTTTATCCAATCCCGCCTCTTGAGCCGCTTCAACAACAGCCTTAACTTCTTTTCCGATAACAACCAAATAATCTATCCCTGCTTTAACAACATTTTTGCCTAAATTTAAATGTTCATTGCGGCTTGCCGCGCCTAACTCCAACATATCACCCAAAACAGCCCATTTTTTAGCATCAGGCTGTTTTTTTATTTCAGCCAATGTTTCCAAAGCGCTTTGCGCGGCAATCGGAGAAGAATTATAAGTATCGTCAATAATTAAACTGTCATTAATGCCTTTTATCAATTTCATCCGACCGGGCAGCGGCATTAAATCGCTTAATGATTCGGATATTTCAATTAAATTTAAATCTAGAACAACGCCGACAGCAATGGCCGATAAAACGGAATAAACCTGAGATCGAGCAATAATGTTCGGTAAAAAAACCGGCACAATAGATCCGGTATAATTTACCTTAAATCTCAATCCTTTAATTTTATATTTATCATTTTCCCACTCCTGATCTAAAATAATTTCTACGGCTTTGAGATCCGCTTTTTCCGATAAACCATAAGTTAAAATTTTGGCTTCTGTTTTATTTCTCATTAACGCTACTTCTTCATCATCATAATTCAAAATAGCCCAGCCGGTCGGCGGCAAATGGCTGATAATAACCTGTTTTTCCCTAATCACATTTTCCATGTTTTTAAAAAACTCCAAATGCGAAGGACCAATAGCAGTAACAATGCCAATATTGCAAGGAGCGATTTTTGTTAAATATTTTATGTCGCCCGGATGATCAGCTGCCATTTCTAAAATTAAAATTTTAGGATAAGACTTATAGGGAAAAATAATTATTCCCAGGCTATTTAGAAAAACTTTTAACCAACCGATTAAATTTTTACCCGGTGCGTCTTGACCCAAAATTGTTAAGGGCACGCCTATTTCATTGTTATAATTTTTAAAATTACGCCGGCAAACAAAATATTTTTTAAGAACTTGATAAATCGCTTCCTTGGTGGACGATTTTCCAACACTTCCGGTAATGCCAATAATCAGCGGTTTATATTTTTTAATCGCTTGTTTGGCAAAAAATTTTAATAATGTTTGAATAAATTTTCTCATTTAATTAATGGTTTATGGTTTTTAGTTAATGGTCATGGTTGTCTGGTTATTGGTTTAAAAACTGGAAACCAATAAACTAAAACTAGAAACTAATAACCAAAGAATATTTGTAATTTAATGATTATTTTGTCTTTGGTCTATCCGGTGGAATATTATAATATTTTAAAATAAATTCTGACAGTTTGCCAAAGGTTGGCGCAGCTGTCGTATCGGCAAAATGTCCTGTTGCCGGATTATCAATTTTTATCAAAGCTATGAATTTAGGATTGGTTGCCGGAGCAAATCCGATAAAAGAATGAATGGTTTTTTCAGAATAATTGCCGCTTGGTCCGGCCACTTGAGCGGTTCCTGTTTTACCGGCCGTAAAATATCCCGGCACTCCCGCTCCTATTCGCCAGCCGTTTTCCAAAACCGAAACCATCATTGATGTTAAAGTGGCGGCGGTTGATGAAGAAATAACTTGGCGGACGAAAACCGGTTCTCGCTGAATAGTCTCGCCATTTTTAATAATTTTATCAACAATATAAGGTTTCATCAATTTGCCTTGATTGGCAATAGCAGCCACCGCGTTAATCATCTGAATCGGCGTAACGCTAATACCCTGTCCAAATGAAGCAGTGGCCAAATATATTTCCGCTTTTTGTTCCAAATTGTCAATATTACCATTTGCCTCACCGCTTAATTCTATTTCGGTCAATCTGCCAAAACCGAATTTCTTAACATAATTTCTAAATGATTCTTTTCCTGTGGCTTTGGCGGCAAACACCGCTCCCGTGTTGATTGATCTTTCCAAAACATTAGTCATGGTTGCTTTACCAAAAACCCTGTCTGCGGCATTTTTAATAATATGACCGTCTATTGTCAGGGATCCGGTATCAACATAAGAAGTGTCCGGAGTAACTTTTCCGGCATCCAGTGCCGCAGCCATAGTAATCACTTTAAAAATAGAACCCGGTTCAAACGAATAATCAATGACGGAATTTTTAAATACTTCCAAATTTTTAAATTTTGAATATTGGTTGGGATCGAAATCCGGTTGATTGCATAAAGCCAATATTTTTCCACTTTCGGGATCTTCAACAATAATAGAACCTCTCTCTGCGCCGTAATCTTTCACTGCTTGCTGTATCAATTGGCAAGCGAAAAATTGTATTGATCGGTCAAGAGTTAAAACTATATCTTCTCCTTTTTCCGCTTTTTTAATTTCTTGATAAGAAGAACTGATTAAATATCCTCCCGGCGCTTTTTCACCTTTCATCTGGCCCGGAATGCCTTCTAATTCTTGATTAAAAAATTCTTCTATGCCGTATTGACCGCTTGGCTTATTATCAGATAAAGAAACAAAGCCGACTACATGGCTGAAAAGATTTTTTTCCGGCCAATATCTTTTGGAAATCGTTTCAAAATCAATACCCTCTAAATCAAGCTTCTTAATGACATTAACTTCATTAATAGTTAATTCTTTTCTTAATAATTCGTAGAAATCTTTTTCACGGGAAAGACGCTCTATCATCGCCTTATATTCATCTGTTTTTTGGCCTTCTTCAATTACTTGATCGCCGGTAATGTTATTCTGAAAATTCAAATAAGGCGTCATTTTTTCAAGCCATTCTTCCGGATTGGTAATTCTGGCTGGAACAGCAATTAAATTATAAGTGTTAATATTGGTGGCAAGCGGATAAGTATCATCTCCGTCTTCAATGAATATTCTGCCTCTTTCAACGGGAATTATTTCATTAATCTCTCCTCTGTTTTCAACCGAAGTAGTATAAAAATCATGGCGCAAAACCTGCAGCTCAAAAAGTCTGCCAATTATCAAAAATCCGCAAATAAAAACAACGACTATCAAGATTTTGAGACGAGGCATAATATCTTATTAAACATTAAATAATTAACGTCTGGCAAGGGTTTCTTCTGTTGGTGACAGATAATTAATTTTGGTAGTTTTAACCATGCCTAAAACGGAAATGTTTTGATCAATATTAGCAAGAGAATTTAGCTGAGACACTTCTTGGGCTAAACGCTCATTCTCAGTTCTTAAAGTCGTTAATCTAAAATTAGCTTGTTTAATTTTTAAACTGTAAAAAATACCGGCGTTAACTTGAGTTAATGAGATAATTGTCATTAACAAAACAATACCTGCCCCGATAGCATTAAAAATAAAATATTTATTTGACTCCTGTCTTAGATTAGATTGTGATATTACTTTGTAAGAAGTCATAAAATTCAATATTTAAATAATAATTATATTTTTTCCGCGACTCTTAATTTTGCGCTTCTGCTGCGCGAATTGATTCTGATTTCTTCATTAGTCGGAATAAGCGGTTTTTTGGTTATAATTTCCGCTATTCCCTCTTTTTTGAATTTTTTAAAAAATAATTTGACAATTCTGTCTTCTAAAGAATGAAAGCTGATTACCACCAGTCTGCCTCCCGGATTCAGTACTTCCATCCCCTGACTTAACGTTTGTTCCAAAATTTCCAATTCATTATTAACTTCAATTCTCAAAGCTTGAAAAACTCTGGCTAAACTTTTAATATGGAATCTTCTTCCCAAAGTTGTTTCAATTAAGCCGGCCAATTGAAGAGTTGAAGTAACATTTTCTTTTTTTCTGATATTGACTATCGCCTCGGCTATTTGACGGGCAAACTTCTCTTCGCCAAAGTTACGAAAAATTTCCGTTAATTTATCCTTTGAATATTGGCGGATAATCATTTGAGCGGTGAAATCTTGCGTAGTCGGACTAAACCTCATATCCAGAGGTTCGTCTTTCGCAAAACTGAATCCTCTCTTGCTTGTTTCCAAGAGATCGGACGAAAGCCCTAAATCTATTAAGATACCGTTTATCGGACCAAAATTATGCTGTTCAACGATTGTTTTTAAATGAACAAAATTGTCGCAAACCAAAATTAATCTATTTTCTTTTATCTGTTGAAGTTTTAAAATTGCTTCTTGAGACAAATCAAAACCCAATAATTTACCATTAGGTTTGGTTAAAGATAAAATTTTTAGAGCATGTCCCCCGCCGCCAACCGTGCAATCAATAAAATTTTGATTTTTCTGCGGATTCAAATATGCAATGACTTCATTTAAAAGGACGGGGATATGTGCCATAAATCTTAAAATTTACGAGTCCGAAGGGCGAAGAAAATTTTATTAGATTTTTGAGCACCCTGTTAAATGCCGTTCAGCGGCAATTTCGCCTTTGGCGAAATTATTTAACAGGGTAAAGATTTTGTTGCTAAATTTTCTACTCCCTCGACAAACTCGGGATTGAAAATTTAGACAAAACTCTTCACACGCCTAAACCTCCGAGCTCTTCGGCAATATCAGTGCTTTCTTCTTCAGATTTTTTCTTATATTCTTCCCAGGCTTGTTCATCCCAAATTTCCAAGCGATCATAAAGTCCGGCAATAACTATTTTTTTATTAATGCTTGCGTATTGTTTTAAATAATCGGGTAAATTTATTCTTCCCTGCTTATCAAGCTCCACTTCCATTGCGCCGGCTAACATCAATCTGGAAAAAGCTCTGGTCTTGGATTTATTGATCGGCATTGCCGCCAATTTAGCGGCTAAAATATCCCATTCTTTTTTAGGATATAAAAAAAGACAAGCATCTATTCCGCGAGTCACTACTGCTCCCTTTAAAATGCTTGCTCTAAATTTGACCGGAACGGCCAATCTGTTTTTTTCATCTATTGTATAATGGTATTCACCAATAAACATATTGAAAAAAATTAAAACTATCTATAGCTAAAATTTATTAATTAAAGTATCTTATCCACTAAACAGCGGGCTTATCCCCACATTTATCCACTTTCCTACACAACGAATCAATTGTAATCCATTTTCTCCCACTAGGCAACCACCTAGTTGTGGATAACTTTTCTGAAGTTGTTTAAATTTTAGAGCCGGAAAAGGCGAATAAAATTTTAGTACAACTTCAAGAACCCTGTTAAATAATTTCGCCTTTGGCGAAATTCCCGCTTTGCGGGATTTAACAGGGTATTTTATTTTGTCATTAAAAAATCTGCGAGTTTCTCTCTTGATTTTTTAAACAAAATAAACAAAAAGACCCAAAAAAAATTGAGTCTTTTTATTTTTTAACTAAATTTTTATTTTAGAATTTTCTGACACTCTTGAGCGATCGCCAATTCTTCATCAGTTTCAATGGCTAAAATTTTCGCGGATTTGATAAGTTTCAATCCTTGGCAAATATTTTTTCTGGTATAAACATCACCCACGCCGATTGCTCCGGTAAAAACAATCGCATCAGCGTTGCCTAAAATTCCAAAATAAGAACTGATATATTTTTGAATTCTATAAATAAAAATTTCAAAAGCCAATTTTGCTTTTTTATCTCCCCTTTTCGCGGCTTTCAAAAGTTCTCTGAAATTGCTTGTTCCGAATAAACCTTTTATCCCTGATTCATAATTCAATAGATCGTTTATCTGATCCATGGACAAATCGCATTCTTTATTAAAATAATTGATAAGACCCGGATCAATATCGCCGGAACGCGTCATCATTACCAATCCTTCAAGCGGAGTAAAACCCATACTTGTATCAATGGCTTTGCCCTTTTTAATCGCCGCTATACTGCATCCCCCACCCAAGTGACAAGTGATTAAATTTATTTTATTTAAATTCTTTTTTAACATTTTAGCCGCTTGATTGGCCACGTATTGATGAGAAATTCCGTGAAATCCGAAACGTTGAATATTATATTTTCTGTAATATTCAAGCGGAATGGCATACAGTTTGGCCTGCAGCGGCAAATCAATAAAAAAACTGGTATCAAAACACCCCACGTGCGGTATGTCATTCAAATAAACTCTGGCCAATTGCGCCACTTTTAAATTATAAGGATTATGAAGAGGAGCCAAACTGCTGTACTTGGCCAAATTTTTTAAATTTTTATCATCAAGCAAGGTTGGTTTTTGAAATTCTGTTCCGCCATGCACTATTCTGTGACCGACTATTTTAATATCAGTTAAATTGCCGATTTGTTTTAAAACGGAAACAACGGCGCTTAAATGAGCGTCGCCGCTGGTCGGCAAATTTTCAAAAGATTCTTTTTTGACAACTTTAAGCGTCTGATAATCAAATAATTTATATTTCAGAGAAGTACTACCCGCATTTAAAACTAAAATTAAGGACATATAATTTCATTTTAACATTTTAGCATCTTAACATTATAACATTAAAAAAATTACTCTGCAAAAAATTTCATTTCCTACCCGCCGAAGGCGGAAGAAATGCTGCCATGTTACAATGTTTTCATGTTACCATGATTCAGTGATAAATAATTTGATAAATAATTCCTCCGACAAACATCAAGCAAATAAGACAAGCCAGAGGCTTAGCCAGATTAAAATTATATTCCGGTGTTCTATCCCCCATTTTTTTTGCCTTATAAAAAGCCATTATTAAAATAATACTTTGAACACCGGCAAGAATACCGCCGGAAAAACCGATGACGCTTACAAAACTGTTTAATCCGAATAAAAATAAAATCAATGGAATAAAAACTGTTAATCCCCAACTGGATAAAACAGGGATTTTATGATCTCTGTGAAAAACTTCTTTCAGAACGTGACTTAAAGATAGAAAAGAAGTGCTTATGGCTAAAACGCCGAAAATTCCGCAGACAAGAAGTATTAAATTGCTTGTTTTGGCGGCCAGTCCAAGGATAGCAGTCTCGGAAGTATCTTTTCCGCACACCCCGATCACGGCAAAAGTAAAAATAATATAAACGACAATCGGAATAAGATGACCCAAAAATATCGTCGGTTTGAGCCATTTTGTTTTTTCATTAAGCAAGCGGCGCATTGTCGGAATAGCGGTTGCTCCGCCCAAAGCGAATAAAACTATGCCGTAAGGAAAAAATAAATTCGTTGGATGAAATGTTTTAAGATTATCAAGATGAATATAGGGAAAACTGAAAATAAAAATAAATAAAGCGATAAAAATAAGGCCGCAAGTCATAAATAATTCCATTTTACTGACAATGCCAATACCTTTCAAAACAATCAAGCTGACGCAAGCCCAAAAAATTAAAGACCAAAAAAATTGACTGCCTCCCAAAATCGGCCCTAAAATCGCTTGCAAGAATTGACCGACGCCGATAATATAAGCCACCAAGGCGGCGTAAATTCCAAAAATTAAAGAAATAGTCATTACAACTTTGCCTTTTTTGCCCAAATAACGTTCCGTATAACCTGACATTTCCAGTTGATCTTTGGTGCGTAAAACTATCTCGCCGTAACAAAAACTGGTTATTAAAAATACTCCGCCTAAAATAATTAAATAAAAAAGGCCTACCATAAAGCCCGATTTATTAAAAGCATAAGGCAAGCCGAAAATTCCCGCTCCGACGATCGTGCCGATTAAAACAGCAATAGCTTCAAAAAATTTTTTATTTTTCATGTTGAATAATAAAATTTTTAGTCATTACTCGGTTTTTCCAATTCAAGCGGGTCAACACCGCTTTTTCCTCCGGCAATTTTCGTTATATCTTTGTCAATTTTTTTAAATTCTTTATATGCCTGATTATACATGCCAACCGTCGTCCCGAGATTATTGCCCAATTTTTTCATATATTCTTCATAGCTTAAAAGATGCTTGCTGACGTCTCCAATATTTTTAATAATCCCCTTAATTGATTCTTCAATTTTAAGCGCCCGCAAACCTTGTAAAACGGTTTGCAAATAAGCAAGAAAACTTGTCGGTGAAACAATAATCACGTGATATTTTGACGCTGCTCTCTGAATCAGGTTTTCCGTTTCATCCTTAAGCGCGCCAATTTTATTTATAAGCAAATCATAATAAATAGCTTCGTGAGGAATAAACATAAAAGCGAAATCCATTGTTCCTTTTGCCGGCTGAATATATTTTGACGTCTCTGTAATTCTATTTTTCAAATCATTCACGAAATTTTTTTCAAGTTTTTCTTTTTCCGCAGGATCTTTTTGTTCAATTATTTTATTGTAATTTTCCAAGCTGAATTTTGAATCAATTGGAATAATTTTATCTTTTACAAAAACCACCGCATCCGGTATGAGTTCTTTGCCGTTTTCATCAGTCCCCAGCTTATATTGCATCTGATAGCTTCCAGGCGGCAAAATATTTTTCAAAAGCGTTTCCAAATAATACTCGCCGAGAATTCCTCTTTGTTTGGGATTTTTTAAAATGTCCTGCAAACTCTGCAATTGTTCGGTAAAATTTATAACCTGCTTATTGGTTTCATCCAATTTGGTCAAATGCTCTGTAACTTCTCTGATAATTTGAGCGCTTTGACTGAACTGCTGCTGTAGAATCTGATTTGATTGGCCAAGTTTATTGTCTATGGTTTTATTCAATTCATTAATCTGATTTTGAATCAATAAAAAACTCTGATCACCCTTCCCTGCCCCGAAACGCTTGTTTAAAAAAACAATCAAGCCGATAAATCCGCCGATAAAAACTATTATTAAAACAATGAGTAAAATATTCATATTATAATGTTAAATATTTATAGCAAATTTCGCGGCACTTGTTATAACTATATTTTATCAGTAATAAATTGAGATGTAAACAGAGCTAAAACGCCGCTGACTATTACTCCGATGGTTAAGCCCTTTATGTCAAACCAAAACGAAAAAAAGCCCGGTTGGAGATCTTCGGCGATTATGAGCAATAAAAAACATATGCCGGTAATTATAAAAGTATTGCGTAAAAAATAATAAGCAATACCAATAATTTTTTTAAATAATATATTCATTTTAAAATTTATTCATTTATTTTTCTAAGCAAATAATTTTTCAAGTCCGCAAAAATAGTTTTCCAATCTTGAGTTGAGCGGCTCAATTCAACTTCTATTCTTCTGATTTTAATTTGATGGCGGCCATCAGTCAGACCGGGCACGGAAATAATAAATTCCAAAGAATGATCCGTGATATCATCCAGGCCGACGGAAAATTCCGCGCTCTGCTCTTCCAAATTATCTTTTGAAATATGATTGATAATTTGATCTTCGGTTGATTGCAAATCAAATCGCCAATCAAGAGGAGTTATTTTTCTTTTCATCAAACCCAGTTGAACAAGCGATTGTCTTTCATCTTCATAAACAACTTTAATTTTCGCTTTGGAAAAAGTGCGTGAAATTTTCACTTTAAAATAAACCGGCTCGGTAAAAATGCGCTGAGAGCAAATATCATTTTCTTTTTCTACGCCCCCCACCCTATTCTCCGGATAAAGATTAGAAATAACCTGAGATTCATTGCAAAAATCATTGACCAAAAAAAGTTTTCCCGTAACCACCAAATTTTTATAAATCAGCCAACCAAAAAAGAAAAGCATTCCGATGATTAATAAAATAGTATAAATTTTTAGAATATATTTCATATAACCATTTAATGGTTTATAGTTTTTGGTTAATAGTTATAGTTGTTTAGTTAAGGGTTAAACCGAAAACTATAAACTAAAACCACTAACTAATAACTATTAACTATATTAGGCTGATATAACCAAATCATTACCTGTCCAATATTTTGATGATTGCCCAATATGAGATCAAGCTGATTAATAATTTGATCTTTGCGATTAAATAACATCCATCTTTCTTCGGTCATAAAATAGCACTGATTTGCGCCGGTTACCTCCATGGCTTTTTCAATATAACGAACAGACGGAACAGTATTCATATTATCAAACAATTGAACTCTTTCGGGCTGGCGATACTCAATATAATAAGGAAATCCGCCCGTAACAATTTGTTTTCCAGAAGCCGCCTCCAAGGCCAAAAGCGGCCAAGTATTGGCTAAAACGCAAAATGGTTGATTGGTTGATTGGTTGATTGGTTGATTGATTTTTATTTTTTCCCAAACATATTTGGCTGCCGCCAATTCATCCGAAGAAACGGTTTGAAATTTCGGACCGGAAGCGTAGACAGTGGTTGAAGTCAAACCGATTATCATCATCAAAGCAAAAATTACAACTTTGCGAGAAAAAATAGATTTAGAATATTCGGTTAAACAATAAATCCCCCATGCCAACGGAATCATTATTAAAAAAGAAGTCAAAATAACCAAGCGTTTGGAAAAAATATGATTGCCATCCATAAAATAAGAACCTATAAATTGGTTCAGTAAAAAAATAATCAAAACCAAAACAAAAAGATAACCGATTTTCGGCTGGAATAATTTGCGATAATTAATGATTCCCAAAATTATTAAAAATAAAATTATCGGCGTGAGTATCAAATGCCAGGGCAATGCTTTTAATAGGGTCGCTCTGGACAAATATTCGCCAGTCTGAGAATAAAGCCAATTATCCTGCTCCATCCGATAGAGACGCGGAAAAATGGCGTCTGAAGTTAAAATTCTGATTGGGAAATTTATCAAAGCGCTTTTAAAATCAATTGGAGTTAAATTCTTTTTAAAAGATGAATATTGATTATTCGTATCAAGCAAGGGAACTAAAAACACCAAAGCCAAAAAACAAATAAAAATCAAAGTCAGCCAAACTGTTTTATTGCATTTGAATTTGTAAAAATTCTTCAGCAAAAAAACTAAAATAAATATTTCTAAAAAAACAATCAAATAAAGAACGTAGTTAAAATATAAAAATGGAATTAAAAAAACCAACCTTCTAAGCAACTGGCGAAAAGAAAATTTATCCATGAAATATTCCAAAAGAAAAATCAGAGAAAATAAAAATAACAAAAAACCAAAAGCCTGCGGCACGGTAATGCTGCCATAAGCCTGAAATGGATAAAATAAAAACGGTAATAAGGCTAATAAATATAAAAATTCTTTCTTTTTGGAAAACAAACTGCCGATTTTTAAAAGTAAAAACGGCAAAAATATTGAAAATAACAATAAGCCCAAGAAAAGATCAATATAAAAAATATCAATTTTTGTCAGCCAAGAAAGAGCAATTGTCATCCCCCACATATTGGCGTAAGAAGTTTTATTGCCCGCGATAAAAACTTCGGGAATTTTTATCGGCCCCAATTGTTTGTAAGAAATCTGTTCGCCAAAAAGAGCCGGTGTGTAAATATGCCCCTCCATCAGCCATTGTTCCGCGCCGAGATGGCGCCATTTATCCCCGCCAAAACCGGTCTGATATGTTACCAATAAATAAGAATGCAAAAGCAGAGAAGTTAAAATAATAAAAAATAAAAATGTCTTTAAGCGGCATTTGGAAAAAATTAAAAGACCGGTTATAAAAATTATAAACAGCCAGCCGTAAAGATAAAATGGATGAATTACCAACCAAGGCGAACGGATATCAGCGCCTGTTCGCGCTCTGAAAAGCAAAAACCAGCAAAAAATATAAGCCAGGCCGAATAAAACAAAAACAAATTTGGGGATTTTAATTTTTTCATTATTTTCAACCAGCGCCAATTCTTTTTCCGTTTCTTCCCTTTCCCCTTTTCTTTTTAAACGGCTTAACAGAGAAATAACAATTGTCAGCAAAATTAATAAAAACGCCAAATAAATCGGCGTTATTTTATAAAAAACAATCGGCACGGCCATGCCGAAAGCGATTAAAAAAATCAACAAAAATAAACCAAAAACAAATTGAAATTCTTTTTCAAAACCCAAACGCGCCAAAATTTTCGCCAGCCAAATTGAATTGATTAAAAAATAAAAAATGGAAAATATCAATCCAAAGATGATTTGCCATGAACGGGAAAAATTTCCATGTATTACGAGCAAAAACCAACCGACCGCGCAAAAAATCGCAATCAACGTAAAAATAAAATTTTTGTCTTCTCTAATTTTTAAAAACAATTTCTTCATGATAAATTTGTTCTAATTTTTGAACCGAGGTCGGCCAATTATATTGTTCTTTCACCAATTTAAAACTTTGAGCGCCAAGTTGATTGGCTAAAACTTGATCTTCTAAAATTAAAGATATTTTTTGCCTTAAATCATTAACATCTTTAATCTTAACCTTAAAGCCATTATTTTGAACCAAAGTCCTCGGTCCGGGTAAATCAGAAACAATAATCGGCTTAGCGCAAGCCATGGCCTCAAGTAAAACCAGTCCGAATGCTTCGGAACGGCCGATTGATGGCAAAACAAAAACATCGGCTAAGTTATAATATTTGGGCAAATCTTCGTCTGAAATATGGCCGGCAAAAATAACTTTTTCTTTTATATTTAAATTATTGGCCAGCGTTTGATATTTAGGTTTTAAATCGCCCTCGCCGACAATAATCAATTTGCAATTTACGTCAGCTATGGCCTTGATTAAAACATCAATCCCCTTAAAATAATGCGCTCGGTCCAGCCCGCCGACAAATAAAACGATTTTTTCTCTGTAAGACAAATTATATTTTTTTAACAATTCGTCATCTTTTGGTTGAAGATAAAATTTGCTTGTATCAACTCCCAGCGGCACGGCAATAAATTTTTTTTCAAAACGATCAACATATCGTCTGATATGGGAATAATGGGCGTAATCAAAAGAAGAAACTAAAATTTTGTCCGCCGCTTTGGCCAATATAGGAATAAAAAATAAACTGTAAAGTTTAAAAAATATTCCACGCCAACCGCGATCAATCAAATCCATTTGATATTGAACAACCAATGACTTTTTAATCAAACCGCAAAGTTTGGCGAAAATAATAAATTCAGCCCCGATAAACGGCCAATGAAGATGAATAATGTCAAAATTTTTCAAATGCCAAGTAACTTGCGGCACCATGGCGGCGTTTCCGAATTTCAAAAACGGTTTTAAATAAATAGTCCGAAAATCAGAATCTTGGGTCGGTAATTTCTTACCTCCATATCTTGGCGTTAAAACTAAAACATTATGTCCCCTTTTTGCGAATTCCTTAACCTGGTAATAACAGGTATTACCCATTCCGCCGAAATAAGGAGGAAATGTTGAAACAATATGAGCGATATTCATAGATTCTTTACCCCGTTAGAAATTCATCAACGGGTTATTTTAATAATAAGAAAAACTTAAGGCGAAGCCGCCTTTGCGGCTCTAATTATTTGAAATATAACAATCTGCGTCAAATTTCTAACAGGGTTTACGAAAGCCTTAATTATGCTATAATTTTACTATAATTAAGAGCTAAAGTCAATAATTTAGCATAGAATTTATTAAAATATTTTTATGACAATACAACAACTGACAGATTTAATTATGAAGCAAGCCAAAGAAAAAGGATTTGGCGTAAAACCAAAAGAAATTAATGTGGCGGAAAAAATCGCCTTAATTCATTCGGAAATCTCCGAGGCGTTTGAAGCTTATCGCCATAAAAATATTAACGGCAAGAACGGCCTTAAAGAAGAATTGAGTGACGCTATTCAGCGCATTTTGCATCTTTGCGGTGTTTTAAATATAGATGTTGAGAAATCAATATTAAAAAAAATAAATTCAAACAAGAAAAGAGATTGGGATTGGGATAAAATGAATGAAAAACATTCTTAAAAACTTAATATGAAAAAAATATACATAATATCTGCCATAATCATTTTCCTGATAATCGGTTTTGCTTTTTACTGGTATGGATATAGGCCGCTAAAAATAAAACAGCGATGTTCGGCTGAGGCAAAATCTCATCAGAACACTACTCTTGAATTTAAAAATGTACCAAGACAAGAGTTTGAAAATATATATTACAATAGTTGCCTGGTGAGATTTGGATTAAAATAATTTTATTTTCCAAAGATTGATATGATAAAATTTAATAAGCCAAAAAAATCTGAATATCCGCAAATAGTTAATTTGGTGAATAATGCCGACCAAATTTATCTCAATATTTTTTCTCCGCAAGAATTCAAAGAATATGATTGCGCCACCGAATCAATTGATAATTTGATAAAAGGAGAAAAAAGCAGAGAATATTTGTGCGCTTATGACAAAAACGACGCTATTATCGGGTATTCATCTTTCCGTTTAAAAAATCCTCAAACCGTATGGTTAAGCATGATATATATTAATCCTAAGTGTCAAAAGAAAGGTTTGGGAAGTATTTTTTTAAACAAAATAGAAGAAGTCGCTAAAAAATTAAACGCATTAGTGTTAGTATTGGAAACTGACAAAAAAGCGGTCTGGGCAACAAATTTTTATAAAAAAAATAATTATCAAATTTTATCCGATGAGGATCTGAAAAAATATCCTTTCAATAAAGTATTAGAAAAAAAGCAAGTTGAAGGCCGTTATATTTTTGGAAAAAAATTATAATTTTTTTATGGATCAAGAAAAAATAAAAAATCATTTCAATAATCACAAAGGATTAGAAATGTATTTTTCGCCGGAAATTGCCGAAAAATTCGCCGAGCTTGAACAAAACGATAAAAATTTCAGAGTCGCGGAAATTGTTGATCGAACGATTATGCAGGAAACAAAAGATATGCCTGATCCGATTTATGCCGCTGAATTGGGCGGTGGCGCTCATCCTGACAGATATCATGAATTTTTCAACAAGTTACTGAAAGAACCGCATGGCCATATTGATTGGGTGGATATGTCGCCTTATATGCTGGAATTGGCGGAAAAATATATTTCCGATGAAAAATATCAAGACCGAAAAGAAGTTATCACATTTATCAAAAAAGAAATTTTGGAATATTTGCAAGGCCTAGAAAATGAAAAACTTGACCTGGCTTTAATGAAATACACGATTGATCATCTGGATAATCTTGATAAATTGTTTGAATTACTTACGTTAAAATTAAAAAAGGGCGGCAAGCTTATCGCCACAATCGGCAGTTCAAGCCCGGAATTAAAAAGTTATTCAACAAACGCGCGTTTTTTATATAACGGCGAACAATTTCCCGACAATGAAATCAGGATATTAAAAGACGGCGATAACTTTACGGTTAAATTTTTCAAGGTTTCAGGCGATCCGAATTCCGGTTATCTTGAAGGGGCTGAAACAATAAAATATTTTCACTCTGCCGAAAAAATGAAACAACTTGCCAAATCTTATGGTTTTGACATTTTTCTCGGTGATTGGAAAAATTTTATCAAACAAGACAATCAGGGCGGCGAATCAATGAATCAGGAAATCTTAGTTTTAACAAAAAAATAACAATTTGACAAAAATCAAAAAATACGCTAAAATATTGATATAAAAGTTCATTGAAATTACCTTGAAATTAAATTGTTTGCCAATAGGCAAACAAGGAGGAAGTAATGGAAAAATTATATAAATGGCCGAAGTTTGAAATGAAACTGTCGCACATAGGAGTTGCTATTCTATGTATCGTTTTTCCTTGTATTCCGGCTAGTCTCCTAATAATGGGGATAATAGTTGGGGTAGTAATGATATTTCGTAAAATTTGGATACTTTCCAGAAATACCCAAAAACAATTAGAAAAGATGCCTTTAAACTGGTGTCTACTACTAATATTTCTTATTATTTTGGGATTCTTTAAATGCTGGATTTGGTTCCAAATCAATTTTTTGTACCGGTGAAAAGGGGGTGAAAATGTTACGGTTGTGTGGGCGAATATATAATGGTTTCACTACTGCCTTAAATATAATGTTTGTTGTAGTATTTTTAGTTATCTACGTAATAGCTATGGGGGTAACTGCCATAGCGAATGGAGGAATGGAAAAATAAAAAAAGGGGGCGGCAGACAAGAGTTGTCTACCGCCTTTTGATTTAAAGCAAATAAAAACTCTTAATTTTCATATCTTGACTAAGATGATATTTTGTATTATTATTGATAATAAGGCTGTAAATTTAATGGCAATTTTGTAATTATGTCAAAATTAGATCAAGGACAAATCAATCCTGTAAAGGAGAATATCACAAAAATACTAAAAAATTATTCTATCAATAATTTTAATTTTTTAGTTAATCCCAGGGGCGCACATAATACCACCATAATTATTACAGAAAAAGGCGGCAATAAATATGCCATGCGCGTTTATTGCCAAAATCGAAGAACTAAAAATGAAATACGTTTAGAGATTGATTATATAATTTTTTTGTTTAATCGCGGACTGCCTGTTCCGGAGGTTGTGCCTGTTAAAAAAAATAATTATATTGCCGAAACTGAAATTGACGGGAAATTATGGTACAGCATACTTACAAAATTTTTTAAAGGAAACCACCCCAAATTTTATTCAAAAAAATTGCTTAAAGATTTGGCTTTTGTTCAGGCAAAAATGCATTTACTCGCGCCAAATTTTAATTCAAAATATTCAAATCTGCTCAAACTTTGCGATACCGGAAAAAAATCAAAAAATTATTTATATACCGATCTTTTGTCGGTAGACAAGATAAATCTTAAAAATTTAAAAAAAACAGAATTAAAAAAATTTCTGTCTCGCGCTTTAGAACTTTCAATTAATTTTAAAAAGCTGCCAATCGCAATTGTGCACAAAGACATTCACGCATTTAATATTATTGAAAATAAAGGGAGACTGGCTGCTATTTTAGATTTTGACGATCTATTCAATGGTCCCCTTTTTATCGGATTGCCATACATGCTTTGGGATATTTATGTAAAAAATAATAATTGGAGCTATGCGAGTTATTATATTAACGAGTACGAAAAAACAAGAAAAATTTTGGAAAAGGAGAAAAAAAATATAAAAAATTTTCTTCTATTGAGAAATTACGTCATGGGAACAGTGGAATATTTAGTCGGCGGCGAAAATTCAAAAGGCGTACTTATGATGGACTTGGAAAGATATTTTAAAATAGAAAAAGAAATTATGAAATTAAAAATAGAAAAACTTTATGGAAAAAAATGATCAAAAAAATATGTGGCTGGAACACAAAGGAATTGAATCTAAAGAAGGCATTCCCGAGGAGCCGGTGGAAATATTTTATCTATTTCGCCACGACCCGCCAATTTATGATCCTGAAATGGATGAAAAAATGAAAGAACATGGATTTTCGGGAGAAAAAAATTATGGCGGCGCTCAATTTGGAAAATTTGAAATACCGGAAATTCCCGAGAAAGATCTGCCTCAAAAAAAGAAACTGCAAAATCTTTCCAAGAGTTCAAAATCAAAAATTATTATTCCAGGTGTTGAAACTGACAATATTTACCAAGGAAACGGGCATGAAACGCGAGAAGAATTAACGGCCAGAGCTAAATTTGAAGGAGGAATTGATGAAATTAAAGAAAGAAAAAATTTGAATTATTTGACCAATCTGATTAAAGAAAAAAATTTCAAACCGATTATGTTGGTTGGCCCGAGAACCAGGCATCTTTTCACATATAATTCTGTTGTTAATGCTCTGGAAAAACAAGGAGTGGATATTAATGAGCCGATTTTATCTCATACTGATAAATTGACCGATATCAACAGCCATTGGCTGCCTCTAATGAAGGTTGCTGAAGAATTAAATATTCAAGATCCATGGGGTACGGTAAAAAATCCTAATTTTCACGAAGAAATGAATAAAAGGGGCATAGAAACCATGGAAGAAATTAAAGAAAGAATAAAAAATTATTTAATAATTCTTGAAAGATGGTGGAAAAAACAAAATAATCTTGGCAAAACAAATCAAGAAGCAAAACCTATTTTTATCGGCTTTACTTCGGATTTTGAGCAAAGAGCGCTTATAAAACTTATGGGGATTGAAAAAATTAACGGAGTTGACACAAACTATTTCAAAAGTGATTCAGGAAGTTATATCAGCGTGGAAGTAGCTAAAAATGGCACTGCTAAAATTTATTACCAGTCGCCGAATAATGAAAAACACGAACTATTGGGCGAAGTTGCTGATTTCCCAAAAACATTAAAATAATTATATCAAAAAACAGCAGACAGTGTTATTGTCTGCTGTTTTTTGATTTATTTTACTTACCAAAAAATTATTTTTTTGAATATTTTCCAATACAAGCCGAAAATCGGATTAACCAAATATTTCAATAACGGATGTTCAAAACCGGCAAAATTAAATTTCGCTTCCAAATATTTGGAAAATTGGCGGTCGCTGATTTTTCTGGTTCTTTGAACTTTTACCCGTTTGATCAGAGTTTTAGGAAGAAGGCGCAGAGCGCTAAAATAAGTTTTTATTTTTAAAGAAAACCAGCCGGTCCTCAAACTATAACCCAAAACCCCCAATTCCATAAATAACCATGGCAAAAAAATTAAAATTAAAGTCGGCAGTTTATAAAATTTAAGCAAGGTTAATCCCCTGTTTCTTTCCGACCAATACCAGCGATAAGGTGAAACGCCGGCCTTGTATTTGTGATAAACCAAAGATTGAGACGCTAGAAATATATTATAACCCAAAAAACGCGCTCTTAAACAAAGATCCAGGTCTTCGTGATACATAAATAAATCTTCATCCAACAAGCCAACTTCTTTCAAAGCCTGAGCATTTATAAACATCGCCGCGCCGGAAGCGTAGGTAATGTCAGTAACTTGGTTGCTGAGTTGCTTAGTTACTTGGTTAAACGGTTGCTTATAACCGCCGGAATAACCAAAACCCAAAAAATGAAATTTATCGCCCGAGGTTTGAATTTTATCTTTTTCCGGCCAACAAAGAACAAGCGGCTGAAAGGCGAAAGTTTTGGCGTTTTCTTTTTCCGCCGCTCTTGTTAATTCTTCCAAACAGTTATTATCGCAAATCGTATCCTGGTTTAATAAAAAAATAAAATCAGGATTATTTTTGAAGGCCTCCTTTATTCCCTGATTATTGGCTTGGGCGAAACCCAAGTTTTTTTTGTTTTCAATTAAAATCACTTCCGAAAAATTTTTCCGGACATAATCAACAGAATCGTCTTTTGAATTATTATCAACAAAAATAATTTCTGCTGGTTTTAATGTTTGATTTTCCAAACTATTTAACAAATCCGGGAGATATTCCCGGCCGTTATAACAAACAATAATGACTGCTATTTTTTTAGACATAATTTAATCTAAAATAATTTCTCCTGAAATCAGTCCTTCAATTCCGGCCGCAT
>Ga0265297_10003096_pt1 | contig 31161 bp, 35 predicted proteins | sample Munlanlwell13791_FD_192502 | JGI IMG/M metagenome (GOLD analysis project Ga0265297, IMG submission 192502) | Leachate microbial communities from a municipal landfill in Southern Ontario, Canada - Leachate well 137-91 | ecosystem: Engineered > Solid waste > Landfill > Unclassified | place...
GAGAACACGAGGATAAAAGGAGAGCAGCCTAAGTGAAACTTGGAGAGATCAGGGTCCCCGAAGGGGCCACGAAAAAGAGGAAGATAGTCGGCAGGGGCTCGGGTTCGGGCCACGGAAAGACGTCGACAAGGGGCCAGAAAGGCCAGAGGTCCAGGTCGGGCGCCCATATCCATAAGGAATTCGAAGGCGGACAGATGCCTTTGATCAGGACGGTGCCGAAGAGGGGCTTCACAAACAGGTTCAAGAAGATATCCCAGGTCGTCAACCTCACGGAGCTGGCCGCGTTCAAGGAGAATTCCGTAGTCACTCCCGCGGAGTTGTGCAGCCAGGGCATAATAAAGGACGAGAAGTCCGCCGTCAAGATACTCGGAGGCGGCGAGATATCAAAGGCCCTTACAGTGAAGGCGCAGGCGTTCTCAACTTCAGCTGCCGAGAAGATCGCTAAGGCCGGCGGCAAAACAGAGATAATAAAATAATGATCCAGGCTTTTTCGAACATTTTCAAGATACCCGAGCTCAAGAAGAAGCTGCTGATAACGGCGGCGCTTCTTGCCGTCTATAGTTTCGGAAGGTACATACCCACTCCGGGCATAGACGGACACGCGCTCGCCCAGTTCATAGAGCAGGAATCGAAGAAGTCGGGCGGCAGCCTTTTCGATATCATGGACCTCTTTACCGGCAATGCGATGTCGCAGATGACGATATTCGCGTTCGGTATCATGCCCTATATATCGAGCTCGATCATCATGCAGCTATTGACGTTCGCGTTCCCGTATTTCGAGAAACTCGCGAAAGAGGGCGGCGAGCACGGCCGCAGGATGATAACGCAGTACACGCGCTACGGCACGCTCGTAATAGGCGCGATACAGGCGCTCTTCACGAGCTTCTGGCTCGAGAACCTTCACGAGACGATAGGGATACAGGTAGTCCAGTATCCGGGATGGGGATTCAGGCTGATGGTCATACTGACGCTGGTGAGCGGCACCGCGTTCATAATGTGGCTCGGCGAGCAGATAACTGAGTTCGGCATCGGCAACGGCATGTCTATAATAATAACCGCGTCCATCATATCGAGGATACCGACGGCGGGAAGCAACCTGTATGCGCTGGTCACGTCCAAGCAGATAGATATATTGACGATCATAATGATGGCCGCAATGCTGTTCGGCGTAATAGTATCGGTAATAATGATAACACAGGCGCAGCGGCGCATTCCGGTGCAATACGCTAAACGCATAGTGGGCAGGCGGGTCATGGGCGGGCAGAGCACTTACCTGCCGCTAAGGGTCAACCAGGCGGGCGTCATACCGATCATATTCGCGCAGTCTATATTGATGTTCCCGGCGATGATAGCCCAGTTCATGCCTAACCAGACGATAAAGAATATGCTGCACTTCATGTCCAGCGAGGGGTTCGTACATTATACGCTTTACGCCGCCCTGATCATATTCTTCACATATTTTTATACGGCGGTAACTTTGAACCCGCGCGATCTTTCGGATAACATGAAGAAATACGGCGGTTTCGTCCCAGGCGTCAGGCCCGGCAAGCCCACGGAGGATTATTTCAATTTTATACTTAACCGGGTCACGTTACCGGGCGCTATCTTCCTCGCGATAATAGCGATAATACCGTATTTCGTAGGAAGGTGGCTTAAGATACCTTATCTCGTCGCCAGCTTCTTCGGCGGCACGGCGCTGCTGATCATCGTAGGCGTCATGCTCGATACGATGAAACAGATCGAGTCGTTCCTGCTCATGAGGCATTATGACGGGTTCATGAAGTCGGGCAGGCTGAAGGCGAGGGGCAGATGAAGCTGGTCCTGTTAGGCCCTCCGGGAGCCGGAAAGGGCACGCAGGCCAAAGTTCTTTCTAAAGAGTTCGGGATACCGCACATTTCGACGGGCGATATCCTCCGCGAGTCCGTGAAGGCGCAGTCTCCCATAGGGCTGAAGGCGAAGGTCTATATGGACAAGGGCGAACTGGTCCCGGATGATGTGGTCATAGAAATGGTGGCCCAGAGAGTCGCCAAAGAGGATTGCGAAAAGGGTTTCATGCTCGACGGGTTCCCGAGGACCGCGGCGCAGGCAAAGGCGCTCGACGGCACGCTCGCGGAGCTTAAGCGCCCGATAGACCTTGTGCTGTATTTCAAGACGTCGCAGGAGACGATAATCCAGAGGCTCTCCGGAAGGAGGGTCTGCAAGAACTGCGGCGAAAATTACCATGTGAAGAATATTCCCCCGAAGGTGGCCGGCAAGTGCGACAAATGCGGCGGCGAGCTTTACCAGAGGGTGGACGATAAGGAAGAGACCATCCTTAACAGGATAAAAGTATACGAGAACACGGTCCCCGGCATAATAAGCTATTACGAGGGCAAGGGGATCTTGAGGACCGTTTCAGGCGACTTCGACGTGGATGAAGCGCATGATTATCTGTCGAAGCTCTTTGTCAAAGAGAATCTGAAGTAAAATAAGGCCGCAGCATGATAACATTACGGTCTAGGGCGGAAGTAGAGAAGATCGAAGCCGCCTGCAGGATAGTCTCCGATACGCTCGAGTATCTGGGGACGAAGATAAGGCCGGGGGTCACGACGCAGGAACTCGACGACCTGGCCATACAGCATATAAAGGAACGGGGCGCCGTATCCGCGTTCAAGGGATACAAGGGATTCCCGGCGAACATATGCACGTCCGTCAACGAGACGGTAGTGCACGGGATACCCGGGAAGCGCGTCCTTAAGGAAGGCGACATCATCGCGGTCGACGTAGGCGTGAAGCTAAACGGATTTTTCGGCGATGCAGCGATGAGTTTCCCCGTAGGTGCCGTCTCGGAAGAAGCGAGAAGGCTCATGGAAGTGACGGAAGCGTCACTGTACAAGGGGATAGAGAACGCCAGGCCGGATAAGCGGCTCTATGATATATCGAGTGCCGTGCAGGAATGCGTCGAGGGCAGCGGTTTTTCCGTTGTGCGCGAATTCGTGGGGCACGGCATAGGTTCGAGGATGCATGAAGACCCGCAGATCCCGAATTTCGGGGTCCCGGGGACCGGCCCGAGATTAAAGGCCGGCATGGTTCTCGCGATAGAACCGATGGTGAACGCAGGCAGGTACGGCGTTGAGATCCTTGATGACGGCTGGACAGCCGTGACAACAGACAGGAAACTTTCGGCCCACTTCGAGCATACGGTGTATATCGGAGAGGACGGTCCGGAAATATTGACGAAATGGCGAAAGAAGAAGCAATAGAAGTAGAGGGAGTGGTGCTTGAGGCGTTGCCGAACGCGATGTTCCGCGTGGAGCTGGACGAAGGCCACAAGGTATTGGCCCACGTCTCGGGAAAGATGAGGATGAACTTCATCAGGATACTCCCGGGCGACAGGGTCAAGCTGGAGCTTTCGCCGTATGACTTAACAAGAGGAAGGATAACTTTCAGGGTGAAATGATATGAAAGTCCGTTCAAGTATAAAGAAGATCTGCGAGAAGTGCAAGATAGTCAAGAGAAGGGGTATCATTTACGTTATATGCGCGAACCCGAAGCATAAGCAGCGCCAGGGCTAGGCCGCAGGTTTTTGCCACGCTAATAATCAGGAGGAATTAATGCCCAGGATTTTAGGTATCGATCTACCGAAGGAAAAAAAGATAGAGTTCTCGCTCTGCTACCTCTACGGGGTAGGAAGGGTCATTTCGAGGAAGATATTGAAGGAAGCGAATATCAACCCCGAAGTCCGCGCAAAGGACCTGACCGACGAGGAGGTCGCCCGTATAACCTCGATTCTGCAGAAGGAGTACAAGGTCGAGGGAGACCTCAGGAGGGAGATAGCGCAGAACATCAAGAGGCTCATGGATATAGGTTCATACAGGGGCATGAGGCACAAGAGAAGCCTGCCGTCGCGCGGTCAGCGCACGAAGACGAACGCGAGGACCAGGAAGGGCCCGCGCAGGATGGCCGTCACTCTCAAGAAAAAAGAAGCCAAAGGATAACCATAAATAAGGAGCCTTGCTAAATGGCAGAGGAAAAGAAGGAAGAAGTAAATAAGCCAAAGAAGCACAAAACCAAGAAAAAAGCCGCGAAGAACATACCGAGCGCGGTCGCGCATATACAGGCGACTTTCAATAACACGGTCGTGACGATAACGGACAAATCGGGGAATACGATCTGCTGGGCGTCAAGCGGCGGAAGCGGGTTCGCCGGTTCGAAGAAGTCGACGCCGTTCGCTGCACAGGTAGCGGCGGAAGTAGCCGCAAAGAAGGCCATGGAGCACGGCGTAAAAGAAGTTGAAGTTTTCGTAAAGGGGCCCGGTGCCGGACGCGAGTCCGCTATAAGAGCCCTTCAGGCAGCCGGCCTGGCCATATCGTTAATCAAGGATGTCACGCCTATTCCGCACAACGGTTGCAGGCCACCGAAGAGAAGGAGAGTATAGTAAATGGCGAAATACAAGGATGCCGTATGCAGGCTTTGCAGGAGGGAAGGCGCCAAGCTGTTCCTTAAGGGCTCGCGCTGCTACACGCCCAAATGCGCCATAACCCGCCGCGAATATGCGCCGGGCCAGCACGGCCAGGGCAGGATAAAGCTTTCTGATTACGGCCTTCAGTTGAGGGAAAAGCAGAAAGTAAAGAGGATCTACGGGGTGCTTGAAAGGCAGTTCAGGAAGTATTTCAAGATAGCGAATAAGTCAAAGGGCGTCACCGGCGAGATCCTGCTTCAGCAGCTCGAGAGAAGGCTGGATAACGTGCTGTTCCGCTCGGGCCTCGCGAATTCCACCGCCGACGCGCGCCAGATAACGGCGCACGGGAACGTGAAGGTCAACGGCCGCAGGGTGGATGTCGCGTCGTTCCAGGTAAAGGCCGGCGATTCCGTCAAGATAGGGGCAAAGGAAGGCATCGTAAAGCATATAAAGAGCAACCTCGAGATAACGAAGGACAGAGGCACTCCAAAATGGCTCGCGGTGGATACTAACGGCTTGGAAGTAAAGATAGTCAAGCTTCCGTCAAGGGACGATATCGGTTTCCCTGTCCAGGAACAATTAATAGTAGAGTTATACTCGAAGTAGGAGGATAAAATAATATGGGTATTGTTTGGAAAGATTTTGAGATGCCTAAGAAGCTGGTCTGCGAAGAGTCGACCTATACGGACAACTACGGCAAGTTCATTGCCGAGCCGTTCGAGCGCGGGTACGGGACCACGTTAGGCAGCGCGCTGAGGAGGGTGCTTCTTTCCTCGATAGAAGGCAGCGCGGTCACATCCGTGAAGATCGATTCGGTGCAGCATGAGTTTTCCACTATACCCGGGGTCTCGGAAGACGTGCCGGATATCATCCTTAACATCAAGAAGCTCATATTGCGTTCGCACTCGAGGCAGCCGAAGGTCATAGAGATAAAGGCCGACAGCAAGGGCGACGTAAAGGCCAAGGATATAATCCACGACGAGACCATAGAGATCCTGAACCCCGACCTGCACATAGCGACGCTGACAAAGAACGCGAAGTTCCACGTCGAGATGGAAGTCGGCAGGGGCAGGGGGTATTACCCGGCGGAGAAGAACAAGAAGGAAGGCCTGCCTATAGGCGTGATACCGGTCGACTCGATATTCACCCCTATCATAAAGGTGAATTTCCAGGTCGAGAACACACGCGTCGGGCAGATAACGGATTACGACAAGCTGATACTTGAGATCTGGACGAACGGAAGCGTGACGCCTAAGGACGCGCTGCTCTATTCATCCCATATACTCGAGAAGCATCTCGAGATATTCCTCGGGTTCGGTAAGCTCCCTGTCGAAGAGGCGGAGGAAGAGGTAAAGGTCGACGAGGAATTGTATTCCAAGTTGAAGATGCCTGTTTCCGAGCTGGAACTCTCCGTAAGGAGCGCGAACTGCCTTAAGGAAGCGAAGATCAAGACGATCGGGGAACTCGTCCAGAAGTCCGAGGCCGAGATGCTCAAGTACAGGAACTTCGGCAAGAAGTCATTGGCCGAGATCAAGGAGATAATAGTCAGTATGGGCCTTTCGCTTGGGATGAAGGTCGATAAAAAATTGCTAAAGAAAGATTAACGGGTAAACAATATGCGCCATAACAACATGAAACGCAGGTTCGACAGGAACAAGCCCGAGAGGGATTCGATGTTCACAAATCTCGCGAGGGGGCTTTTCATATCTCAGAGCATAACGACGACGGCCCAGAAAGCCAAGGAAGCCAGGAAGCTGGCCGAGAGGCTTATAACGATGGGCAAGGTCGATACGGTCCATTCGAGGAGGAAGGTCTTCTCCGTGCTGCGCGATGAGGACCTCGTAAAGAAATTGTTCAAGGAGATCTCGCCCCTGTTCGCGAACAGGAAGGGCGGGTATACAAGGATAATACGCCTCGGCAACAGGAGAGGCGATAACGCCGAGATGGTCATACTCGAGCTGACCGAAAAGAAGGTCGTGGCTCCCAAGGCCAAGCCGAAGAAAGAGAAGGCGTCAGAAGCCAAGCAGGCGGCTGCGGCCCATGATAAGGCGGCCTCGAAAGAGACAGCTACGGCGACTGCCGAGAAGACGAAGGAATCAGCTCCGGAAAAGCATATTCCGCCCAAGAAGGAAATGAAAGAGGCCCATCCGGCCGCCGCGCACCAGGGGCAGACCGGTTTCGCAGGCACTCTTCGTAAATTCTTCAGGGGCAGGACAAAATAGCCCGGCATATCCTGCGAGGATAAGAAATGGGCAAGGAGGGGATTTCTTTGAAGATCTCAAAACGCCTCGAGAAGGTCAAGGAGTCCCCGACTCTCGCCATTACCGCCAAAGCCAAGCAGATGAAGGCCTCCGGCGAGGATGTCGTGAGTTTCGGGGCAGGCGAGCCCGATTTCGATACGCCCGCCAACATAAAGTCCGCCGCGATCAAAGCCATCGAGGGCGGTTTTACCAAATATACCGCTTCATCGGGCATACCTGAACTAAAGAAGGCGATCTGCGGGAAATTCCTGAAGGATAACGGCCTTACCTATGAACCCGCCCAGATAATAGTCTCCTGCGGTGCAAAGCATTCCCTTTATAACATATTCCAGGCGATATGCGACGACGGCGACGAGGTCATAATACCCTCGCCGTACTGGGTCAGCTACGCGGAGATGGTCAGGCTTGCCGGCGGCATACCGGTAATCCTCGATACGAAGCAATCCGACGAATTCAAGTTGAGGCCCGACGCGCTTGCGAAGGCAATCACGCCCAAGACGGCGGCGTTTGTGCTCAACAGCCCGTCCAACCCCACCGGTTCGGTCTACAACAGGAGGGAACTGGAAGGGCTCGCGGACGTGCTCGTAAGCAGGAAGATACCCGTAATATCGGATGAGATATACGAGAAGCTCATATACGGCGGCGAGAAGCACGTCTCGTTCGCGTCGTTAAGCAAAGAGGCCTATGCGCTCACGTTCACCGTTAACGGCGTATCGAAATCCTATTCAATGACCGGCTGGCGCATAGGGTACCTCGGCGCGCCCAGCAAGGAACTTGCGTCGGCGGTAGGACGGCTGCAGGACCATTCCACCTCAAATCCCGTGTCATTCGCGCAAAAAGCGACGCTTGAAGCGATCAGCGGCGACCAGTCGTGTGTCGCGAAGATGGCCGAGGAGTTCGAGAGACGCCGCGATTATATGGTTTTGCGCATCGGCACGATGAAAGGAATAAGCTGCGTGAAGCCCAAGGGGGCCTTCTACGTGTTTTGCGATATATCGAAGACCGGGATGGATTCGTTCGAGTTCTCGAAGAGATTGCTTGAAGAGGCGAAGGTCGCGGTAATACCCGGCGAGCCGTTCGGGTGGAACACGCATATAAGGCTGAGTTTCGCGACCGGGATGGATGAGATCAGCAAGGGCCTCGACAGGATAGAGGCGTGGTTGAAATGAAACATAAGGTTACCTTCATACCGGGCGACGGGGTAGGGCCGGAACTTTCGGAAGCTGCGAAGCGCTGCATAGACGCGGCATGCGCGAAGACAGGGGCCTCCATAGAATGGGAGGTCTTTGACGCGGGCATAGATGTCGTCGAGAAATACGGGACGCCGCTGCCGGAGCATGTCCTCGCCTCGATAAGGAAGAATAAGGTCGCGATAAAAGGCCCCATAACGACTCCTATAGGGACCGGCATAAGGAGCGTGAACGTCGAGCTCAGGAAAGCCCTCGAACTATACGCTTGCCTGCGCCCCTGCAAGTCGTACAAGGGAGTCCGCAGCCGTTATTCGGACGTGGACCTTGTCATAGTCAGGGAGAACACCGAAGACCTGTACGCGGGCGTGGAATTCGAAAACGAGACTCCTGAATCAAGGAAAGTAATAGATTTAGTGAATTCGTTTTCAAATTCCAAGAAGAAGGTCAGGCAGGATTCCGCTATAAGCATAAAGCCTATCTCGAAGCACGGGTCGGAACGCATCGTGAAGTTCGCTTTCGACTATGCCGTGAAAAATAACAGGAAGAAGGTCACCTGCATACATAAGGCCAACATAATGAAAGCGACCGACGGCCTTTTCCTCGCGACGGCGAGGCAGGTCGCCGAGGGATATTCGGGGAAGATAAAGTTCGAGGACAGGATAGTCGATAATATCTGCATGCAGCTCGTTCAGCGCCCCGAGGAATATGACGTGCTCGTGCTGCCGAACCTCTACGGGGACATAGTTTCCGACCTTTGCGCGGGCCTTGTTGGCGGCCTCGGCATGGCTCCCGGAGCGAATATAGGCGATGATGCCGCGGTCTTCGAGGCGACGCACGGAAGCGCGCCGAAATACAAAGGAATGAATAAGGTAAATCCCACCGCGATGATACTCTCCGGCATGCTGATGTTGCGCCATCTTGGCGAGGATGATGCGGCAGGTAAGCTGGAGGACGCCGTCAAGAAGGTGATAGAGGACGGCGCGCACGTCACATACGACATGAAGGCCGACCGTAATGACCCGACGGCAGTCGGGACGCGCGAGATGGCGGACGCGATAATCAAGGCGCTTAAATAGCGGCAACGGATACGGATGAAAGAATTTGATATCTGTGTTATAGGCGCTGGCCCGGGCGGAACCTCAGCCGCGCTCGAATCCTCAGCGCTCGGTGCAAAGACCGCCCTTATCGAGAAGGGACAGGTCGGCGGCGTATGCCTCAACAAAGGATGTATCCCCACAAAAGCCCGCCTCAGGTCAGCGTCACTTTACAGCCTGTCCAAAAATATACCCGCGCCTGACCTGCCCGCGATCATCAAACGCTCTTCCGAAGTCGTCGAACGGCTCAGGAACAGCCTTACCCAATCAGTGACATCTAAGAAGATAGAGCTTATCGGCGGCGAAGCCGTGTTCACCTCGAAGGATACCCTTACGGTGAACGGAGAAGAGGTCAAGGCAGGGTCGTTTGTCATCGCAACGGGTTCCTTCCCGAGGCCTTTAGGGAACGTGGCATCGGACCGCAGGAGGATATTTTATTCGGAGGAGATATTAGGGCTCTCGAAACTTCCGTCCGACATTTCTATAATAGGTTCCGGCCCGATAGGCTGCGAATTTGCGTCGTTCTTCTCGGCGCTCGGAACGAAGGTCACTTTGATGGAGACGATGGACAGGATGCTCCCGAGGGAGGACAAGGATATATCGTCACGCCTGGAAGGGATATTCAGGAACAAGGGCATAAATGTCGTTACGGGGGCGGATATAAAAGATATCGAAGGTATCGGCTCCGAGGTCATCCTTATCTGCGTCGGCCGTATCCCGGATACCGCCGGGCTGGGCCTCGACAAGGCGGGTGTCTCCCTGCAGGACGGCAGGATAACCGTTGACGCGAACCTCAGGACATCATCTGCTCGCATATTTGCCGCCGGCGATTGCATCGGCAGGTACAACCTCGCGCATGCGGCATCCGCGGAGGGCAGGGTTGCGGCGATGAACGCGGCGGGCGCGAACATCCCGATGGATTATTCTATAATGCCGATGTGCGTATATTCGTTCCCTGAGGCCGCAAGCGTAGGGCTTACGGCGGAAGCGGCCGGGGACAAGGGAATAACGGCGGTTTCAGGACGTTCGTATTTTGCGGGCCTCGGCAGGGCGCAGGCGTACGGCGAGCCCGACGGTTTCATAAAGATCGTCGCGGAAAAGGAAAGCGGCCGCATCATCGGAGCGCAGATACTCGGCTATAACGCCTCGGAGATGATAGGAATAATAAGCGTAGCGATAAAGGGCGGGCTTACCGCAAAGGATCTCGCGGAAACCATACAACCGCATCCGACCTTTTCGGAAGGAATACAAGAAGCGGCGGTAAACCTTCAGAGACAGGTCAAATGATAGCTAAACCGCTCTGGTTGCGCAGGCCCATGGCGGCCTCCGGGAGGATAACGGCCACAAGGAGCGCTTTAAAGGGCTCCGGGGTAAATACGATATGCGAGAGCGCTAACTGCCCGAACCTATGCGAGTGCTTTGACAAAGGGGTCGCGACGTTCGTAATACTCGGCGACATATGCACGAGGGGATGCGGGTTCTGCGCAGTAAGGTCCGGCACTCCGATGCCTCCCGACCCGTCTGAACCGGAAAATATTTATAATGCCATAACAAAACTCGGGCTTAAATACGCGGTAATAACCTCCGTAACGAGGGACGATATACCTGACGGAGGCGCGGCCCATTTTTCGGACGTGGTATCGTATGTTAAGGCGCGCGCGCCCGGTGTAGGCATGGAAGTCCTCGTTCCTGATTTCCGGGGCTCGGAAGCCTCCATAAGGACGGTACACGCACCGGGTGTGGACGTGTTCGCGCATAACATCGATACGGTGCGCAGGCTGTACGGGAAGGTCAAGCCGAAAGCGGATTACGAAGTCTCGCTCTCGGTGCTCCGGATGTCGAAACGCCTGTTTCCGTTGACGCCCGTGAAGAGCGGACTGATGCTCGGGCTCGGAGAGACGGAAACGGAGATAGCGTCGGCGATGGAGGACCTCAGGAGGGCGGGCTGCGGGATATTGACCCTCGGGCAGTACCTGAAACCCTCGGGCGGCAGGCTGGAAGAATCCGGATTTGTGCCGCCAAAAATGTTTGCAAAATATGAGGAAATGGCGTATAATTTAGGCTTTACAAGAGTGAGTTCAGGGCCTTTTGTCAGAAGTTCCTATCACGCAGCTTGTTTAAACAATAAGTAGCCGCAAGGAGGAGAGGTTATGGCAAAGGTGATCATGCCTGATATGGGAGAAGGCGGAAGGGAAGTCACGATCTCGTACTGGCATTTCGAAGAAGGCGACAGGGTCGAGGAAGGCGAGGATCTCGTCGAGGTAGCGACCGACAAGTCGACCTTCAACGTGCCTGCGCCGTGTTCCGGCGTCGTGACGGAAGTGTATTATGAGGAAGGGGATATAGTCGAGGTCGGAGAAGTCCTCGCTAACATAGAGGAAGAGGAAGCGCTTTTCGAAGAAGAGGAGTAGATCAAGTAGATGCATGAAGCCAATAGGTTAAAACGTTTACCGCTGTACCTTTTCACGATACTGGACGAATTGAAGGAGAAGGCCAGGGCGTCGGGCGTTGACGTTCTCGACCTCGGCATGGGAAGCCCCGACCTGCCTCCGGCCCAGCATATAGTCGATGAATTGCGCGAACAGTGCAAATATGTGGCGAACCACCGCTATTCAAGGCCTACCGGAGAGATAGAGAAGGCCTTCAATAAGGCGATAGCCGACTGGTACAAGGGCAGGTTCAACGTGGACCTGGACCCGAGGACCGAAGTCCTGCCTTTAATAGGTTCCAAGGAGGGCATAGCCAACTTCTGCCTGACGTTCCTTAACAGCGACGACATTGCGCTTGTCCCGAGCCCGGGCTATCCGGTGCATTTTAACGGGCCCATCATGGCCGGCGGCATACTATACAGCATCCCGATGACGAGGGAGAGCGGTTATAAACCGAACCTTAGGGGGCTCGGCAGGGAGATAACGAGGATGGCGAAGATACTATTCCTGAGCTATCCGCATAACCCTACGGCCGCGGTCGCCGACCTGGCCTACCTCCAGGATGTCGTCGATTGGGCGAAAGACAAGGATATAATAATCGCTTACGACAACGCTTATTCAGATTTTGTATTCGACGGGAAGCCTGCGCCGAGCATACTGCAGATAAAGGGCGCTAAGGACAAATGCGTCGAGTTCCATACGCTGTCGAAATCGTATAATATGGCGGGATGGAGGATAGGCATGGTCGTCGGCAACGCGAACATAATTCGCTCGCTCGAGAAGACCAAGAGCTATATCGATTTCGGGCTGTTCAGGCCGATACAGTGCGCCGCCATAAAGGCCCTGACCGGCCCCCAGGACTGTGTGAAGGAACTCGTGGCCACTTATAAGAAAAGAAGGGACGTATTTGTCGGAGGGCTTAACGAGGCGGGATGGGATATAGACATGCCCCAGGGGACGTTCTATGTCTGGGCCCATATACCTCCGAAATATACCGGCCTGACATCGATGGAGTTCTCCGCGCTGCTGGTCGAGGAAGCGGGCGTCGTATCTTCACCTGGTACGGGTTTCGGCGAATTCGGCGAAGGTTTTGTTAGGTTTGCTCTCGTTGAGCCGGAGGACAGGCTCAAGATAGCCGTCGAAAGGATCAAGAAGGTCCTGCAGAAGAAGGACTAAAAAAGCCGGTTCCGGGTAGCATGGAATATACGCCCGCCGTCATATAAGGCGGGCGTAGTTTATTTGGAGGCGTTCTAGTGGCGAACAAGAAGATACTGCTTCTGCATATATCCGAGAATTCAGGGCACCAAAAGGCCGCTATCGCGCTTGAAAAAGCCATAAAAATGCTCGAACCGGGTTCGGAAGTAAGGAACATAGACTCCTTTAACTACACGAACCCGCTCGTCGAGAGGGTCATACACCGGACTTACATGGGCGTGATAAAGAACAGGCCGGAGGTGTGGGAGTACCTCTATGATAACCCGAAGGTCTTCAGGAGCCTGAGGCGGCTGCGCGACCTCATACACAGGTTCAACTCGGGGAAGCTTAAAGCGCTGCTTGAGGAATTCAAGCCCGATGCTGTTGCGTGCACTCAGGCCTTCCCTTGCGGAATGATAGCCGACTGCAAGACCTCGTTCGGTTTCGATATCCCGCTCATAGGCGTCCTCACCGATTGCTATCCCCATTCCTACTGGTTCTTCGACACGGTCGATTATTATATCGTGAATTCGGATATGGCTACCGATGTTTTTGTCGAGCACGGGATCCCCAAGGGAAAGATCAAGGTCTACGGCATACCGATAGACCCGAAGTTCGCGGACACGGTGGATACCCGTCAGGTCCGTTCGAAGTACGGGCTTGATGATGCGATTCCCGCGGTCCTGGTCATGGGCGGAGGGCAGGGTCTCGGGCCGATCGCGGAACTCGTAAATGAATTGAACCGCATCAAGCATCCGATACAGCTGATAGTGGTCACGGGAAGCAACAGGAAACTGCTCGATTGGCTCGAGAGGAAGAAGCATTCCTTCAGGATGAAGACGATCGTCCTCGGCATGGCCACGAACGTCGATGAGCTAATGTCGGTCTCCTCGGTCATAATCACGAAACCGGGAGGCCTTACGATATCGGAATCGCTCGCAAAGGGGCTTCCGATAGTGATACTCAACCCGATACCGGGGCAGGAAGCCAAGAACAGCGAATTCCTGCTGAAGAACGGCGCGGCGGTCAAGGCTGACAATGCGCCCGACGCGGCCTTGCTTACCGAGGCGCTAGTGACGCAGAAATACAAGCTTGAACAGATGCGCGGGAATGCCGCGCGCCTGGCAAAACCGAATTCATCGACCGATATCGCAAGGCTTATACTCGAATGTGCCAGTACCTGATCTATAAATTCGCCCAGTTCCTCGCGATGAACCTGCCGCTCGACAAAGGATATGCGCTCGCGTCGTTCATAGCGAAACTCCAGTACCTTTTGTCGAGGACGGACCGGCTCATAGTATACGGGAACCTGCGCGCGATATTCCCGGACAAGGACGAGAAAGAGATAAACAGGCTCGCGAAGGAAGTGTTCGTGAATTTCGCGAAATACCTTACGGATTTCTTCCGTTTCGAGAAGCTTGACCGCGCATTCGTCGATAAGAACGTCAAAGTGGCGGGGCGAGCGAACCTCGATGAGGCGCTGAAGAAGGGTAAGGGCGTCATTGCCCTTACGGCGCACCTCGGGAATTATGAATTGGGCGGCGCCGTGATATCCCTTCTCGGTTATAAGTTCAACGCGGTCGCGCTTAACCATAAGGAGAAGGAGGTCAATGACCTCTTCATCGGGCAGAGGGAAAGAACTGGAGTGAATGTCATCCCGCTCGGAGCGGCTGTAAAGAGATGTTACGAAGCTTTAAGGAAGGGCGAGATAGTCGCGCTTGTCGGGGACAGGGATTTCACCCCTCACGGCCTGAAGACGAAGTTCTTCGGGAAGGACGCTATGATCCCGAGGGGGCCCGCCGCGTTCTACCTTAGGGCCGGGGCGGCTATCGTCCCGGGGTTCCTGATAAGGATGCCCGACGATACGTTCGAGCTCAGGTTCGAGAAGGCGTTCTCGTATGCCCCCACAGGCGACGGCGAGCTCGATGAGCAGGAGGTCACAGGGATGTGCCTGAAGGTCATCGAGGAATATATAAGCAAATATCCTTCGCAATGGTACATGTTCAGGAGGTTCTGGATATGAAAGGAGCGCTATCCGCGGCCCGCGGCTGTGTAGTTATACCCGCCTATAACGAGGAGATGCGAATAGGGCATATAGTAAGCGAGGTCGTATCGAAAGGGCTTTCCTGCATAGTCATAGACGACGGTTCGGTGGACAAGACGAAGGAGGAGGCCGAAAGGGAAGGCGCCGAGGTGATAAGCCACAGGAAGAACCACGGGAAAGGGCTATCCCTAAGGGACGGGTTCAAGAAAGCGCTCGAGGGAGATTATGTATTTATCATAACGATGGACGGCGACGGGCAACACCACCCCGACGAACTGGAACATTTCGTGAAAGCCGCGGAGAAGGGAGACGCAGATATTGTCCTCGGCAACAGGATGAAGGACCCGAAAGACATGCCATTAAGGAGAAGGGTAACGAACTGGTTCATGTCGTCCGTCATATCGTTCCTCGCGGGGCAGAACCTTCCCGACACGCAGTGCGGATACAGGCTTATCAGCACGAAGGTGCTGAGGGCGGTCCCTCTTACGACGGATAAATACGAGATAGAATCGGAAGTGCTGATAGAAGCCGCGAACGCCGGCTTCAAGATAAAATCGATACCTATAAAGTCGATATACAGGGGCCAGAAGAGCCAGATAAGGCCTTTCAGGGACACGATGCGTTTCCTGTCTTTTATATTCCAGACCCTCGTGAAGAGATGAAAGAGCGCGACGCGCTGCTTCGGGAAGCGATGGTGGAGGAGCAGCTGATACCCCGCGGCATATATGACCGCAGGGTGCTCGACGCGATGAGAAAGGTCCCGCGCCACCTCTTCGTGCCGGATTCCGGCCTCGAGGACGCATACGGCGATCACCCCATGCCTATAGGCGAAGGACAGACGATCTCCCAGCCTTATATGGTCGCGCTGATGACACAGTCGCTCGGGTTGAAGGGGACGGAGAAGGTCCTCGAGATCGGGACAGGCTCGGGATACCAGGCGGCGATACTCTCACTGCTCTCAAAAGAAGTATATTCGATAGACAGGTACAGGGACCTGTCGCAGGAGGCGGGCGAAACGCTCGGAAAGCTCGCGTTCACGAACATAAAATTGATGACAGGCGACGGGACGGAGGGATGGGAAGAATTCGCCCCCTATGACGCGATAATCGTGACCGCCGGCACGCCGTCGGTCCCGCAGCCCCTGATCGACCAGCTCGCGGGGCACGGCAGGATCGTGGTCCCTGTGGGCGGCTCCTTCAGCCAGACGCTTACGCTCGTCAGGAAAGAAACCGGCGGAATCATCCGTGAAGAGATATGCGGATGTGTATTCGTCCCGCTCGTAGGGAAGTACGGTTGGGAACAGGGCTGATAATTTGTTTGACATAGAATTACTCGTGTGTTAAAACTATTGCAGATTCTTTAAGCGTGGGAAGCCCGTAGCCCCGCCCTTTTCAGGGTGGGACAGGCATTCGGGCACGGCCCCGCCACTGTAATCGGCGACGAAAGCCAATAAGCCACTGTCCGAAAGGATGGGAAGGCAGGCAAGTAGGAAAAAACCGAGAGTCAGGATACCCGCTTAAAGCGGCCATAAAACGGCCAAAATATCCTTCGAGGGTGAGGCGCATGAGATGTCTGAACTGATATTGTTGACCGGGGGCGTAAGGTCAGGAAAATCCAGGTACGCCCAATCGCTGGCTAAGGGAGCAGGAGGCAGGGTCTATTATGTCGCGACTGCCGAGGCCCTTGATACCGGCATGCGAAAGCGGATCACAGCCCACAGGAAATCCCGCCCCAGATCATGGCACACCATAGAAGAACCCTTATCCGTAGCAAAAGCCGTCAATAACCTTCCGCGCGGCGATAAGACGATAATACTTGATTGCCTCACGCTTTTTATTTCAAATCTCATACACAAAGGGCTCAGCGATGCCGGGATACGCTCGGAGGTCAAAGGCGTGATGTCGGCGTTGAGGAGGAATTCATCGCTCGCGATAATCGTCACCAACGAGGTAGGTTCCGGCATAGTCCCAGATACCGCGCTCGGCCGGAGGTTCAGGGACCTGCAGGGAGCCGTAAACTCAATTGTTGCAAAGGAGGCGGAAAAGGTATGCCTGCTCGTATCGGGAATACCCCTGTACATAAAGCAAAGATAGAACGCACCGCGGCATCGGTAGTCCAGCTCGACGCTCGCAGCCTGGAAAAGGCGCAGGCGCGGCTCGACAACCTGACGAAGCCGAAGGGAAGCCTCGGCCGCCTCGAAGAGGTCGCAGCGGCCATATCCGCGATGACGATGGCCGAAAGGCCTTCTTTCGGCAGGAAGGTCATATTCACGCTCGCGGCGGACCATGGGATATGCGATGAAGGCGTCAGCGCTTATCCGCAGGAAGTCACCGTGCAGATGGTATATAATTTCCTGCGCGGCGGCGCCGCGATAAACATTCTCGCAGCGCACGCAGGGGCCGAGGTCATAGTCGTCGATATGGGCGTCAAGGGCGATATAACTACGGACAACGCGTCTTTCATGGACAGGAAGATCGCGCGCGGCACGGATAATTTCGCGAAGGGCCCCGCAATGTCGTACGGGAAGGCATGCGAGTCGATATCCGCAGGCATAGAAGTGTTCGAGGAGGCCTACGCCTCAAGGAAGATAGATATAGCCGGGGTCGGCGAGATGGGAATAGGCAATACCGCATCGTCGAGCGCTATCGTCTCCGTCATTACCGGGCTGGACGCGGGGCTTGTCACGGGCAGGGGCACCGGCCTCGATTACGGGTCGTACCTCCGGAAGGTCGATATAATAAGGCGCTCAGTGGACTTGAACAGGCCGGACCCGGCCGATCCGATAGATGTGCTCGCGAAGCTCGGCGGGTTCGAGATAGGCGGAATAGCCGGCATCATATTGTCCGCCGCCTCGAAAAGGGTCCCTGTCGTCGTCGACGGTTTCATATCTTCATGCGGCGCGCTGATAGCCTGCGGGCTCTGCGGGAGCGCGAAGGACTATCTGATCATGTCGCACCAGTCGGTAGAGGCGGGGCACGCGGCGGTCCTGAGGCATATAGGCAAGAAGCCCCTGCTCAACCTCGATATGAGGCTCGGCGAGGGGACGGGGGCCGCGCTCGGCATAAGCGTTGCAGAGGCGGCAATAAAACTCATGAACGGCATGGCTACGTTCGGGGAGGCGGGGGTCTCGGAGAACATATGAAAGGTTTTTTAGCGGCGCTGCAGTTCCTTACGATCATGCCGGTCAGGCTGAAGGGCGGAGTTTCCGAAAAGGAGATGCCGTCGTCGGCCGCATGGTTCCCGGCCGTGGGGCTCATAGTAGGCATACTGCTCGCATTCGCGTATGACGCGTTGAGTTATATATTCCCGGCTCCGGTCGTATGCGCGTTCGTGCTCACGTTAAGCGAGGTCGTGACGGGCGGGCTGCATATAGACGGGTTCATAGACACTATGGACGGGATCGCGAGCGGCGCGGACAGGAAGAGGATGCTCGAGATCATGCATGAAGGCAGGCCCGGAGCGCTCGGGCTTGCGGCCGTGATCCTGCTGTTCCTTTCGAAGTTCTCGCTGCTGCTTAGCCTCCCGAAGGGAACGGTCGAGATATCGCTGGTCGCGATGTCGGTGATAAGCCGCGCTTCTTTCGTCGCATCGGCGGTATTCTACCCGTATGCGAGGGAGGGCTCGGAAGGCCTCGGTAAGATGTTCATCGGCAGGATAAAACGGCCCGCGTCGGCCATCGCGGCCGTGACATTGCTGGCAACGGTCCTGTTTATCTTCAGGACCAGGGCACTCATTTTGATCCCCGCCGTGGCCGCGGTATTCATCGCGTGCAACCTTTACTTCAAGAAGAAGCTCGGAGGCGTCACGGGAGACACTATCGGGGCGGTCGGCGAGGTGCTGGAGGTCATTGTGCTCGCGATTGCGGTCGTGCTGATATGAAAAAAACCTTTTTATTTGTATTGATTTTCCTGTTCGCCTGCGCGCGGACGTATGCGGCAGGGACGATGCGTATCGTATCCGTAACGCCGGCCACTACGGAGATAGCATGCGCGCTGGGCCTGGAGAATGAGCTGGTAGGGGTATCGACGTTTTGTGATTATCCGCCCTCCGTCAAAAGCAAAGATAAAATAGGGTCATTCAGCGACCCCAATATAGAGAAGATAATAATGCTGAAGCCGGATGTCGTCCTTGCGACAGGGTTGGAGCAGGCGCAGGCGGTCGAAAAGATGAGGAAGCTCGGCCTGAACGTCATACCGGTCGAGCCGGATGATTTCGAAGGGTTATTCAGGTCGGTCATGGAAATAGGCAAGGCCTGCGGGAAGGATAAAGAAGCGGCGGAGCTTGTACGGGATATGAGACGCTCGCTCGATTCGATAAGGACGAAGGTGAGCAGGACAGACGAGTCGCTGAGGCCGAAAGTGTATTTCGAGATCTGGAACGACCCGATAATGACTGCCGGGAAAGGGTCGTTCATAGACGAGATGATATCAACCGCGGGCGGGATAAATATTGCGGACGATACCGGGAGGCCGTTCTCGCAGTTCAGCGCCGAGTTGGTCGTCGCGAGGGACCCCGACGTCATAATACTCGGTTATATGGCGGGCGGCAAATCGGCCGCGGGATCGGTAGGCGGAAGGATCGGATGGGGCGGAATAAAGGCGGTAAAAGCGGGCAGGGTGTATGACGATATCGACCCCGACACGCTGTTCAGGCCCGGTCCGCGCCTTATAGACGGCGTGAAGGCGCTCAACGACAGGTTCTATAAGTGAAGGATATACGGAATACAATTGAAGCCAGGAAGAAGAAGGCCGCGAGGACCGCGGTGGTACTCGTATCGCTGCTTATTGCAGCGGCTTTTGTTTCGCTTTATTCCGGCGCGGCGAGGATAGGATTGTTCGAGCCGCTCAATGTTATGAGCAAACAGATATTGTATATGAGGCTTTTGAGGATAGCGCTTGCCGTGCTGGTAGGCGGCGGGCTTTCTGTCTCAGGCGTGATATTGCAGGGTTTGCTTCGCAATCCGCTCTGCGAACCGTATGTCCTCGGTATTTCGAGCGGCGCTTCAGTCGGTGCGGTAATGTCCATCGTATTGGGGGCAGGCGGGGTTTTTATCGGACTGTCGGTCCTGCCTTTGTGGGCGTTCGTCGGCGCAGCCGTCACGTTCCTGGCCGTATACAGGACCGCGGAAGTGAGCGGAAGGGTCCCGATACAGAACCTTCTGCTGACGGGTGTAATAGCGGGGGCGCTGCTGTCATCGATAGTGATCTTCATCGTCTCTTTTTCCGAGAGGGAGGCATTGCACAGCATTATATGGTGGCTGCTCGGTAACCTGCAGATATTCGACGGCGGCCTTCTGGCCTTTGTCGCCGTGATGGTCGCCGCGGGGACGGCAGCCGCTTATGTCTTTTCGAACGAGCTGAACGCGTTCGCGCTCGGAGAGGAGGAGGCCGCGCATATCGGTGTAGATACCGAACGCATGAAGATGGTTCTTTTTCTCACCGCGTCCATGATAACCGGCGCATCGGTCGCGGCCGCCGGAATGATAGGGTTTGTGGGGCTAATAGTGCCGCATTTCATGAGGATGATAGTGGGCCCTGACCACAGGATACTTGTCCCGTCATCTTTCCTTGCAGGAGGGATATTCCTTCTAGTATGCGACACGGCGGCCAGGACGCTTATGCCCCCGGCGGAGATACCCGTAGGCGTGATAACGGCGGCATTGGGCGCGCCGTTCTTCATATATATGTTAAGGAAGAAATCGAGGTTGTGATGGGCGCGCTTGAAGTGAAAAATATAGTAAGCGGTTATGCCGGCAAGACGGTGGTAAAGGATATCTCTTTTGACGCGGCCGAGGGCGAGTTCATCGGGATTATAGGCCCGAACGGCGCCGGAAAATCAACGCTCATGAGGACGATAAGCCGTGTCCTGCGCCCGGAATCGGGCTCGATATCGATCGGCTCACGGGACATATTCTCGATGCCTCAGAAGGAATTCGCGAGGTCCGTTGCGTTCGTGTCGTCCGATCCCGCGGTGGTCTTCCCGTTCACCGCGCTCGAGGTCGTGATGATGGGCAGGTTCCCGTATATTAAGATGTTCGGCTCGGAGTCGAAAGAGGATATGGAGGCCGTCGAACGCGCGGTCGAGGCAACAGATTGCGCAGGGGTGATATCTAGGCCCATAGACCGCTTGAGCGCAGGAGAGAGACAGAGGGTGCTGATAGCCAAGGCACTCGCGCAGGAACCCCGGCTTATGCTGCTCGATGAGCCCACCTCGCACCTTGACATATCGCACCAGGTGCAGGTGCTCGACATTCTCAAGGGGCTCAGCGGCAGGAAGATCACGGTCATCGCGGTCCTGCACGACCTGAACCTCGCGGCCGAATATTGCGACAGGCTCGTGCTTATAGACAAAGGCTTGGTCAGGTCATCGGGCACGCCGAAGCAAGTGCTGGATTATAACGTCATAGAAGAGGTATACAGGACGGTGGTTGTCGTAAGGGAGAATCCCGTCAGCGGGAAACCCTACGTGTTGCTTGCACCCGGATCGAAGAAAGGAGAGGATAAGCAGGGAAGCGGTAAAAAATAGTGCATCATCGCACACAGGTGTTTCGCTTAAAAGGGAAGCCGATAAAAGGCGCGGTACCTGCCGCTGTAGTCCCGACCTTTAGTAAAAGGAGAACCGAATGGCGGAGTATCCCACTGTCCCATTGACGGGACGGGAAGGGAGCCAGGAGGGCGGGACAGCCAGAAGACCTGCCGGTGTGCGCATATTCTCTTAGACTGCCTCAGGAATAAGAGGTATAAGGACAAGGAGTTTAAGTCGATGTTATCAAAGAAGATCATCTGTGCGTCGGTAATCGTTTTTAGCTGTTTCTGCTGCTGTTCCGCGGAAGAACCCGTCAGTATAGAGCTGGAAAAGATAGTCGTGACCCCGCTGAATTCAGGACAATCCTATTCCGAGATATCTAGGAACATGGAAGTGGTGGATTATTCGGTCCCGAAGCTGCTTTCCCTGCAGACCATCGCAGACCCTCTCGATAAGCTGCCCTCGGTATACACTACCGATTACGGCACTACCGGCGCGACAAAGGATATACATATACGCGGCTCCTCGGCCGAGCAGGTGCTTATAATGGTGGACTCGCGACCGATCAATAACCCTAGGACGGGGATGACAGAACTCTATCAGATATCCCCCGATACCATCGAAAGGGTCGAGGTCATCAAGGGCCCCGCATCATCCGTGTACGGCTCAAGCGCGATCGGAGGCGTGGTGAACGTCATAACGAAGAAACCCTCGAAGAAGCCGAGCACCACGATAGTATCGAGTTTCGGCACCTTCCGGACGTTCCACGAATCGCTTTCCACGTCCGCGACATTCAAAAACCTCGGCTACAGGATAAATTACGCCTACGATTCGTCGGCTGGCGACAGGGACAACTCCGGCTACCTTTCGAACAACTGGGATGCAAAGCTTAATTATGAAGTGGCCGAAGGCAATAACATATATTTTAACGGGGGCTATTTCCAGAACAGGGCGGGCGCTCCCGGTTCCGTATTCCTGCCGCAGGTCGATGATTGCCAGCGCAATTTCAATGATTTCCTCGACATGGGCTGGGACGCGGAGATCTTTGACGACGCGAACATGAGCATCAGGGGCTACCAGAATTCCGACAGGCTCGAGTTCACGGAAGGCCATGACCCGCTGATGAAGACCGCCTCGCAGACGAAGGTCAGGGGCATCGTTGCGAAATACGACCAGACCTTCTTCGATATATACAAGATCATTGCGGGATTCGACGGCAAGGACAACAGGATGAACTCGTCGAACAGCGGCAAGCACAGGTACGTCGTGCGCTCGCCGTTCGTGCAGAACGAGGTCTCCCTTTGGGAAAAAGTGTTCGTGAACTTCGGGGCGAGATGGGACGACTATTCGAATTTCAAGAGCGAACCGACCCAGAGCGCGGGCCTGTCGCTCAAAGCGCACGAATATGTGAAACTGCGCGCGAATTACGCGAAGGGTTTCAGGGCGCCGACGTTCAGCGAGCTCTATTGGCCGTTCGACGGATGGACGGAAGGCAACCCGCGCCTCGTGCCGGAAAAGTCATGGTCATGGGAAGGCGGCTTCGACATCGATCATCCGTGCGGCCTCGGCCTGAGCGCAACGTATTATACGAACAAGGTGAAGGACCTCATAAACTGGGCCGCCGGCAGCGATTGGGTTTGGCGCCCGTCGAACGTCAGTTCCGCAAAGATCGACGGATGGGAATTCTCGTCCGATATACCGCTGCTGAAGCACCTTAAGGCGGATGTCGGCTACACGTACATGAACGCGATGGACAGGGAACTCGACCGTTACCTGATATACAGGCCGAAGCACAAGGTGGACCTCGGGCTTACGTGCGAATACGAGAAATTCTACGTTAGGCTCTCGGGCCAGTCGCTCGGAAGGCGTTATGTGGACACCTCGAATTCCGAAGTGCTTAAAGCGGATTTCATCGCGAACCTTGAAGCGCAGTATAAAGTGAACAATAGTTTGACTACTTTCCTTTCGATTGATAATATATTCAACAAGAACTACCAGAGGATATTGGGATACCCGATGCCCGGGTTCGCGGTAAACGCCGGAGTGAAATGTGAATTTTAGGTATTCGGAAGACGTAGACAGGACATTCAAGACGACGCTGCTGTTTTCCGCGGTTTTGCATATATTCATGCTCTTCAATTGGCCGTTCTACAGGCACATCTTTACGGACAGGAAGAAGCCGGGGGATATCGAGATCACTTACCTGAAGCCCGAAGTGGTTCGCGAGAAACCTGAGCCGTCCGTAAAGAGGTCCGCGCCTCAGCCCGAGGTCTCGAAGCCGGCAAGGCTGGTAGAGGAAGCCAAGCCGGAGGAGAAATCGAAGGCCGAAGCCGCGAAGAAAGAGGCTCCGAAAGCGAAGCCTGCTGCCCAGGCGGAAACCGCGCCAGTGCAGCAGGAGCCCGAGAGGGCAAAGGTCGTGATAAAGCAGCCGGTGGTGCCGAGGATACAGGCGACGGCATCGGTGGATATGCAGGGCCTCAGGCTGATGCCGACCTCATACTCCCAGACGGTCCGCAACAAGATAATCGGCAAGCTCGATACGATGAAATCCGGCGTGGAAGGGGAGGTGTACGTGCGTTTTATCGTGACCTCGGACGGCGGCCTTAAGGACATCAGGATAGTTGACGAAAAATCGTCAAGTAACGGTTTCCTGAGGTCGGCGGCCTTTGCCGCAGTCAGGGACGCCGCGCCGTTTGCGGAATTCCCGTCGGGTGTGAACCTTCCGGAGATCGCCTTTACCTGTGAGATATCGTTTGCCAGGAAATAAGGCAATTTATCTTGACAGGAGGCCGTCTCTCTGTTATATTATCGTTGACGAAAACCATAAAGAAAGGGATGATATCTAATGCCAATGGTAGAAGTCGGCCAAAATGAGCCTCTGGAAAAGGCCTTAAGGCGGCTTAAAAAGAAGATCGAAAGAGAAGGTATATTAAAAGCTATAAGGGCGCGCAAGCATTACGAGAAGCCGAGCGTCAAGAAAAAGAGAAAACAGATGGAGGCGCTCAAGAACAAAAGGAAAAGATATAGCTTCTGATTCTTTTATGAGCGTTAGCCAATGAGGATCGTATATTATTCAATACTGCTGTGTCTTATAGCCACAGCAGTTTTCATTTTCCACCCGTCCGCGCCGCCCGTATTGGTCTATGAAGACACGGTTTCGAAGCAGACGCTCGACAACGGCCTTACCGCCATCGTAAAGAGTTCCGGTAAAGTGCCGATGGTTGCGGTGAGGCTTGTGTTAAAGGCCGGTTCGGCGGCGGAGGGAAAGTACGCCGGCAGCGGCATATCGCATTTCGTCGAGCATATGCTCTTCAAGGGCACCGCGAACCTTCCGGTGGGCGAGATCGAGAAGAGGATAAAATCCTACGGCGGTTACATCAACGCCTCGACCTCCCATGATACGACGGAAGTATACCTTACCGTCGAAGCGAAGCACCTCGAGAAGGCGCTCTCGTTATTGTCCGATTTTGTCTTCAATCCCTCGTTCAGCGAATCCGAGTTCCAGAAGGAAAAAGAGGTTATCCTGAACGAGATAAGGATGGGACGGGACGATCCGTCGCGCGAATCCTCAAGATTGCTGTGGGAGACGGCTTATTCAATACATCCGTACAGGTATCCGGTCATCGGGTATGAGGACCTGTTCAGGCAGTTAAAGAAAGCAGACCTGGCGGAATACCATTCTGCGCATTATGTGCCGAATAATTGCGTGCTGTCTATCGTGGGCGACGTAGACGCGCAGACGGCGCTGAAATACTGCGCCGAGACGCTCGGAAAGCTCCCGCGCAGGCCGGACCCGGTCATAGTAAAGGCCGCCGAACCCCTGCAGATGTCCGAAAGGTCGGCGCAAGCACGTAAAGAAGGCCTGAAACTTTCGAGGGTGCTTATCGCCTTCCATACCACGAGCCTGGCGGACAAAGACCTTTACCCGCTCGACCTGCTTGCCGCCGCTCTCGGGCAGGGAGAAAGTTCCAGGCTGTATAAGAGTATAATAAAGGACAAGAGACTCGCGTTCTCGGTCACGGCGTATAATTATACGCCGTCCGACCCGGGGCTCTTTATTGTGTCGATGGTGCTAGACGAGTCCGATGCCGGCCGCGCTATCGAGGCGGTCCTTTCGGAGATATCCGCGGTAAAAAAGAGGTCGCTCTCTTCGCGCGAACTCGCGAAGGTCAAAAGGTCGGTCATTAGCGGTTATATATACGGGAAGGAATCGATCGAGGCCCAGGCGGACGATTTTGCTTCCGGTTATATCTCAACAGGGGATTATGATTATTCCCGCAGGTATATTGACGGGCTGAGCAGGGTCGGGGCGGCCGATATAAGCAGGGCCGCGTCGCATTACCTTAACCTTGATAATATGACCGTCGTTAAACTGATGCCCGCACTGAAGGAGCCGCCGAAAGCGGCGCCGTGCGCAGGCCCCGCGAAACGAATCGATGTAATAAGCAGGAAACTCAGGAACGGCGCGACACTGCTGATAAGCAGGGACGATTCCCTGCCGGTGGTGTCGGTATGCGTAGCGTTCAAGGGAGGCGTAAGGGCGGAGGATGAGGGCAATAACGGAATAACGAAGCTTTTGTCGGGCATGCTGCTGAAGGGGACGAGGATGCGTTCTGCGGCGGCGATAGCCGAAGAGACTGAATCGCGCGGCATAGAGATATCGGGTTTCAGCGGAAAGAACGCGTTCGGCATTACGGCAAAGTGCCTGAAGAGCGATTTCAGGAGCACGCTGTCGCTCATCCGCGATGTCCTCGCCAATCCGAGGTTCCCGGAAAAGGAGCTGGCCATCGCGAAACAGCTCCAGCTCGCGGCGATAAAAGCGCAGGAAGACGATATATTCGCCGTCGCGTCCAAAGAGCTTATCAGGACGGTGTTCCAGTCCCATCCTTACGGGATGCCCGACCTCGGGAACGCGGAGTCGGTCTCCGGTATCGGCAGGAAGGACCTTCTGGATTATTACAGGCATTACGCGGTGCCCGGGAACATGGTCATCGCGGCATTCGGGGATATTGACGAAGGAATGCAAAGGAGGATAGCATCCGCATTCGGAGGCCTGCAGAAGGAGAGTTTCAGGGGCATAACCGTGCCGCGGGAACAGGAACAGCTGGCGCCCAGGAAATCATCAAAGACCATGCCGAAGGAACAGTCGGTACTGATGCTGGGCTATCCCGGCATAGACGTTAAGGATAAGGACAAGTATGTCCTCGATGTCATCAACTCGATATTGAGCCGCGAAGGCGGCAGGTTATACAGGGATATCCGCGGTAAACTGGGCCTGTCATATGCGCTCGGTTCATTCTCGGTGCTCGGAATAGACCCGGGCTACAACGCGTTCTACGTATCGGCCTCATCCAAGGACATTAACGAAGCGAAGAATATCATATTAAGCGACCTGAAGTCCCTGAGGACCGAGGGGCCTACCCAGGAAGAGATGGAGCTCGCAAAGAGCGACCTGAAGGGCTCATATTTTATAGGGCTTGAAGTGAATTCCGATGTTGCTTTCAAGGTATGCCTCGATGAGCTATACGGGCTCGGCAGCGGCGAATTCCTCAAGTATCCCGATATGGTGGATGCCGTGACCGCCCAGGATGTCATGGCGGCGGTTAAAAGGTATTTCCCCGACTCAAAGATGAACGAGGTCGTCATTACCCCATGATACGCGAACCGGCCGTGTCAGGCCAGTTCTATCCAGGGACCAGACAGGCGCTGCTGAAAGAAGTGGCGAAATATATCCACACAGGGGCCGCCGTTAATCCGGAAGCAATAGGCATCGTATCCCCGCACGCAGGATACATGTATTCTGGGCCGGTCGCGGGCGCGGTGCTTTCGAGCGCGGCCCTTAAGGAGACCTGCATAATAATCGGGCCAAACCACACCGGGCTCGGGAAGCCGTTCTCCATAATGACGGAAGGGACATGGCGGCTGCCTTCCGGCGACGCACAGATAGACGCGCGCCTGGCGAAAGCCATACTTTCGGGATCGTCATATCTCGTGGAGGACCGCGACGCGCACCGTTCGGAGCACTCCGTTGAAGTGCAGATACCGTTCCTCCAGGCGCTCAAGCCGGGGGTCATGATAGTGCCTATTGTTCTTGCCGAGGCCGACCTCCAGGCATACCGGAGCATCGGCAGGGAGATGGCAGCCGCGATAAAGTCCGCCAAACCGGGCGGCGCGACGATAATAGCGAGCTCCGATATGACCCACTATGAGCCCCGGGAGTCGGCGAAGGCAAAGGACGGCATCGCTATAAAGGCGATGCTCGACCTCGATGAAAAGGCGCTGGCCGGCGCCGTCGGGAAACACGGGATATCGATGTGCGGGTATGTCCCCGCGTGCGTCATGATAGCCGCGGCGAAGGAACTCGGGGCAAAGGGCGCGAAGCTCGTAAAATACGCGACGAGCGGTGACGCGTCCGGCGATTACGGCTCAGTCGTCGGCTACGCGGGGCTCATCGTCTATTAATTGTTGCGCGGACAAAAAAACAGGAGTAATATAGACCGCTATGGAATCACACGATAAGATGGGGAATGCGGAATCGAAGTATGAACCGAGCTTTAATATATTCATCACGAGCCTCGGGATGCAGGCGATGATATTCCTCGGCGAGATGGCGAACCCGGTCAATAACGAGACGAAGGTGGAGCTCGAACGCGCGAGGTATATGATCGAGACGATCGCGATGATAAAGGACAAGTCGAAGGGCAACCTGTCGGCGGAAGAGCAGAAGCTCATTGACGACGTGCTTTACGGGCTTAGGCTAAAATACGCGGAGAAGTCTAAATGACGGCATTGCTGGCCGTCATATCAGCGCTTGTCCTCGTGTCGCTCGCGGTGTCGGTATACCTTTTCTTTAAGGTCAGGAGCCTGCCTAAAGATATCGCCGGCGGCGTCAGCGGCGCCATACAATCGACCACGGGCGCCATAGGCGACATGAACAGGAGCCTCGGAGAGCTCAAGACGAGGGGCGAGAGGCTCGAGGAGTTCGGCAGGGCGATAAATGAGATAGGAAACCTGCTGAAACCGCCGCAGATACGCGGCATGACAGGCGAACTTCTGCTCGAGAAGATACTTTCAGACATGCTCCCTCCCGGGAATTACCAGATGAAATATTCGTTCCGTTCGGGAGAACAGGTCGACGCTATCATAAAATTCAGGGAGTTCATCCTGCCGGTGGATTCGAAGTTCCCGCTGGACAGTTTCAGGAGGATGCTCGAATGCGAAACGGACGAGGATAAGCGCCGTTGCTTCAGGGAGTTTGTCCAGGCGGTCAAGAAGCAGATAGACAGCATCGCGAAGAAATATATATCGCCGAGCGAGAAGACCTTCGAGTTCGCGCTGATGTACGTGCCGTCGGAGAGCGTATATTACGAGGCGATAGTGAGGGACTCTTCGCAGTTCGGCGAGGACTCGTCGCTTCTTGCCTATGCGGCAAAGAACAGGGTCTATATCGTATCTCCCGCGACGCTCTATCCTTATATAGCGACTATAGTGCACGGCCTCAAGGCGTTCAGGATAGAAGAAAACGCCAAGCAGATACTCGAAAGGATAGGCGCGCTCAGGAAGGATTTCGAGGATTTCAAGGGGATATTCGACATCGTCGGGAGCCACCTTAACGACGCGCACAAGAAATACACCTCGGAAGCCGCACGTAAGCTCGCGAAGCTGGATGCTGACTTCGATTCCCTGGAACTCCGCCGCAATGAACAGTAAACTGTCCGTATTCCTGCGCGTGGCGGTAAGCCTGACATTCATAGGCCTGCTGCTGTGGGTGTTCAGGAAAGATATCCCGGATATATTGGTGACGTTGAATGGCATAAGGTATCCCGAATTCCTTCTGGCGGTATTCTTCAACCTCTTCGCCATAATAATAGTCTCTTACAGGCTCAAGGTGATGCTCAAAGTGCAGGGGCTAGATCTCACCGTTATGGAGTCGGTTTACCTTACGTTTATCGGCAATTTCTTCAACAATTTCCTGCCCACCTCGATAGGCGGCGATATCGTGAAGGCATATTACGCCACGAAGAAGAGCGAGAGGAAACTCGAGTCCTTCTCGGCGGTATTCTTCGACAGGTTCTTCGGTTTCCTTTCCATAGGACTGCTCGCGCTGTTAGGGCTCATCTTCATGTACGGAAGGATAGAAGACCCGAAGCTCGTATGGGGATGTTCGGTATTCGCCGGGGCCGTCCTCGTAATATTTGCGTTATTCCTCAGCAAAAGCCTCGCGAAGCTGCTCTTCTCGGGCCTGCTGTCCCTGCCGGCTTTCCAGAAGGGCTCGAAGCTCCACAAGCTGTACTGCGCGTTCAGCGCGTATAAGGAACGCCCGATGACGGTGGCAAAAGTCGTGGGCCTCTCCCTGGTAGCGCAGATGATAGCGGTCGTGTCCCTTTATTTCCTTATAAGGTGCCTTTCCCAGGAGGTCTCGTTCCTGAACCTGTTCCTTATCATGCCGCTTGTTTCCGTCGCCTCTATGATGCCGTCGATAAACGGCCTCGGAGTAAGGGAAGGGGCGTTCGTGATATTCCTAAGCGAGTTCATGAGCAGGGAGGGTTCCGTGGCCGTATCCATACTCTTCCTCGCGCTGGTCATACTTGCGGGCCTTATCGGCGGCGTACTGTACCTGTTCTCAAGCAGGCTTTACAAAATACCGAAAGTGGGATAAAATACTACCATGAAAAAGATACTTGTCATACACGGGCCGAACCTTAACCTGCTTGGCAGCCGCGAGGTAGGTATATACGGAAAGGTGACGCTCAAACAGATCGACTCCGAGCTGTCGAAGATAGCCAGGGCTGAAAAGGTCTCTCTCGAGATCTTCCAGTCGAGCCACGAAGGAGAGATAGTTGAGAAGATAGGCGGCGCAAAAGGCAAGTTCGCCTGCATACTGATCAATCCCGCGGCATACACCCATACCTCGGTAGCGATTAGGGACGCCATCGCGGCGGTCTCGATACCGGCCGTTGAAGTCCATCTGTCAAATATCCACGCCCGGGAGGAATTCCGGCGCACCTCGCTCATCGCCCCGGTTGCCGCAGGGCAGGTCAGCGGCTTCGGCCTCGACAGTTACAGGCTCGGGCTCATGGCCGCTATCGGTATAGCTAAAAAGACAAAATAGAACGGGACAAAATGGACCCCTACTCAAAACGCATAAATAGGGCCGCGGGCCTTTTGCGCAAACACGGCATAGATTCGATACTCGTGACGAGGCCGCAGAACGTCAGGTACCTGAGCGGTTACACGGGCGAGGACGCGTGCCTTTTCATCACAAGGTCCAAAAGATACCTGGTCACGGACGAAAGGTTCGCGCTGCAGGCAAAGCGTGACGTGAGCGGTTTCGAGATAGTAATAGCCAACTCGCCGGTAAGCGACATAATATTCCGGCTAGCGCTAAAGCAGAAGATCAAGAGGCTCGGTTTCGAATCCTCCCATTTAAGCTACGCCGCGTATGAAAGGATATGCTCGGGCGCGCCCGGATGCGAGATCGTGTCAGTGCACGGCATGATAGAGGTCCTCAGGCAGGTGAAGGACCGCCGGGAGATAGAGCATATAAGGGATTCCGTAAATATCCTCGAGAACGCGGTCGCTTATTTCAATTCGATACTAAAGCCGGGCCTTAGCGAGAACGACCTGGCTGCCAGGACCGAGTATTTCATCAGGGCGGCAAGCGGTGAATGGGCGTCGTTCGAGCTGATAGTGGCGTCGGGGGCCAACAGCGCGTTCCCCCATGCCCGTCCGAGCGACAGGATAATCCGTCCTAACGATATGGTCCTATTGGACTTAGGAGTCAGCTACGAGGGGTACAAATCCGACTTGACACGGGTGTTCTTTTTGGGTAAAATTGATTCCGAACACGAGAAGATTTATGGTATAGTCAAGGAAGCGCAGAGGCGTTCGATAAAGGCGATCAGGCCCGGCGCGAAGATATCGGATATAGATAAAATCGCGCGGGGCTTTATTAACGGCAAAGGATATGGCAAGAGGTTCGG
>Ga0265297_10003097_pt1 | contig 31141 bp, 25 predicted proteins | sample Munlanlwell13791_FD_192502 | JGI IMG/M metagenome (GOLD analysis project Ga0265297, IMG submission 192502) | Leachate microbial communities from a municipal landfill in Southern Ontario, Canada - Leachate well 137-91 | ecosystem: Engineered > Solid waste > Landfill > Unclassified | place...
GCCTTCTTCAGATGCGATCAAGACCGTGCTTGATGAGTTTGCCGGATTTGTTGCCCTGCCGGAAGGACCGTCTGAAGAGAGGCTGCCCCCCTTACGGGAAGACTTTGTAAAGACAGACCAAGAAAGTCCCCCGGCACAAAACAACGCTTCGGACCAGGTCTTGTATTCGCATCCAAAAAAACTCGCAATGGCATTATCCTCAGAAAGAACCCCTGTCTGCGCCTATGTCCTATCGCTGATGCCGGCGGTGGCCTCGGCGGAGGTCCTATCTCTGATGCCGGAGCGCAGGAGAGAAATAGAGAGCCTTATGAGGGCGCTAAAAAAACCGCCCATAGCGGAGAAACTGGATGAGGAGCTTCTTAAGACCCTCGCCGAAAAAATGGAAAGAATGAGCGTTTGATATATGGCAATAATAAAAAGAACAAAAGTATTCGACAAAGGTACGATCGACCTGAAACAAGGTGCGTCTTCCGTTGGTTCTAACCGTGCTTCGTTTGCAGAGCAAGAAGAGCCGTTGCCGGAAAGCACGGACTATTCCGGCGAGGAGGTTGGTCAGGAACAGCTTGAAGCAAAAGCCCAGGATGTGCTTTCACAGGCCAGGGCCGAGTCTGAAGGCATTGTGGCTCAGGCAAGACAGGAGGCCGAGGAGATAAGAAGGCAGAGCAGGGAAGAGGGTTTCGAAGAAGGGCGGCGGCAGGGACAGCAGCAGGTGGACGACAATATAAAAGAAACCCTCGAAACGCTGAACCAGGCCGTCAAGGAAAGAAAAAAGATAATTAAGGATGCCGAAAGCGAGATCTTGCGGCTTTCGCTAAAGGTGGCGGAGCAGGTTATCCGTAGCGAAGTATCTCTCAACAATGATGTGATAATGAACATGGTGGCGGAGGCGATAAACAGGGTCAGCGACAGGGAAAACATCATAATCAAGGTCAGCAAGAATGACTTTGAACAGGTAAAGCAAAATAAGGAAAAGATAGCAGGCCTTGTGGACGGGATAAAGAACCTCTCTATTCTTGAGGATTCACAAATTGAGGCCGGAGGCTGCATCATAGAAACGAATCTCGGTTATGTCGACGCCAGGATAAGCACCAAGCTTTCGCTTATCGAGCAGCAAATGAAAAAGGTCCAGACCAGTGAGTAACTTTGAATCCCCCCTGATCGATTTTGAAAAATACCACAAGGCCATCGAGCGCTCGGAAAGTGTCAAAGTCATCGGCAAGGTCATCCAGGTGGTGGGTCTTATAATCGAAGCCCAGGTGCAGGGGGTCTCCATCGGTGACCTGTGCGTGGTAAAACTGGGAAACGAGGGGAATTTTACCTACAGTGAAGTCGTCGGCTTTAAAGAAGGCAGGGTTCTTCTTATGCCGCTGGGCACCACCTCCGGCATACATCCCGGGGCAGAGGTCCTTGCCGCAGGAAGACCTTTGTCGGTCAAAGTTGGGCCTTCTATCCTTGGAAGGGTGCTTAACGGGTTGGGAGAGCCCATCGATGATAAGGGGCCCGTTGTTGCCGACGAAGAAAGAGCTTTGGACAGCGATCCTCCAGACCCCGTCAAGCGGCCCAGGGTGACGGACATTCTCAGGGTGGGCATTAGAGCCATAGACGGGCTTCTGACCATCGGAAGAGGACAACGGATGGGCATCTTTGCGGGCTCCGGCGTCGGCAAGTCCACGCTGATGGGGATGATAGCAAGGAACGCCGAGGCGGATGTCAACGTGATAGGCCTAATAGGAGAGCGCGGAAGAGAGGTCAGGGACTTTATAGAAGAATCTCTGGGCGAAGAAGGCATGAAAAAATCCGTGGTGGTGGTCGCCACTTCCGACCAGCCTCCTCTCATAAGGCTAAAGGCGTCTTTTGTGGCAACAGCGATAGCCGAATACTTCCGCGACAAAGATATGAGGGTAATCCTCATGATGGACTCGGTGACAAGATTTGCCTATGCGCAGAGGGATGTGGGCCTTGCCACCGGGGAGCCTCCGACCACAAGGGGCTATACCCCCTCTGTTTTTGCCCTTCTTCCAAAACTGATGGAAAGGTCGGGTACCGCGGAGGTCGGCTCCATCACCGGTTTTTATACTATACTGGTAGAAGGTGATGATTTTAACGAGCCTATCTCAGACCAGTCCCGGAGCATCCTTGACGGGCATATAATCCTGTCAAGGGATGTGGCGGCCAAGAACCATTATCCGGCCATAGATGTGCTGCACAGCGTGAGCCGTCTTATGACCAACCTGGTGTCAGACGAGCACAAAGAGGCAGCTGCCAAACTCCGCGAGGTCCTGGCCAGATACTCGGAAGCAGAAGACCTTATTAACATAGGCGCCTATGTAAAAGGCAGCAATCCCAAAATAGACGATGCCATAGCCAAGATAGACCAGGTCAACGATTTTCTTAAGCAGGGGACCTTTGAGCAGGTGGAGTTTGAAGAAATGCTGGACCAGCTGATGGGGATCTTTTACTGATGAGCAACAATTTTTTACTGGAGATCGGAACAGAGGAAATACCTTCAAGGTTTTTGGAGGCGGTGCTTGCCGATCTAAAACGCCTGGCCGAGCAACAGCTGCAGGAAAGCGATCTGCAGTTTTCTTCAGTAGAAACGCTCGGGACTCCGAGGAGGCTTGTGCTTTTTATCCGCGGCCTAGAGGATAAGCAGCAGGACAAAGTGCTTGAGATAAAAGGGCCTCCAAGATCGGCAGCCTTTGACAAAGAGGGCGGTCTTACAAAAGCCGCGGAAGGTTTTGCAAAGGCACAGGGGATAGATGCAAAAAAACTCATTGTCAAAGACACCCAGTCCGGCGATTATGTTTTTGCCGTCGTAAAAAGGAAGGGCAAGAGCGCCGAAGCTCTTCTTAAGGAGAGCCTTCCTAAACTGGTGGAGCAGCTGCCGCTTCCTGTCTCTATGAAATGGGGCGATGGCACGCACTCTTTTATACGTCCTCTGCACTATATACTGGCTGTTCTTGGCAGTAAGCCTGTCAAACTGTCCTTTAAAGGGAAAGCGTCGTCCAATAAATCCAGGGGGCACCGCCTGCTGGATGGCAACAAGACCATCTCTTACAGCGGCTTGGCTGACATGGACCAGTTCAAATCCTTTCTGGCAAAGCACGGGGTGGTGCTTTCAAAACAGGACCGGCTTGAGCTGATCAAAGGGCAGATAAAAGACTTTGAAAAAAAGAACAATATAAAGATAAAGCAGGATTTAGAATTGCTGAACGAGACCGCCAACCTTGCCGAGAATCCCTCTGTTGTTGCGGGAAGTTTTCTTCAACAGTTCCTTCTGGTACTGCCGCAGGATGTTATTGCGACCGTGGTCAAAAAACAGCAGAAATGCTTTCCCTCGGACGGCGCAGCCTTCTTTTTGATAGTGTCGGACGGAGGGGAAAAGGGGAATGTGAAGGCAGGGTACGAACAGGTGGTCAACGCCAGGCTAAGCGACGCCAAGTTCTTTTATGACGAAGACCTTAAGAACACGCTGGATTCCATGATAGAAAAGACAAAAAAGATCACTTTCCTTGAAAAGGCAGGCAGCATGTTCGAAAAAACAGCCAGGGTCAGCGAGATATCAAAGTATATCTGCCACGAACTGCTAGATAAAAAGGATATCTGGAGCATTGTGGAAAGGTCCTGCAGCCTTCTAAAGTTCGATCTTTCTTCTCATATGGTCGGCGAATTCTCGTCCCTGGCCGGCATAATGGGAAGAGAATACTGTCTTGTTATGGGGGAGGACAGCCGTGTCGCAAGAGCGGTTTACGAACATTATCTGCCGAGGTTTTCTGGAGATGACACGCCCAAAGAGATCTACGGGGCGGTCTGCGGCATCGCCGACAGGATAGACACTTTATGCGCCTGCTTTGCGGCAGGGCTGATCCCCACCGGCTCCGAGGACCCTTATGCCTTAAGAAGGGCGGCGCAGGGAATCGTATCCATCATTCTTGCGATGGATCTGTCCGTAGATGTCGACAGGCTGCTTGACAAAGCGCTTGAGGCAAACGGAACAATGGACCCCGGACTTAAAAAGAAACTCTCCGACTTTATCGGGCAAAGGCTTAAGGCAGTGCTTGAGGGCGAAGGGATAAAGTATGACGTCTGCGACGCTCTGATAAACGGCGCCTCAAACCTGACCGAAACATATTGCAAAGCTTTTGTCCTTAACGGTTCGCTTGCAAACAGCCGCGTCAAAGGCATAATAATGTGCGCGGACAGGATAGGCAGGATAGCGGGGAAGGCGGAAAGCGGAAAGGCGGACACAAGCCTCTTTATCGAGGACGGGGAAAAGAAATTGTATTCCGCCTTTGTTCAGACAAAGGATCTGTTTAACGAAGCTATAGGTATAAAGCAGCAGGAGAAAGCGCTGCTGACCCTGGCCAATCTTACTCCTGCGGTAGAGGAATTTTTTGAAAAGGTGCTAGTCATGCATCAGGATGAGAACATAAGAAAGAACAGGCTGGCGCTTTTAAATGAATTGAACGGTTTATATTTGCGGTTTGCTGATCTTGGAAAGATAGTAATTTAAGCGAAAAGGGAGAACATGAGATATTCACAGCTGCTGATCCCTACCTTAAGGGAAGACCCCAAAGAGGCCGAGGTGGTAAGCCACAGGCTGATGTTGAGAGCCGGCTACATAAGAAAGCTGGCCGCCGGGATATATACTCTTCTTCCTCTGGGATGGAAGGTCATAAGAAAGATAGAAGATATTGTCCGCGATGAGATGGACAAAGCGGGAGCGCAGCAATTGCTTCTTCCCGCGGTACAGCCCTCAGAGCTATGGAAAGAGACGGGAAGATGGGATGTTTACGGAAAGGAACTGATGAGGATAAAGGACAGGCACGAAAGAGACTTCTGCCTTGGGCCTACCCACGAAGAAGTGATAACAGACCTGGTGAGGAACAATGTGAGCTCTTATAAGGAGCTGCCTCTGATGCTTTACCAGATACAGACAAAGTTCCGCGACGAGATCCGTCCAAGGTTCGGCCTGATGCGCGGAAGGGAGTTTTTGATGAAGGACTGTTACAGCTTTGATGGTGATGATAAAGGGATGGAAAAAAGTTATGAAAAAATGAGGCAGGCATACCGGAACATTTTTAGAAGATGCGGGTTAAATTATAGAGAGGTGGAGGCCGATCCTGGCGCTATCGGAGGGGGGTTCTCGCAGGAGTTCATGGTAGTGGCAAGCACAGGAGAAGAAGAGATAGCCTATTGCAGCGACTGTTCTTATGCCGTATCAAAAGAAATGTCCAAGATAGAAAGCGACAATTCCTGCGTCAAATGCTCTACCGGGGTGCTTAAGATAGAAAGAGGGATAGAGGTGGGGCATATCTTTAAACTGGGCACAAAATACAGCGAAAAGATGAACGCTACCTATCTTGATGAGGCAGGAGCAAGGAAGCCGTTCGTAATGGGCTGTTACGGCATAGGAATAGGAAGGACAGCGGCCGCTGCCATAGAGCAGAACCACGATGACAACGGCATTATCTGGCCGGAGGCGATAGCTCCGTACAAAGCAGCTGTTATCCCGGTTAATGCAGCGGACCCGGGGCAGATGGAGGCTGCGGAAAAAATATATAAGGAACTATCGGACAGGGGTATAGAGGCCGTTCTTGACGACCGGGACGAAAGGGCAGGGGTCAAGTTCAAGGACATAGACCTGATAGGCATACCGTACAAAATTGTGCTTGGCAAGATGCTTAAAGAAGGCAAGGTAGAGGTGGCGGTAAGGAAGACGGGAGAAAAAAAGCTGATCCCGTTGGACAATGTTGCGGAAGAGATCAACAAGCAGGGTCAAGGGGTAAGGGTATAGTAGGGGGTAGTATAATAAATAAATGTCAAAAAATAAAAAACAATTTCTGACCTTTCAGGAGATAATCCTCAACCTGTCACAGTACTGGTCCAAAAAGGGCTGCGTGCTGCAGCAGCCCTATGATATGGAAAAAGGAGCCGGCACCATGAGCCCGCCGACCTTTTTCAGGGTGCTGGGGCCGGAGCCATGGAATGTGGCTTATGTGGACCCGGTCAGACGGCCCGGGGATGGAAGATATGGAGAGAACCCAAACAGGTTGTTCCATTATTATCAATACCAGGTAATTTTGAAACCTTCTCCTCTTGAGGTGCAGGACCTCTATGTTGACAGTCTCCGGAGCCTCGGGATAGAGCCCGAAAAGCATGATCTCCGGTTTATCGAGGACAACTGGGAATCCCCCACGCTGGGGGCCTGGGGTGTGGGCTGGGAGGTGTGGCTGGACGGACTTGAAATCACGCAGTTCACCTATTTTCAACAGTGCGGCGGTATCGATCTCAAGCCCATCAGTGCCGAGATCACTTATGGACTTGAGCGTATCGCAATGTACCTGCAAAAAAAGAAAAATGTCTATGACATAATCTGGAGCGGAGATACGACATATGGGGATATCCATCTTCAGGCTGAAAAAGAGCATTCCAAATACAATTTTGAGGAAGCCGATACCGCTATGCTCTCGCTTATGTTCGACAGCTGCGAAAAGGAGGCCGGACGCGTTATCATTAAAGGGCTGGTGCTGCCTTCTTATGATCAGGTCCTCAAATGCTCCCATCTTTTTAACCTGCTGGAAGCGCGCGGAGCCATCAGCGTTACCGAAAGGGCGCACTATATAGGCAGGATAAGAAAGCTTGCCAGGCTCTGCGCAAGGGCATATCTTGACCAGAGACAGGAGCTGGGTTATCCGCTTATCAAAGCCCCTCGACTCGCAGAGCTCGCTCGGGGTAAAGAAAGGACAAAATAAATGGTAAAGCTTCTTGATATTTTTGAAAAGAAAAAACTGACCCTGATAGTAAGCCTTCCGGATAATGATATTGAATTTGCCAAGGCGGCGATCGCGGGAGGGGCCGATGCCCTAAAGGTCCACTGCAATATCCAGCACAAGGCCAGCGGGGTGTCCTTTGGCAGTTTTGCCCAGGAAAAAGCAAGGTTTGAGCAGATATTAAAGATAGCAAAGATCCCGGTCGGCATAGTGCCGGGAGCCCAGGTAAAGCCCACAGAGGCAGACATGAAGGAAGCGGTCAAGATGGGGTTTGATTTTTTTGATATGAATGTCGATGACATTCCCGCCTTTATGCTGGGGCTTAAGAATATCACCAAGATCGCCGCCGTCGACGGCAAACAGTCCATGGACAAAGTGGTGCACCTTAAAGCCTCGCATATTGACGGGCTTGAGGCCGCGATCGTTCCGCATCTTGGGTACGGGCAAAACCTTACCGTGGGCGACCTGCAGTATTACATCAGCCTGGCTATTTCTTCCGCATTGCCGGTCATTGTCCCGACGCAGCGCCGCATAGAGCCTGACGAGATCCCCATCCTTGCGGATACCGGCGTAAAATCCGTCATGATAGGAGCTATTGTAACGGGCAAGACCGCCGCATCCATAGAAGAAGCCGCAAAAAGCTTTAAAGAGGCGATCGATCAGCTGTGAAGCATCTGGGGGTCCTGTTCATCTGTCTGTCCGTCCTGTGTTCCTGCGCTTTTGCCTTTTCCTTTGCTGTGATAGGTGATGTTCAGGGTAGTAACGATACATTCAGAAAAGCCATCGGCCTGATGAACCGGGACCCCTCGCTCCTTTTTGCCGTCAATACCGGGGACCTGACCCCCTACGGTACAGAGTGGGAATATAACAAATACATAAATGTTATGTCCGCGAGCAAGGTCAGGTTCTACAACCTTGCCGGTAATCATGACGATAAAAGGGGAGGTCTGGAAAGGTTCAGAAAGCATTTTGGCTCTCCTTATTATTCCTGGGAAGTAGAAGGGGTGCGCTTTGTCTCGCTTTATAATGCCTCACGCAAAGGTCTTGGCGGACAGCAATATAACTGGCTGAAAAAAGAATTGAAAGCCAACAGAAATAAGCCCAAGATCGTTTTTATGCACAAGCCGCTCTTTGATATATCAGGTTCCTTTCCGGATGAGGTGATGCTGCCTGCCTCACAGGCTCAGGAACTTATCTCGTTATTCGAAAATAACCGGGTTTCAGCGGTCTTTTGCGGACATGTGCACGGCTATGTGAGCGAAAAGAGAAGCGGCATAACCTATATTATTTCCGGCGGGGGAGGAGGAAGACTGCATCTTCCTCATTTTGCGGGAGGGTTCCATCACTATGTTAAAGCCACCTGGAAGAATGGCAGGTTGATCACGGAGGTCGTCAAAATTGCAGCTGAATAACAAGATAGCTTTGGTCCCCCTGGACAGCAGACCGTGCAACTCAAAATTCCCGGTAAAACTGGCAGCCGCGGCCGGATTTGATGTTCTTGTTCCTCCAAAAGAACTGTTGGACAACTTCAAAGATCCGGCAAACACCGCGAAGGTCATCGATTGGCTCAAAAATACTTCAGCGGCGTGCTCCGGCCTTATCGTTTCTTCCGACATGCTCTCTTACGGGGGGCTTATTGCCTCGCGTTCTTCAAAGACTTCGCTTGAGGAGGCAAGGAATAACCTGTCCTGCTTATTGCAGATAAGGAAAGACAACCCGGAGATAAAGATCTTTGCTTTCTCTATCATAACCCGGCTCTCCATAACAGCGGGGTCAGAAAAAGAGGCGGAGATCTGGCGAAAGCTGTTCAAGTCCGCTGCTCTCGCAAGGAAAGCGGAAGACCTTTATAGGACCGGGGAAGGTCTTCCCCGTGAGGTCATCGAAGAGTTCATCTCTGTAAGAAAAAGGAACCACGAAATCAACAGGGACTGTATTGAACTGGCCGGCAGCGGAGTGATCGACTATCTTGTGCTTGGCAAGGAGGATTCTGCCGCAGGAGGACTGCAGACAGGAGAGGTTGCTTTGCTGGAAAGGCAGATCGGTTCTGATGGTCTCAATGAAAAGGTCCTAATAATGAACGGTGCTGATGAACTTTCTTGCGTCCTGACAGCCAGACAGATCAACGAACGCTTCAAGGACAGCCCAAAAATAACCGTAAGGTATTCCTCAAAGAACGAGAAAGCGGCAGCGATATATGAGGATTCATATGTGGCCGATAATGTTGCGCAGCACATAAGCGCGGCCGGAGCCCTCATGGCAGAAAAGATCTCGGACGCAGATATTGTGCTGTTCATTAACCTTTTCGACGATAAACAAAAGGACCTGCTGTTTGAAGCGCCAAAGTTAAAGGAAGGGGCTCAGCTGCATCTTCTAAAGAATTTCTGCTCGGAAATAGTCATGGTAAAGGACCTGGGCAAGAAAGCTGCGGTTGCGGACATCAACTACTGCAACGGAGCAGATGTCCAGTTTTTGGAAACCTTGAGAAGCGTTTTTCGGCTGGACCTGCTGGATGCCTATGCCGGATGGAACACGGCCTCCAACTCTATCGGCTGTGCTGTTGCCCAGGCTGTTCTGCCCGCAAATAAACCCTTTTTGCTGGAGCGCTTTGTCGATGACCTTGGTTATCAGGCCGTTGTAAGACCTCAAATAAACAAATATCTGGAAGAAAATGGAATATCAAAATATGACCTTGGAACTGATGATACAGCCATCGAGACCATCACAAAACAAAAAATGGCTGACTGGTCCAAAGAGTTTTTTTCAAAATTGGAGATCGGGAACTGGGAATTGGACATTGCTCTCCCCTGGCCCAGAACCTTTGAGACAGATTGTGATATAATTTTGCAGTGAAAAACGACATCACGACGGATATCCTTGTCTGCGGAGCCGGCCCTTCGGGCATTGCGGCCGCCATCAGCGCGGCCAGGCTTGGCGCGGGAGTTGTCCTTGTAGAAAAATACGGCTTTCCCGGCGGCATGGCTACCGCGGGTCTTGTCAATCCTTTCATGGTATCTAAATTTGAAGGGCGCGACCTGGTAAGAGGGATTTTTGAAGAAGTGGTCAGCTCTCTCAGGCAAAAGAATGCCGCGCTTGACGGAGAATTGTTCGGTCAGCCCCACATAGTTTTTGATCCTGAGGTGCTGAAACTGCTGCTCCTTGAGCTGCTTGAAAAGGCCTCGGTCAAGACCATCTATCATTCCTTTGTCTGCGGCTCTATCATGAAAGGCGACGAGATAAAGGGCGTTGTTGCCAGCACAAAATCAGGAGATGTCAGATTATTTGCAAAAGCGGTGATCGATGCCACCGGCGACGGAGATGTTGCGGCCCTTTCAGGCTGCGCCTTTGAACTTGGCAGGGAAAAAGACCATCTTTGTCAGCCCGCCACGCTAAACTTCAGGGTGTCGGGAGTTGACGAAGCCAGAATGCCGTTAAGAGAGCAGATGGACGCGCTCTATCTTGAAGCAAAAAAGAAGGGCAGTACCCGCTCCCCCAGGGAGAACCTGCTCTGGTTCGAAACAACGCAAAAAGGGACGCTGCATTTTAACTCCACAAGGATTCCCAGGATAGACGGCACAGATGTATTTGACCTTTCCAAAGCGGAAATAGAGGGCAGAAAACAGGTCGAGAGCCTGTTCGAATTTCTCCGCTCAAGCGTTCCCGGGTTCGGATCCTCTTATATAAGCAGCGTGGCCTGCCAGGCCGGCATACGGGAAAGCAGGAGGATAAAAGGGCTTTACACTCTTACCGCCGAGGATGTAACCGAAGGGCGCAAATTTGAAGATGCTATTGCAAGATGCAATTATCCTATCGATATTCATGATCCAGGTTCCGGCAGTTCCACCGTGTTCAAGAAACTAGGGCCCGGCATCTTTTATGAAATACCATATAGATGTCTTGTGCCTCAGAAGATAAAGAGGCTGGTGGTGGCAGGCAGGGCCGTGTCTTCAACACACGAGGCCCTGTCTTCGCTGCGCACCATGCCTACCTGCATGGCGATGGGACAGGCCGCTGGAGCAGCCTGCGCCCTGGCTGTAAAGAAACAGATACTGCCAAAAGACATCGATGCTCTTGAACTGATCAGGGCCCTCAACGAGCAGGGAGCCGGCCTCAGGACCGGAAGGGACGAGACTCGTTGAACCTCCCCTGAGCGCGTGATATAATTCGCGTAAATGAACACATCTTTTGAGCAGCTCCGCCTCAGAGAGATCTATCTGTCGCGTCTTAGATGGTTAGTTCTTGGCTGGCTTTTTGTCTGGATCTTCCTTCCCCATGGAGCAAAGTTTTCACTGCCTTTTGCCGCGATAGCCCTGGTCCTTGGAGCTGTTTACAACCTGGTAGTGGTACTTGCTCTAAAAGCCCGCTACCGGATGTCCCTGTCCGCGCTTACCCTGACCGTTGATTCGCTGCTTATCACTCTTGCCGTTTTTGTTACCGGGGGAATGAACTCGGAACTCTGGCCGCTGTTCTTTTTGATCGCTGTTTCTTCGTCGATGATAGTCAATGTGACCCTCGGGGCCGAACTCCTAATCTTTATTGCGGCTCTGTATTTTGTAGGCACGATCGCTTCGGCGCAGGATGCTTCATATCTTCCGGTTTTTGCCGGGAGGATGATAGCTGTCGGGTTTGTCCTGCTGCTTGCCTGTTTTCTTTCCAATCTTGAGCGCAAAGCCAGAGAGCGGGCTGAAGCGGTTGCGCGCGAGAACGAATCCCTGCTGGAGAGGGTAAAAAAGTTCAATGAGGAACTTGAAACGAAAGTGGAAGAGTCAACTGCCGAAGTAAAGAGACGCTACAAACAGATGGAAATAGTTTACAAAATAGGCAGCGAACTGACCTCGGACATTGAACTGGACAAGGTTCTGGGCTCGATCATAAAAGGAGTTCAGGAAGGGCTTGGGTATGACAGGGTCGGTATTTTTGAGGTTGAGGAGGAAGAAGAAAAGATAAGGGGGCGTTTGGGAGTTGACAGATGGGGCAAGCCTGAGAATATAGAACACCAGGTCTATCAACTTAATGAAGATGGCAACAGCCTTGCTATGGTGGCAAGAGGCGAACTAGAGTTCTTTTTTACTGAAAATGCCCAGGCGGACCTCACGGATATACAAAAAAAATACCTCGAAAAAGAGGTCGGCCAGAACGCTGTGGTACCGATGAGATCAAAAGGAAAGGTCATCGGGATGATAGCCGTGGACAATCTCATTTCCAGGCGCCCGATAGACAGGGAAGAGCTCAATCTTCTTATGACCTTTGCAGGACAGGCTGCCGTTGCGATCTCCAACGCAAGGATAATGGGAAAAGAAAGGGCTGCCTTTGTTGAATTAAGGAGGATGGAAGAAGCCAGGCAGGACTTCCTTTCAAAAATGTCCCATGAGGTCAGGACCCCTCTGGCTTCCATTAAGGAATCCGTCGGCCTTATCCTTGACGGGGTCATGGGGCCGGTTGCCGCAGGCCAGGAAAAGTTCCTGAAAATAGCGGACCAGAACCTCGTAAGGATGGTAGCTCTTATCGATGAGCTGTTTTCAGCCGTAAGATCGGACTCAAGCAGGATCAGGCTGGAGATGACCCTTTTGTCTGTTTCTCAGATAGCGGGGGATGTTCTTTTTGAGCTGGCGCCGCAGGCGCAAAAAAAAGAGATCGCTCTTTTAAACGAAATGCCGCCGTCGGTTAGCAGCGTGCATGCCGACAAAGCAAAGGTGCATGCAGTTATACTAAATCTTGTCCGCAATGCCATCAAATATACGCGGGAGGGAGGCTCCGTCAGAGTTCTTTCTTATGAGGATGAGAAGGATGTTTTTGTGGAGGTCTGCGACAACGGCATCGGGATAAGCGCTGAAGACCAGAAAAAAGTCTTTGAGAAGTACTATAAAGTAGATAACAGCGCAAACAACCTCGAAGCCGGCGCGGGGCTCGGGCTTGCGATATCAAAAGAACTGGTTGAGGCCCACGGGGGGCGCATCAAGGTGGAAAGCGCCGGCCCGGGGCAGGGCTCAAGCTTCATTTTTTCACTGCCAAAAGGATAGATGTGGAACCTTTCAGACCTACCCGCGCAGAGATAAACCTGAAGGCTGTTGATAAGAATATCGAAAGCCTGCGCTCCTTTTTGGGCAAAGGCACCAGGCTAATGGCCATTGTAAAAGCCAATGCCTACGGCCACGGAGCAAAAGAGATTGCATTGGCGGCGGAAAAAGCCGGCGCCGATTATCTGGGAGTGGCCTATCTGGGCGAAGCTCTTGAGCTGCGCTCCTGCGGGGTAAAGACCCCAATCCTCATCTTGAGCGAGACCCCGCCGTCTTTTGCGGACCATGTGGTAGAGCATGACATTACGCAAACCGTCTACACCGTGCAGCTTGCGCAGTCGCTCAGCAGGTCTGCTTCAAGACAGGGGAAAAAAGCAAAGGTCCATCTAAAGGTGGATACGGGAATGGGAAGGGTGGGAGTGTTCCCGTCGGAGGTCATGGGCCTTCTAAAGAACATAGCGCATCTTCCGTTTGTCGAGGTTGAAGGCATCTTTACTCATTTTTCCTGCGGCGAAGACCTTGAGAGCGGATTTGCAAAGAAGCAGCTGGATTCTTTTATGTCGGTCCTTGATCAGACAAAAAAAGAAGGCTTTTCTATACCCATTAAGTACTGTGCAAACAGCGCTGCCGTTTTTAACTTTCCTAAAAGCCACCTGGACATGGTAAGGCTGGGCATAACCATGTACGGACTGTACCCTCCGGGGCTAAAAAGATGCCCCGTGGCGCTTCAAAAAGTGCTCACATTAAAAACAAAGGTCCTCTACATTAAAAGAGTCCCCAAGGGGACCCCTCTCAGCTATGGCGCCACATATGTCACCCAAAAGGAGACCTCTATAGCCACTTTGCCTGTCGGATATGCGGACGGGCTGTCGCGGCTCCTTTCCAACAGGGGACAGGTGCTGATAAGGGGCAATAGATATCCTATCGTGGGCAGAGTTACCATGGACATGACCATGGTGGAAACCGGAGATGATAAAATAGAGGTGTGGGATGATGTTTCGATCATCGGAAAGGACGGCAGCGAAGAAATAACGGCGGACGAAGTTGCCGGCCTAATGGATTCGATAAACTATGAGGTCGTGTGCGGGATAGGAAAAAGGGTGCCCAGAGTCTATATCAGATAAAATGAGCCATATATCCTTATACAGAAAATACCGCTCCCAGAACTTTGATGAGGTGATAGGGCAGGAACCCATAGTTACCACCATCAAGAACGCCATTACCCATAACCGGCTGGGACATGCCTATCTTTTTACCGGTCCGAGGGGGACAGGCAAGACCTCGATAGCCAGGATCTTTGCCAAAGCACTGAACTGCGGCGAGGCTATGACAGCTTCGCCCTGCGGAAAATGCGAGCAGTGCCTCAAGATCACCGAGGGCTCTGCCATGAATGTGATCGAATTGATGCGGCTTCCAACAGGGGTATCGACGACATACGCGACCTCAGGGAAAAGGTAAGATACAGGCCTGTCGAGGGCAGATATAAGGTCTACATTATAGACGAGGTCCATATGCTGTCGAACGAGGCTTTTAACGCCCTGCTCAAGACCCTGGAAGAACCGCCAAAGGGCACCGTGTTCATACTTGCCACTACAGAGCCGCAGAAGGTCCCGGTCACCATTTCATCCCGCTGCCAAAAATTCGATTTTGGCAGGATAGACCTTTCAAAGGTGTCCCTGCACCTGAAACAGATAGCAAAAAAAGAAAAGTTCGAGATGGACGAGGAAGCTCCGGCGCTTATTGCAAAGGCCTCCGAGGGCTCCATGAGGGATGCTATCTCGCTGATGGACCAGCTGGTCTCTTTTTGCAGCGGAAGGATAACGGTAAAAGATGTTGTGGCTGTTCTGGGGACCGCGGAGCCCGAGTTCTTGTTCGACCTGGGAGAGGCCATACTTAACGGAGAAGAAAAAGTACTGCTGGAACTTATTGACAGAGCAATTGCCAACGGCGTCAGCATCCCAAGGCTGACCAAGGACCTGATCTACCATTTTAGGAACCTGCTTCTTGTAAAGATCGGCAGCCTCGAGCTGGTGGAACTGGCCAAAGAACAGGTGTCCAGGCTTAAGGATTATTCGCAGAAATATCCTCTGGAAAGGATAAAGAAAGTGATCCGGGATGTTTCAAGAGCGGAAACAGATATGAAGTGGCACCCGAACAGCAGACTGGTACTGGAGGTGGCGCTTCTTGAATCTGCATCAAAGCCGTCAGCCGCCGGCCCTCAGCCCTCAGCCATAGGCCATAGGCCCTCAGCCATCAGCCATCAGCCTGAAGGCTTAAGGCTTAAGGCTGAAGAAAAAGAAGCAAAGCCCGCTGCAAAGATCACAATGAGCCCGTCTTCCGGGACCTTTGAGTTGGTAGTGTCAAAATGGAAAGAGATACTTGAAAAGGTGAAGTCAAAAAGCCTTTTTGGTTTTGTTTCCCTCTGTGAAGCAAAGCCTTCTGCCATTGACGAAAAAGGTGCTCTGGTCCTTGAGTTCAACAAAGGATTTGCTTTTCATAAGGCAAGGGTCGAAGAGGCCGATAATAAGCAGGCTCTAATGTCCTCCATCAAAGAGGTCGCGGGCATTGACATTAACATAAAATGCGTTCTGCTTGACGGAAGCGAAAATAAAGGCAAAGAAGAAGAAAACTCTATTTCGGTTGATGATATAATCGATATGTTCGACGGGAAGGTTGTTCTGTAGCTCCTCTTGTTTTCAATGTCCAATTCCCAATTGCCAATGTCCAATTGTCAGCCAATCTCCTTTTATTGACAGGCATCATCTTTTTGGTGTCTTTTTGGGTGTTGCGCTAATCGCTCCTAAAAATCCCTCTGCTTATTCGTTATTGTGTTAGTGTTTTGCGAGTTTAGGCTTGAACATTGCGTTCAATAATGGCAGAATTACGACAAATGGTTGTTATTAATCATTGGTTTGCGAAAGAAACCGAGTGTTTTTGTTCTTTTCTTGAAAAATTGCTTAATGAATGCAACTCATTTGACAAAAACAACTCATCGGCTACGGCCAGACAAGAAAGAGTTCTTCAGGTATTTGACTCAGTTTCAAAGGTGTTTGATATACATTTCCTTGAAATATGGAAGTTTATCACAAAAGAAAGGCTTTCTGAAAGTCAAGAAATATACGGTGAATACAAAGGATACTATTACGACAAGTTAAGCAAGTTCTTGGTAAGTCCCGCCATAAATTATCAGATTAATAAGAAGCCTCTTGGGTATCCCGGAGACTTTATTGTTATGAATTACATGTATGATTATAATCCTGCAACAGGGAAATTCCTTGGCGAAAGCACTTTTGACATGCTAATCAACAGATACACCTGTTCTGTCCCCATATCATTGTCGAATATAAAAAGAAAAGATTATTTCAAGGAAAAGCTTCGCAATGTGATAAAAAATGGTGGCCGTAGGATTGCTAGCATTGCGTGCGGCTCGATCAGGGAGTTGTTTGAGATCATACGGGAAAGAGATTTGCCGCAAGAAATAACTTTCACTTGTTTTGATTTTGAGCAAAAAGTCTTCGATTATATTAACGACTGGATAACCAGAAATGGATCAAAAGGAATAAAGCTTGAAATGGTCAAAGCTGATATTATGGGGCTTATAAAAGATAAAGATATGCAGAGAAGAATGGACAATCAAGATTTTGTATATTGCTCAGGACTTTTTGATTATCTCGGCAACAGGGTGAGCGGGCGTTTGCTAAAGATCCTTTTTTCATTTGTAAGACTGAAAGGGGAATTAATAATATGCAATGCTTCAGAGGAGTTTAGCTCTCATAGGGCTTATTATGATTTTCTAGGCGACTGGATTCTTTTATACAGGATGAAAGATCAGATAGTGAGTTGGGCAAATGATGTGCCCGATACCTCCAGTAAGTCAGTTTTTCAGACACATGAAGGTGGGAGCTATTGGTTCCTTAGCCTAAAAAAATGAGCCTGCAGATATACGCATACATTAATCTGTTCACCTCTTTTGCTTGTGTCGCATTAGCGATCCTTCTGCTTGCTGGAGGAGGAATTAAAAGAAAAACAAACATCAGCTTTTCAGCTATGTCTATAACAACAGCAATCTGGCAATTCGGGCTTTACAGGCACACGCTTTCAATTACATATGCTGATTCGATGTATTGGTCTATATTCCTCCACAGCTTCGCGATATTAATACCTCCGCTATATCTGGTTTTTGTGATGAGTATGCTCGGGATTTCTCGCCGGCTTTTTGTCTGGACAATGTTTATTCTTGCTTTTGTGTTAATGTCCATGAATATATTTACGCGCGACTTTATCGCTAGAGTGGCGCCAATTTCAGGATTTTTATTCTTTCCCATGGCGGGAAAGTTTTACATACTATATCTATGGGAATATCTGGTGTGTTTTCTTCTTCCTATTTATTGGTTATCAATAAACATCAAAAAGGAAAAGGGAAACAGACGGCAGCAGTTGATATTATTGTTTATGAGTACGATTGTTGGGGTAATAGGCAGTTCTTCAACATTTTTGCCGGTATATGGTGTGCCATTATTCCCTTACGCAAACTGTTTTACCTGGTTATTCACGCTGATATTAGCCTATGCAATAACAAAAACGAAATTCTTGAATATTTCGATCATAATCAGCAAATCTTTTGCGTATGGAGCCACAATAATCGTTTTAGGGAGCTTGTATCTCGCTTTTGCGATTCCATACAGGATGTTTGTTTCGTCGAGTATAGATGTCGGATTCCTGTCAATGACCGTTGCTTACGGTATTTTTACCGGGTTTTGTTTTGAACGACTCCGCATGTTCATCCAAACCTCGTCAGATAAAGTGTTTTTGTCCGGCAGGTATGAGCTTAAGAAGGCATTGTCTTACTTTGTTGAAAAGCTTTTTAAAATTGTCTCTTTGGAACAACTGCGTCAGCTTTTTGATGATGCACGGACAGAGATAGTAGAATCGAAAGTTTTAAGTCTGTTTATTGTCGGCATCAAAGAAAATGTCATTTCATTGCCGGAAGAGCTGATCGAATACTTTTGCAGGCACAAGAATGGAATTGTGCTGGTTTCGGATGCCATCAATAAAGTCCCTTCCCTGCGTGATGTCCCAGGTGTCAAGGATGTGGAATATTTTGTCATATGCCGCTCGCAGGACAATCTGATCGCTGTTCTTGTTGTTGGTAAAAAGTTATCGGAGGATCCATTTAGAGATGAAGAAATAGAGACATTCAAGATCCTAGCGCCTCAAATTGCAGCAGTGATAGAGAGAATTTCTCCCTATGAAAAAGTTAAAGCCGATTACAAGACAGCGCAGGAAATAGCCGAACGGGCGCAGCATATGGCGATGCTGGGGCAGATAGCGCTTCAGGCCGGGCACGAGATAAAGAACCCGATCGCGGCTATAAACTTGCATACAGAGCTTCTGAGAAAGCACCTTGGTGACAGGGAGCACCTTGAGAAGTATATCGAGCTTGTGCAGAGGAATTCAAAAAAGATAGAGGATATCGTGGATAAGATGAAGGAGCTCGGGATAAAGAGCGATGAAAAAATGGAGCCACTGGACCTTATGGAGCTTCTCGAGAAAAAAGTCCTGTTTCTTTTGGCAGGTTATCTGAACAAAAAGGAGATTAAGGTGGTTAAGGACCTGCTGCCCCTGCCAAGGATCTTAGGAGCGGCATCTTCTCTTGAAAAAGCCTTTGTGAACATAGTCCTGAACGCTATTGAGGCGATGGGGACAGGAGGAACGCTTACATTAAGAGCAGCTGTTGACGGCTCAAATGTCAGGGTCATCATTAGCGACACCGGTTGCGGAATACCTCCGGAAAACCTCAATAAAATCTATCTGCCGATGTTTACCACGAGGCATGAGGGAACCGGACTGGGGCTTTCCATAACATATAAGACCATAGTTGAACAGCACAAAGGATCGATCGATGTAAAAAGCCCCTCGACTCCGCACGGGGTGAACAAGGGGACCGAGGTTATAGTTTGTCTTCCGGTTTAGAGTAAAGTTCCTCGTCGATCTCCTTAAGATAAGCCGCCAGCCTTTCCTTTTTACTTTTGAGCTCCAGGTGCGTGCCGATGGTCTTTAAGAGGTCGGCGGAAGTGAACGGCTTGGTAACATAATCGCAGGCTCCGGATTTTATCGCGTCAACGGTAAGGTTTATGTCCTTTAGCGCCGTTACCATTATGATGTAGGTCTTTGGCTTGAAGTTTTTTATCTCCTTTAAAAGGTCCAGTCCGTTCATGTCCGGCAGACGAATGTCAAGCAGTGCCAGGTCAAAGTCCTTTGATCTGATCAGGTCCAGCGCGCCCTTTGCGTTCGGCGCACTTTCAACTTCATATTGTTCTTTGATTATCTCGGTTATCGCGGACCTCATGTCGTCTTCGTCGTCAACTACAAGAACCCTGGGCGTTGCGGCCTCTATTTTTATTTCTTTATTGAGTTTTTCCTTTATCTGTTTTTCTATTTCTTCATAAGTGCCGGCCTTTCCGTCCCTGATGATGTCCGAATAGTCCCTGGAGCGCCTGGCCTCAAGCAGGCGGCTGTCCACATCAGCCCTCCACCTGTCAAGTTTGTGGTAGATGTGGTCGAACTGTTGGAACAGATAGCCTTTCTCTTCGGCAAATTTCAATTTTGACAGGAGTTCTTCCGAGGTGAAGGGTTTGGTCAGGTAATCGCTGGCGCCCTCGGACAGGGCCTGCACGGCATAACTGGAGTCCTTCATCGCGGTTACCATTATCACCGTCAGCAGACGGTTCTCTTCAAGAAGTTTTTTAAGGACCTCAAGCCCGCTCATGTCCGGCAGTTTTATGTCAAGGAGCACTATGCCAAGCGTCACAAAGGGGAACAGGCTTTCGGCGGCCTCAAGAGCTTCTTTGCCCGTGCGGGCCTCTTTTACGCTGTAGAGGTCTTTCAGGATCCCGCAGATGCCGCTTCTTACATCATCTTCATCCTCGACAACAAGCACGGTCTTTATCTTGTCGGTCATTGCTTTCTTCCCCTTTGACTAGAGATTTTACTCTTTAACCTTGTGGAAAGCAAGAGGTGTTTTTATGGCAGGCCGACGCTTTAAAGCGTCGGTAAAAAAGGATGCGGGCAGATGTCAATGCCTTATCTATGATAAAATATCAGACGGAGGACAAATAATGTTCGACATGGGCGAGATGCTGAAAAAGGCGCAGCAGATGCAGGGCGAGATAAAAAGGGTCCAGGGAGAACTTTCAAAACAGACCTTTACCACCGGGGCCGCAAGGGGAGCGGTGGTAGTGACCGTTAACGGCGAAATGGAGCTTGTTGAGATAAAGATAGACCCTTCGATGGCGCCCATGGCAGATCCTGAAAAACTGGGCTCTCTGATAAGGTCCGCTGCAAATGAAGGACTTGGCAAGGCCAAGGACTTTGCCGCCAAAAAAATGAACGAAGCGGCCGGAGGTTTTAATATCCCCGGGTTGTCCGGCCTTTTGGGCGGCTGAAAGTGTCCTCATATTATCCCGGTCCCATAGAGAACCTCATAGAAGAATTCCGCAAGATGCCGGGCATAGGCCCCAAATCCGCGCAGAGACTGGCGTTTTATGTCCTTTCTATAACTCCTTCTGATGCAGCGGCGCTTGCAGATGCCGTTGTCAAGGCAAAGCAAAGCGTTAAACACTGCAGTTCCTGCTTTAACATAACAGAAGAGGACCCCTGTCCCGTCTGTTCGGACGAAAAAAGGGACAGGAGTCTTATTTGCGTTGTGGCAGAACCGAAAGACATGATAGCTATAGAAAGGACAAAGGAGTATAAAGGCCTTTATCACATACTGGGAGGGGTAATTTCCCCCCTTGACGGGATCGGTCCGGACAATCTTAGAATAAAGGAATTGCTGCAGAGGCTAAAGAACGGCGTAAAAGAGATCCTTGTTGCGCTTAATCCCACCACCGAAAGCGAGACCACTATCTTTTACCTGTCCAGGATACTCAAGCCGCTGGGAGTGCGCCTTACCAGGATAGCCTCCGGGCTTCCGATAGGGTCCGACATGGATTTTGCCGACGAAGCCACTATCTCAAAAGCCATAGAAGGAAGGAGAGAACTGTGAACCTAAAAGGTCTTAAAGAATTTTTCGGCGTCTGGTGGAAACTGATGGCAAGGCCCATCTATTTTTATACTTTCATAGAAAAGAGCGGATGGAAGGAGAGGTCTCTTTCGTTCCTTTTGTCCGTCAGCTGGACACTGGCGCTGTTCATTTCGGCATCGGCACTGGCCATACAGCTCATATGGATACTCCTTGGCCTCGTTTCAGGGGTCACAGGTCTCAAGTTCCTGATCATCCTTCCGGTCTTTGCGGCTTTGTGCGCCATGTTCGTCTTCATAATATTCCTGATAACCGGGGCTTTTGTCTTTGCCGCCTCCTTTGTCGGTTTTGGGGTCCTGTCAGTCATCAATGACGCGGTGTTCCGTCTTTTTTACGGAAAGAGCGATATAAAAGAAAGCGCTAAAGCCTTTTTTTATTCCAGCGGAGTTCTGCTGTTCTCTATTCTTATCTTTTTCATGGCAGTCCTGGTAAGGTACAAGGCTCTTTCGTTCGCTAACTTTGCAACAGGCGCCAACATCGTGATGGTCCTTTCCCTTGTTTACGCCTGGGGCCTTTGGAGCATCGCGTCAAGAAAGATCTACAGGACGGGCAAAACAATTTCAGTGCTCCTTACTTTAATTTCGGTTTTAATAGTGATATTATTGATAGCGGCGGCTGACATTAAGCTCTTACCCGCTTTAGAAAGGTGGATTTCCTGATGAAAAAAATAACGGAGATACGCTGGCATGGAAGGGGAGGCCAGGGGGCCAAGACGGCGGCGCTTTTGTTCGGGGATGCGGCGATGAGCCTGGGCAAATTTATTCAGGCTTTTCCGGAATACGGGCCCGAAAGAATGGGAGCTCCGGTGGCTTCTTTTAACAGAATAAGCGAAGAACACATCACCGTCCACTACGGGATAACGGAGCCGGACATCGTGCTTGTGCTGGACCCCACCCTAATGGGCAAGGTCAATGTGGTGGCCGGGCTTAAAGAGGACGGCATACTGATAGTAAATACTGCCGAGACCCCTGCCCAGGTCAGGTCAAAAATAGGGTTGAAAGGCAGAAAAGTCTATACCGTTGATGCTTCAAAAATATCCACGGAAACCATAGGCAGGGACATACCTAATACCCCGATGCTGGGCGCTCTTGTAAAAGCCTCCGGGCTTTTGGATTTTAAGCTTGTTATTAAAGACCTCGAAGTAAAGCTCAGAAAAAAATTCGCGTCAAAGCCAGAGGTCGTGGCTGGCAATTTGAAAGCCGTTGAAAGCGCGTTTCAACAAGTGAAAGGGGAGTAAGATGTTGAGTGAAGCGAAATCCGCCTCTGGCGGAGCAAACGAGCCTGGCTGGAAAGAGCTGCCGCAGGGCGACATTTTGAAAGCGGCCACCGCTCTTGAGTTTGAGACAGGGGATTGGAGGACCAAAAGGCCCGTAAAGGACGACAAACTCTGCATCAACTGTTTGTTCTGCTACATCTACTGTCCTGACAGTGCGGTCAAAGTAAAGGACGGCAAGTTCGACGGCATTGACTACAGGTACTGCAAAGGCTGCGGGATCTGCGAAAATGTTTGTCCTGTAAAGCCTGTAAAAGCGGTCAGAATGGAGAAAGACAAATGACACAGATAGTTGCAAAAACAGGCAACGAGGCCATGGCCGAGGCCATGCGGCAGATAAACCCTGATGTGGTGGCCGCTTATCCCATAACTCCGGCAACGGAGATAGTGATGATCTTTTCGCAGTTCGTTGCGGACGGTTTGGTGGATACCGAATTTGTCGCGGTGGAATCAGAGCACAGTGCCATGAGCGCCACTCTTGCGGCCTCTGCCGCCGGAGCAAGGGCCATGACGGGGACTTCTTCACAGGGGCTCTGTCTGATGTACGAAATGCTCCCCATCGTTTCTGCTCTGCGTCTGCCCATTGTAATGCCGGAAGTAAACCGGGCGATCTCGGGCCCCATCAACATACACTGCGACCACAGCGACACGATGGCCGCCAGGGACTTTGGCTGGATCCACATTTTTTCGGAGAACACGCAGGAAGCCTACGACAATATGCTGCAGGCGGTAAGGATAGCCGAGCATCCCGATGTAAAGCTTCCCGCCATGGTTACGACGGACGGCTTTATCATAAGCCACTGCCTCGAAAAGATAGAGATACAGGATGATGCAACGGTCAAGGATTTTGTGGGAAAATTCGTTCCTTCCACCAATCTTCTGGACCTGAATAATCCCGTCACCATAGGGGCGCTGGACCTTCAAAACTTTTACTTTGAGCATAAAAGACAGGTAGCGGAGGCGATGAAGAAGGCGAAACCTGTAATCCTTGAAATAGGGAAGGAATTCGGCAAAAAATTCGGCCGTGAATACGGGTTCTTTGAAAAATACAGGCTTGATGACGCCGAATTTGCAGTTGTCTGTCTGGGGTCCACTGCCGGTTCTGCCAAGGCTGTGGTGGATGACCTGCGCGACAAAGGCAAAAAGGCCGGGCTGCTCAAGATAAGAGTGTTTCGTCCCTTCCCGGAAGAAGAGATCGCCCAAGCTCTGCAGAACATTAAGGCCGTGGCGGTGATAGACAGAAGCGACGGCTTTGCCGCAACAGGCGGGCCGGTATTTTCCGAGGTGCGCAGCGCGCTTTATGATAAAAAGAAAAAGCCGGTCGTGGTGGATTATATTGCGGGATTGGGCGGCAGGGAGATAACCCTTGCCCACATACAGGAGATATTCTCTGAGACAGAAAAAATAGCGTCAGGACAGAGCCCCAAAGAGTATGTCCAGTACAAAGGAGTGAGATAATGGCAACACTGAAAGAACTATCACAGCGGGAGGACAGGCTTACGGGAGGGCACAGGATGTGTCCGGGCTGTGGGGCGCCTATAATAGTGCGGCAGGTATTAATGGCTGTTAAGGGGCCCGTGATAGTTTCCTGCGCTACAGGCTGTCTTGAAGTGTCCACTACTATTTTTCCTTTTTCTGCGTGGAAGACGCCGTTCATCCACAGTGCTTTCGAAAATTCGGCGGCTACCATGTCCGGGGTAGAGGCAGCCTACACTTCTTTAAAAAGACAGGGGAAACTGAAAGAGGAGATCAAGTTCATAGCTTTTGGCGGAGACGGCGGAACCTATGACATAGGTTTTCAGTCCCTTTCCGGAGCGATGGAAAGAGGCCATGACATGCTTTATGTGTGCTACGATAACGAGGCATACATGAACACCTCTATCCAGAGGTCCAGCGCCACACCCAGAGGCGCCAGCACCACGACCGAGCCCGCGGGAAAAGTGAGGCAGGGAAAGAGGATGAGCAGAAAAGACCTGACAGAGTGCATGGTGGCACACAACATACCTTACGCGGCGCAGAGCGTCTGCGGAGACTGGAGAGACCTTACCAGAAAAGTTGAAAAGGCCATGTCCATCAAGGGGCCTAAATTCATAAATGTGCTGCAGCCCTGCCAGCTTGGCTGGGGCTACCCCATGGAAAAGACCGTTGAAATGGGTAAACTTGCCATTGACACCTGTTTCTGGAACCTTTATGAGGTGGAGAACGGCAAATATACCATAAGTTACAGGCCAAAAGAAAAAAGGCCGCTTGTCGACTTTCTTAAGCCTCAAGCCAGGTTCAGGCACCTTTTTAAGCCCGAGAACAAGGCCCTTCTTGAAGAACTGCAGGCGGAAGTTGACAGGAACTGGGAACTGCTGCAAAAAAAAGCGGAGTGTTTTAAACCGTAAGCGGAGACAGAAAAGTGAACCAGAAACAGCTGGCAGCCAGCCTTGCTGAAAAATTCAGCGAGAAGAAGTCCAAAATGGAAGAACTGCTTGACAGTGCAGTGGCGCTTATGTCAGAAGCCCTTGCCAGAGGCGAAAAGGTCCGTCTGGTAGGGTTTGGCAACTTTGTTGTTAAAACAAGAAAGGGGCGCCTCGGAAGGAACCCCCGGACGGGGGAGGCTATAGAAATAATCCCAACTAAATGCGCAACATTTGTAGCCGGATCTAACCTGAAAAAAGCCATACGCACAACTAAAAGTGCCTAATATAAAGATATCGGATACCATAAAAAGCCTGCTTGAGATCCTGCCCCCGCACATCAAAGAGAAAATTTACTCCAGAATAGACTTTTCAGATATGATAGAGGTGATCCTAGACCTTGGAAAGAAACCTGAGGTCAGGTTCGAGAAAAAAGTGTTCACCATAGAGGATGAAACCGTTTCACAGGAGGACATAGACCACATAATAACTAAAGTCGGTAAATTCACTTCGGACAACAGGGCCGGCATAGAAAGATCTCTTCACCGCATCTCATGTATAAGGAACCGGACCGGTAAAATAATAGGGCTGACCTGCAGGGTAGGCAGGGCCGCGGTGGGCACCATCTCTATAATCAGGGATATCATAGAATCCAACAAGAGCATACTTTTTATGGGGCCGCCGGGCATAGGCAAGACCACAAAACTCCGCGAGGCAGCCCGGGTTTTGAGCGAAGAATTCAACAAAAGAGTGATCGTTGTTGATACAAGCAATGAAATAGCCGGGGACGGAGATATCCCTCATCCGGGCATCGGCAAATCGCGCAGGATGCAGGTGCCCAGCCCAGAAAGACAGCACGCAGTAATGATAGAAGCGGTGGAAAACCACATGCCGGAGGTTATCATCATAGATGAAATAGGGACCTTGGCCGAAGCCGAAGCCGCAAGGACCATAGCCGAAAGAGGTGTTGTCCTTATCGGAACGGCACACGGCATCTGCCTGGAGAATCTGGTCTCAAACCCCACACTGAGCGATCTGGTAGGCGGAGTTCAGACCGTGATCCTTGGGGATGAAGAAGCCAAAAGGAGAAGAACGCAAAAAGCCATACTCGAGCGCAAGGCCCCTCCCACATTTGATATCGTGGTCGAGATAAGAGAGCGCGACACCATGGCCATCTATTCTAATGTGGCGGAGGCTGTTGACAAACTCCTTAGAGGAAGGCAGCCCCAGCCGGAAGTCAGGATAAGGAATGCAGAAGGAAAGATAGAGATCAAGGAGAAACCTCCTGAGGAAATGCCCGAAATAACGGAAGAAGAGATAGAAGAAGCATCGCGGCAAAAAACAGAAGCAAAGACCAGGATCTTTGTTTTTGGAGTCAACAAGAGCAGATTTGACAGAGGCATTGCCTCTATGGGTATCAGCGCCAGGACGGTGGATTCGCTTGACGAGGCGGACATCGTTGTTACCACGAAACCGAAAGCTGCCAGAGGCGGAAAGATAACAAAGGCCGCGCAGAACCATAATGTCCCTGTTCATATATTAAAGAGCAACACCTCCGCCTCTGTGATGAAGTTCCTTAAGAATTATTTCAGGATCTCAGAAACAGAGGAAGAGTATGAAGAGACCTCCCTTAACGAGACCAAGAACGCGATAGAAGAGGTTAACAGAACAAATAAAACCGTTGACCTTTCCCCTCAGAATTCTTATATAAGGCGACTTCAGCACCAGCTGGTGGAGCGGCATGACCTTAGGTCCGAAGCAGTGGGCCAGGAGCCCCACAGAAGGGTAAGGATCTATCCCAGGTGATCAAAAGAGTTTCTTCTTTATTACTTGCGGCAGCAGTTTTTTTGGGCTTATTTAGCCTTTCTCATGCGGCCACCCGTACCTGGGACGGGGAAGGCTCCACAAATAACTGGAGCGAAGCCGCTAACTGGAGCGATGATGCAACCCCTGAGGCAGCGGATGCTGTTGTATTTGACGGGACCTCGACAAAGTCTTCAACGGTTGACGCGGCTTTTGCCGGCACTATAACAACTCTGTCAATTAACAGCGGTTTTAACGGTATCCTTACGCTTGGCAGAAGTTTGACGATGTCCGGTGCCATCTCCCAGGCTGCCGGAACTTTTGACGCGGTATCTTATGATGTTGTCTCCAGCGGCAATACCACCTTTTCCGGCGGCTACCTTTATATGGGCTCCGGCACATGGACATTCAATTCAACAGGGAACAACTCGACTAATTTTACCGGCTGTGTCGTATCCGCACAGACAAGCACTTTGAAACTGGTGGGAGGGTTTGTTAATACGCGGACTTTGACCGCGGCAGGCAACACATTTAATACGCTCCAGCTGCACGCGGGGAATACCGGGACCATAGCACTTGCCGATAATGTTACTGTTGAGGCTCTTGTGCTTTCCGGTACAACAAATGGTGCTGATTACGGAGTTAAGGCCGCCAGTGCTGCGACGACCATTACGGTCAACGGCGACCTTAACATCTCCGGCAACGGATTGAATAGAGGAACGTTCAATGTGGCGGGGGATCTGAATCTTAGCGGAGGCATGATCGATGGCGCCACGGTAGATCTTACAGGGGACCTGAATGTAACTTCGGGTTCTACCGGTAACGGTTACGGAAGGATCAATTGGAACAAGGCCGGGAACGAGACCTGGTCGCCTGCAGGTAAGATGTGCAATCTGACGGTAAACACAGCCAGAACAATAACTATGGCCTCAACACTGAATGCATCAGGCCTTGTTCTAACAACAGGATCCGCCGTTATCCTGGCGACCTATGATGCGTATTTTGCACAGGGTAATGTAGACCTTGCTCCCGGTACATTTACAGTGACTTCAGGACAGATAACCATTGAAGCCGGATATAATCTGGCACATGCAAACACTCTTACGCCAGGAAGCAATGTCCTGCAAGATTTGGCTGTAAAGGTTATGGGTAGCACGGGCAGCACCTCTAAATTGGCCGTTTCCGGGGACCTGACCGTGCAGGACCTGTCGATTTATAATACCGTATCGGCTTCGGGGGGAGGCTACGGGTTTAATCCCGGGGCTAACACGGTAACCGTCAACAGTGATCTATCTATTACAGGAGGCGGAATATCTGCATCCGGAGGAACGTTCAATGTTGCGGGGAACGCGACATGGTCAGCCGGAAATATCGACAACGGCACCTTTAATATTGCCGGCAACCTGACAAGGACCGGCGGCACAATAGGAGGGGGCTATTCGCCCACATTTGTTTTGAACGGAGCTGCCGCACAAAATGTTACTTCCACTTCCACATCCTTTAAGCACTTAACCGTATCTAACGCATCGGTTTCAGGCGTTACCTTTCTGGACAGCTCTGCGGTGACCGGGAACTTTGTGGATACCACGGCGTCTTCAAAATTATATTTTACCGGCGGCACCACGCATACCTGGAGCAATGTCAATCTTAACGGACAAGCCGCCGGTACAAGAATAACTATGGCAAGCACAGACACAAATGATTGGAACTTTAATGTGGCCGCTCTTACCGATGTTTCCTATGTGAATCCGTCACATTCAAACGCTTCAGGCGGCATACAGATAGTTGCCGATAACGGGACAAATCTAAGCGGCGGCAACAACACGAATTGGCTGTTCCCTTCTAAAACAGTTACTTCGGAAGCCGGCTCTAACGGGGCCATCTCTCCGTTGGGGGCTGTTACGACAGAAGAGGGCAATGATCTTCAGTTCACTGTTACTGCGGACCCAGGTTACCAGATAAAAAGCGTCCTGATAGACGGAACGGCAACTTCAGAGGCCCTTGTATCCCCGTACATTTATACCTTTTCCGGATTGTCGGCGGACCATGTCATTATTGCTTCTTTTGAAGCCGAGGGGACAAGGACCTGGGATGGAGGAGGAGAGGATAATAACTGGTCTACCGGCGCTAACTGGACTGGCAATACCTCGCCAACTACCTGGGAGGGGGCTGTTTTTGACGCTGCTTCGGTAAAAATATCCACCGTTGACGCTTCCTTTGCCGGGCAGGTAGCTTCAGTTACCGTTGAAGCAGGTTATTCCGGGACCATTACCCTTGCCAAAAACCTCACTTCCGGTTCCTTTGATCTTAAGGGCGGGGCATTTGAAGCCGGGGCTTATTCTATTACCAGCAACGGCAGTTTTGAAACAGACGGGTGCGCGCTTAACGCAGGAACATCAACGATAACTGTTGACACAACAAATACCAATGCTTCTTTTTCCGGGGATTCCAGTACATTTTACAATGTGCTGTTCAAGAGTTCGTCTTCCGCTGCCCGTACCGCAACGCTTGGCCCGGGGACCATTAATTTTTCGGGATATTTTTATGTGAGCGCTTCGGGCACAGGCAGTATGATAGTTGATGCTTCGGCAAACAACCCGAATGTTAACATAACCGGAGTTCTTGATTATACCGGTTCAGGTTCAGGGTCCGAATACTTGAATATGGGGTCAGGCACCTGGGAGGCGTGGGGAGGCGTGGTTCTTCTTAACGGCTATATCTCCGCGGGCACCTCAGACCTCAGGCTAAAGGGTAACAACAAGAACATTTATGGCAATAGCCAGACTTTTTACAATGTTCATGTTGATGCCAGAACTACAATTCCTTATATTTCCACCAAGGCTTCGGACTTTTCCGTGGCCAATGTTCTTGAGGTCGCGGACGGATCAAGATTGGATTTTGACCTGGGGACCACGGCCACCCTGCTTAAAGGCGCCAGGCTTGTGTTGAACAGCACGGGGCAGCTTTACCGCAATGCGACCAGTTCTTTGGCTGTGATCGATGCCGGCACCTCAACGATACCGACAGGCGGAACAATAGCGGTAGATGTTAATTATTATGCAGAAACTCAGGATATTGTCGTTACCGCCAGGCCGTACGCTGTTTTGCGTATCTACAACACTACAGCGTCCGATCATACCGCTACTCTGGGAAGCTCGGCGGGGCAGTCGATCTCGGCTGATACGTTCACTATCAATGCCAATGGGGACGGCGATCTGACAGTTGACAATTCAGTCAATAATGTAGATATTACTACTAATAAATCCGGAAGTTACCGCTACTATTATGGTTTTTTTGGGACAGGCACGGGCACTCCAAAGATCAAAGCCGGCTCTGCCACCTGGACTATAGGAGCTTCCAATGTGGACCTAAGGAACGGATCCCTGGAAGCGGGAACATCCAACTTTGTTTTTAACAGGGAGTACAGCATCTATTATCAGGAAGTTTACTCGGGAGGGAACTCTTTTTATCAGATCACAAATGCCAATAACAATACCCGGGACAGCAGCGGCCTCATTTTCAGGGACAGCGTAAGCGCCCGCACCTTTACTTACACAAGCCCGGTCAGCCCGTACACGACCCAATTTGAACCGGGTTCAACTGCTGCTTTTGACAATTTTAATGTTTCGGGCAGCGCCCTCTCCAATCTTGTTTTTAAGCCTTACGGCTCAAGTGCTGCCTGGTATCTCAATGTTGTTTCCCAGCCTGTGGTGTCTTATACTACCCCGTCATATTGCGATGCTTCTGCAGGCGCCGCCGTAATAGCCAACGATGGTACCAGTGTGGATGGAGGCAACAACTTGAACTGGATCTTTGACCCGACGCCCGAGGCCGCCAGCGATTTTGCTCCGGTGTCTTCTTCGCCGGTAAGCCTCGCATATACCTGGACCATCAATTCTACAAATGAAGCCGGGTTCAGGATACTGGACGAGACGGATGCGGTAAAAGTGTCTGTGGCTTCGCGAGAATCTTATGCCGCTGAGTCAGGATTATCAGCGAACACGCAGTATGCCAGAAAAGTGCAGGCGTACAACGGCGGAGGAGCGTCAACATCCGATGCAGTCTCAAAATATACATCTATAGAAGCAGCAGCGGGTGCAACATATGAGGGGGTAACGGAAACATCGATAACGGTCCATTCATCAAATGCTCCGTCCAATTTATCGTCCGGCAGTTCGGGGATCTATTTTGAGAATGCGACCAAAGGGACGAGTTCGGGATGGATACAGACTAACACATGGACAAGTTCGGCCTTAACGGCAAACACAACATACAATTTCAGGATAACGACGCGCAACGGTGACGGGGTCATAACCGCCACAACGGATGCGGGAAGCCAGGCAACACAGCGGGTGCCAACACCTGAAGCGCCGACAAACTTTAATGCTGCGGCATCATCAGGCAGTTCTTTCAATTATACCTGGACGGACAACTCAACAAACGAGGCGGGGTTCAGGGTGCTGGATGATGCAAACGCTGTTAAAGCAACGGTTGCAGCAGGCGTTACAAATGCAAGTGAAGGCGGATTATCCGCAAATACACAGTACGCGAGAAAAGTGGATGCGTATAACGAGTCGGGAGCAGCAACCTCTGCTGCCGTGTCCAAATATACATCTATAGAAGCGTCCGCTGGAGGAACATATGAGGGAGTAACGGAGACATCGGTAACGGTCCATTCATCAAATGCGCCGTCCAATTTATCTTCCGGCAGTTCGGGGATCTATTTTGAGAATGTGACCAAAGGGACGAATTCGGGATGGATACAGACTAACACATGGACAAGTTCAGCCTTA
>Ga0265297_10003098_pt1 | contig 31123 bp, 24 predicted proteins | sample Munlanlwell13791_FD_192502 | JGI IMG/M metagenome (GOLD analysis project Ga0265297, IMG submission 192502) | Leachate microbial communities from a municipal landfill in Southern Ontario, Canada - Leachate well 137-91 | ecosystem: Engineered > Solid waste > Landfill > Unclassified | place...
GGCAAGGCCAGAAGGATCTACCGCAAGAAGCGACGCTCGGATTCTAATGAAAGCCCGGAAGGAAACCCCGTATGAAAAAAGACTGTCCGTTAGGGCAGTCTTTTTGAGTGCGGGGAGGAGGTCATTTGTTTATTATCTCTTTAACCCACAACCTTGGTTATGTCAGGGTCGTTTTCCATATCTATAGTAATCGGAGCATTTAGTTTTTTGAAGAATACGATTATTATTCTTATGACAACCGCTAACAAACCAATCGTTATATATAATCCCAGGAATACCCATAACGCCTCCGCCTTCTCGCTGAATAGGCTATATTTAAGCCAGGCGACTTTTCCGGCGCCGATATTGAGCATTACGCTGACCAGGATAAGTATTATACACTTCAAAAGATTAATACTATCGTCATCCGTTAAGGCAACGACGAACATCATGCAAATAGCGGCTGCGATTCCGACAATGCCACCAAAGATACCGACCGCCGTGACTTCATAAGATAAAAGCCAATTAACGCCATATGAGATCCCTACGGCGCAAGGCCAAATAATCGCGGCGCCTAGAAGAGAAATGACAGCGGCCCAGGTTTTCTTCGGTTTATCCAATTGACGCAGCGTCCAAAAGACTGTCAGGAATATTAATCCATAGGCGAGTATCGTGTTACCGTATTCGCCGCCGTTGCGATAAGATACTTTTTTGGTATCAGCTTCCAGCTTACCGGCGGCCGCCCGATAGCGGACATCATTAGCGATATCCCAATTATAGAAGACGGGGAATCGCACGCCGGTCAGTGATCCGATAATTTCGCGCCTGGGAACTTCTTGTTTCTGAAATAAGGCAAACATCTCCGATGTTGATAATTTGCTTATGTTTGATCCGCCATCTTTCTGGTCGTCGATCTTCCCCAGCACTTGGCGCGATATTAATGTGGCTATACCGTTATTTTTAATGATAATGGTATCTTTTTTGCCAGCTTGCGCCATGAGCGATATGGTTAGCACCAGAAAAAACAATATTATTCTTTTCATGATATTACCTCCGGTGTTGGTTTTCTCTTGGGTAGACCGATTATTTCCCTTACGCCTAAAGCGAATGCTCCGGCCAGGAAATAATAGAAGATATATTCCCAAATCAAGGTAAATTCCGGGTCCTCCAGCGTCTTACCGGTCTCACTGAAACTGCCGGCAGCTATACCGACGAACAATCCGGCGGCCCCCGCGGCGGTAAAGCCTAAGAATGGGTATTTATCCCGTTCACCTTCTCTCGGTTTGCCGAAAAATGTGCCGGCAAATCCCGACCAGACCAAGCCTAATACCAAGCCGATCATTGAGCCGAGCCAGGATGCGACGATGGCCACGATTAGCAAGGAAACAGTCGTGACAGATAAGAAGATGATCATTTTCCGCCGGCCATATTCGCGGCCGGCCAGAGCGGCGGCCAGCCATAATAAAGCAACAAATACCAATACTAGGAAAATGACCGAATGCAGAGCATTATAATTGGTCGTATCTTCCAGTATCGGGACTTTGGTCGGCCTGACAACATTATCTTTTACCTCATAGAATTCTCCCCGATTCATTTTTCGGGTGATGATCGGGAATAGGTTGATCGGAAAGAAGGCGGCTGTCGGTTTCGTATAAACATTGACCCGGCCGTCTTTGCCCAGTTGATCCAGCTGTTCTCTTGAGAAATAGGACGGATCAACGCCGGAAAAGGTCAGCCGTCTTACGACCTCTTTAGTCACAACGGTCGAAAACTTTGTCTGTTCCCAGGCGCCGGAGTTCTGGTCGAACACCCAGAGAGTATCGCCTTTCGTTTTGCGTTCGGGTACCGGGACGAAGCCTTGAGCCATGGTCCATCCTGCTAAGGTTAAAAGCAGTATGGCGGTAAGTAATAATTGCCACGTTTTCATTTTTTATGCTCTCCTATTTGTGGATGTTTTTTGTTGATTATTTATTTTGAAATGTACTGATTTTAATAATCTATCTTGCCATAAATAATAATTTTTGTAAAGTCTGTTTATCTCACCATTAAAATAGTCCGATCCTGTCGCCAGACTATCCAGATTAATGCCTATTCATGCTATAATCCTAGTATGTTAGATATTACGCTGGTCGCCATCGGCAAACTGAAAGAGCGCCATTACCAGGCGGTCTTTTCGGAATATGCCAAGCGCCTGAAACCTTTCGTGCGGCTCAAAATCATGGAATTGCCGGCGGTATCTTTCAACCGGAGCAATCAGGCTCAGGCCAGGGAATTCGAGGCGGAAAGCATAGAGCATTATCTTAGTCGCTTAGAAAAGAGGCAGAGTCCGGCCGCGGTTTATCTGTTGGCGGAACGCGGCCGGTCTTTCGATTCGCCAAGCTTTGCGGCCTGGCTGGCCCAGAAACAGCCGCTAGTTTTGGTCATCGGCGGCGCCTTAGGCTTCAGCGACCGGCTCTACGCGCAGTACCCGCAGATTTCTTTGTCGCCTCTGACTTTCCCGCATGAACTGGCCCGGGTCATCCTGGCCGAACAGCTCTACCGGGCGGCGACCATCATTCAGAAAAAAGACTATCATTATTGATTTTTAAATCCTATGTCTGATTTACGCCAGATCAAGGCCGAATTGAACCGGCAGGCTAATAAGCCGCAAGCCGCCATACTGCAGCGCTTTTTCAAGACGGCTCCCGGCCAATATGGCGCGGGCGACGTGTTCTTGGGCCTGAAAGTGCCGCTCCAGCGGCAGATAGCCAAGAAATACGCTGCTTTGGACCGAACGGGCCTCCGGACTCTTTTAAACAGCAAAATCCATGAATTCCGTCTGGTCGCTTTACTGATTCTGGTCGCGCAGTATGAGGCGGCGGACAACTTGGCGGACAAGAAATCGGTAGTCGATTTTTACCTGCAAAACGCCGGACGCATAAATAATTGGGACCTGGTCGACCTGTCCGTTTATAAGATTCTGGGCGATTATGCGCGCCGGACCGGGGAAACCGCGATACTATACCGTTTGGCCGCCTCCCGCAATCTTTGGGAGCGGCGCATGGCTATCGTCGCGACTTATGCCTTGATCAAGGCCGGCCAGACCAAAGATACCTTTGCCCTGGCGAAAAAGTTGCTGAGGGATGAACATGATCTCATCCATAAGGCGGTGGGCTGGATGCTTAGGGAGGCCGGCAAGCGGGTCGGCGAGACCGAGCTCAGGCGCTTCCTGGATGCCCATCATCGCTTAATGCCCCGGACCGCCCTCCGCTACGCCATTGAGCGCTTTAGTCCCCGGGACCGGGAGCGCTATTTAATAAAATAAATAACGTGCTATAATATAGGCGTTTAATAATTAATTATAAATTATCTTTATGTCAGAAGAGAAGAAAACTAATTGCAACTGCGGCGCGGACTGCCATTGCGGCCAAGACGGGGATTGCTGCTCTAAGCATCACGGCCGGACCGCCATTATAATCATCGGGATGTTGCTCCTGTCGTCCGTGGTCGTCGTTTCTATTTTGCGCGACCGCATCGTTAATCAGCAGTTCAAAAGCGTGACGGTCACCGGCCAGGGCCGGGTAAGCTATACGCCGGATATCGCCATCGTGACCCTGGGCGTCCAAATCGACAAGGTCGCCAAGCCGGAAGACGCCCTGAATCAACTGAACGCCAAGGTGGCTAACATCATCAAGGAAATAAAAGCCGCCGGCATCAAGGCGGAGGACATCCAAACCCAGAATTATTCCTTATACCCCCAATACGACTATAAGGATAATATTTCCGTAGTTTCCGGCTATAATGCCAACGAACAGCTGGTGGTTAAAGTCACGGGCTATGACCAGAATCAGGATCGCCTGAGCCAGGTCATTGCCGCCGCTTCCCGGGCCGGCGCCAATCAGGTTAATAACCTGAGCTTTGATGCCGCCAACATGAACGACTTGAAGCAGCAAGCTCGCGTGAAAGCCATTGCCGACGCCCGGGCGAAAAGCACGGCTTTAGCTAACGCGGCCAGCGTGGAATTGAAGGACATTACCGGCTGGTATGAGAATCTGGTTAATCCGGTACCGGTTTATAGCGTGATGGATTACGGCAAAGGCGGCGCGAACGCCGGAACTCCGGCTTCGCCCAGTACGCCGGCCGGCGATCGGGAAGTAGTCATTGAAATAGGCGTGACTTATAATCTTAAATAAATTATGAACGGCAACGGTACTGCCGACGCTAACCGTAGCCCGCTGGCGGGCAAAACGATCCTGATCGTCAATACGGCGGGCGCCAACGATCCGCTTCACTCCAAAAAACTATTCGTCAGGAAGGTCAAGAATTTTGGCCTCAAAACCATCATTTTAAGCAAGGAAGCCGCCAGTTTCCAGCCTTTTGTCGATTACAGCATTACGGCTAATACCTTGAATTTCTCCGAAGCCCTGGCGGCGTTGGATAATTTTTTCAAGGATCACGCCGACATCAAGTTGGACGGCGTGATCACTTTTTTGGAAGACGACGTCCTGCTGACGGCCAAGATTGCCGATAAATACCGCTTGATCGGCACGCCCTATAAAGTGGCCAACCGAGTCCGCAACAAGTATGCTTTGCGGGAGTTTTGCGCGGCCAATAACCTGCCCAGTGTCAAATTCCGGGAGCTCAAGAACCAGCGCGACCTGGAAGAAGTCGCCCAGGTCCTCCATTTTCCGCTGGTCGTCAAGCCGGCTTACGGCGCGGCCAGCGCCTTCGTGGTCCGGGTCGACGACGAGAGCGAACTCCGGGAAAGCTACAATTACATCAAGAAGGATATCTCGCCGAAAATCGAGTCAGCCTTAAACGACGGCCTGGAAGTCTTCGTGGAAGAATATATCGACGGCGACGAGGTCGATCTGGATATCCTGATTCAGAATGGCAAAATAAAATTCTGCGCCATTTCCGATAACGGCAAGACCAAGGAGCCGTTCTTCATCGAGACCACGCGCGTGACCCCCTCTAATCTGCCGCTCAAGGACCAGGCCGCTTTGGTAGCGATGGCCGACGAGACCTTGGAAAAGCTCGGCATCCTCAACGGCTGCATTCATTTTGAGGCCAAATCCACGCCGCGCGGACCGGTGCCGCTGGAAATAAATCTGCGCCTGGGCGGGGACGAAGTCTATCCGAGCATCAAGGCGGCTTGGCACGTCGACCTGGTCGAGAATCTGCTCAAGATCGCCTGCGGCGTCTATATCCCAAAATTCAATTTTTCGGCCGGTCCGCATGAATACTTGATTGCCGATACTTTCTGTTCCGACCATTCCGGCATCATCGTCAATTTGGACATCGCCGAAGACCTGAAGCGTCGACCTTTCGTCAAGGAGTTCCAATTCGAAAAGAAAATAGGCGATTCAGTCCTGGCGCCGCCCGACGGCTACGAGTACCTGGGCTGGGTCCTGGTCTCCGGCAGCAATCCGCTGGACGCCCATGATAATCTGCAGGAAATAAAGCATCTGGTTAGTTATGAGGTAGCGCGTTTCCACCCGGCTTCTTCCATCGGCAAGACGATGCGCCGGTCACCGTTTTCCGCCTCGGCCATTAACGTGGATATCCTCAAACGGCGTTCCAAGATCGAAAAGATCCGCCGCATGGCTATTTCCAATCAGCGCAACCTGCATATCGGCATCGCCTGCAATTTGTATGACGAGAATGCGGCCGATCAGGAAACGGCCGTCGAGAACGACCTGACCGTCATCGGGCAGGATATCGAAAAAAATCTCAAATCCCGGGGGTATAAGACGACTTTCTTTGATTTTAACGATCTGCCCAAGGCCTTCAACGACCTCAAGAACAGCGACGTCGACTTGGTTTTCAATGTCTGCGAGCGCATTAATAATTCCAGCCTGCTCGAGCCGCACGCCGCCTCCATTTTCGACACCCTGCAGATCCCCTATACCGGTTCCAACCCCTTCACTTTGGGCTTGTGCATCGACAAGATCCGGGTCAAAAAGCTTTTAAGCTATCATAAGATCCCGACGCCGGAATGGGACTATGTTTACTCGCTGGACGACGATATCCGTGAGGATCTCAAATATCCGCTCATCGTCAAGCCGGCCAATACCGACAATTCCATCGGCATTACCAATGATTCAGTCGTCACCAATAAGGAGGAATTGCGCCGCCAATTGGAGAAAGTCCTCAAGGACATCGGCCGGCCGGCGCTGATCGAGGAATATATCGACGGTGACGAATATGACGTGCCGATTATCGGCAGCGAGGAAGACGATCTCCGCATTTTGCCGCTGGCCCGCTCCATTTTTGACCAATTGCCGCCGCATCTCTGGCACATCTATCCTTTCGAATCCAAATATACCGACGGCGGGGAATACAAGAAGATCGTCGTCCAGCGGCCGCCCAAGAACATCGGCAAGAAACTGGAAACGCTCTTGGGAGAAATCGCCCTGGACACCTATAATATCCTGGACTGCCATGATTACGGCCGCATCGAGATCCGGGTCGACAAGAACAACAATCCCTATGTCTTGGAACTTAATCCTAACCCGTCCCTGGACGCTGAAGGGACTTTTTCCGCTTCCGCCGAAGTGATCGGCATGGACTACGGCGATTTTTTGGAAGAGATAATCCGTTTGGCTATTAAGCGTTATAAAGACAATCCGCCTTACTACCATCTCCAGCCGAATATCATGTAATTCCCGTTATGATCGCCTTCAAGGTTTTCAATGATTTGGCGGACGCCCAACGCCTCTGGAACGAACTTTCTCCCCGAGAGTCCATTTACGATCTCTGGGATTTTCGCGAGTGCTTTTACCGGCATGACGTCCAGCCGCTGCATTTTTATGCCGCTTTTGAAGAGGACCGGCCGGTCGCCCTGCTGCCTTTGCAATATAATGCGCCGCTCGGCGCCTATGAATTTTTTGCCGAGAATTTCATGGAAGAGAACCGGCCCTTTGTCCGGCCGGGTTATGAATATTTGATCCCGCGCCTGTTTCAGGCCGCGCCGGCCGTGACCAAGATTTATGACCTTGACGGCACGGACGAGTTTACCCGCGCCCTGCCTTTGGAAGATTATGTCTATCTTTTAGATATCGGCCGCTGCCATAGCTTCGCCGACTATCTGCAGGCTTTTTTCCCGAACGCGCATAAGCGCTCCAATTTTAAGCGCATTTTCACGGTCCTGGAGCGCGATCACGCGGTTAAAGTGCATCATAACAATTTCCCGGATTTAGAGCTGATTATGGACCTTAACGTCCGCCATTTCGGCCAGGAGTCCTATCTGCGCACGCCGGCCGAACGGCAGCCCTTCCGCGACCTGCTGCAGCTGCCGCTGGACTGGCAGCTGGTGACGGTGGAGGTGGACGGCGAGAAATTAGCAGCTTCCTTGGCCGTCATTTATCGGGAAACTTATTATTACCTGATCGTCGGCGCCGATATCAGCCGGGTGGGCGACGCCTTGAAATACCTGACCAAGGCCAACCTGGATCTGGCCTTGAGCCGGAATTTATCCATCTTCAATCTTTCGCTCGGCGACTGCAATTGGAAGAATTACTGGCATCCGGATCGGAAGCCGCAATATAAATTCATCAAATTGGCTTAGAATAATGCCCGCCGCCGGCGGTTCAGCCTATGCGGCGTCTTATTAGTTTGGTTATGAAAAAGGTAAAAACCATTCCTAAGTTAATGTATGAGATCCGGCCGTCCCGGGCTTTGCCCGGCCAGGTCGCTACTTTCGCGGTCCGCCGAATCAGGCGCGGAGAAGTCGTGGCTGATGTGGATTCGCCGGAAGAAGCGGTCATTCTTTCCGAACGGGATTATCGCCGCTTGGACCGGCTGACGCGCGCTAAGGTCAAGAATTTCTGCGTGCTGGAGGACGGCGAATATATCGTCCCGGCCGATCTTAATAATCTGGGCGCTTCCTGGTATTTCAACCATAGCTGCGCGCCTAATGTCGGTTACGATCGGCAGGGGAATTTCGTGGCTCTAAGAGACATTAGGCGGGACGAAGAACTGTTTTTAGATTATGGCTGGATGTTCACGGATCCGCGTTTTAAGATGAAATGCTCTTGCGGCGCGCCGGATTGCCGGGGCGTAGTGACCGGCCGCGATTGGCTGGATCCGGATTTTAGGGATAAAAATCAGGATAAAATGTGGCCAGAAATGAGAAAACGGCCGCGGTCAGGAAAAACACGGCCGACCGGGTAAATAACCATCGTTATGTTTTTATTGCCCCGCAATCATTATCAGATCAAGTCTGCCGACCGGAAAGGGCGCGGCGTTTTTGCCAGGCGAGAGATTCCGGCCGGAACGATAATCGGCGATTATCTCGGTCGCTTGATGCCGGAACAGGCGGCGGCCAGGCTGGAGAAAAATTACGGGTACGCCTGTTATGCCATGGATTATGACGACAACGGCCTGTCCATCTTTCCTGTGGACGTCAAGGCGCCGGGCGTGCATCTTATTAATCATGGTTGTACCCCGAATTGCGACAGCTATTATTATTTGGGCCATACTCTTTATTTTGCCCTGCGGCGTATATTTCCAGGCGAAGAACTGACCGTAGATTATAGTTTTGATCCGGAATCAGAAGGCGCCGTCATCAGGAAAGACCTGTTGCATCACTGCGCCTGCGGCAGTCCGCTTTGCCGCGGCACGATGTATACCAGCACGGCCAAGCTTAAGCGTTATGGGCGTTTTTGCCGTGAGCAGGCTAAGAAACAGCCTAAATTTGAATTATTGCGAGCGGGAATGATCCTGCCGCCGCTCGCTGAGTATCCGAAGCAGATCAAGGACTTCTCTTATTATGATATTTTTGCCAGCCTAAGAGTCCGTCCGGTTTTGTCCCGAGAGAGAATTGTGCCCGATCTTCGGTCCCTGCGGCAGAGATTGAGGATTGGCGGCCGCCCCATCCGCTTTAGCCGTTTAAGGCTCACTATCTGGGGTATAGCCGGTCGGCAATTATGGGGTTTGAAATAACCCTGTATTTATTGGCATATTTTATGGGGTATGCTATAATACACTTATAGACATTGGGTTTATGTCTAGTTGTTTAAAAATCAGGCAGAGTCTATCGCTATTTCATAGCGTACTTTATCTTATTAGTAATTATTAAAGCGGATGATATTATTAGGCCGTTTTTAAAGGCTTATTAATAAAATCCGATAATAAAATTATGTCAAAAATGACAAAGTCACAGATGATCGCCTCTTTAGCGGAAGCGACCGGTATGAGCAAGAAGGAAACCGCCGGTTTTATGGATAATTTAGCGGCTTTCGTCTACAAGGAGACCAAGAAGAGCGGGGAATGCGTCGTGCCCGGCTTCGGCAAGCTGGTAAAAGCGCATCGCAAAGCCAGAGAAGGCCGCAATCCGGCGACCGGTGAAACCATCAAGATCCCGGCCAAGACCGTAGTCAAGTTCCGCTTGGCCAAGGCGGTCAAGGATGCCGTTCTTTAATTGTCAGGATTTTTCAGTCTAATAACTGGAAATTAGTTTTTCTATAAAAAATCACTCCGACGGAATCCGGAGTGGTTTTTTTATTGTCTTTTGGTTTATCGGCGTGTTTACCGAGCGCAACCCTAGAGTCAGATCGGGTTTAGATAGGAATATCAGCGCCAGGCCGCGACGTATTGTCCCAGACCGAAATCCTGGAGCTTGTTTTTAAGCTTGGTGTTCTTATTCAGGAAGGCTAGGAGGGAAGCGAATTCAATCTGATAGCGGTTCTTGACTATCTTATAGCGCAAATTAGGATCGCTTTTAATGGCTCGGCGTATGGTTTTCCCCTGCACGCCGCCCAATCTGGCTGCCTCAGAAACAGAGACCCAAATAGGATAATTAGCTTCTTTAGTTGGCAGTTTTTGTTCTGTAGCCATTTTGGTTATCTATTTTAAGTCTACATTAATTTAGACTTAAATATAAAAATAGGCTAATAAAAATGTAAAAAATTATTTAAGTCTAATATAGATTAGACTAAAAATAAACTATTTTATTTAAAAATGTCAATTTTATAGAATTAATAAATTTGTCAATATCCGCAAGATAAATGAATTTATTAAAAAATTAAGGCTTTAAGTCTATATATATTTAGACTTAAGTTTTAATATCTTAAGTCTTTTAGAGCTGAAAAGTCAAGATTTGGATTCGATTGAAAAACATAGATCGGCGTAGTAAAAATATGGCCGATTTTTCCTTGCTTTCCCGTTTGGCTTATGATAGGATAAGACAGTAGAATTCATAATGATGATGGCGAGGCGGCGGAGCTCAGTATCCCCGTTATTTTTTGTTAAAAAAATGGCTTTAAACCCCATAGAAAAATTTAAGGAAAAGCAGATTCTCAGTCGCTTGAAAAACCGCGATAAAGAGGCTTTTATTGAGATTTATGATCAGAATGTCTCGGAAATACACCGTTTCGTCTATTTCAAAATAGGCAGTCGGGAAGAGGCTAACGACCTGACGTCAATGATTTTCCTTAAAGCCTGGAATCATATCCAGAACAAGGCTTTGACCGATGCCAAGACCTTGCGGGCTTTGTTATACAAAATCGCCCGTAATGCTATCGTGGATTATTATCGAGAAACCGGCAGCAAAGTCATGGTTTCTTTGGATGATGAAAGCCGACCGGTTGAGGTGGCCGACGAAAGCGGCGACCCGGACGAACGTTTGGATCAGGCCGCTAATCTGGCGCTTATCAGGCGGCTCTTGCCGCTAATGAAGGAAGAGTACCGGGAAGTAATCATCATGAAATTCATTAATGATTTATCAATAGATGAAATAGCTGATATTAGCGAAAAAAGCAAGGGAAATATTCGCGTTCTCCTGCACCGGGCTTTGAATGCTCTGCGGGAACTGGTAGAGCAGGAAGGAAAACTGTAACATTAGCGCTAGGTTTACGTATACTATGGTGTATGACCGACCAGGAACTTATAACTAAATTGAATAGTTTGCGGAAGACGAGCCCCGATCAAAATTGGCTGAAAAGCAATCGGGAGCTTTTATTATCCCAGATTTCTAATTCCGGCGCGGAGCAATTGACTGTCTGGCGGATGATATTGATTGATTTTTCCAGTGCGTTGCAGGCGATTTCCCGACCGGCCTATGCCTTGGGCGTCTTGGTTCTTTTGTTATTGTCCGGCGCGGTGTTCAGCCACCAGCTTTTAGCCGGCGCCAAACCGAACGACTCCTTGTATATCGCCCGGATAATTTCCGAAAAAGTCAAACTGAATACGACTTTTGACGCCGCGGCCCGCGACCGGCTGGCTGTGCAATTCGCGACCGAACATGCCCAGGATATCAGCGCGGTCCTGGCCGATCCTGATTTTAACAATGAAGCGAACAAGGCTCAGGTAGCCAAGCTGAATGACAGCTTCAAGGCGGAAGTCAATACCGTTAAAGACCGGCTCAGCCGTTTACAGACCGGCAAGAAAGCCCCGGCTGCCGGCGCGCCGGCTGATAGCAGTGTGGTGATCGCGGAAAATTCCAAGGATGAAGAAGGCATCAAGCTTCTGGCGCAGAGCGAACCAGCTGACGGCGTAGTGGCGTTATCGGCTACCGGAGTTCCGTCCGTAGCGGTTGGCGCCAGCACGACTCCGGCCGGATCCGAGGAGATCGTCCAGGCCTCTTCCACTCCGGAAATTGACGCCGGCTCCGATGCCGGCAAGGTCTTGGATGAAGCCACCAAGCTCTTCGATCAGAAAGATTATACGAAAGCCGCGGATAAATTAAAGGAAGTAGATGAAATAATCAAGTAGTTCTTTGTTCTATCAAGCGAAGCAGCGCTAAGCTGTTAGTTTATCTCCTGTCAGGTGCACCAAGCTGAAGATACGTCCTCTCCTCTGGCCGGCCGGGCGAGATAAATTAACAGGTTCGCGTTCGCGGATCAACAAAACCCGTAAAGGGTCGAGTCTCGACGATACGAGACGGTTTTGTTTCTTAACTAACTTAGATCTTCAGTCCAAAACGCTTAACGGTCCAGATTTATTTCCACAGTAAATCGGTTAAGCTTTTCTCCAGCTGGCGGGCAACACGCGCTCGGCTGGCAGAACTTACAAGTAAGATCAGCCGGCCTTCGCCTTAAGCCTTAAAACGGCTGGTGAAGCGGGATTCCGACTGATTTACAGTGCACTTAGAATAGACCGCGTTTGGCGCGGCGGACTGAACTACCGATTATTCCCATTCGTTCCGACTCCACTGTCCGGACGATGAGAATGGTCCTAATCATTATTTATGAAAAAATTACGCAAACTCTTAGTCATCGGCGTAATGGTATTATCGGTTCTCGCGATGAGCGGGATCGTGGTCACTCCGGCCAAGGCTGCGGCTTCGGCTGGCGATTTGATCAAGATGGCCGGTAATTCCTCCGTGTATTACCTCGGCTCCGATGGCAAGAGATACGTCTTCCCCAACTCCACCACCTATTTCTCCTGGTACACCGATTTCAGCGGCGTGGTCACCATCCCGTCAGCTGAACTGCAGAGCTATCCGCTCGGCGGCAATGTAACCATGAGACCGGGCACGAAGCTGGTGAAGATCACCACTGATCCTTCTGTCTATGCCGTTGAACCCAATGGCGTCCTCAGAAAGATCCAGAGCGAAGCGCAAGCTTCTTCCTTGTACGGCACCAACTGGAACAAGCGGGTAGTTGACGTTCCGGATGCTTTCTTCACCAACTACACCATCGGCTCCGTTTTAGCTAACGGCGCGGTTCCGGCCGGTTCCTTAGTCAAGAACGCCAACAGCTCCACCGTTTACTACTATGACGGTACCAACTACCGCCAGGTATCCAGCGAGTCAGCTTTGACGGCCAACAAACTGCAATTGGCTAACGTTTTGACCCTGTCTTCCGCGATCACTGCGGGCGGCACTGCCATTTCGAGCGCTGAGACCGCTTTGGTCAACGTCGCTCAGAACGGCGGCACGGGCGTGGTCGTTACCGGCTCCGGCTTGATGATTTCATTGAGCTCCAGCACGGCGGCGGCTTCTAACGTCGTCACCACCACTGCTGGTGGCCAGGCGATCGCCAATTTCGCGACCTTCAACTTCACCGCCGCTAACGACGGTGCGGTGACGGTCAAGACCTTAAAGGTCAAGAGAGTCGGCATTTCTTCGGACAACACGGTTTCTTCCGTCTATCTCTATGACGGCAACACCAAGTTGACCGATGCCGGTTCCTTATCCAACGGTTATGTGACTTTCTCCAGCGCTTCCGGTTTATTCACCGTGGCGGCTGGCCAGACCAAGTCCATCACTGTCAAGGCCGACATCGCGGCTAACGCGACCGGCAACATCGGCTTCGCCGTTAACGCGGCTTCCGATGTCGTCTCCACCGGCGCCAGCGTGACGGGTTCCTTCCCGCTCACCGGCAACACGATGTCCGTCGTTACTGCGACCGATTTGGCCGCGGTGACTGCGGCCACCCAGCCGACCCCGAGCTCTACCGGCACGATCGATGCCGGCACCAACAGCGTTACTTTGTGGTCTGACAGCCTGAGCGTCAGCCAGAGAATGGTCAGCCTGAAGTACGTCAGCTTCCGCCAGATCGGTTCAGCTTCCGCTGATGCCATCCAGAACATCAAGCTGTACATCAACGGCAGCCAGGTCGGCAACGCTTCTTCCATCGGTTCCGATGGCCGCGTTACCTTCGACCTGAATGCTAGCCCGGCGTCTTTGAACACCGGCTCCAGCTTGGTCGAATTACGAGGCGATATCGTCAAGGGTTCCAACTACAACTATATCTTCTCGATTCAGACCGCTTCCGATATCGTGTTGGTTGATTCCAACTACGGCGTGAACGTCACCTTGACCGGTGTCGGCGGCGCCAACATCCTGCCTCTGTCCACTGCTCAGATTACCATTAACCCGGGCAGCGTGTCCGTCCAGCAGGATCCGAACTTCACGGCCACTCAATTCGTCGCTAACCAGGCCCAGACCGTCTTAGGTCAATGGACCATGAAGGCTTACGGCGAAGACGTGAAGGTCCAGAGCTTGAAGCTTACCGTTGCTCTTACCGGTACCGTTGTGGCCGGTGAAGGTTTCAACAACGTGACCTTATATGCGAATGGCGGCAGCGTCGGTTCTTCTCAGAATGCGGTTGCGACGGCCGGCGGCGCTGGTTATACCAAGGATTTGACCTTCGGTACCACCAACCTGTTCACCATTCCGGCTGGCACCACCTACACCTTGACGGTCAAGGGCGATTCCGTTTTGACCACTGGCACCGGAGTGACCGGATCAACGGTCAATCTGGCGGCGCTTAACAACGCTTACCAGGGCCTCTCTTCCTTCACCTATACCAACGAAGTCGCTTCTCCGACGATCACTTTGACCACCGGTTCCAGCAATGCGACTATTTCTAAGAACGGCAGCTATAACGATCAGTCCATCTCTTTCAACACCACGAAGCAGAAGATCGGTTCTTACTTGATCCAGGCTTCCAGTGCGGATGGCGTGAGAGTGACCAGCTTGACTGTCGCCTTAGTCGACAGCGCCAACGCGGCTTTGGGCGTTACCGATCTGCAAAAGATCGCTAACCTGTACGTGGTTACTCCGGATATGCCTAACGGCTCTACTCCGGTTAACCCGGCGAGCTCCAACAACTTCAGCACCAACTTCACTATCGCGGCCAATCAGACCGCCCAGGTGGACGTCTATGCTGATTTGACGGCTATCCCGACTGGCGCTGGCAGCGATCACAAGATCGGCACCACTTTGTTGGGCAACGGCAACGGTTCTACTAGCAACCAGGCCGTTACCTTGACCAAGACTGGCGGCGGCGCGGCGGCTGGCCAGAAGATTACGGTTGCCACCGGCGCTCTGGCTGCTAGCTCGGCTACTTTGTCTAATTCCTCACCGGTTTCCCAGATCCTGGTTGGCGGCACGAATGGCGTCGCTATGGCGACCTTCAACTTCGTGGCGGCCAGCGCTGGCGTAACCATCAGTGAATTAGGCTTCACCGGCATCAGCGACAAGGCTTCCTCGGTTACCGTGAACGGTCAGACCGCGGCGGTAGTTGGCGGCAATGCCTTGGTTACCGGCTTGAACATCGTGGTTCCGACCAATTACGGCGGCATTGACGTCCCAGTGACGGCCAATCTCGCTCCGGTCGGTATCGGCGGTGTGACTAACGGCACCATTTCTCTGGTCCTGGGTCACATCAAGTATCTGGCTGGCGGTACTACGACTGTTGCTGAGTCTACTGTCGATGCTTTCAGCGCCGACAATACTCACGACGACGTTTTCACCGCGGTTACCGGTACTCCGGCCAATGTCATGTACTTGGCTGGCGTAGCTCCGGTCGTCAATTTGGTTGCCGCTACTGGCAGCTTGACCACCGGTACGGTCAAGATCGGCTCGGTTAACATCGTTGCCCCGACCGGCAACGTGACCCTGCTTAACATGCCGATCACGGTTAGCGCTTCCGGCGCCACCTTCACCAATGATGGCAGCGCGGCGGTCATCGTCAAGGACGCTTCTAACGGCCAGACGATCACCACTACCGGCGGCGTGAACGCCGGCGCGGTGACGATTGACTTCGGCACTGGTTATACCATCACTGCCGGTCAGACTGGTAAGACCTTAGACATCTACGTTCCTGGCGTCAGCTTCTCTGGCGCGGCCGGTACGGCCCGGGTCAACCTGGGTCTCGGCCAGACCAAGACGGCCTTCACCTGGAAGGATGTCAATGGCAATACCAACACCGACGCGACTTACATCTTAAATTATCCGAACACCACGGTTTCCTTGGGGAACTAGTCTAGGATAATCGAGATAAGCAGTTTTGCCGGCTTACTGATAGAAAACCGGTTAAGGACAAGGGCGGCCTCAAGCCGCCCTTTCCTTATATTTAAAAAGAGCTCCCGACGGGGCTCTTTTTATTTTTAGGTCATGACTTTATGGCCGACCGCCCAGCTTTCCTCCGGTCGTCATTAATGCTATAATTGATGATACTTATTAATTAATCATCAATCATATGACAGTTAAAACCAAACAGATAGTCAATAAACAGATCCAGGCTGAATTCTATTCCGCCTATCTTTACCTAGCCTTAGCGGCCCGGCTGGAAAGCTGGAACTTGAAGGGCATGGCCAATTGGATGCATATCCAGGCCAAGGAAGAAGTGGATCACGCCTTGGGCTTCTTCCGTTTCCTGGGCGAACGCCAGGAGGAGCCGGTCTTAGAGCTCATCGCTAAACCGGAGGTCAGCAGCCTGAAAGATCCGCTGGCCGTTTTTGCGGCCGGCCAGAAGCATGAGGCTTACGTGACCGGGCTGATCAATAAGATCTATGAGACGGCAAAAACCGAAAAAGACCACGCCCTGGAATCGTTTATCAAGTGGTATGTCGACGAACAGGTCGAAGAGGAGGCTAACGCGGCCGAAAACGTTGATACGCTCAAAAGGATAGGGAAGGAAGGCGCGGCTCTGTATATGCTAGACAAAGAAATGGCCGCCCGAGCTTATGTGCCGTCTGGGCCTTACGCGGCCAAAGCTTAATAATAAATATGTCCGAAAAAATATATTTGCGCGTCCTGCAGGGCGGGCTGATTGTCTCTTTATTCATTGTCTTCTTCGTCTTTAAAGACCTGCTCTTTCCGTTTATCACTTCCAAGCAGCTGTCTTTCAATATCCTGATGGAATTCTTGCTGGCGGTCTGGCTGGTTTTCATTATGCGTTATCCGGCTTACCGGCCAAAGGCTAACTATATCACCTGGGGCTTGGCCGCCTATTTTTTGGCTATTCTGGCCTCCTGTGCGGTGAGCGTCGATCGGGGATTGAGTTTTTGGGGCGACGCGGAGCGCATGCTCGGGCTGTTCCACATCCTGCATTTCCTGATTTTCTATTTTATCTTGATTACGGTTTTCCGTTCCTGGGCGCAGTGGCGGGCATTATTGTTTTCTTCGGTCGTTATCGCGACCGTTGTCAGCCTGATGGGTCTTTACGGTCCGGCCCCCTATGCCACTTTAGGCAATACTTCCTACGTCAGCGGCTATCTGATTTTTAACCTGTTCTTTACCCTTATTCTGTTCCAGCGCAGTCCGCTTAAGGTCGCCCGCTGGCTCTATGTCCTGCCGGCCGTCATCATGCTCCTGGAATTCTGGTCCTGCCGTACTTCCGGCGCGATAATCGCGCTCTTTGCCAGCTTGGTGCTCCTGCTTTTCCTGCTGGGGGTCTTTCACGAACGGACAACGGTCCGGCGGACGGCCTGGCTGACCGGCCTGGTCGCCGTCTTGGTCGTTATCGCGGTTTTTTCCCAATACCGCGCGCCCTGGTTCCAGGCCAGCTTCCTGAAAAACCTGACTTTCCAGAAGAATACTTTCCAGACCCGGCTGATTTCCTGGCGCGGCGCTTTGGCTGATTTCAAGCATCACCCGCTATTCGGCACCGGTTACGGCAACTATGCCATTACTTTTGACCGGCAATTCGATCCCAAGTTTTTCAACTATGCCAAAACCGAAACCTATTTTGACCGGGCGCACAATAACCTGATTGACATCGCCTCCACGACCGGCCTAGTCGGCTTATTGGCCTATCTAAGCATTTTTGCCGCCATTGTTTATTATTTGGTCAAGGAGTTCAAACGCGGCGAACGGCGAACGGAGATTTTAGTTATTGTCTCCTTGTTGGCCGCTTATTTTATCCAAAATCTGGCGGTTTTCGATTCCTTGGTCACTTATGTCGCCCTGATGATCCTGCTCGGTTTCATTTACTGGCGGACCAATGGAGACCAAGCGGCGCCAGAGGCAGCCGATTCTTATCCTCTGACCATCGGACACCAATGGGAGCGGGTCGTCTTGATCATCCTGCTGCTGGCCGCTTATCTCTTCGCTTATCAGTATAATCTCAAGCCCTGGCGGATGTTCCGGGAAGTAATCGTCGGTTATGGCGAGATTCTTGACGGCAATTACGCCGTCGGCGTAGAAGCTTATCACCAGGCCCTTACCGGCACGCCCCTAGATCACGACGGCGCGGTCACTCTGATTAACCTGCTCACTATCAATCCGAACATGTTGGATTATTTTACGCCGACTCAGGCGCAGACCGTGTTGGATTACGTCATCTCTCTGGCCGAGAAAAATGTCGCCGGCAATCCTCAGGACAGCTTGATGCAAATGCAACTGGCCCAGGTTTACGATACGGCCGCCCGCTATAATTACGAGGATCTGGATAAGTTCAACGAGTATTCGAGCCGGGCGATGAACGCCATTGATCGGTCGATAGCGGCCAGCCCGGGTCGCGTGCCGGTCTATTTAATAAAAGCGCAGATGCAGTTAATCCGGGGAGAACAGGCGGCGGCCCTGGAAACGGTCAGGTACGCCATCGGCTTGAATCCGGATTATCCGGAAGGCCATTGCCGCCTGGCGCAATTCTATTTATTCTTGAAGGATGACGCCGGCTTGGGCGAACCGTTGCAGCGATGTATTGATCTAAATGGCGTCTATGATATAAATTCCGGCACTCTGCTCGTCAGCTTCCTGAGCTATCTGACCGAACAGCGGGATTACCCCCGGGCTCTAAAAATCGCCGAACGCTTGGCAGTCATAGATAAGAGCAACGAACAAGTCTGGTTCAATCTGGCCAAGCTTTATTTGCTTTCCGGCCAGGAAACGGCGGCTCAGAACGCCTTACAACAAGCCCTGGATCTGGATCAGAAATTACAGAGCGCTTGGGACGATTTCTTGCGCAGCTGGGAGCAGGCCGCCAGCACCACGCCGGCAAAAGTCCAGCCATAGTCCGGCTAGCGGCCGGCCCAGTGCTGGCCCGCGTCGGACCGGGTAAAATTCCGCCAATAGAAAAATCCATAAACACTAAAAATCAGACCATCAGGTCTGATTTTGATTAGGCAGGGAAAAACCGCCTTGATAGCCCGGTTTTAGGCGCCGGGCAGCTAGCCGGACTTTAAGATTATTTTAACGGAGCGTCAGCTTCGTTTTGTTATAGTAAGAAAGCTTAAATCTTAAGTTTTCCATTTATGTCTTATTGGCGCTTGAAATTTTCCCGCTTGAAACCGCATTGGCCGGCCGGCTGGTCGATCCAGAAAACCTGGCGCTTCGCTGGCCTGGGTATCTTGCTCGCCCTAATCGGCATTCTGGCGTATTTGCTGTTCGCCCTGTTCCGAATAAGTCCGGGCGAACTTAGCCTGGCTGAACTCCGGGATTCCTGGGAACAGGAGAAGCTGTGCCACGAAGATTGTTGGCAAAGACGCCGCGCCGCCGAGGCGGCCGTCGTCGCCGAACTGAAAAGCGGACCGGACACTTCCGCCGCCCGCCGCTTGCCGACCTATTTTTTAGATCCGGCTGAGTCGTCCGATTTCCGGATTGAATTGCTGTCGCTCCTTAGAGCCGCCTATGGCGCGGCTAATCCGCCGGATTATGTCCGGGCCTATCTGACTGATCCCGACGCCGCGCCGGCGATTCAGGCCGCCATTTTAAAGAATTTTGGCTCGGCGGCCGTCAGCCAGCCGACGGACGGCGCCGCCGCGAATCCTCTGGATTATTATTTCAGCTTGTTAGCCGGCGGCCACGCTGTCGCCTTGAAATTATCCGCCGCGCAGGCCATCAGCAATTATCCCGATCAGGCAGCGGCCTTTACCTCCGGCCAGCTCACTATCTTGAAAAAATTAATCCTTAATCCGGCCACTGACCGCCAGTTGCGCGCCTCGCTGGTGCTCTTACTGGGCGATTATCATGCGGTCTTGGCGTCAGAAACGGAAAAGGTCTTAAGAGCCGTTTATCAGGCGGGTCCGGAGCTGGACCGGGTGAGTGTCGCTTTCGCCGCCGATCTCCTAAATCGTCAGGCCGGTGCCGCCCTGGCTTTGCCGGCGGTAAGCTCTGAGGATTGGGACGATTATTATAATTATTGATATTTATGTTTAAAACTATTGTAAAGGCAGCGGCGGTCATCAGCTTGGCCTGCCTGCCGCTGCTTTGCCGGGCTATGCCGCCCGGCACCCTATTATACCGGACATCGGCGGGCGGCCGCCTGTTCGGTTATAATTCCCCCGACTTATTGGCAGTGGAGCAGGGTATAATCAAGGACGTTTACGCCGGCCACGCCGCTATCTATATCGGCCGCCTTGACGGCGTTGATTATGTCGTAGAAGCGGCAGCCGGCGGCATCGTCAAGACGCCGGCCAAATATTTCGTCAATCGGGCCGATAATGAAACTTTTTTGGGCGCCCGTCTGCCGCGCGAGGCGAGCCCGGTCCAGCAGGCCAAAGCGGTCGCTCTGGCGAAGAGCCTGGCTGACCGCCAACTGGCTTATGATTTTGATTTCCGCGAGCAGAAAGGTCCGGACAGCGGGGACTGGACCTGCGTCGGCCTGCTGGAAAAAATATACGAGAGCGCGGATATTCCCAATCCGAATAATCTGGCGGCGCTGGAGTATGACCCGGCTTATTACGCCGTGGATATCACTTCCGACGGCTATGATAATAGCAGTATCGCTAATGCTGACGGAGATTGCTTTTCGCGGACTAAGGAATTTTCCAAGATCGCCCGCCGGCCGGATCTGCTCGTTCCGGCGCCCGAGCTGATCGGCTATGACCTGGGTCGGGAGTACGGCGGCGAGCGCTATATCTTTCTGCCCTATACCCAATTCCTGCAAGCGAGCCTGGAACCGGTGGCGGCGGATATTGAACTGGCCACTTCGTTTTCCAGTCCGGCGATACGCGGCTCCTTGAACGTCAAAGCGCTGGCGCTGCGCTGGAGCCTGATCAATAATCCGCTTTCTTCTTTAAGATCAATAGCCGCTTCGGTTAAGACGGCGGCGCTTAAAGCCGCGGCGGGCGCTAAGACCTTGGCCCAGAATTTGGGTCAGAAGATATTCGGTTCTGATAGCGGCACCGAATTAGCTCTGATAGAGCAAGATTTATCCAAGGCGAGTTCGGCCGCCGCCAAGAAGACGACCGCCTCAGCTGCCGCCAAGGCCGGCGGCGCGGCCGCGTCCAGAGTAAAAGTCAATAAAGCCGGGGCGGGGCAGGGTGCTAGCCAGAATAATGGGATCAAACCGGCAGCCGACGAACAAGTGAGCGTTCCCGCCGCTACCGACTCTACGGCCCCACCGCCCGCCGCGTCTTCCGCGGCTAAAACCAGCAATGTGGCCAGTTCGAAGAAAACCATAGTGTCCGTAGCCAGTCAGGTGCCGCCGGAAATAAGCAAGCAAAGCCCGACTACGGCGCAGTCCGGCAATAATACCGCCGCTCCGGTCTATTATCCGCCCGTTATTTATACGACTGTGGCCAGTCCCGCCGTTGCCGCGAGCGCTGCCGCTCCCGAGGCTGGACCGCGGCTCGCCCTGATTAACGCGGTCTATGCTACCGGCAATAACGATTGGCTGGAATTGTTCAATCCCGGCGATCAGGATTTTGACCTGGCCGCCGCCGGCTACCGGCTGGAAAAGACCAAGACGGCCGAAGATCCCGGACTCTTGATGCGCCTCGGCAATACGTCCGACGGCGCCTACCCGGGCGGCACGACGATTAAAGCGCGCGATACTTATCTGATCGCGCGCGCTACGGCCGACGACTTTTATCTTTCCCGGGCCGACGCCATTGCTACGCGTGACGATTTCAGCTGGACCGGCCAGGGCTATACTTTGTATCTGGGTACCAGTGCGATCAGCTCTAGTTTGGATTCGGATATCATAGACGCGCTCGGTTTCGGTACCGCGACTTATTTTCTGGGCGACGCGCCGGCGCCGGAGCTGGCTGATTATTATTTTCTCCAGCGGCAGTCCAATAGCGAGGATAACGGGTCGGATTTCCACTTAGTCCCCGCTCCCGATCCGGCCGCTATCGCTGCTAGGGCCGCTTTGCTGGCCAGTTCTACCGCGGCGACCGCCAGCAGCACGGCCAGTTCCAGCGAAGAAACCGCGACTTCCACGGCGCCGGAAGAAACCGCGACTTCGACCCCCGAGAGCGATCCGCCGGCCGAACCGGCCGGCTTGGCAGTCTTCAATAGGATTTACGCGACCGGCGATAATGATTGGGTAGAGCTGATAAATCCGACCGATTACGATCTTGATCTGGCTGCCGGTGATTACCGCTTGGAAAAAACCGTAACCGCCGATGATCCGGGTTTGCTGATGCGCCTGGGCGATCCGGCGGACGGACAGTATCCGGGCGGAACGATCATCAAGGCGCACGACACTTATCTGATCGTCCGGGACGAAGCCGGCGCCTATTATAAGGATCAGGCGGACGCTATTGCCACCCGTGATGAATTCACCTGGAGCGGTTCCGGCTATACGCTGTATCTGGGCGGCGGGCCGATCAGCTCCAGTACGGACTCCAATATTATCGACGCCGTCGGATTCGGCGGCGACGCGACTTATTTCTTGGGCTCCCGGCCGGCCCGGGAAATCACTGATAATTATTTTTTGGACCGGGTAGCTTTTGATAATGACAATTATACGGATTTTATCTTGACGCCGTCAGCCGATCCGGCAATTGTCTGGACACCCGATCCTCCCGTCGAAACCGATTCTTATCTCTTCGTCCCGCCCGTACCGATAGTTTCCGCCGGTTTGGACCAGCTATGGCATTTCGACGAATGTTACGGAACGGGCGAATGGGCCGTCGGCCGCTGGGACTGCGCGCGCGCCGTGGGCGCTACGACCGGCGAATTATCCTGGCCGCTCGCCCCGGCCGCGGATCTCAACAGCTTTTCTTTCAGTTTCTACTACCGGAAAGATTTCTTAGACTATCCGCGCCTGAAGTTTTCCTTGTCCAACGAGGAAGCGGACGCGGTCAACCTGATCCTGGAAGCAGGCCTGATCACGGTAGAAGGCTTGCCGAATTCCGAGTGGCGCTATTATCTGGATACCAAGCTGGACGCCGATTGGCATCAGGCGACGCTGGTCATCAATCAAGCCGCCGACTATTGGGCCGTATTTATCGACGGCCGGGAAGTGATCAGAGAAAGCTTCCTGGCTCATTTGCCGGCGATGACCAGGCTCACGGCGAGCGGCGACGGTAACGCTCTCTTGATCGATGAGCTGGCTATTTGGCGGCGTCCGCTGCCGGCCGCCGAAATCCTGGCTGATTATCTGGCGGCCGCGCCTTATAGTCCTTTAGCAACCCGTCCCGGACAGAGCGCCGCCCGCCTGGTCCATTTCTGGGATTTTTCCGAAGACGAAGGTTCTTTAGCGGCCGATAGCGCGGGGAATGCCGTACTTAACGTTGACCCCAGCGCCTGGGTCGGACGCCGGCATGACAATTATGCTATCCGGACCATTTACAAGAAAGTATTCACGGCCGAACTTGACCCGCCCCTGGCTTCCCGGGATTTGTCTTTAGCTTTCTGGTGGCGTAACGGCGTTTATCCCTTAGACGGCCATGCCGATATTTATTTGGGCGGCGAAGGCGCGGATCAAGATAAGCTTTTTGCTCTCCTAAGCAATTATTTCCGCCTGGGTTATTGGTTCAACGGCCGTTACGGCGTCCTCGCGGAAGGGCTGAATAAATACGTGCCCTATGATGACGCCTGGCATCATTTTGCCCTGGTCTATGATTCTTACCGCTATCAACTGACTTTCTATGTTGACGGGGAAGAACAGGCTAGCCAGCCCCAGATTTGGCTGCGGGACACGGACCGGCTCAGCCGCCTGCAGCTTACCAGCGATAGCGACGGCGCAGAATTAGATGAGCTCCGGCTCTATGAAGGGGCGCTGAGCCCGGCTCAGGTACGCGATTTATATCTCAGCACGAAGTAGGGGCAATGCGTCTGGTATCAGATATTCCGTCGCTAGCTCCAGGCAATTTATGTCCGGCCGCGTTGATCAGGAATTATAAAAAACTGCCGCCAAAAGCGGCATTTTTTATATTTTATTTAATATTAAACAAGATATTAAATAAAATTTGCTTTTTTTATTATTTTATTGTAGTATTGTATCGTTATCAGGGGTAAGCGGGCGATCGCTCTGCCGTTCAATACGGCGGAGAGGAAAGTCCGGACTTCACAAAAAACGATAGTGGGTAATACCCACCGGGCAGTCCGCCATTTCGGCGGACGGCTCAGGGAAAGTGCCACAGAGACAATACTAATTCTGGAATATTTAACAGAATAAAAGGTGAAAAGAGCTTGGAGGTCCCACGGGGCTACCAGGCTGGGCCTCCGGCGACGGAGAGACCCCGGTAAACCCTATCGGAAGCAAGAGCAAACTTTAGCCGTTCGCGGCTAAATGACAAGTAGCTCGCTCGAGCCGGCCAGCAATGACCGGCCCAGATAAATGATCGCTAGAACAGAATCCGGCTTACGGCTGCCCCCGATAACCAAATTTAACAGTTCCATATGCAGAAAGCAGAATCCTTTTTTTCCGCCTTGTTTGTGCCGGTCGATTTCATCTTGGTTGTCCTGGCCGGACTCTCCGCTTATTACCTCAGATTCTCACACTGGTCGGTGACCATCCGGCCGGTGATTTTTAATCTGCCGTTTCCAGAATATTTCCGTTCGGTTATAGTCATCGCGGTCTTGTGGAGCCTGATCCTGATCTTGGCCGGCTTATACCAGATCCGCAGCGCGCGTCAATTGGCCGTTGAATTGCAGAAGATATTTTTCGCCTGTTCCACCGGCCTGGCCCTGGTCGCGGTCCTGGTTTTTTTCCGCCGCGACCTTTTTGATTCGCGTTTCATCGTGTTGGCCGGCTGGCTATTCGCGGTCGTCTATCTCAGCCTGGCGCACGCCCTGTTGCGCGGGCTCCAACGCTTCCTGTACCGCTACGGCGTCGGTGTCCATAAGGTCGTGCTGGTCGGCAACTCCAAGACGACCGACAATCTGCTGGCCGAGTTTTCCAAGAATCATAAGAGCGGTTTCAGCGTCGTCAAACGGGTGCGGGATTTTTCCCTGGAGACGGCTCAGGAACTCGCGGTCTTCCTGAAGGATCATCGCGTGGACGAAATCATCCAAAGCGACCCGAACCTCAGTAAGGCGGAAACCCTGCGTCTTTATGACTTCGCCAATGAGAATCACGTGACTTTCAAATATGTCGCCGACCTATTGGAAGTGAAAGTCTTGCGCACGGAAGTGGCGGAAATCATCGGCATCCCGGTAGTGGAAGTGAAGCGGACGACTTTGGAAGGCTGGGGCCGGATAATGAAGCGCCTGTTCGATATCGTGGTTTCCGGCCTGCTCATCATTATTCTTTCGCCGGTCCTCCTACTGGCCGTCTTGGCCATCTTAGTGGATTCCGGTCTGCCGGTTTTTTTCTCCCGTCGGGATGACGGCTCTTACGTGACCCGGATCGGCCAGGGCGGCGTGCCGTTCCGCTATTTCAAATTCCGGTCCATGACCCCGAATACCGACAGCATGCGCTATCGCGAACTAGCCGACCGCAATCTGCGCAGCGACGGCCCGATGGTCAAGATCAAGGACGATCCGCGCGTCACCCGCGTCGGCCGCCTCCTCCGGCGCTGGTCCATTGACGAGCTGCCGGAACTATTCCTGGTCTTTATCGGGCGGATGAGCCTGGTCGGACCGCGGCCGCATTTGCCGGAAGAAGTAGCCAAATATGAAAATTACCATAAGAAGACCCTGACCATTAAACCGGGCATCACCGGCCTGGCCCAGGTTTCCGGCCGGAGCGACCTGTTGTTCGAAGAGGAAGCCAAATTGGATATCTATTATATCGAGAATTGGTCTTTGTTATTGGATATTTCTATCTTATTAAAAACGCCGCTCGCCGTGCTCAAGCATCGGGACGCGGAATAAAGCCATGAAAGTTGCCTTGATCCATGATCATTTGGCGCAGGACGGCGGCGCGGAAAAAGTCCTGAAAGTCCTCTCGGAAATGTTTCCGGAGGCGCCGATTTATACCTTGCTTTACGAGCCGAATAACGTCGCCAAGAATTTTTCCGGCCGCCATATCGAAACTTCGATCATCCAGAAGCTGCCGGGCGGCGTGCGCCATTACAAATGGTATCTGTATTTCATGCCGCTGGCCGTGGAATTTTTCGATCTGCGCCCTTATGATCTGGTGATTTCCGACGCCAGCGCTTTCAGTAAGGGCGTGATTACCGCGCCGGAAACGACCCATATCTGCTATTGCCATACGCCGACCCGCTATCTCTGGAGCGACGCCCACCAGTATCTTAACGAATTGCCCTATAATAAATGGTTGAAGAAGATAATTTCCCTGGTCTTGGGCCGCTTGCGGCTCTGGGATTATAATGCCGCTCAGCGGGTCGATTTTTTCATCGCCAATTCCCGGACTGTCGCCCGGCGCATCCATAAATATTACCGCCGGGAAGCCGCGGTGATCTATCCGCCGGTAGAAATCGATAAATTTTTCATCAGCGACCTGAGCCGGCAGCCGGCCGGCGAGCGCTATTTCCTGGCCGGTTGCCGGCTGGCGCCGTATAAGCGTATCGATCTGGTGATCGAAGCCTTTAAAATCCTGGGTCCGGATTATCGCCTGAAAATCTTCGGCGACGGCATCGACCTGCCACGCCTGCGGCAGCTAGCCTCCGGAGCCGGCAATATCGAATTCCTGGGACGGGTGGACGAAGCCGAGAAAGCGCGTCTGTTCAGCCAGGCCCAGGCTTTCATCAATCCGCAAGAAGAAGATTTTGGCATTACCGCGATCGAATCATTAGCCAGCGGCCGGCCGGTGATCGCCTATGAAAAGGGCGGCGCGACCGAAACCATAGCCGCGGGAAAGACCGGCTTATTCTTTGCGGCGCAGACGGCGTCGGCTTTAGCCGCCGTGGTCCGCGATTTTCGGAGCGCGGATTTCGATCCGGCCGCTATCCGCCGGCAGGCCGAACAGTATTCGGTCGCTAATTTCCGCCGGCAATTGCAAGACTTTATCAACCAGCATCGCGTATGAAAATAGGCGTCGACATCCGGGTCCTGATGGACCAATATTATAGCGGCGTATCGGAGTACACCGCTAATTTATTAGCGGCTATTCTGCGGCGGGACCAAGAGAACGAATACCGCTTGTTTTATAATTCTTTCCATAATCTTGACGAGCGTTTCCGCCCCTGGCAGAACGAGCGGGCCAAGGTCATCGGCACGCATTGGCCGAATAAGATTTTCAATTACCTGTTGCAGAAATCGTTGGCTTGGCCCAAGCTGGACCGGCTACTGGGCGGCGTCGATCTGTTTTGGTCGCCGCATTTCAATTTCAGCCGCTTCAGCTCCGGCCCGGCCGGACCGAAAACTATACTGACCGTCCATGACCTGTCCTTCTTGCGTTATCCGGAGTTTTTTAGCGGCCGCAAGAATCTTTGGCACCGAGCCTTAGGCGTATCCGGGATTCTGCGACAGACGGATCGGATCGTCGCCGTTTCGGAAAATACCAAAAATGACATCAGGGAACTGGCCGGCGTGCCGGATGATAAGGTTAAAGTGATCTATTCCGGCAATAACCTGGCGAAAAGGGAAGTCGGCGCGGAAGAGGCGCGGGAATTCCTGGTTAAGCATAAGCTTATCGGAGCTCAAGCTCTGAAACCGGAGCCGGGACGCTTCATCCTGTATCTGGGCAACATCGAGCCGCGCAAGAATATCGCCGGCCTGATTCAAGCCTTCAATATCTTACGGGGTAAAGAACGGCACCCTGGTTCATCGGATTTGCGCCTGATCTTAGCCGGTGCCGACGGCTGGAAGAATCGGCGGATATATGCGGCTTGGCGTAATTCTCCTTATCGGGATGATATTAGATTTTTAGGTTATATTAGCAAAAAAGAAAAGGAAATTCTTTATAGCTTAGCCAGCGTTTTCGCTTACCCCTCTTATTATGAAGGTTTTGGCTTTCCGCCCTTAGAAGCCATGACTTACGGCTTGCCGGTCGTCTGTTCCAATGTTTCCAGCTTGCCGGAAGTAGTCGGCGAAGCCGCCATTACCATCAATCCGGATCAGCCGGCGGAGATTGCCGAAGCCTTGGGCCTGATCCTCTCTGATGAGGCCTTGAGACAGCATTTGATCGTTGCCGGTTATGAACGGGCTAAGCGATTTTCCTGGGAACGGGCCGCTGACCAGTATCTGGAGATTTTCCGCAATCTTTATGAAGAAAAAAAGTAAGCTCAGCGAGAAACATAAAAATAAGCCGGATCGCCGAAAAGTCTTGGTCGCCCTGTCCGGCGGCGTCGATTCGGCGATGGCCGCCCAGTTGCTTAAGAATAAAGGTTATGAAGTGGCCGGCGTATTCTTGAATTTTTGGAAAGATGACAGCGCTCTTAAAACAGCCGGCGCTCATTCCGGCGGCGCCTCCTCTTTAGCCGACGCTCGTGCCGTGGCCGCGCGCCTGGGCATCCCTTTCTATAATTTCGATTTTACCGGTCTATTCAAAGAAAAAGTGGTTGATAATTTTTTAGGCGAATACGCCGCCGGCCGCACGCCTAATCCCTGCGTCGTCTGCAACCGGCAGGTCAAGCTCGGGCAGCTGTTGCGCCAGGCGCGCCGTTTGGGTTTCGATTATGTCGCGACCGGCCATTACGTAAAATTAAAACTGGTCGGTGCGGATTATCGATTATTCAAAGCCAAGGATCGGAAAAAAGATCAGTCTTATTTTCTTTATACTTTAGGTCAGTCTGAATTGGAACGGCTGTTATTCCCGCTGGGCAACTATACCAAGCTGCAAGTCAGACAGCTGGCCGAGAAATTCGGCTTGCCGGTAGCCGGCAAGCCGGAAAGCCAGGATATCTGCTTTTTATCCGGTGACCATAACGATTTTTTAAAAAAACATCTAGCCTTGCGGCCGGGCGATATCCGCCTATTATCCAGCGGTGAAAAGATCGGCGAGCACCAAGGCCTGCCGCTCTATACTATTGGTCAACGCCGCGGCCTGGTCGGCGGCACGGGGCCGTATTACGCCGCTAAATTCGATTATCGGAAAAATATTCTTTATGTGGTCAAGGATTGGAATGAAGCCAGGTTGTATCAGAGGCAGCTGATGGCTAAACGGGTGAATTGGTTGAGCGGCCAAGCGCCGCAACGGGCCATCCGCCGCCAAGCGGCCATTCGCTACGGTCATCCGGCCGTGCCTTGCTCGGTAACGCCGCGCGGCCGAAGCGGCTGCCTGGTCAAATTTGCTCAGCCTCAGCGGGCGATAACCCCGGGCCAAAGCGTGGTTTTTTACCGGGGTGAGCAGGTTCTTGGCGGGGGTATTATCAAGTGATGAAACAATTAAAAATCCGGTTTTCACCGGATTTTTTAGTGCCGCGGGCGGGAATCGAACCCGCATGAAGTTTCCCTCACACGATTTTGAGTCGTGCGCGTCTGCCAGTTCCGCCACCGCGGCTTTTAAGAAAATCAATAAGGCTTAAACTGGTAAGCCTCAATTACGGAGTCTAGTATAATAAATAATTATTCAATTGTCAAAAGCGATTTTTTCCCTTATAATATTTCTGTAATCAATCATCTATGGCTAAAGCGATCGCGATTGTCAATCAGAAAGGCGGGGTCGGCAAGACCACGACGGCCGTTAATCTGGGCGCTTATCTGGCTAACCTGGGCAAGCAGGTGCTGCTGGTGGATGTTGATCCGCAGGCTAATGCCACTTCCGGCTTAGGCCTGGATCACCGCAATCTGGAAGCTGGCGTCTATGAGGCTCTTTTGGGTGCCAAGCCGCTTATCGAAGTGATAAAACGCACCGTGCAATCCGGATTGCGCGTCGCTCCGGCCACGATTTCCTTGGCCGGTGCTGGCGTAGAAATGGTCAATTTGGACAATCGAGAATTCCGTTTGGCCAATATCTTGGAAGAAGTCCGGCCGGATTTCGACTATATCATTATCGACGGCCCGCCTTCTTTGGGCTTACTGACGATAAACAGCCTGGTGGCCGCCGACGAAGTGATGATCCCTATTCAGAGCGAATATTACGCCTTAGAAGGCTTGAGTCAGCTGCTGGAAACGATCAGCCTGGTTCAGAACAATCTGAAACCGACTCTGGGCATCATGGGCGCGGTCATCACCATGTTTGATCGCCGCAACAAGCTGTCCGAATCGGTCATGGCCGAATTATACCAGTATTTTCCCAACCGCATTTTCCGATCTGTTATTCCGCGCAGCGTCCGCTTGGCCGAAGCCCCGAGCTACGGCCGCTCCATTTTCCATTACGATCCGAAATCCAAAGGCGGCCGGGCCTATGAAGGCTTGGCCCGGGAAGTTATTAGCCTGGAAAAATAATTCAAATAAGCAGGATTAAACATTTTAATCGATTAAAATATGCCACAAGGTTTAGGCCGGGGACTCGGCTCGCTGATTCCCAAGAAAACCGTGACTTACGGTCAGAATCCTTTCAACCCTAAGGATCCGGGCGAGGAAACGGTCGTGCTCCAGGACGGCGACCGTGTCTTGAAGATAAGTCCCGACCGCATAGACATCAACCCGCACCAGCCGCGGACGCAGTTCAGTGAGAGCGCTTTGAACGATCTGGCCGAATCGATCAGGCAGCACGGCATCATTTCGCCGCTCATCGTGACTAAGAAAGGCGAACGTTTCGAGCTTATCGCCGGCGAGCGGCGCTTGCGCAGCGCCAAGCTGGTCGGTTTGAAGGAAGTGCCGGTCATCGTCCGCGCCGAACAGGAACAGAAAAAACTGGAATTAGCCTTGATCGAGAATCTGCAGCGCGAAGATTTGAATCCCTTAGAAAGCGCCCGCGCTTACCGCCGCCTGATCGACGAATTCAATATCACCCAGGAAGAAGCGGCCAAAAAGCTGGGCAAAGCCCGTTCCAGCATCGCCAACGCGCTGCGTCTCTTGTCCTTGCCGGCCGCGGTCCAGGACGCCTTATCTGCCGGCAAGATTACTGAAGCGCACGCCAAATACCTTTTGGGCCTGGAAGGCGAAACCAAGCAGCTGAACATGCTGAAGAAGATAATGCGCCAGAATCTGACCGTGGCCGAGACCGATAAGGAAATCAAGCGTCTGGGCGGCACCAAGGCGGCCAAGCAGAAGGACTATTTCGACCGAGCCAAGGAAGAGGAGCTGGGCGAACGCCTGAGCACCAAGGTAGAAATTAAAAGGCAAGGGAAGGGCGGGAAAATAATCATCGATTTCTACAGCGAAGAGGAACTGAATGAGATCTGGGGGAAGATAAAATAAGATTAGTTTACCAAAAAAGATGGCTGATTAGCCATCTTTTTTAAAAGGTCAGGAAACCCCGCACGAGCACCCAGCGAGTGCGGGGATGAATGACTCCTTGTTTAGCACGGCTCGCAGAGGCGTGCTAAACTATAGTCATGAGAATCCGAGCCTTAAATCACT
>Ga0265297_10003099_pt1 | contig 31119 bp, 36 predicted proteins | sample Munlanlwell13791_FD_192502 | JGI IMG/M metagenome (GOLD analysis project Ga0265297, IMG submission 192502) | Leachate microbial communities from a municipal landfill in Southern Ontario, Canada - Leachate well 137-91 | ecosystem: Engineered > Solid waste > Landfill > Unclassified | place...
AAATACTAACTCAAAGAGGTTGGGTTCCTATATCATTATTAAAACGAGGAGACAGAATTGCAACGCAAGAGTACGAACTAACGAATCAGCAACTTCAAGTTATGTTAGGAACAGTTCTAGGAGATGGACATTTATCCTGCAGAAATGGACTTAAGGCAGGCCTCGTGGTATCTCAAAAGTGTAAACGTCTAGTTGAGGAAAAGCAAAAGTACTTAGGAGGGAATATTAGACAGTTTACTCATACAGGCTTTGGTGTAACTACAGAAATGTATGAACTTAGCTTGCCATACACATCGTACCAGGGAGATATACAACGGGTGTTTTATAAAGATAATAAAAAGGTTGTAATTAAAGATGTATTAAACATGCTAAAACCATTAGGTCTTGCACACTGGTATATGGATGATGGATGTTTAGCTAATAATACAGAGTGTCGAATTGCAGTAAACTGCTTTACGCCTGAGGAACAGGAAATGGTAAGAGCTTATTTTGAAGCATGGTATGGACCTACCAGTCTATCTCAGGGAAGTATTAGATTATTAGCCAAAGCAAGTTATAAGTTTTGTGACCAGATAAAGGAATTTGTACCCTTTGAAATGAGTTATAAATTAATGTGTAATTGCTCATACAAAGAACCCATAATAGATAAGCAAAGTAACCAACTTTATTATGAGGATATAACAGTTAAAGAACAGTACCTATATGAAGGAGTAGGAAGAGGCTATAATAACACTAACTACTGTTTAACTGTAGAAGGTAACCACAATTTTTTTACAGTACATGGTCTCGTAGCAAATTGTTTAGATACAGTAGTTACATGGGAAGCTGCTATGGCAATTCATGAGGAACTTAAAGAATTCGGAACCCTCAAGTTCTACGAGGAGAATTCACACAAGTTAATTGCTCCCTTAATAAAGATGCAGAGAAGGGGTGTTAGGATTGATGCACCCTACAGACTAAAATTAGATACAGAGCTTGAAGCTAAGGCCATCGAGCTTCAAGCTAAGGTAGATGCAGCAGTAGGACACCCATTGAATGTTGCTTCCCCCTTACAGATGAAAAACTTCCTTTATAAGGAATTAGGTTTGCCTGAGCAAACAAAGAGAAAGACTGGGAATATAACTGCAGATGAAGACGCCATATTAAAGCTTAGTAAGCAATTTCCAAACCCCCTATTTGACATCATTCTAGAGATAAGGCACATACGTAAGGTATTAAGCACCTACATCAGGGCAGAACTTGACCAAGATGGTAGACTTAGAACTAGTTATGTGATAACAGGAACCACCAGCGGACGCCTAGCGTCCAGAGGGAGTGTATATGGAACAGGCACCAATCTCCAAAACATCGATAGAGATCTCTCCATCCGCCGTATGTTTATTGCAGATGAAGGGAAAAAGTTCATTAATGCTGACCTTAGCCAGGCTGAGGCCCGAGTCGTCGCTTACTTATCGAGAGAGGATAGACTTAAAGCTGTGTTCGCCGAAGGGGGTGATATCCATAGAAGGAATGCTAGCATCATCTTCCATAAGCCAGTTGATATTATATCCGAGAACGAAAGACAACTGGCAAAGACTTTGGTGCATGCTGCGAATTATGGAATTGGAGTTAGGAAGTTTGCCACTACAATCAGCTCAACGGAAGATCGAGCTCGTCAATTGCTTAATCTTTATCATGCAAATTATCCACGGATTCGAATGTGGCACATGGAGGTGGAAGAGCAACTTAGAAAATCTCGAGTTCTGGAAACTCCCCTCGGCAGAAAGCGTATGTTCTTTGGGAGGTGGGGGAATGACCTTACGAGGGAGGCAATTGCGTATGTACCTCAAAGCACGGTTGGAGATGTGCTTAACATGGGGATTATTCGGTGTAAAGATGCAATGCCACAGAACTGGGAGATGATACTCCAAAACCACGATGCAGTTCTCATGCAAGTACCACTTGATGCCGACCCTCAACACGTTAGTAGGTTCCTTAAGCATTACTTTGAATTTCCAATAGAGGTTAATGGGGAAATGCTTACTATACCTATAGATATTAAGGAGGGATTAACCTGGGGAGACTTACATAAACTGGAGATACCTCATGCCCAGGTTATGTAAAGGAACATGGCTCAATACTTATATCGAATATACTAGGGATACTGAATCCCCTACTGTGTTTCATTCATGGACAGGTATCACTATCATATCTGCGGCGATAGGAAGGAACATCTTAATTGATAGAGGACATTATAAAATGTATCCAAATGTATTCGCCATATTGGTGGCTGGAAGTGGGATGTGTAGGAAGTCCACCGCTATACATATGGGAGTAAGGATACTTAAAAAGATTTCCCATCCCCCTCTTCTCTTTTCCCAGAAAATTACACCCGAGGCCTTAATTCAAGCACTCCAAGATAATACAAGGGATGGGGATATGATAGGATTGGTTTATGCAGATGAACTATCGGTGTTTATGGGAGGAGATAGTGTACACTCAGGATTAATTCCCTTACTAACGAATCTCTATGACTCCCATGATGAGTGGTCCTACCACACCCGAGGAAGAGGGGTGGAGAAACTTTCTAACGTGTGTATTAGTATGATAGCAGGTTCCACACTTGAATGGCTCAAGAATAGTATTCCAATGGATGCAATAGGAGGGGGGTTTACAGGAAGGATAATCTTTGTTCATGAAGCTGCACCTTGTAAAGCCGCTTTGTTCACAGAAAAGGGGAAGGGATTTGAGGAATTGGTACATGATTTAGATGAGATATCTACTTATAAAGGGATTGTACAACTTACTCCAGCGGCGATTAAGGTGATGAATGAGTGGTACACGAATGACCATTTCTTTGTACCTAGGGATCCAAGTGTAACTGGGTATTTTGCTAGAAAGCATGACCACTTACTAAAGGTAGCTACAATACTATCAGTAAGTGAATCTCCATCTCTATTAATCACGGACTCTCATATTAAGGAAGCATTAAGGTTACTCGAGCTTACAGAAGTTAAGCTTGATGAGGTAGCAGCAACCGTAAGTACAACTGCAGCTTCTACTCCTACAGAAAAGGTTCTCGCTATAATACAGAGATTTAAGATTATTGAACACGCCGATTTATTAAAGAGGTGTTGGAGGTTTACCTCGGCTCAAGAGATGCAGTTAATCATTCAAACGCTTGTTGATAGTAGGCAGATAAAGGATAGGGTGGAGGGGAGGAATAGAATATATGAATCAACATAAAAACGGCGTGAGTTAATACTAACCTCACGCCGTTCGTTCAACTTTTGAACTTACTTTATATCCTCTATTGGTAACTTCTCCTTAACTGCACTCACCACATCTTTAGCACTCTTATCCATCTTACTTGACAAACTTGCCTCAAGTGTAGCAACCGCTTCTGGAGGAAGTTTAGTTCTAGCTTTCTCAATCCCCGTTACTATTTGAGCAATGTTAGATTTAGCCTTAAGCCAAGCTCTAATAGCAAGACCAGGAAATGCAATCGCCAAAACCATTACCAATCCTATAATAATCTTAACCTTCGTTCCCCACTTTTCAGGAGGTTCCTGAGCTAGTAGGTTTTGCATTTCCTCCTTCTTTGTATAATCCCCTAGCTTTATAAACTTCCCACTTTCATCCAACCTCCCAATAGTATATTTTTCATCTACCTTATGAACTTGTTTAGATTGATTTTTAGTACCTGCCCAGATACTATTAATCCCCTTGCCCATTGCTGGTATAGTAAAGTAACCTACCAGGGCAATTGCAGCAAGCACCACTGCAATCTCAATACCTGTAAATCCTCGCCTATTCATGTCTCCTCCTAACTTATCTTCATGAACTCTTGCAGAATTGCAAGAACATCAAACTTACCTACCTTCTTATAGCATTCAAATAGCCTGAATACTATAGCTCCAATTAATACATACCAAGCATTCATCTCCTACCTCCTATAGCCAGCCCCATGATTCAAGCTGGGTTTTATCTCGAGCAACACGCTCGCCGATATCATTACGAAACATAACATCGGGTATAATAAGATTTGATAATGTCCGATAGCACCTACGTTTTGCCTCACGTAAGGGATTCTCACCTGGGGTATCCCATCTAGCACTTACTACTCCTAACATACCATTCACCCCAGCACACAGGTATTGTTCTCCCTTTTTATATACATCTCCTAACCAGATATGTTTAATATTTTCTTTATTAATTCCTTGTATAACCTTATCCTTACAAATCTCTTGAGCCGCCTTTCTATATTCCTCAAGTGGCGATGGGAAGGGAAGAATAGCAAAGCATACTCCCATCGCAAACCCCTCCCTCATATTAACCTGCTTAATAACTCCCGTTGCTATCCCATATAAAAGGTCACTCAACCTATCTTTAAGTAATTCGTTGAAGGTGAAGATTGCATCATACCCAAACCTACAAGTAAATTCGAGGCCATAGAGCTTGTCTTTTGTGAGGATTGTATTAAGATCAATCGGTCCCTGATACTTAACACGACGTAAGGTGTCTTCAAGTTTACCAATTCCCTCAATATAGAGTTTCGATGACTTCTTTCCATTCCATACAACACTTCCCATTGACCCTGTTTTAGGTCCAATACCACCCTCCATAAAACCCTTTTCTTCCATTGTATGGTTGACATTAACTACTTCCTTTCCATTATACCATACCTCTGTACTAATTTCAATCCCCTCAACCTTCTCTTGAAGCTCAAACTCCCCTACCTCACCATAAAATTCCATCATAGCTATAAGGTCACTTGTTTCCCTTGCAACGTAGGTGGTCGCTGCATTCATATTATCACTTGGTTTATAAACGAATGGTTTATTCTGTTCCTCCACAAACCTCAACCCTTCCTTAAGGGATTTGAAAGGATAGGTTTTAGGAGTATTAATCCCTGCCATTTTCATAACTTTGATTCCATATGGTCTATCAAGTTCGGCGACCTCACCCCATAGACTTGCACCTACTACGGGTCTCTCTTTCCTTACTATATCCGCAGCCTTACCAATCCCTTTTCCTATCATATCAAATATCACACACTCAGGATTAGTTTCCTTCAAGAGTGCAGAGAGGGCTGAGTTATCTAGAGAACCGTTTTTATCAACGATCTGGTCTTTAAGTTTTGCCTTCTCAACTAAACCCTCCCCAACACCCCTCTCTTCGAGGTCATTAATATAAACTATAACTCTATGTCCTTCCTTCTCAATTTTCATCGCTAAAGGGATTGCATCAGCCTCTTTACTAAACACTAGATAAGTACGCATCGCCTTATTTCTCCTTTACTCCATACAGTTCCACTAACTCCCGAGTACTCTTTCTTTGAGCACGAGGTATATTCATTTGAGCTCCCATAAACTTTCTTCTCCACGCTCTCTGTCCTAATCTTGAAGGTTTAACTCTCTCCCCTTTTCCCGCTTTCTTATTCCATTCTCTCATCTCTAGTAAAACACGTCTATAACCTACCCAATCCTTATCCATCCGAGCTTGAGCTAATCTTTGGTTAAACTTAGATTGGACAGTTATATGAGTAGATTGGATTGATGATATAGCTTCTTTAACCGCATAGGCTTTAGTAACCTTATTAGGAGTGAAACCAAGTCCTTGCATCGTGTTATCCCACGCCGATGGAGAAGTAATAAGCTCACCAGTACCCTTCCTTACTCCTTCTCTAGCATACCTCATGGCCTTAAAAACGTTACGGATGGCGTCGGGAGAACCGTTTTCTAAAGCCCTTAAATAATCACCCTGTATCGCATAACCTGCAGCCTGAGTAAGTTGTCTAATGAAGCCTACAGGAGCACCTCCCAGTTTCTCTAAATCAGTTCCGTATGATGGAATTACATCCCCTGCACCTATAAGTGTTGAAGCATCTACCCCAGCAATGGTATATCCCCCTCTCAATATGGCGTCTATTAGTTCGGGTGGATAATCTTTCATAGCTAATCTAAAATCACTTTCTGCAGTTCCACCTTTCCCTTCAACATTCTCCTTATAGTATTTATAAATCGCCATAGCGGTTGCAGCAAAAGGTAATCCCATAATCCCAGCCTGTAATCCAAGTCCTCCAAGTGCTCTCAAGTATTCCTGTGGCATCCCACCACGCCATGGCATCATACTATTTAGTAATTGAATATAACTTATATTATAATGGCGAAAGGTATAGGCAGTTCTTAGTAAGTTCTTGGTGTTACCTGCACCTGTAATTAAGGTAGGTATATTTTGTTTCCCATAAAGAAACTGTGTCTTTCCTACAAACTCCTTAACAAAGGCATATATATTTTCCTCTCCCTGTAATTTAAGCACGTCTGTAGCTACTCTATATCCTGCAACTGCAGAGTGACTCCTATTAATAGCCTCCCCCGCCCTACCAAATAATCCAAGCCATTTTTCAAACTCTTGCTTGGATAGTTGTTTAGCACCTAATTGAAACTTAGTCATCTGGTCTCCCAGTACTCCCTGTCTCTCAGCCTTCTGAAGTATAGAATAGAGTTCGGTGGACATACCATGAGGTGTGCCTTTCCATTTATGAGCAAGGAATTGACCTGCAAGTTTGTAGGAAGATAGGAATACTTTCTCTGGAACTACACCTTTATAGTATTGAGCAAGTACGGGGTAGGTAGTAGAAAAAGGTTGGGATAGGTTCTGTACTAACCAAGATACTTTAAATGCTAACTTCCACCCATACAATACCTATTAAGGGCACCAAAGCCTAGTGTTCCTGTATTATAAAACCCATCAATAAAGTTTCTAGATTGGATTCTAAGAGCTGGGTCCATCCCTTTGGCTGCTAGTTGGTATGCAGCTTCTGCTCCTGTTCTCCCACTAACCCTAGATAGGGAGTTGGATGCTCCCGCTGCATAATCAATCACAGAGTCAACTATATTATCCCATGTCCATTCATAACCTGGGACATCTCTCCTACGAATCCAGTGAGCGAGGAAAGTCCTCTTTTTAAGTTCATCACGTAATCTATTAATAGCTGCAGCATCTTCCCTAACCCCTGACGCCGCTATTAGGTTCTCAAGGTCAGATAGAGTAAGGTGTTTGTAAGCTTCTTTAGAGGTGGTATCCATCATGCTATAGGTGGCACCTTCGCCTAGTTGATCTGCTATTTTAATAGCCTGGGATTTCTTAGCAACTCGAGTGAAGAATTGAGGGTTACCCCCAAACTTAGCTGGGGGTTTATAGACTCCCCATACTCCCTCACTTCTTACTTGAGACATGTACCCCCCACCTAATCTCTTAATAGTTTCATCAAACTTAGCGTTTAATAGAGATTGTTCTTCTGGAGACATTGCTATGTAATCCATCAATATCTTTCTTTTCTGCATCTCCATATTAAGACCTAATTTATAAACCTTCCTAAATCTATTATAAATATCTATCTCCCCTGCATCAAGTTTAAATCTTTCAGCTAGTTCTTGGGGATTAAAATCCCTTTTAATAAGGGGTTCGTTTCCAGTCTTGAGAGCGTTTAATATCTTTAACTGGGAGGTAACAGGAACTTTCCTTAGTTCTTGGGGTTTAAGTATCTGCATGGCATCAAAGAAAAGTTCTGCATTTAAGTCAACGCCATTTTGGACTGCAGTATAGATAGATTTGAACTTGGGATATTTCTGGCCTAGGAAGAAAGGAGTTCCTAGTTTCTTTGCAAATTTTGCAAACTCCACATTAGCAACTTGGAGGTCACCTTGGATATCGGTTAAAGCGGCATCCAGTTTACCTAGGTCTACAGGAAGGCCTGAATAGAACTGTGTTCCTTCTGTTGGGTGTGGTACAGATATCTCATAATGGTCTTGCCCAGGTTTGTACTCCACTTTAATTCCAGCATCCCTTAAGCGTTTAACTTCAGGAAGTAAGTTTAAACGCCCCTTCATTTCACGCTCAAACCTATTCCACCTAATAGTTTGCTGTCCAGGTCCTAACTTATTCCATTTATCTCCAGTATCTATAAGAATACCTTCTCGCATAAATTGTTCATTAGTTCTTATAGATTTAATATCTTTAGCATGAGTATTAAAGAGTTTTGATGCACGTTCGTATATTTGGTCATCACTCAATTCCTGTACTACACCTTTAGTAATAGGGGTTTTCCTAGCCTCTTCAATCGCCTCCCGATATAGTTGAGCCTTAGTAGCAAGATTAAGTCCCTTTTGAAGGGAGGGAGTATCTTTCATTCCTTTATATTTTTGGACCTCTTTTAATACCCCATCCCTCAACTCTTGCAATGCACCTATCTTATTTTCATCCCCCACAATCTTCGAGCCATAGGTTAGGGCATCATTAGTATTTTTAAATTGTGGTATCTCAAGTAATACTTTAGCCTTATTAAGAGTCTTGAGTTTAGTGATAGTATCCATTCCTGCTTTAGGTAGTGCACCATATATGAGGGAGGGTACTCCTATATCAAGTACTGAAGCAACAAGTGCCTTAACAGGCCATGGAGATTTAGGATACGCTTTCTCAACCCCCTCCAAAAAGGAAGGTGCTTTCTCAGGTTCTAAAAATCCCTCTACTGGAGATTCTCCCGAAGCTAGGGATTGAGTTGCAGCTATGGGGCGTTGAGCAAGGACTCCCAATTCCTTTAATTGCTTGGGAGTATACCCCCCTACAATAGGTAGGTTTTTAAGATTACTAACTGATTCCTTCGCCGCATTGATAGAGTAGGTACGAATATCCCTTCCTATACCCTCAACTCCACCTACATAAGTTGCGGTATCAATTTCTTCTTTTTGCTTCTGGTCAGCCACTCTCTGTAGGATGGGTTGATACTGTGGATACTTTTTAACCACGGCATCGAGCAATCTCCCATCTTCAATACCCTCATACTGTGGATATTTTTTCTTAAATACCTGCATTTCAGGTATATTCATTCTATTCTCCTAGTAATCCCAATGGGTCTTCTTTATTAACTGTGTCTACCCCAGCTTGTTCACCTAACTGATTCTCGAAGAACCCTATAAGTTTGTCTAGTTTTTGGGATTCTTGTTCACTCCCTGCAACTTCTCTTGCATTATTAAGAGCACCTATAATATTACCTAGTTCTTGTTGATTAGGTTTACGTTTAGCTCGGATGTCCTCAAGTACTTTTTGTACTGTAGCTTTAGTCTCAACCATGGCATCAGCTTTAGAACTAGGAAAAACTACCTCTCCATTATCATCAAATACAGGAAGTTGCACTCTCTTAAATATTTTTGACATCTGTTTAAATCCTTCTGTCTGTTTAAACAGTTCCTGTTGATTTTTAGGAAGGTTTCCCAGGTCTTGATACATCTTAAGTGCAGTATCGTAATCCTGTTTATCCTTCGCCACCATAGCTTCAACGTACTTATTCTGGATGGATGTGGTATTCTGCATCTTTTGTCTCTTATTAGCAAATCCCTCTCCTACAAGTGTTCGAGCCATAGCACTTCTATTATCTGCACCTTTTAGTGCAAGGTCTCTAGCAAACCTAGACTTTGGACTTTCCCCTACAAATTCTCCCATATTAGCCATTTAACTCACCTCCCTTTAAATAAATGCAGCAATTATTGCTGCAACATCTGTAGCCATTGATGCCCAATCAATGGTAGATGTATCATTTGTATCTCCCCAGTAAGAATATGTCTGTGTTCCACTACTTCCACCTAGGTAATTAATTGCTTGTTCAAGAACTGGGCTATATTCTGGCTGAGTACGAAGCCATTCAGTATATAGTGCTTTCTTGTTTGCTTGGTCTAGTGTTGCCTTTTGATTCGCCATAGAGAGTTGTGTGGAATAAATACTGGGGATTTGTTTTGCTCCTGCAGTTCCTAGTGCTTCTGCAACATCTGTCATTGCAGTAGTTTGATCATATCCCCTTCCACTTCCACTTTGGTAACCTGCCCATGATTCATTAATCTCAGGAAGAGTAGTCTTTGTAAACTCCTTTATTGTAGGGTCAGTTACAGCAGATTTAAACCAACTTGTTGGGTCCATACTCATAAACTCACTATACCTATTCATCGCATCTGTGTCATACGATGTAGTTAAATCCCCAGTATAAGCTGTTGCACCTTTTCCTAGATTTGAGGTTATGTAGGAAGAAAGAGAATCACTTACAGCTTTACGAGCTGGGTCATTTGTTACTGTAGTTGATTGAATTGAACTTTCCTCTTCATCTCCTCCTCCAAACCACCCTGTTGGGTCCCACCATGCTTTCTTTGCCATCTATCTCACCTCCTTGATTACTTAGTTCAAACTTTGAACTTGGTTCTCATCCTTTAGGTCCATAGAATGCAATTCCCGTAGCTCCTGTTCCTGTTACACTCGCCACAATACCTACTTTCGCCTTAGTTGGAATCCATGTATATGTATTAGTTCCTGTGGTGACTCCAATGACTGCCGCATCCAACAAATTCCCTGTAGCTGCAGATATACTATCATATACCTTAACGGTGCATGTTGCTGTATTAGTTATGAGTTTAAATCCATGATAATTCCCTCCAGTAGTTGCAATAATTGTAACCCCTGTAGCAGTAATAGCAATACTTACCACGCCATAAGATACATCAAACATTGACGGTTCTATTGGATTATTTTCTGGCATTAACTCCTCCCACTTCTCGGTATCCAGTAAAATCCATAATACCTTAAATTAAATCCTTGGGATGCTGTGGATTTTGTAAACCTAAACCTAATTTTTCTAGCAACTACATCAAAATCCTGCTGATATATTTCCCAGCTAGATGTTAGAGCTTGTGTATTAGTTCCTCCACTTCCCGTAGGATTCCAAGTAGTTCCCCCATCTTCACTCCATTCCGTAGTAATCGTTTGTCCCTTAGCTTCATACACTAATTGGGGAACCCTTATGTATTTATTAGCGTATTGAGTATCATCAGGGTAAGTGAAATCCGGCGTTTGCCATTCACTAGATATCGCTGTTGTATTATTATTAAGTGTTGTTTTATCAAGCTTCCATACATAACCATCCGATGTCCCAATAATGGTTATTGGATAGTTAGTCTTTACAATTGAATCTCCAAATGTCCACGTTTGCTCCCCAATCGTTCCTATCAAATCTCCTATTGTCTTAGTTGAAAGTTCATTGTAAAACCCATATCCCGTCATTGCTTTATCTCTTCTATACCATATCCCCAATTCCCTATCTATCGAAAACACTGTATCTGGGTACTCTGTTGATGAGGGAATCCAAACCTGTATTTCAGAATCCTCTTCAATAAAGAGAATAAACGCTCTATTTATATATGGCCTACTTATAAGGTCGTACATATACTGGCGATTAAGGTCGGGGAGATACTTTACATCAACCCCTCCATCGTATGTGAACAGGGAGTCCTGGCCAAAGCAGTAATGTAACCCCGCAACACTAGTAACTGCATCCTTTCCCACCACCCCAGTTCCATCAACCATAGTTTTAAACCTAAATGGTGTATGTCCCCCAACCCAAGTCATTAAAACAATACTTCTTTCTTTATATATGATGTAGTCATTCTCCCCCACTTGCTCCGCCGCAACTATCCAAGATTCCTCATCCAGTAAGTCTTGGTATCCTGCAGTTCCTACTACATAATCAGTAATTGAACCCACATTCGACCAGGAAACTCGTGCTGGGGTATCCGCTCCATTCTCCGTATTATTACAGAAACAAATGTGGTCTTTAAATGTAAAAACGACCTCAGAGGTGGTAATTGCACCAGATGCAAGGTTGGTAGAAAGGTCAGTAAATCCCGTAGCAACTGTTCCCTCATACTGTTGTGGCTGATCAATTCCATTCGTAACTACATAAATATTGTTCATGGTAGTAGATGAAAATGCATTATCCGCATCACCTGTAAACTTCGTAACTGCACGAATGTCATCAAGATAAATATTTGCACCTGCGGCGCCAACATCCGTTACCACATTTAACCCTACTGAGATCACGTTATTATATCCCGTGAAATCTCCTGCTACACATACTGGTGTCCATGTATTCGCGACAATTTCAGGGACATCAAAGTAAAGTGGTGTTCCTCCTAAAGTTACTGTTTCACTTACTCCAACCTTAACCTGACCAGCGGTGAGGGCAATGGATGAATATATCCAAAAGTGAAGTGCAGTCGCCGATGTTAAATCCATATCACTAACCACCTCAGTTGCCGCAATGCCTGTGGTGAAGTCTGCACCTATTGCTAGTTTTGATGACCCCGTTCCCCTCAGTTTAATTGAGGTATCAGCAGTACATGTAACATTAGCTGATGCATCCCATGCATCATCACAGTTATCGACTATTGTTCCCCTGGTGATACAGTCCCATGTATTCGTCGTAGTGTTGTACTCGTATGCATTTGTTGTGGTGAGGCAAATAAAGTGAGATGTACCATCCCACTCAATATACTGATCAAATCGTAATGGTATTCCACTCACCCTATTCGTTTTGAGTAAACCTGCAATGGGGAATGCAGTATACCCATAATCACTTCTAACCTCCCCATTTTTAAGGTAGACGCCTTTCATATAAGGAGAGGATTCAGCGGGAAGAAGTGTGGAACTTACAGAGGTAATCAATCCCTTTGTAGGGGCATATACATGCTTCCACTTTCCAATCTCTGTATTCCTTTGTATCCCTGTAGTCTGTGCCATTAGCCTTTAATCTCCTGTATTATCATAGTGGTTCCTGGGACATTTCCAAAGGTTCCAACGGTGCCATTAAGGACACATGTATAAGCAGGTGCACATCCAAATCTTACTTGAAATGGAATAGCTGCTGTAGTTGCAGCAAGACCGTGCCACATGAGATGTAGTGTACGTTCGTTAGCTGCGTTATTTATGCCATGCACACTTACCGCCAAAGCCGCGGCGGTAGTTCCTTGAAATAAAGCTACAATATCTTCGTAAGCTGCAGCTCCTGCACCAAGTACTACATTAGCATTTATTAAAAGATAGTTTGCAGTACTTGAGGGTGTAATAGATAAAGATAATCCCTGTGTTCCATCCGTTATTTGAGGTGCAGTCGCGTGTGGGATACCTGCAGTATCCGTTACAACACTAGTATTCGTTGTACTTACAACCTGAATAATACTTCCAGCGGGAGCTGCAAATGGCATTATCTGGGAACCTGCAGTTGTTCCTACTGAGAACATGAGTGTATTTCCTGATGACATATAAATAGAACCTAGTTGAGTCCCGGATATAACGGGGACACTTGCTTGGGATTGTAGACTAATGTATTTATGTCTACCTGCTTCACTCGTAGCACTCTGGCTTGAGGGCCACTCGTGCTCTAGGGCCATCCTATTCCTTACCCCCTTCCTCAAATCTCTATCATAATCATCAATAGTATTTGCGGTGGTTGCATCAGTGGGTGTACTTTCATCCCACGTTATTCCATCTCCAAGGGCCATAAAATTATCCTCCTATTTATTAATCAATAAATGAACTATTGTAAAGCTGAATGTAAGTGCACTAAATGCAAGAGTAGATAAAAATGCAATTACTACTGTTATTATCCAAGATGGGCGACCGAGTAATCTTTCTTTAATATCCTTAACATCTTTCGCTACTTCTATATAACAAAGTTTTAATTCCTTTATTTGTTCTTCATGCTTTACCCCTAATGGACAACTATTGAAATCATGTTCCATCTACTCCTCCAATGGTTTTGCTACTGCTACAATTCCCAGTTTATCCATCTCTTTTATTATATCCGTGCATTTCTTCAGCTCCGATTCTTTAAGGGCAATCATCTCATCTCTTTGTGCGGTGATAGCGACAATCTGGTCTTCAATAAAATTCCGCTCATAGACTCTCCGGGTTACCTTTTCGGGAACGGCGGGTATTATCTCATCAACCTCAATACTTGTATCGCTTATTTTTACTGGATCTGCCATAAGTCTCCTTTAATCTGCGTCGGCAAGCAAGCCGAGTGCGACAAGTTTAGTTTCCAATTCGTTTATACGAGTTCTCATATTGTTTATTAACTGGTCTTGCGTGGCATCCGTTCCGTCTGTCGCCGTTGCGTCTTCGTCTGTCAATTCTGTTTGTGCGGTTACATCAATCAATCTGCCGTTGGTTGTAGCGACAGGGATTTTCCCAGAAGTTAACCTTGTGCCATCATCCAAAATAAACGCTTTCCTTGCCACCCCCGTAGTAATGGTTGCGAAGAAATCATCTGTGGTGAACTCTATCGCCCCTGCTTCTGCGGCTGTAAGGACAGTCCCACTTGTAAGTTTAAGCGGTGCTGTCCCTGCGGTGGCTGTGCCTGCTCCAAGGTGAAGATATGCTGTTGGGGAAGGTTGTTGTATTCCGACAAATCCACCATCTAAAACAGTAAATACTTGTGTAGATGAGTCATAAAGTCTAAGTAAAGCACCTGTTCCATCGTGACGAATATAAAGTGCGGTATTTATATCACTTGCATTTTCAGCATATATGTATACAAGTGGCAAAGAAGATGTTGAGCTATTTCTATGTAAATATGCTATTCTCCCAGTGCCTGTTGAGTATGCCTCTAATGAATTACCTGATGTAGAATTTCCATATATCGCCGAGTTACTTGTTGAAGTGAAATATCCACCATAGTTAGTAGTAGATGTCCCGTAAACCCCTGCTCCATATGTAGCTACACCTCTTACCCCATAACCGTTAGTAGATATGCCATAGACCCCGTAGGTATTAGTAGATGTACCATAAACCCCATAGTTATTAACTGAAATACCATAAACTCCTCTATTATTCGTTGAATATCCATAAGTAGCGAGAGCCGTCTTTCCCCTAACTTTATAATATAGTCTTGCATTGGTGTTGGTCCACGTAACGCCATCGGTAGAGGTAGCCCCCATATTAGTAGAAACATCCGAATTTAAAATAATATTTCCACCGGTGGGCGTAGCCCCCCAATCAAGAATAAGCCAATAGTATTTTCCAACGGTCATTGTATAAGAAGTACCAAGTGAAGTGGCTACATAAGAAGATGTGATGTTTCCATAGCGGATATAACTTCCAGTTGCAAGTGCCGACCCTGTTGGTTTTGAAGGAGAGCCTTCATCATCAGCGAAAATTTCTCCATACAATTGGTTTGTGGCATTTGTTAAAGCCGTATCATATTTTATTGATACTTGGAAATCTCCCATAGTATAGGCTTGGTCAGCATATATTTTCACAGCTATATATTTCGTAGTCATAGTTGTATCTGTTCCAATATAGGCTGAACCATTTAAAAGGGTAGAAGGTGTTTGTGTTCCATTTAAAGAATAATTGGTGGTTTGGTTTACGGTAGCAATCGAACTAATAGTCCCTGCTGTTGTAATATTATATACCGCCGTTCCATCTGCCCCAGAAACGAATGATTTAGTGCTGGCAAGTATAGACCAAGACTGTGTATTGTTTGCCCTGAAAGTAAGGTCATGATTTGAAACAGAACCTAAGAATACAACGCCGGTAGTAGAAGTCCCCATGATAAATTCAATATTATTGGTCACGTCTCGACCCATATAATATGAACCACCATTACCTTGTACCGAAACAGCCCTTCCCTTAAAAGCATCTGTGGTAAGAAGTTGACTATCCTCTGGGGTAATCCCAGTTTCAGCTACAAGTAGTTTATAGGGATAGGTTGTGGTTGCGCCTACTGTAAGAGTGCCAACAAAATTAGCACTTAGATTTGTACCTAAAGTTAATATATCAGCCCAAGTTATGGCACCTCCTTGAATAATACTATCATCCACTCTAAAATATAATTTATCGGAAGTCTTTTGTATCTGAAAGTTAGAACCAGCATCCGATGACCTCCAGGCTCCATCCCAATATGAATCAAAGTTAATTGACATATTGTCGTGGGAATATGGGAGATACTGGCAAATAGGATAGTTATCTTCAGCAGTTTGTTGAATAGCACCTAGAGCATTACCTACTGTTGTGCCATCGATGGCAAGTTTAGCAATACCAATTCCACCCTTTGGAACAGCAGAATTTCCAACACCAAGTTTGTCAGTTGTTACTGTGCCTGTGGTAATAAGATTATTTGCCCCTAAATCCACAGGCATATCTATTTTGAAACCGAGAACTTCAACATCTACCCTACCCAAATGAAAATAATCATCCGTGTCATCAAGTTTCCAAGTTACAGCAGAATCCCTTGATAATGAAGTAAGATACCCAAAATGCCACATCGTTCTACTTGAATGGTCTGGTACTATTGGAAATAAATAAATATCTTGTGCCTTAGCATATTGAAGAGCTAAATATCCATCAGCTTTTAAAAGAAGGCTACTATCAGTTCCGACAGTTGCTTGTCCACTATCATCAACTACCAATAAAAGTTGCTTTTGTGCTTCAGTAACACCTTGACGATATATCCTTACATAATGACCATGATTTGCGTCTGGAATAATTTCGTCCTTGAAAAATTCTACATCAGAAGTTAATCCTGTAAGGTCAAGTAAACCAGTTATCGTGGTATTCCCTGCTCCGAGAGTGCCTGTGGTGGTGAGGTTAAAAGAACCTGTCTTATCACCTGTGAGACCTGTTTGGGCAATGGCTTTTAACCAAGTAAGAGATGTAATCTCAGTATCTACATCTACTAAAGTCCTTAAGTTATCAATTTTAATAGGCACTTATTTTATCCTCTCTACATCCTTCCAGATAATCCGTTCAACAGGCGTTGATATCCACTCAAGTTTAGGAACCTCTATTACCTTTTCTACTAACTTAAACCTAATGCATTCATCTAACTTCTTCCTCATTATCTCTATATCTTTAAGTAACTGAGGAACAAGTACCACAAGAGACCTTATAGCTTCTACATCACTCACACTAACCACTTCAATAATCTTCTCTTTAATTACAGGGCGTTCATATTCTACAGGTACTGCAATAGGTCTTTCAACCTGCACTTCTTTTGGTATAAATCTTATCGTTTCTTCCTCTTTAACCTTAAACTTCGTTGTTGTCTCCTCCTTGACTGTATACCGAGTTGTATCAACTTCCTTAGTAATGTACTTGATTTGAGGTTCATCTTTAGTAACCCACCTTATCTGCTCCACTTTCTTCTCTACATAAACCGGAACTTCAATTCTACGTGGAACCTCTATAATCTTAACCTCTTCAATCACTAAACTTCTCTCAAGCTTCTCCCCTTTAACCTTATATGAAGGAGTGTCTGGTTTTGCTCCCCCACCTGTCGCCATGCCCATGGTAATCTCCTCTCTACTTCACTACTTCCACAGTTACATATACATTCATAGCTGTAGTTGCAGCGTTATGATACACATATCTTAAACTCTCACCTGGATTAACTAATTCCAAGGTGGCAAAATCTAACATCACACTTACTCCCCCACCTACGTTATAGATATTTTCAGCTAGAGTTTTAATAATAGTTCCACCTGTAGTTGCAGTAGTGCTCATGTGATACAAATTGGAGTAATCTCCTGCTCCATATAGGTCAGGAGTAATGCTAAGTCCATTAACTGCGTGACCCGTAGTGGATGGGATTATTGCTATAGGATAGTCTCCAGTTGCACTACTGACTGGGAGTAGGTGTCCTTTATAGTAAGAGCCTCCAATCTTAACTCTCTTCGCCAATGCCATAAAACTCGCCTCCTATTTATAGAATATTGAGTATCCACCTAATGTTGCAATAGCGGTTGTTACAAGACCACCCGTACACACTATAGGTGTAAAACTTACAAATGTAGAAACACCAAGTCCAGGAACAGCAATCTGGGCTATTTTAGTTCCTGCTGTAGATGTACCAGCATATACCACTATAGATGTAGCACTAGTAGTACCTAATACACTAAATCCACACCATCTAATAGTAGATGTAGCTATAACAACTGCACCATTAGTTTGCCACGTACTAACCTTTGCATCTGTAAATACCTTAACCATTTTCCACCTCCTAATCTTTATTCAAACTTTGAACTTACTTACTAGCCTGGGTAACCATATAGAGGATCACTCGGGTCTCCCGATGGATCTATCCAGGGACTTCCAGATTCTGGTCCCTTCCAATCACTCATGGGTTCTGCCTCAGGTGCCCAGTCGGGTTCGTAGGTATCATCTACCCTAGCTACCTCCATAAGTGATTCAAACCTTTTAAGCCAAATAGCTGCATCTACAGCTTCTTCTAATGCAAGGAAAGTTTCTAAAGCTCCAGCGGCAACTAATAATTCATCCTTATCAAGGAAATCTGAAGTTGCACTCCCTAAACTGAGTTCTGTAGGCCATTGATGATACCTTACATGAAGAGTATATGCGGCATCGGGTATTCTAAAAAGTACTATGTTACTTCCCCACCTCGTATATATTGTGGGTCTTTGGGTTGCAAAGTTCTCAGGGTAGGGATACTTCTGATCGAACTTTTTAACACTCCATCTGGTTAATCGCCATGAGTTTTCACTATCTATCAATTTTATTCCAGCTATATCCTTCACCCTCGTAAGACCTAGGTTGTTAGTTCCACTAGACATAGGATAAGTTTTAACTGAGGTTACCGTTGCTGCACTTTCATTGAGGGCACATAGCTCATCAAAATTTGCACTTCGTGCTATCCTTCTTTGCCCAAAGTTAAGATAATTGATTACTCTAGATTGGAGGGCAGTACCACTAGGAGCACTAGCTCCCACTCTCTTTCCTACAATATCACATATCTCTGTTACTAATTGAGTTGCTGTAAGGGCCATTATAAGTTCTCCATGTAAAACTTAACATTCTTACTCCAATTCTTGTTAAGACTTGTAGGGTCATTAGATGCACCTACTGGAGCCCACCTTTTTCCAAACTCCTCTATATCTCCTTTATACCTTTTCTTAATAGTTCCTGCTGCCCACCTAGCCTGAGTCTTAAAACTCATGTCTGGATTATCTTTGTATCTCATAGCTGCAGGAGTTAATACTCCAAATTCTTTACCTGGGCCACCATTTTCAGCTTTCCTAATAGAGAGTAGGAGTTTATGTTGATCAGGGGTTAACCCATATTCTTTAGCAACATTTCCAATTTCTATAAGTTCTTTGGTATTGTGGGATAATACTTGTTTATATTTATTTTGTGGCATGTTTACTCCTAGCCCAAACCATCTGATCAATATGACCAAGACAAAAGCTATCACAATCCCTACACTCAATCCTATCAAGTATTTGCATATCCCCCGTTTGATAAACCTTGCTCTCAACATCAAAACCTTCTCCTACAATCCCATCAAAATCTTTCGCTGAATACTCAGCCACATGTTCTGGGTTTCTAGTCTTCCTAGTCTCACTTACTAAGGGAGTAGTGATAAACGCATATTCACACATCCTAGATAGATGTTTAATAAATTTTCCTGGATCAGGCATATGTTCAAAGACCTCACATGCAACTGCTACATTTACCTTCCCCACAAAATCAAAGATACTTTCAGGAACAATAATCACTTTCTCATTATCAACAATGAATATCCCAAAACACTCAACATTGCTGCATGCACTCACTCCCTTAATAGGTTTAGCATATGGGTCAATAGCAAACACAGTCTTTGCAAATGTAGCCATAGCATATGCACCTAATGGAAAGTAACTACAACCTACATCTGCAACTACAGCATTAGTTATATAACCCATATTAACCAAATATTCATATCTTTGATAATGCCTGACCCAAGGAAAATTCACAGACTCTCCTATGCTTTTACAAACCCCACTGCTACGAAACTAAATGTACCTATAGTGACGTTAGCCGCGGCTTGGGGTGCTACGCCATCTGCTATTGCATTTATAGTTATAGGGGCTGTACCTGCAGTACCTGTATTACCTAATGCTCCCGTAGTCTGATTCCAGAGTACAGGAACACCTGCCGCACTCATCGCAGCACTACCAGTAAGAGCTATAGTTCCAGTAGGAGTGGTTCCTTTAGTAGGTGCGAAACAATAGAATGCTCCAGTCGTATGGTCCCACCTAACTATATATCCACCACTTGATGGTCCATCTATCTGGCAACTTACGATACCATCTTTATAACCACCAGTAGTAGCATTACCTGTAGGAACGAAGTACTTAGTAATCGCTGTACACTCAACAAGGGTTTGGGAATAGGAAGTTATACTTACCTTCCCTGCATACACCCCCAAACTCCTACTAATTCTTTCTGCTCCCTTCATGGGAGATTCAACCGTTATACTGAATGCCATAAAATCCTCCTATGGTGTCGTCTGTGTATTTAACTTAGTTAAATCTACAGAACCTACCGTTTTCCCATTCTGAGGAATAAATTCCAACGCAATGGGTACTTCTTTGTTCTTCTCAAACCATTTTTGTTTCTTAATCGCCTCTTCCTTCATACTCTTTTCTGCAGCTTCAAGTTTTACTCTCATAAAAGCCTCATGTCTCTGCATCTCTTCTGGAGTAAGCCCCACAACACTGGCTCCACCCGCCTTCTGTGCTTTTTGCATTCCCATCTGCACCCATAATGGTTGGTTATCCTTAGTAACGCCCCTGTGGTTTAGCCATACATCAAAATGGGCAAAGGGTTTAATCCCTTTAGCCATTACTGCATCCATAAACCACGAGTCCGTTGGAGCTTGAGTATTACAAGTAAACCATGGCCTCTCAATTTTCCTAAATACATCAGTCTTAATGAGGGTGAAGCAAAAAGGAACTAGGTCTATCGGTTGAGCACCTACTCTCTGTTCAGGAGGAACCTCATACAACCTACATGGTCCCTTAAGTATTGGTTGGTCTGCAACCTTAGCATTAGGGTCATACCTTCTAAATGCACACATAGCGTGAGGGAAACCTGATGCATACATAATCCCACTTATCACGTCTTTATCTGCATCAAGCAACTTCAATAAGTCTTCTGGGGTTACATCATATATATCATCATCCATCAATAGTAAATGGGTGCATCCTGCATCCAATGCAAATTGGGCAAGTTCTTCCTCTGCCATATGTACAGGTCTACGATACATAAATTTGTAACCTACATGAAACTTCCTCCCTTTATGCTGATAAGTCATAAGGGACGTCCAGAAAGAAAGAAAACTTTCTGCAAATTCATGCGTCCATGCAAGTATAGGAACTCCAATAAGTATCTTTGGAGTCTCTACTTCTTTCACTACATATTGAGTTCCTTTTTCTACCTCAATAACCGTAGGTTTAATAATCGCCATATTCTCTGCCATGTTAAACTTCTCCTATTTTAGGGTGTGCAGGGGAGCACCATTCCCCTGCACAATGTTATACACGCCAAACTAAGGTGCAATCTGTAAGTAAACTATCCCATACTCTGATGCGGTAACATCCATCATCGCCACACCAATAGGGGTAAGAGCAGCCTGGGCTGCAGCACTATCATAGGCAATACACTGGCCTGTGACATCCGCACTTACTAATCCCGTAGCCGCTGCACCACACTTAACACCTGCTGGTCCCCATGTCTGGAGCCAAAAGTAATCGCCTGTAGTAACAGCTATAGGAGCAACACCCACAACCACCGCAGCTGCAGCAGTCGTACACTCAACGCAAGCAGCGTACATATTCTGCTGTACGGTAAGTTTATCCGTTGCTGCTATTGCGATCTTTATAGGGTCGTATAAAGTAAGGGCTCCCGTTCCTGCAGAACTTATTGCAGAATGGCTCTTAATTTTATACATGTGCCCCATGTTAGTAGCAGCACCAGACCCCACTATTACTACTCCATCAGCAAACGAATTTGCTGCGATAGCAGCTGTTGCTGTCATAATCACCTGCTTACCTCCAGCAGGAGTAGTCCCAGGCGTGGTAAGCAATTCTATTGCAGGCATGGATTCAGCTATATCCCCCGCTCCGCAGGTTCCTGCAGCCTTTGCGTACCTAAACACCCTATCTCCTACAACCTTCCTCGACCCGAGTTCAGTAAGTTGAACTGAACTTGAATCGTAAATGCTCTGTCCACCCTGGGGAGCTGATACTTGATCACCCCTCCAGTTAACTTGCCCAGAGTCATCTACATTTCCATCATATCTACTCGTTATATCCGCTGCCATTTTATATCTCCTTTTACCTTTTTAGCTCAGGTTCTATAGGTTGGTTGTCTCCAACCTCAGGATTATCAAGTACGTCTCTTAAAGTTAGGTCTTTTAAAGCTCCAATAACAGAGAAACATCTTTTTCTTCGTGTTAGCATTTCTTCTGTCATAGGTTTTCCTGCACAATTTTGTTCTCTAACAATTTCCCTTAACCTTAAAGCTACGTATGCCTGTTCCTTTTTTGTAATCAAGTAAGGTGAAACATCCCGAAGTACAACTTCTGCTTGGTTACACCAAATACGCCAAGAGAACATTGTCCTTTTAGCTCTCTTCGGATTGTAGGTTGTTATACTGCCACCATAACAAGTCTTTAAGAAGTCCACCATCTTTATGTCTGTATTACCAACCTCCAATAAGACCTCATCATAGTGACCACAACCCCGTATCATTATGGAGCCTTCTCCATCAATAATACCAGCGATATACGCTTTACTTGTTTCGCTTATCATTCGCTATCTCCTTAGGCTGCTTGCCCAGTAAGAACGCCGTGACATCTGCGTTTGTCTACCCACATATTGCCACGTTGCACGATTTGGGTAACTACATCTTCATATTGATTAGGTATCTGCTTCCACGGACCCATGACCATGTTAACCGATGGATCAATCGTGAAACCAAGATGGTTCCTATCAATGAAGTAGGTATAGCCTGTAGTACATTTCGGACTCCAGACCCACACTTTACTCTTGAAAGTGATATGGTCGAGACCGAGACTAACAGCCTCTTTATTAACCACACTCACTCTTTCAAGTGCTTCTGCCTCACCTAACTCGTAGGTTGTTTGGTCAGACATCAACATATCAATCTTGCCCCATCTGCAACAAGTATTATAGAGGTTGGTCATATCTGACTCGCCATATACACTAAATGCACCAGAAGAATCCTTTTGTTGGTTCCTCCAGTAGTAAGTACCATCAGAATCAACCGCCGTAGACTGGTTAACTCCATGAATCGTGGCACTCGTGCTAGGGGAGTTATCAATGAGGTATGGTAACCCATTGTAGTCTAACACACCTGAGCCACCTGTATCTGCCCACAGTGCATCTTCAACTTTATCATTAAGAGTCTCCCTCACAGTATCTATCTTGTGATTCATCATCTTAATGTGCCTAGTTTCGCTTCCTCCATTCACCTTATCATCTTCCCAGTACCTCACCATCTGGTCGCCGAGGTTTTTCCAGTAATCATAAAGCACCGTTAATGGATCAAAATCTGAGATTGTAAACGTAGCACCTTTGCCAAAGAACTTGGCTGTGGTGCTCTTCTTGATGTTTACAGGGATTTCTAACCTGCGGCCATCCGTACTCTCATACTTTATCATCCCCTTACTTTTCAGTAAGGCGAGTAGTTTATTTTCCTCAAATACTTGGTCCACAACGCCTGCACGCCTCTTAGCCCATGTAGTTGTATACAGGGTATTAAGGGTTTCAGTAAGTGTAGCCATTGTGTTCCCTTTCTATATCTTAAGCCGAAGGGAAGGATTCAATTCCTAACTTTTCCTTCGTCTCTTTCATAGCTTCCTTTGCAACCTCATCAGGAGTCATCTTTTTAAGACGATCATAGCTCTCGTTATCCCCACCTGGGTGTTCACCTTTGAGCTTGGCTGCTTTCTCCTTTTCCTCTTTCGTAGGACCAGTAGGATACATTTCCTTAGCCTTGGCATAAAGTTCACCTAGGGTTAGGTCAGCATTCTTAGGGTCAAGACTGAGTCCATGCATCGCAGGTCTATACTTATCAAAATCCCCGTGACTGCGTGCAAATGCTGATATCTCCTTCTTTACCTGTTCCTTTTCGCCTGAGGTCATTTCATCTCGTACCCTGGTAATCTCCTTAGAAGCTTCTTCTTTCACTGACTTCGCTATATGCTTAGCTAGGTCAGCCTTAGACATGGCTTCTATTTGAGCCGAGGATAACCCATATATAAGTTCCCCTCCCTTATCATCAGTCTTGGGAGCTTCAACTTTTGGCTTATCCTTAGCCTGCAAGAACTCAAGGTATTCGGGGGATAAGACTTCTCCTCTTAATCCCTCCAATTCGCCGAGTACTTTTTCATATTCACCTTTGGAGACCGTCTCCTCTGCACCCTTCTCACCTGCAGCACCCTTTCCTGCATCGCCTTTATCACCTGCAGCTCCTGCTGCATCCTCATAAACCCTTTTATTATTCAAAAACATATTAACATTTCTGTGATACATGTGACTTCTAAACATCTTAAACCCCTCCATTTTTCAAGTTTCGTTTATCCCCAGGCTTCGCCCGTCTAAGTCTATATGCTTTGCTAATAGAATTAATAGCTCCATTCATAAAGGTGGCGTTCCAAAACCCCTCAAACCACACTTTAGGAGGCTTGCCATACTCCATTTCACAATGCACCGACCTCTTTCCCTCAAGTCGTCCTTTTAAATCAGCCCCTTTGTCATCCTCAAGTCCCTTACTCAGGACTGTAGCTGTAAGAGGTTTACTCTCAATCGCCATAACCACTCTCCTTATCTCAAGTTCCGTTTAACTTCATCCCTCATCATGAGTCCTCTTTTATTAAGCTCATGTCGAAACTCGTCCTTGTTCTTAGTGTATACAGGACTCCCATCTTCCGTAATCCCAAAATGGTATCCCTCATATCCTTTATTAGCATTCCTACGTGCTATCCTTCTATCTCTTAACTCCCTTTCCTTCTTATTCCTCGCTAGGTACTCATCATATTCATACCCATCTAAACCTGTATTTCCTCTTCCCATCTTAAACTCCTCCACCTAGACCTTGAGACATGGGAGTCCCCCCCATTCCTTGACTCATCCTTTGAAGGTCACTAAACATCATTGGTCTCTCAGGACTCCTACCTGCACCTTCGCCTGGGAATAATAACTTAGGGTCTACCCATTCGAAGGTACGAGAATAAGCTTCCATTACATATCTCGTATTAAGTCCTGGAACTTTCATCCCCAGCTCAATGAACTTCTGTGCATCCTCCCTCTTAGTCATTTGATTAGAGGGAAGAGCCTCCTCTGGATTAATCTTGTATGCAAACTCTCCCCTAATTTGCTTACCTGTAAACTTCACCCAATATTTTGCTCCATCTGGGCCCACAATATCAATAACCCTCTCTTCATTCCAATGTTCAAATACTAACTGATTCTGTTTCCTCATTATTACTTCTAGTATATCCGCAACAACATCCCTTCTTTCATCTACCCTTATCATGGAAGCAGCTCTTACTATTTCAGCTTCATGAGCAGTACGTCTACCTGAACTCTCTTCAAAACTCCCCATCTGATTTCTAGAGAAGCCTATAATCTCTCTAACATCTTCCCTTACCTCCCTAGCTGCACTCATCAAATCTGGTGGAACATGTGATTGGAATAGGGCAACTGCTTTCCTAATATCTCCTGCACTCCCAGTATCAATCTCAACTGCAGCCTTTGGATCCCCATCTAATAATTTAACTAGGGCATCTTTACCTACCATTCCCTTATCATAGAGTACCTTAAGAAGTGCCACTTTCCGATGTCTCTTCGCCATAGTACGTATGTCATTAAGCTCTAACTGTTGATGCTCTATCATCCTAACATCTGAACTCCACCAGAAGAAGTCGGGGTCTTCATTAAATCCCATCGCCACTGCAGGAAGGCCCTCAGTCTGGAGGTAATCTATATCATCCCTTAAGAATTTATCATGGTCCAGGCTTATAACGAAGACTCTTCCTGTTTTCTTATCGTGTATTTGCCACAACTCAACCCACTCTTTTTCTGGGTTTTCTTCTGTAAGCCGCATTTGAACTTCAGGACGGTTCTCTGAGCCCTCCATCTTATGTTTATATGGGGCTTTGAGGTTAGATTTGTTCTTATACTTTGGGTCATCTTTTATATCCTGTAGTGGTCTCATTTTTCTAAATGCAAACCATTGAGCCTCTTCCCATCTATTGGTGCCCCATGGGACTATAAAATCTAGTGGGTTGCATCTTAAGAACCAAGGCATACCTGGTTTAACCTCATCCGTATATTCTATAAGCTCACCCTCTTTATTAAAGCTAGTGAGACTAGTATCCTGGGAATACTCCGTGCTCATGAACTGAGGATTAAATCCGTATTCAGTATCATAGCCTAGTATTCCCATCCCCCTACCGCAGAGATAACAATCAAGAATCATAGACTTAAGTTGATTTTTAATTCCTAGTTCCCCTATTAAGTAGTTATCAATCCTCTCTAACACAGCGGCGTGGGGAGTATATCCAGGGAGTTTTGGGACTACACTTATTCTGGGATTACGAAAGTAAGTTTGAGGGATAAGGGATCGCCCTAGGGCATAAACTAAGTTAACTGGAACTACATCGTTAGCCCAAAATCCCCTGTACATGTTCTTATTACGGCTCCAGTCTCTAGCCTTTCCAAACACATTTCTATATTTAATACCCGCTCGAATGTTTCCTTTCCATTCTTCAAGTATCTTGCTCCCTGTATTAACTATTGGTCCGTAACTTCCTTTAGTATCCATGAGCCTCTTTTGCCCTCTTCCTATTTTCAGCACTATCTTTGGGTCTGGTTAATCCCCTTTTCTCTAGTACATCCCACTTCTTATCTAGGAAACTTTTATGCTTCTTATCTAAGTCCTTCGGCATACTTACTCCTCTTCTTACTCTTTCCGTGCCATTTACTTGAGCCTGGTTTACCTTTGTTCATAGATGCATAGAAAACTTTCTTTCCTTTTTCAGCTCCGTATTCACCCATCATCGCACTCATAACTTTATTACCTGCTTTAGTAAGTGGCATACCTATTCCTCTCTTAATTGTTCAAAGTTTGAATAATCTTCCATAGGCCAGAAATCTAAATCGAACCTATTCTCTCTCTCTTCCTCCTTAAATGCATCAACCAAGACTGAGGGATTACCAAATCTATCTTTCCTGCCTGTAGGTTTCATAAGTTTTTCTAGGACATCATCCATTTTAGTTTCAAATACCACATCCCCCACAACTCTCTTTCTACCTTCCTGTTCTTTAATCTCTCCAGGTCTAGCTACCTGTATCTGATAAGCAAAGGCGTCCAATATGTCCTTCTTACAGGTATTACTATGGGGGATATATTCAGTAAACTCTTGAATGAACTCTTTATGATCGAGCTTACAATGAATTGCATGATTTGAGGCTTGTGGTTCGATAGCCCTTATCCTGATCTCTTTAGCAACATTCCCTTCAGGTTTAACTTCCTTAATCCTCATCCACGGCACCTTTCCATCTTCCATGAATAATCTAGCAAAGTGGGCGAGGGCTTTTTGATAGTAGACGGCTTCAGGATGGATTGATTCTGGTTTATATAATTTCCAATGTTTCGCCATGAGATAAATCATCTCCGAAGGATTGTATCTACCTACATCATATCCTAATAACCAACAATGGTTCTTGGTGTCCCAAGCACAGGTAAGTACCACAGAATTGCAGTCATTAGGTTTTCGGGAACTATCTCCCCATTCAGCTAAGTCTACCGTAGTAAAGATTCTACAATCAGCAGGTATGAACTCAGCTGAGGAATAGTATTCTAACCACTTAACATCAAACACATGCTGTTGGGGAGAGGTAGGTTCGAGTAAGTACTGAGTTGAGAACATGAAGGGACCCTGAGCATTAGCAATACGAGTTAATTGTTCTATATCAAACGCCTCGGGCCATGTAGGTTTGCATTCTTTCCAGTGCTTTCCTTCCTCTTTATGAACTGCGGCGATTATAAACTTTTCATAGTCAGGCTCGTTAACCCAGATATAATCTACTAAATCGTGTGTAGCCCACCTCGTCCCAATGTTATGGATATGGGTGTGCTTACCAGGAACAAGCAGGGAGCTAACAAGTTTGTGCCACCCAATAGCCTTATCTATATCTTCTTGACCAGGTTGGAGCTCTCGGTCACTAAAGTCATCTTTCTTAGCATATATCAAGTCATCTTCGATTATTAGGTCGTAGTGGCGTGAGGTCGAGGCTCCCCCTATCCCTGCGGCTTCAAAGGTAGATTCTGTAGCATTCTCGGTTCTATTAATACATGCAGATTGGTTGGACCATTTAACCCTATTAAAGTTAGGGGGAATGACCTCGGGGTAGAGTGCAAGCATCATCTGGGAATTCTCATATGTCTTTCTTATTAAGCCTATCATTTTCTCGGCGTTAGATATTACGTATGAGGCGATTAGTATTCGCATGTTGGGACCAAGTTGCCAGAACTTATCACTGGACGCCCCAGGGTAAGGAAACTCATCTTCAGCTACTCTAGGAAGGGTTACCCAGATAGGATAAGCTACAGAACCCAGCCAAGTTTTCACAAAAGATCGAGGCATTGTAGCTTGTTTCCTCTGACTCTTACTAGATAAGAATCTACAATATTTATCATGCAGGTCTAGGGTTATATCGTTGTATCCCATAACCATTGTAGCAAAACAATAGAACGATCTTAAACACTTTTTTCTCAAGTATTCAAGTTGTTCTGGAGTCATAGCCTGCAAATCTTGCGAGTTCATCTTTTCCTATGGCGAAGTCTAAAGACTTCGGTTTTCATCATACCTTAATACTTTATCTAACCTCTCACCCATCTTCTCATTTATCTGTACCACCACATTAATCCCACCCTTAGTCTCTCGACCTCGGTCAACTATCTTCGAGGCCACAGTAGCACGTACCATATCCGAACGCCCCGTTCTCATAATGCTAACCAAGGTCTCAGCGGCCTCGAGCTTTGCACCTTTAAGAGTATCTTCCGCATCAGCTATATGATTACTAACCTTATCTTCTACCTTATCTTTGAGGGAGGCAAGTCTCTCATCTCTCATGGCTACATACATCGGGCTTCGGGTTATAACACTTATCCTAGAATCACTCAATCCTAAATCCTCTCCCATAGCTTTATGTGTCCACCCAGCTACATCTCTCTCAAGTAATTGATGGATAATAGTCTTTGTAAAGTCTTTGGGCTGGGCGTTGATTGTTGACGCCGCTTTTTGGTCTTGTGTCTTATATTCTGGCATTGGTAATCCCCTATATCCTATGGCGACCCTTAACTAGGGTCGGTTAAATGCAGAAAGGACAGTCCGTCATGCATGACTGTCCCTTCCTAATCTCTATATCTATATCCCGACAGGAGCGACCTGCGAGGATTAAAGTTCAAAACTTATAACCAAAACTTTTTCAATGCTTATTTTATCTACCTAGTTTACATTACAAGTATACACTACATATTCAATATTGTCAAGGGGTCAAATTCAATATTTATTTTAATATTAACCCTTGACTTTTTATGGATTATATGGTATACTATTATTAGCATAAAAAAGGGGGGTTATATGTTAGAACCGTATAGGATAACAGAAAAGATAGCCAAGAGGATATTGTTATCACTAGGCTATGATAGAGTAAGGAAGTTCAATTATGAGGATAACAAGCCTCATCCGTGGCCTGACCTTGTTGCATATAAAGGAGAGGATATACATATAATAGAGGTTAAAAAATATAATCCTCGACATTATAGTATACAGAATGTAGTAAATAGGCCAGAAGAATTAACTTTTATTATGCTTATAGAGCCTATTGATAAATACTATATCCTACTCAAGCCTAGTGATTTTTGGAATGGCAAGGCTTATAAAATAAAGCCTAAGAAAGTTATAGGCTGGATATGCTACAAGGATATATGTATACCTGACTTTGAGACTATGACATACCTACAACGACTACAAGAGGGGTAACTTTTGAGGTTCCTAACAATTCTCTATTATCTCTTATTAGAGGCACGATAATGATTGTATTCGTGGGTAATGGCTATGGCGAAGCCATCGTCGAAATTCAATCCACAAAGTCATATAAATTCATTGAGCGAAGCGGGCTTCCTATATATAGGGGTTACGCAGGGATTAAGACTACTAAAAGGTAGATATTGTTTTTACTAGGCTCGTATAAAACGATGCTAGTGGTAATAAAAACTTTTCGCTTGGGGGGTGGGTGGGGTAGGCTCTATTATATACTTTGATGTATTCAATGCTGTATTGGTAGAGGATATAATCGCCGAAGGTTATGGCGTCTACATATAAAAAACTACCCTTGCCACAATAACAAGGGTAGTTAGATACAAGGATATATTTAGGTGCTTACTTTAACAAATCCGCAAGGTCGGCCTCACTCAAGCCTTTAGCCTTGATTAGCTTAAGCAAGTTGCTATCCGCTTTCCTTGCCTGTTTGTTAGCCTCTTTCTGCTCTGGTGTTAACAATCTGGCGGTGCTATCGCCATTTGCTGTCTTGGCTTTTTCTCTCGATACGTTATTACCGTCTACCTTCAACATACGATTAGCAAGTGCTAACAATTCCGCCTCGCTAACATCGCTAACATTTTCTAATACCTTGTATTCAAAATCATAGACAACTTCGCTTCCGTCTACCTTGCGTGTATAACTTCCTTGCCCCTTTACTGTCCTCATTTAAACCTTTCCGCCGATGTTATCGGCTGTTATATCCCTGTATCTGATAATAGTATAGCACATAAATAAGGTTTTGTCAATAGCATTTTTAAAAATAGTTGATTTATTTTCAAGGCACTAAGTTATTGTTATGATATTGTAATGTAATGATATATACACCCCTTCTTATCTTTATAAATTTTTTTTTTAAGTGTTTAAGAAGTGATAAGTATGACATAAGTAAACCCCATAACCGAGAACACCCCATCAAGTCATTTCATTACAATATCATAAGCATAACTATAAGCAACCCATAAGCCATATTCAAAATCCATATAAGGAATAATCAAACATAACTTGACGAGTAATCAAACTCATAACTCAATACGGGATATAGGGTTATATCATAATGTTAGGGATAAAATAGGCAGATATAACCCCTTGACAATAAGTTATTGTTATGATATACTTGGGGCATAGAAGTTGAACCCGAAGTATACTATTGAAAAACTTTTAATATCAATTTTTGAACTTACAAAGGATTAGCCAATGGACAACATGAATAAGCTTAAAACAGACGAAGTTATAAGGATATACAACTCCCTTGTGGTGTTAAATACAGCATCTATCCCCTGTGATATGGAGACTCAAGAAGAGTTTAGGATAGAGATGGTTAAGAGGAATGCTAAACCTCTTGA
>Ga0265297_10003100_pt1 | contig 31108 bp, 29 predicted proteins | sample Munlanlwell13791_FD_192502 | JGI IMG/M metagenome (GOLD analysis project Ga0265297, IMG submission 192502) | Leachate microbial communities from a municipal landfill in Southern Ontario, Canada - Leachate well 137-91 | ecosystem: Engineered > Solid waste > Landfill > Unclassified | place...
GCCGATTTTCGAATACATCAAATCGCCGGTGATTAAAAACCCGGCCGCCAAAGAACGGACGCCCTCTTCAGACAAACCCTCGGCCAGCGAACTTAATGATTGCCAAACAGTGTCGTCAAAGTTAAGCGTAGAAAAATCCTGGCGGTAATAGCCCACATTAATGCCCGGAGCGATTTTAGCGCCCTTGGCTTTGCCCGAAGCTAAAGATTCAAGCAAAGTAGTTTTACCGATGCCGTTTGGCCCGACCAAGAGAAGCCTCTCTTTTTTCCTTAAAGAAATATTGGCTTCCTTTTTTAAGAACTTGTGTTTCTCCATAACCGAGAAAGAAGTGATCTTCAAAATTTCCCCGCTAATATCCTGCTGACAAGGAATAGTAAAAGGCCTGATGGTCTTATCCTCCTGCCTGACGTCAACTTTGGCTTCTTCCATCTCTTCGACTTGGTTTTTCATCTTTTTAGCCACCAGCCTCATCTTGCCTCCTTTATTGGCAAAATAGTTTATTTTTTCTTTGTTCGCTATAATTCTTTTGGCTAACTGCGCATTTTTCATATTTTCCCTTTCGATCCTGGCTGTAATTTCTTTCAGCAAATCAAAATAGTTGCCCGTATATTGCTCAATCTTGCGGGTGAAAACATCCAAATACAGAACGCCCTGGGTGAAAGTATTCAGGAAATCAGCGTCGTGGGAAATAACGATGCAAGTTTTCTGGTAATCAACCAGGAATTTCGTGAGATGGGCTATACCCTCTTTGTCGAGATTATTGGTCGGCTCGTCCAAAAGCAACAAGTCCGGGTTTTGGATAATGGCTGAAGCCAAAAGAAGCCTGGCTTGCTGGCCGCCCGAAAATGATTTAACCAATCGCTCGTGATCAGCCGCCAGATTCACCACTTCCAAAGCCTCGTCAATCTTAGGATCAATATCGTAGACTTTTTCCCTGAAGCAGTTCTGGAAAAAATCCCTCAAGGTTAAATTAAACTGATCGCGGGGAATGACCTGTTTGGCCGCGGCCACGGTCAGCCCGGGGCCTAAATGAACGGCGCCCGATTCGGGCTCTAAAGCGCCCGTGATGAGGTGAAAAATCGTGCTTTTGCCCGCGCCGTTCTGACCCATCAAAGTAATCTTGGATCCTCGCCTAACCGAAAAATCAACCTCATTCAAAACGGGCTTGCTGTGGCCGTGGCCGAAAGAAACTTCATCAAATCTTAAAATGACTTCCTGATTGCTCATAAGAATTTAACCCCTTGAGAATACCACGAAAATGGCTTCGTTGAAAGCCCTGTGTTTAACGTTAAAGGTTAAACAAACTAACGAATCGTCAAAGACTGACGAATTTTGTTGAATTCTTCCAAAAGAGCCTGGCGGTCGAATTCTTTCACCGCACCAGGTTCATAATTGTCGATATTTGTGGAATGGATTAGGTATCTAACCGCGATGCAAGGATTAGTACCCGGAAAAGTCCAAACATCTTCTTCGTAGAAATTACCCGCCGCGGCTCCGGTGCTTGAGGCAAACTCTACGGCGCCTGCTCCTTCCAAGAAAAGTCCGGCATTGCAATCTTGCGCCTCGGGGATAGCTTCAATCGATACGCCCGTATCGTAGCTTGAAAGATTTTTGCCGATCGTCAGGGTGGCAGAAATAGTAAATTCTACTCCGTAAATATCCTTGCCCGGGCCAAGATATTGATATTTGTAACCAGTGTTAATGGAATAACTTTCGGGATAACGAACGGAAAAACCCAGCGTCCCGTCAACATAAGTATTGGGCAACCCGCCAGGATCGGGCGCTATAACAACGCACCCTATATAGCTTTTCTCGACATTGTTTTCAAGCACCAGAGCACCATTTCCCTTGCTCCAAAAAACAAACGACTCATCGCTATTGGCATAACGACCGCCATCGGCAGATATTGTCTGTCCCAATGTAAGATTGCGTCCGTCGCTCAAAATAAGATCTGTGCTTCCCGTTGGAATAGGCATTTCGCCTGGATTAACCGGTTTGGGCGTCCCTTTATAAAAAGTTACGGCCACCGTCTTTCCTTCATTGCAAAGATACGAAGCTTTAATTGAATTATTGGTTAATAGCGGTACTTCCGGCGCTTTCTGAAAACACGTAAAAAGACGAAACCCCGCTATCGCAACTAAAATAATAATAACGAATGAAAATAAGATTAGTTTTTTATTCATATTTAACATTAAAGGTTAAACGCTATTTGTGGACCGAGAAAGACGAACAGTATCTTTCAACCAAGAAGGTATTGTTTCGTTGGCCATAATTTCGTTTTCAGTAAACCAGTAGAATTTATTGTGCTCAAAACTTAATTTTGTTTCGGGACATTCTGAAAGAACGCAGAAAAAATCGGTGCCATCAGTATGAACGCCATCTTTTTCAAAAACCCACCGCTTAACCGGCCGCGCATTGGCAACGTCGACATCAATGCAGGTTTCCTCTTTAACTTCTCTTACTAAGGCCTCTATTAGAGCCTCTCCGTCTTTAACTTGCCCTCCCGGAAAATCCCAAGGTGCAATAAGATTGTTCTCATTTAGGCTTTTCACCAAAAGAAGGTATTTGCCTTGAGCTAATATCAAGGCTTTTACAGCCTTAGCAGATTTATACATGAATATACTTTTGACTATTTTTTCTTTCGTTGTTTCGGCACATTGTGTTTGCCACCCAAGTTAACGTGCTCTAAACGCGTGGCAAGGTGCCAGATTCGCGGCGTTTTTCTCATTTGTTTCGGAGTTGATTTTGGCATATATGTTTTACCTTACCCATATTCGAAGCGAGAACATGGTAACAAATTATTTCAGGAAATTGAAAAGCCTGTAGACCAGCATGGCTGGCCAGACGAGGGCCTTAATTAATCCGAGCGCACCGTTCCAAAAACCGGTTGCGTGACTAAGGTAATATATCGCCGCGCCGATTAACCCTAAACCGTAAATTGCTCCGTTGTCCATATGTTTGTACATAGTTTAAATATTTTACTTATTCTTTTGGTTCCGGAGACTTGAATTTCAGGAAATGGAGAAAATTAAAGAAATTCAGAAACGCCAAATAATGCAACGGACTTTCTCCACCTAAAAATCCTAAAAACCCAAGAAATCCTAAATAACCTAATTTATTGTTCTTCATAATAAATTTTATAAACATGATTTTAATCACTCGGCCTTTAGTTGATTCTACCAAAAAATCGCCCTTCCGGCGATATGTTCGAGGTTTCGCCTCCCTTATTTTACATGCTGCGAGGCTTGGATTCGAACCAAGATACATAGCTTCAGAGGCTACGGTCCTACCATTAGACGACCTCGCAAAAATAGATTGTTGGAGGCCGGGCCTCCAACATTTATACTTTCAGATGTTTGCGCATGGCCAGCCAGCTGGCGCAAGCGCCCAACCCCACTCCGGCTGCCAGCTGCAGAGCAATCACCACCAGGAAACTGCCGAAAAAGTAAGAGAAAAGATTAAGGCCCGGAATAATCATATCGATCTTCGGACTCAAAAACCAAAGAGTAATGCCGAATACCAAAAACGTGATCAAAACGGCCAGCAATCCGCCAATCATGCCCTGCACCAAGAAAGGCCCTCGGATAAACCAATTGGACGCTCCCACCAGCCTCATGGTTTCAATTTCGTCGCGAGAGTTGTAAATGGCGATCCTGACCGTGTTGAAAGCGATTAAAACGGCTACAATTGCCAAAACAATACTCAAACCGATGCCTGTATTGCTGATAGTCGAAGTCAGAGAAAACATCTTATCAATGGCCGGCTTTTTCTCGCTGTAATCAACCTTAGAAATCAGATCTTTGAAAGAGGCCGAATCTATAAAAGAGGAGATGGCCGCATATTGCGTCGCTTCAAAGGCCTTAATATTCAACGAAGCCAGTAAAGGATTGCCGCCGACTTCTTCTATAGACTCCATGATCACGTCTTCGTTTTGATGCCGCGCAATAAACTTGGCTAAAGCTTCTTCTTTGGAAATATATTGCAATGATTTAATTTCAGGCAGACCGGTTAGCTCTTTTTGGATAACATCAATCTCGTCGGTAGAGGGCTCTTCGTTGAAATAAACGGCCATATCGACTTTCTCAGACAAAGCCGTCACCAGATAACCGGTGGTTTTTTGCAGCAAGAAAAGCGAGGTTACCAAAGAAATCGCCATGACCATGATGAAAACCGTGGCTAGCGACAAGCCGCTGTTTCTTCTAAAACCCGTCCAGCCTGATTTAATAATGCGTTTTAAAGAAGCGTTCATATATTTTACAGGGTGAATCTTCCCCGCTCTTCATCGCGGATAATCTTGCCCTCTTCCAGGGTAACCACCCTTTTTTCAAGGCTGTTAATAATGTCCTGGTTATGGGTCGCCAAAATAACGGTCGTGCCCATTTCGTTGATTCTGGTCAGAAGTTTAATAATGTCTTTCGTGTGGTAAGGATCCAGGTTGCCGGTCGGCTCATCGGCTAAAATTACTTTGGGCTGATGGACCAGGGCTCTGGCAATTGCCGCCCGCTGCCTTTCTCCGCCCGAAAGTTCTTCGGGAAAACTTTGAGCTCGGTTCGTTAAACCCACTAAATCCAAAACCCTGACCACATCATTCGCAATATCGGCATCGGACGCTCCCATGACTTCCAAGACATAAGCGATATTCTCATAGGTTGTTTTAGAAGGCAAGAGCTTGTAGTCCTGGAAAACTACGCCGATGTCCCGGCGGAAACTCGGCAGATGATGCGGTTTAATTTGGTGAATGTCCTGTTTTTCAAAATATATATTGCCGGAGCTTGGCTTCTCTTCGGCCAGGAATAATTTCAATAAAGTGGTCTTGCCCGCCCCTGAACGCCCGACAATCGAAACAAACTCCTGTGGCTTAACTTCAAAAGAAACATTGCTCAAAGCCACGATGGGTTTCGTGCCCGCCTGATAAACCTTGGTGATGTTGCGAAAACTAATCATAATTTATATTCTTATTTCCGCGGCGATTAACTCTTCGAGTTTCCCGTCCAAAACTCCTGCCGTGTCCGACGTTTCCACGTTCGTCCGGACGTCTTTCACTAATTGATATGGATGCAAAACATAAGACCTGATTTGGGAACCCCACTCAATAGCCACGGCTTTGCCCTTGATTTGAGCCAGCTCTTGGGATTTTTGGCTTTCTTTCAACTGATAAAGCTTAGCGTAAAGCATTTTCATGGCACTCTCCTTGTTTTGGGCCAGAGATCTTTCGGTCTGCGAAGCAACAGTGATTTTTGTCGGCAGATGAATGATTTTTACGGCTGTCATTCTTTTGTTGACGTTTTGTCCGCCCGGCCCCGATGCCTTGCAAACCTCAACCGCCAATTGTTCGGGTTTGATTTCCAACCCCCCCTCTTCGGCCGAGGAAATCTCCGGCAGCACTTCGACTAAAGCAAATGAGGTATGCCGCAAAGATTGAGCTGAAAACGGCGAAATTCTCACAAGCCTGTGGACTCCCGATTCTTTTTTCAAATAACCGTACGCGTACTTGCCTGTAATTTCCAAAGTAACTGATTTGATGCCGGCTCTGCCTTCAGCCACGCCTTCGCCGAAAGACTGATCTAAAATCTTGGTTTTAAAGCCTTGCCGGTCGGCATATCTTTGATACATGCGCAACAGCATAGTCGCCCAATCCTGGGCATCCTGTCCCCCAGCGCCGGACATAATGGAAAGCAAAGCCGTGCCTTTATCATATTTGCCCGAAAGGAAAATCCGGAACTCCATTTTTTCCAGGTCTTCTTCTGTTTTGATGCTTTCGAATTCGGCAAGTTCCTGCTGTAAATCACTCAATTCCTGGGTAATTCTGACAGCCTCATTTTGATTCTGCCAGAAATCCGGTTTTTGAATAATCTCGGTCAACTCCCGGATTTTCTTTTGCTTGCCCGCAATGTCAAAGACGGTCCGCCAACTGACGGATTTTATCTTGTAAAACCTCCGGCTTTTCGGAAATATTTTTCATATCTTTTTAAACTTTATCATATTTTTTCCAAAAAGAAAAGAGAGGAAACCCGTTCCTCTCTTTGTTGTGAATTTGTTATTTAACTCGTTCACTTAATGCTTTTAGTGAAATGAGCAGACCCCTGACATCATTCATCGCATCGTGGGGGCGGGCAGGAAGTTTAATTCCAAATACTTCCGGCGACGCTCCGCTTTGCTTAACTACGTAACCGTGCTTGGCGAAAATATTGTTGACGTTGTGAAACCGTTCCAATTCGAACGGAAATTTCAAACCGTACAAATCGCAATTTTCTATCAGCACGTCTCGATCGAAAATCCTGTCACCAATCTTGTCAAAACAGTACAATTCGTGTCGTCCGCACCATTCATAAAACTTCGGCAGGAACCAGGAGAAATCCAGACCTTTTTCATCTACCTCTTCCTGGGTAATATGCGTAAGGTTGGTGAAATAATCGGAAAGAACAGGGTTAATACTCGGTCTCACCAGGGTTTTTAATAAGCTTAGCTCGGTAAAATTGTCTGTTTCAACCAGCGCTGCGCCAATTTGAACAAGCTCGCGGTGTTCTCCAGGACCCGACCAACCTCTAGCGGCTGCGCCCTCCCAGGTAGTACACTCCAGATCAAAAACCACAATCTTCTTTGGCAATCCGAACATTCGACGCCTCCTTCTGTCTTGTTAATTTGCCAACTAGTTACTGGTTGATGATACGCTCTTTTACCTAAAAGTCAAGAGCCGGAGGCGAGATTCGAACTCGCGGCCTACTATTTACGAAACAGTTGCTCTGCCACTGAGCTACTCCGGCATGTTTTTTACTTTTTTCACCAACCAAGAACTAGACTGAACCTTACCGCCCTTGCCGACATTGTAAACCATTTTGCATCCGATATTTTGGCATGTTTTGACCTCGGGAGACGGCATGTTGCCGGGTTTTCGGTCGCCGCCATTGGCAAAAATATCGGGCTTAATTTTTGATAATTCTTGGCAAACGCTCATATCTTGAGGGTTAACGGGGTGGCTTGTAAATATCACTTTGTCGACGCTGCCCAGGCTCTCCAAAATTTCTTTGCGCTCTTTCTCTGGCATGAAAACATAACCTTTTTTCGCCGTAAGCCATTTATCGTTGTTCAGAATAACCACGAGCTTATCGCCCATTTTTTTCGCTTCCTGGAACAAGCGCACATGTCCAACATGCACCGGGTCAAACCCGCCGCTTACGGCCACCACGATTGATTTTTGTTTTTTGTTTGTTTTCTTCATATTGCCTGAGCGGGTAACGGGAATCGAACCCGTATCTCGACCTTGGGAAGGTCACGTTCTGCCACTGAACCATACCCGCACTTCGACTACGCTCAGTGTAAACCTACCAAAACTTTATTTTATCGATAACTTTTTTCAAAATGTTTTCTTCCTTTTGGCCGCTATCTTTGTTTTCGGCCGGCAAGATCGTGACCACCTCCTCACCCGGCTTTTTCAGGTTAAAAGTATCTCTCGCTTCTTTTTCCAGATATTCATCATTCGTCGACTCAGAAACCTGCGCCTGCAATTGCGCCTTTTTGGCTTCTAAGCCGCTAAGTTCGGTCTGCAATTTGATTAATTGGGCTTTCAGCTCTGTCCTTCTTGAATTTATTTTTAAGTTGGATACGATCAAATACCCCACTACCGTGAAAAGCAAAACTCCCAAAAGCACGGAAAAGAAAACTGTTTGCCTTGACTCGCTTTTTATTTTTTTATTTTTTGCTATCATGGAAGTATGAAACTGAAAAGCTTTATAAGGATTACGTGGATCATCATAGCGACTCTGGTCGTTTTAAGCATGATTGTTTTCACTGTCGCTCCAGGTTTTTAGATTTTAAACACCTCCAGAAACGTCTTGGAAGGAATCTTAATCCTTCCTTTTTCTTTCATATCTTTTTTACCCTTTTTTTGCTTTTCTAGCAACTTCTTTTTCCGGGTGTAGTCTCCCCCATAAAGCGGGGCAATGACGTCCCTTCGGCGCGCCGAGATGGTTGCCCGGGCCAAAATCTTGCCTCCGACCGCAGCCTGCAAAGGCACGGCAAACAGCTGGGACGGCAAAACTTCCTTCAGTTTTTCCACAGTCTTTCTCCCTTCGGCAAACGCATCCTTTTCAGGAACGATGCGGGAAAAAGCCTCGTCGCTTTTTCCTAAAATCAGAATGTCGAGTTTAACCAGATGCGCTTCCCGCCAACCCAGAATTTCATAATTCATAGAGGCGAACCCCTGGGACACGCCCTTTAGTTTGTCGTAAAAACTTTTGGTAATAATTTCTCTTAAGGGAACTTCATACGAGAGCTCAACCTTTTCCTGGCTCAAAGAATCGGTTTTAAGCTGTTTTGATTCAATGCTTTCTAAAAGCTGTAAAACTGAGCCGAGATAACCTACCGGCGTTAAAACCTGTAGTTTAATCCAAAGCTCCTGGCTTTGGACAATCTTGGCGGGATCGGGCCAATCGGCTGAAGTATAAACGAAAATCTCCTTGCCGCTAGCCAGCGTCACTTTATAGATTACCGAGGGCGTAGAAAGAATCAGGTTTAAACCGAATTCTCTCTTCAGCCTTTCGGCGATAATCTCGGTATGTAAAAGACCTAAAAATCCGCACTGGAAACCCCGGCCCAGCCCTTCTTTAAAGTCGGGTTTGAAGCTTAAAGCAGCATCGTTCAATTTTAGCCTTTCTAGGGAATCTTTCAAGAGCTCGAAATCGTCGGGGTTTTCAGGATAAACACTCAAAAAAACCATGGGGTTAGGCTCCTGATATCCGGGCAGCGCTTCGGGAGTCTGGCCCACAAGAGTAATCGTCTCGCCCACCCTTACCTGACCGGGTATTTTAATGCCGGTGGCGATGTAGCCGATATCTCCCGGACCGAGTTTTTCAGCCGGGAAAAATTCAGGGTTGAAAATGCCGACTTCTTTGACTTCGCCGACAGCCTTGCTTTGCATCAGATAAACCTTGTCTCCTTTTTTAACCTCCCCGTCAAAAATCCGCACAAAGGCCAAAACTCCCTTAAAAGCATCGTACTTGGAATCGAAAACCAAGGCTTTTAAGGATTTAGTATTTTCGCCTTGCGGTGCCGGCACTTTTTCTAAAACCGCTTCCATCACCCTATCAATATTAACGCCGTCTTTCGCCGAGATCCTGATAATATCCGAAGACTCAACCCCCAAGAGACCCATCATTTCTTTTTCGGTTTCCTCGACTTTCGCCCCGGGTGCGTCGATTTTATTAATGACCGGAATAATGACCAAATGCTGATTTTGGGCGAGCTCCAAATTTCCAATCGTCTGAGCTTGTATCCCCCGGGTGGCATCGACTAATAAGATTGCGCCCTCCACAGCCGCTAAAGAACGGGAAACTTCGTAGCCGAAATCCACGTGGCCCGGAGTGTCAATCAAATTCAAGGTGTAATCTTTGAACTTCATGCGCACCGGCGTCATTTTGATGGTAATCCCCTTCTCTCTTTCCAAATCCATTGCATTTAAATACTGAGGCCTCATTTTATCCATGGCGATGGTGCCCGTCATTTCCAAAAACCTGTCGGCTAAAGTGGACTTGCCGTGATTGACGTGGCTGATGATGCAAAAATTTCGTATCTTATCTAACATTTTAAGTAATTTTAGCTGATTTTAAGGAAAAAATAAAGGGGCGCCCGTGGAGGATACGCCCCTGCTTAATACTTTTTTAAATCAACATGGCGAAGGCATAGAAAAACCCGCCCGATATTAAACAATGTGCAAATGCGAAATAACCGCAATCTTGAGGGCCAAGCTCTTCATCTGCGCCATGATCAGGAATCTCGCTTAGACTAAAAATCGCCGCTGACGCACTGATTACCGCAAAAAAAATCAGAAAAAAATCAACCCGACCGTTCCACGCACTTGAACCGGCTAAAACGCCCGAAAGTCCTGCAATAACCACAGACGCCAGCGCCCAAAGAGCCATCTTGCCGGCATTTGTCGTATACTTAAATCCTTTTCGCAGTGCGCACACAACAGCCGCTATAAACAAAAACAAAAAGTACAAAGCTATTACTAAAGCAATCCATTCCATTGTCGCTTACCCCTTTCTTGATTTACTTGAATAAAAAACATTACCAAGATTATCTCGTCTTGTCAAGAAATCTTTTATTGATTTTTCTGTTTAAAAAATAAAGCAGGAACAGCAGCTGAACTATGCTGTCAATTGAAAAAGCCAGAGGAAGCCCGATAACGGAATTAAAAACACGGACGAATGTCAGGCATAAAATAATATTCAAAACCATGGCGAAGATAGCAATAATCGTCGGGGTTTTCGTATCTTGAAGCGCAAAAAAGGCGCGCAGTATCAGAGGAATAAGACAAGTAGCGAACATGCCTATGGAGAACAAGCCAAGGCTCGTACTAATCAGCTGCAAAGAAGAAGTGTCGCCAAGCCTGCCGTAATGATAAATAATATTTACGATCTGGCTTTTCAAACAAAAAATCAGAAAACTTAACGGCACGACGAAATAAAGAACTCGTTTAAAGGTTTGCCGAAGCTTGCCGATGAATTCCTCTTTTTTCAGGGAAGCTGAAGATTTAGCCAAGGCCGGGAAAACAGCGACCGCAAACGGAATGCCGATCAGCCCTAAGGGAAACTGCTGGAGATTATTGGAAAAAGTGAAAATACTCAAGGCCCCTGCGGGCAATGCGGAAGCAATGGCCGTTACCACCATCAAGTTGATTTGCGGAGCAGCCACCCCGAAGGTTCTGGACAACATTAAAGAAAAAGCCTTTTTAAGACCTGGATCTCTGAAATTTAAAACGGGCCAGTATCTGAAACCGCTCGCCCAAGCCGCGGGCACCTGCACCAGAAAATGCATTAATGCCCCCAATATTACCCCCGCAGTCACTCCCCAAATGCCGGAAACCGGAGCCAGAAAAATAATGCCTAAAATAATGCCGAAGTTATAAAGAATCGGCGATAAACTATAAACCAGAAACTTGTTAAAGTATTGTAGAATCCCGGAAAAAAGAGAAGACAGGCCAAGAAGTATCGGACTTAAGAAAAGAATTCTGCTCAAAAGAACAACCAAAGAAAGCTGCTCCGAATCAAAGCCGGGAGTGATGAGCTTGACGAAGAAAGGCGCAAAACCGGCGAGAATCAAAGAGATCGAAACCAAAAAAAGCAGAAAAACATTTAATACGTTGTTGGCAAAACGCCACGCTTCTTCTTTGCTTTTCAAAAAATACTCTGAAAACAGGGGCAGGAAAGCAACAACTATGCCGCCGGCGATTAAAATATTATAAACAAGATCCGGAACGCGGAAAGCGGCAAAGTAAGCATCGAGCTCCCTGCCCGCTCCGAAAGTATGATAAAGCAGGCTGTCCCGGACTACGCCCAAAAGACGGCTAAGCAATGCTGAAGCTGCCAAAATCAGCGCCGCCGTATTGACAGTTTTTGTCTGGGAATTAAAAAAGTTGTTGAACATTGACGTTCTTTATTCTAACAAAAAATCGCCTTTTTGGCGATTCTTTGTTGCTCAAGCAGGCAATAAGCCGAATTCTGTCGTGGGCAATCATCTATCTGGGTCGCGACGTTACCGTCGGACTCTGGCGAGCTACTTTTAACAGAAATTCTATGATGAAACACAGATTTCTGCTTTGCTCTTGCTCCCGGGTAAGAATTTTGCCGTTTCACTCCCCCTAAGGGGCATCGTCACTGTTCGCATCTCTCGGCTCGCGCCGGGCGGGCGTTACCCGCTACCTTTCTCCGCCTCATCGGCGGAAAGGAGTTCGGACTTTCCTCCCTTCGACATGATATCGAAGAGTAATTGCCTCGCCTACTTGAGCAAGTATATTATAACATTTCAAGCACCCCTGTCAAATGAAAAAGCCCAACCATGGCTGGGCTTTTTATTTTTTTTGAAAACTAAGCTATCGCTTCATTGATCCGACTCACGGTGATAACGCCATCCTGTGTAAGCTCGTGCAGTTTTTGTAGATTAAGTTTGTGCTTGTCGCAAGCGCCAATCTTGACCTGAACCCTATCCGGTTCAAAATCGCGATAATCAAGCCGAGCTCCCTTGGTAAACATTGAGACAACGCGTTCTCCGGCCTCTTTGCATTGCACGAATGCGGCAATATTATTGAGATAATAATGTCCTTGACCGTCACGATCGTGCGTGCCGCAAACAAAGCAGGTGCATCTATCAAGACCGATACCGCGGGAATGAAAAAATTCTCCTCCGCCTTCGGGTTTTTTATCGGGCCGACCGTGCTTCGGAATGCCGCGTCTAGGATGAGCCTGAAGGTCGGGATAGGAACCGTTAATGCCTATTTTTGATTTAACAACACCCTCCGCAAGAACGCAACAAGTCTTGCTGCATTCCTCACTCCCACACGTCCAAGCAGTGGTTCCGCCGCTTGAAACATGTGCGCAACCAGATTGATACCCGCAATAAGGACAACCGAATTCTTCCATTTCTTTGATAGACACCGCAACCACATGATCGGTTCTTCCTGCCATATTGACACCTCCTTTTTGTTAAATGGCTAAGATAATTAAAATTAGCAAATCCGGCTGAAAAGTCAACAACAAAAATGAGTGAGGTCAGGCCTCACTCATTTATAAGGTGCCGCGGGATTTTGCCTAAATCGTAATGTCACATTTAATATTGAACCATCCTTTTTCCAAACCCGTCCATTCTGCCAGCCCAATAGACGTGAATATTGTATTAACGATCAGCCAAGCGGCAAAGATAATAACAAAACCTATAATTGTCGCAGTCAAGATGTCTTTGGCTCGAGTCAGCATCCCGGGATCACCTCTGGATATCACATACATCACACCGCTTATCGTCAGCATAAGCACGGCTATGACCGGAATTATCCGAAACAATATAAAATCCACAATGCTTTTTATCATGACGAAAAAATGACAGAGCTGGCAAGGTATGTATGCGGGAGTACCGCCGCTACCATCTGCCGAAGCGCCCACTGAAGAACACTTGCCACAAGGGACCAGACCTTCATAAGCCACATATCCAACATTTTTTGTCTGATAAACTTTCGGGTCTTTAAATGAAAGGGAGCTACAACTTATGGACTCTGTTGTAGACGGAACAACAGGAGAAGGAGAAGGAGAAGGAGAAGGAGAAGGAGAAGGAGAAGGAGAAGGAGAAGGAGAAGGAGAAGGAGAAGGAGAAGGCGTGGGCGTGGGCGTGGGCGTGGGCGTGGGAGTTGGGGCTGGGGCTGGACTTCCGGCAATAATCCTAGCCTCTTGCAAAAAGTAGGAAGCAAGAGTGTCCCAAGGATTAGCCATAGTATCTTCAGTAACGTAAATCCATTTTACATAGGGTAGCGCTTGAGTAAGCCAGTTGTTGTCGAGTGAAGCAACGGTATGCGCCAGGACATAAAGAGCGTCACCATACCGACTGTGTAGACTTTGCAGAGTAGAAATACTAGGAACACCATTAGCTTCGTAGGCGCATATTGCGTCCATTCCAGCGGTTATTAGCTGCGTCCCGACATCAGATCCAGGATTTCCCATGATAAAAAAATTAGGATTTATTGACAAGGCATGATCAATAATGTCTTGGTGAACCGTATAATATTCATCAATAAAGATGCCATCTAGGGTGTACCAAGAAGTCCATTTATCGATTCCGCCTATAGGGTCCCATTGCGGGTAGCTATCGACATATCCTAAAACCTTGATTCCGGCCGCCCTCATTCTGGTTATTCCGGCGGTATAATTGGCGTCAGGGGCAGTGCCCGGACCATTATTAGAATTAGCAATCACGTATATCTTCAGGTTTGGATAAGCTTGCTTGGCTGCAATAACCCTATCCCAGGTGTCTAAGGTGGGATAAGAGTAAAGCGGGACGATTATTCCTGTTGCAGCAGCATCGCCAATTTGAACAAAAAAACTAAAGGAAAAAAACGCCGCTATCCCTAAAAAGATCTTGGCGAGGCCTCCTTTACCTAAGCTTAAATGGAATAAAGAGATGCTTATAACTTTTTTTAGTTAATCGTTAAACTATCGCTTTAATGCGAACTAAATATATTATAGCACGACACAATAACACATAAAAAGATATGAATCGTTAAACAAAAAATGAGTGAGGTCCGACCTCACTCATTTTACCTGTGCCCCCGTCGAGACTCGAACTCGAAACCATCACCTTAAAAGGGTGTTGCTCTACCAATTGAGCTACAGGGGCCCTAATTACATACCTTCTTTTTTCAACTCTTCCAACAGCTCTTTCTGTTTTTTGGTCAGCTTTTGGGGTGTTCTAACTATCAGTTTAACATATAAACTCCCTTGGCCGAAACCCTGAAAATGCGGGATGCCTTTGCCCGACAACCGCAAAACCTTGCCCGACTCTGTGCCTGAAGGTATTTTAAGCAAAATGCTCTTGCCGTCAAGGGTCGAAACTTCAATCTCCCCGCCCAACGCCGCCTGCGAAAAAGACAGAGGAATATTTACCAACAAATCATCGCCTTTTCTTTGGAAAAATGAGTGTTTTTTCACAAAGATTCTGATATACAAATCACCCGGTTTACCGCCCTTGCGGCCCGCCTCTCCCTTGCCCTCAGACTTAATCACCTGGTTCGTATCCACGCCGGCCGGAATGAAAATCTTGATTTTTTCTTCGCTTTTAATTCTGCCCTCGCCCTTGCAAACATTGCATGGTTTTGATGGTCTTTGTCCCTCGCCGCCGCATTCCGGGCAGACGGTTGCGCGAGTAATGGAGCCAAAAATTGTTTTACTGATCTGCTGCACCTCGCCTGTGCCTCGGCAAGTGAAACACTCGTTCAAAGGAGTGCCCGGTTCTGCCCCTTTGCCATGACAGCGAGAACAAACGACCGCCTTATAAAGAGAGAATTCTTTTTCTTGAGTTTTTAAGACGGCTTCCAAGGGAAGCTCAAGATCAACTTCAATATCCTTTCCTTTTTTAATATTCTGTTTTTGAGTGTGGCCACCGAACCCGAACATCTCTCCAAAAAGATCGCCCAAGTCCGCAGGGTCGAATCCCTGTCCGCCAGGAAAACCTTGGCCGAAGCCAAAATCCCACCCGCCCGCACCAGGCGCCTGCCCGCCTTCAAAAACGCGGCCGAATTGGTCGTACTGCGCCCGCTTATCCTTGTTCGAAAGAGTCTGGTAGGCTTCGTTAACTTCTTTAAACTTACTCTCATCACCACCCTTGTCTGGGTGGTGCTGATGAGCCAATTTATGATAGGCCTTGCGGATATCTTCAGGCGAAGCGTTTCTTTCGACTCCTAAAACTTGATAATAATCTTTAGCCATCAATTAATTATTGTTTTTCCTTAAACTCGCCTTCTTCCGATCCGCCAGCTGGCGGATTATTCTCTTCGGGTTTCGGCTGGTTCGGATTTTGCTTGTACAATTCAGCGCCGATCTGCTGGATAATCTGAGAAAGTTCCGAAGTCTTCTGTTTAATTTCCTCCATATTATCACCGTCTTTAACCTTCTTCAATGCCTCCACGCTTTCTGCTATTTTCTTTTTAGTGTCATCGGAGACTTTGTCACCGGCATCTTTGACGGCTTTTTCGGTGGTATAAACCAAGTTATCGGCCAGGTTTCTCGCCTCAATCAATTCCTGTTTTTTCTTATCATCTTCGGCGTGTATTTCAGCCTCTTTTTTCATCTTTTCAATTTCGTCTTTTGACAAACCGACCGAACCCTCAATCCTGACTGATTGGGTTTTATTCGTAGCCTTATCTTTAGCTGTGACAGTAACGATGCCATTGGCATCAACGTCAAAGGCTACTTCGACTTGCGGCAAGCCCCTTGGAGCCGGTGGGATGCCATCCAGAACAAACTTACCAATGGTTCGATTGTCTTTAGCCATAGGTCTTTCTCCTTGTAAAACAATGATCTCCACCGCCGGCTGATTATCGGCTGCGGTTGAAAAAACCTGGGTTTTGGCTGTCGGGATGGTGGTATTTTTGGCAATCATCACGGTATTAATGCCGCCCAAGGTTTCAATGCCTAAAGAGAGCGGTAAAACGTCCAGCAACAAAACGCTTTTAATATCTCCTTCAGGAGCCCGGCCCTCGGTCTTGGCTCTCAAGATTTCGGCCTCAATGGAGGCCCCGATCGCCACCACTTCTTCGGGGTTAATGGATTTATTGGGCTCTTTGCCGAACATTTTTTTAACAGCTTCCCTGACCGCCGGAATCAAAGTTGTACCGCCTACCAAAACCACTTCTTCAATATCTTTCGTGCCTAATTTCACTTCGGCCAATGTTTTCTCAACTCTTATGATTGATCTTTCAATCAAATCAGCGGTTAGTTTATCGAATTGAGCTCGCGATAATCTGTAAAGCAAGTGCTTTGGACCCGCTGAATCGGAAGTGATAAAGGGCAAATTGATTTCGGTTTCTTGAGCCGAAGAAAGCTCTATTTTGGCTTTTTCTGAAGATTCTTTCAGCCGCTGCAAAGCCAAAGAATCTTTGGATAAGTCGATACCATTGTCTTTCTTAAACTCGTCAATGAGCCAGCTGATAATTCGCTGGTCAAAGTCCCGGCCGCCTAAATGCGGCTCTCCGCCGGTAGCCATAACTTCAACGGTGTCAGGGGTCGTATTTAAAATCGAAACATCGAAAGTCCCGCCGCCGAAATCATAAACAGCGATCTGCTGATTAGCTTTCTTGGTCAAACCGTAGGACAAGGCCGCGGCCGTCGGCTCGTTGATGATTCTTAAAACATTCAGTCCCGCGATTTCTCCGGCGGCTTTGGTCGCTTTTCTTTGGGAATCGTCAAAGTTAGCCGGACACGTAATGACGACATTGGTAATTTTTTCTCCCAGCTTTTCTTCGGCATCAGCTTTCAGTTTCTGTAAAATCATGGCCGAAATTTCAATCGGCGTATACCATTTGTCGCCCATTTTCACCTCAACTTCACCGTCTTTTCTCTCTCGAGTTTCATAAGATAAAAGTTTCAGCTCTTTCTGGACCTCGGGGTCGGAATATCTTCGGCCGATGAACCTTTTCACGGAATGAATAGTGTTTTTCGAATTAGTAATAGCCTGCCTTTCAGCTAAAATCCCGACGATTCTCTCGCCGTTTTTAGACATAGCGACCACCGAAGGCATTAAGACAGAACCCTCCCTGTTTTCAAGGCATTTCGGCTCGCCATTGACGATGGAAGCCATTTTCGAAATTGACGTGCCTAAGTCGATACCTAATATTTTTGACATATGTTTTGTTTATTTTTTATTGTTTAATAATTTTTATTCTCGCTGGCCTTAACAACCGGCCGTTGATTTTGTAACCCTTGCGCTCTTCCTCTTCTTTTTCCACCGCTTCCATAAAATTCGGATCAAACTTCTCCTCCGTTGTTTTTATTTCTTCCACCCCCTGTGCCTTCAGAAAATCTTGAATCTGCTTCTTTATCAACAACAATCCCTTAACGCTCTCGTCGTTCTTCAAATTATCAGCTATCTTCTTTTCGACAATCTCGAAATTATCCAGAATCGGCATAAGTTTCAAAACGAATTCTTCGCTGGCATATTTCAGAAACTCGCCGATTCTTTCCATTTCCTCTTTTTTGTAGTTCAATAGGTCGGCCCTCGCCCTTTGCCAACCCGCCAAATACTCGGCGGCCTTCTTCTCCGACTCTTCTAGTTTTTTATTTAATTCTTCTGTCATTCTAATAATTTAATTAATGAATTCATAATACCGACATTTTTATCATAGGCCATGCGCTTAGGCCCCAAGATAATGACCACTCCCTCCTTTTTCTTAGGCAAATGGATTCTGGAAACAATCGTGCTGAATTCGGAAGCAGTGACCATTTTATTCTCTTTACCGATAAAAACCTGGGGGTCGTCGGAATCTTCCATCTCATCAATGTGTTTTTCAAAACTCTGAACAGCTTCCATAAACTTAGCGATGAAAGTCGAGTCTTCGAATTCCGGCTCTTTGAAAACCTCGTCCCAGCCCTCCTTGAAGACAACATCTTGTTCCGGGAAATAAGTAATAGCCAAATTAGAGGTCAATTCCGCGATCCTTCTTGTCATGGCCTGAAAAAAACCAAGGGAATCCTCCACTTCCTTTTCAATCGAGTCAAAACCTCGGCTAAAAATACCTGAATGTAAATTATCTACATAAAACCTGTATCCCTTGTCGGTCGGGATCCTGCCGGCTGAAGTGTGGGGCTGGGCCAGATAACCCATGTCGGTCAGCTTCTGAAACTCAATCCTCATGGTCGGCGGCTTTATGCCAAACTTATACTTCTTGGCAAGTATTTTAGAGCCAACAGGCGACTTGGAACCGATATATTCTCCTACAATACAATTCAAGATTTTACTCTGCCGTTCGGTAAGCGTTTTTACCATATCTCCCATTATAGAAAAACATCACTCCCTTGTCAAGAGTGATAACTAAACAAAAAGCCCAGTTGTTTAACGTTAAACGTCAAACATTTATTTATAGTAAACGCGGCTGAAGCGCAAATCGATGTATTCTAAGCCCCTTCTCTTTTCGGGAGAGATTTGTTTCTCAAGAGCTAATTTAAGCTCTGTTATTTGCCAATCCAAATCGCCTTTTAAGTTGAAGCGGATCGTCCAGCCCTCGCGAGTCAAAACGTCCAATCTTTCATCCAGTATTTTGGCGGTCGTAACAGGAATCTGAATAAGATTATTAAGCTTAAATTGAATTGTTAAAACCTGTGACACCTTCTCTTGCGGCACAACCATACTCCCCAAAACCGCTTCTTCGGGCGACTGATTCGTCTCAATCAACAGTAATTCGGCATCTTTGGATGCCTCCTCGAAAATTACCCCCTTCTCGTCTAGCAAAAAACACTTCTCGCCTCCGCCGCACCACACAGCTACAGCTGATCTTTCGGTAATTTCCACATTAACGGTATCAAAAAAACTCTTTCTAACCTCGGCTGAAGCGACTTGAGGGAAAGTCGTTAAAATATCGTCCTTAATCTGGTCGGTATCAACTTTAAAAATGCTTTTGGTGTCTAAAAATAAGGTTTTATTCTCCAGCTTTCCGTCGACTAAAAACTTGATATCTTCTTGGGAAATCTTTTCTTCGCCACTCACCACGACTTTCTCCACCCAAAAAACTTTCCAAAAAAATAATCCGTAGAAAACGGCCCCAGAGAACAAAACTAACAAAAAACCAAAAACTAAAAATTTCGCATGGAAAATCGACTTTCTTTTCTTATATTGATGGGGTTTTCGGTAACGTTTATTAATCATTAAAGTCCCCTTTTAACTTTTCTTAATGTTTCGAAAAGACATATCGGCCAATATTTCCAGGATATGGGCAAATCTTGAGTTTTAATATATTCATAATCCTTTCCGCCAAAACCCATCTTAAATAAAGTCGGGCCTGCCCAAGGATGCTTTGATTTAGGATCAACGTACCCCCAAAAGTCATATAATTTGCATCCTCGCTTCTTGGCCTCCTTAATTGCTTCCCATTGCAACAAATAAGCTACGGGGATCTTGTGGTACTTAGGGTCTAAAGCCGCCTGGTGATAAAACCCGATGCCGGACCAAAAAACTACCAAAGCCGAGGCAACGATTTCTCCTTTATATTTGCCGAAAAACAGCAAAGCCTGATCATCCTCGTTAAAAATCTCAAACTCGTTCTTGGCAAAATCTAAAGAGAAAGGCGTAAACTTCTGATGCCTGGCTACTTTTTCGTTAAGCTTCTGATAAAGCTCTGTATCTTGTATCCTATCACTTTTTACGATTTCTATCTCGGGATTTTTCGCAGCTTGATTAATGAGATATCTGGTGGTCTTGCGCATATTCTTGAGCAATTCTTCTTCTGACGGCGCAATATCGAGTTTCCAGGTCGCCTCGTAAGCATTAGCATGCATCGGGGAAACCTTGAACCCTATTTTTTTGAACAGCTTCTTATTTTCTTCGGTCCTCGCCAAAAGTGGTGCCATTCTGATAAAAGAGCAGCCCTCCTCTTTGGCAATTTCTTTTAGTTTATTTAATAACGCCTCTGGAAGATTGAGATTGTGCTGTATTAATAAAAAAGTCCCCCGCCTCGCCCGCACCTTCACCGCCAGGATGACTGAGGTCGGGCCTCGATCATCGCATATGCCGAGGCGCCAAATTTTATGACCCATTTTCTTATGAAACTCTCCCCAATTCCAAGACTGCAGAAAGGTCTTTTCTTCGCATTTTAAAAGAAAGTCCTCCCAAACAGACTTTTCTTTTATTTCGATTGTGGTCATATTAAGCCCTTAATTACCTGACTCGGCACACGGCTTTCCAAAAGGACGACGTCTCCTGCTCCGCAAAAACCTTTGAGCTTTTTGATGATTTTTTCGGACCTGTCTAAAAATACAACCTTGTCCCCGGCTCCTGCTTTAATTTCCTCAAACCTATCCAATGTCGTAATGATTGCCAAATCGCAAACTTCCCCGATTTTCTTGCCGATTCTTTGATGAACCCCTTTAGACGCCTTGCCCAACTCAATCAAGCAAGGCATAACTAAAATCTTTTTGCCTTGCCATTTCTTCAGATCATCCAAGTCAGCGATAACGCCGCTGGGATTAGCAGAATAAGTAGAATCAATAATCGCTACGCCGTTAGCGCCCTTCTTAACGCGATTGAATTGCGATAACCTAATTTTTTGGATACCCCGCTCGATTGATTCGGGATTCATGCCTAAAAACTCGGCCACTGCCACAACCCCAGCCAGATTCTCTTCGTAAGCCGAAGAGGCATTTTCGCCATAGAGCTTTTTGCGGATCTGAGTCTTCTGATAAAGATCGCGGCAATACTGATTATTTCCGTTGAAAAATGCCGTGCCGTCATTGGGCAAACTCTCGATTAATTCATATTTCGCCTTAATGATGTTTTCCTGCGAACCGAAAGTCGCCATATGCTGTTCATTGATGCCGGTCAAGACTCCGATTTTAGGCTGCACAATATCGCATAAGAGCTTAATCCCCCCGCGATTGTAAGCGCCCATCTCGACAATGAAAATCTCGTGCTCCTCATTCAATCCGTTCAAAATACATTCGGAAATACCCACTTCAGAATTTTGGTGCTCCCTGGTTTTTAAGACATTGAACTTTTCGGACAAAATCGCGGCCAAATAATCCTTAGTTGAAGTTTTGCCGTAAGAACCCGTCACCCCAATCACCAGCAATTTTTTATAATCAGCTCTTTTCCGTTTAGCCGCTTTAATCAAACGGTTCCGCAGGATAACGGCTATTGGCTGATAAGCTAAAACCAGGGCCGAAAACAAAACCATAGACAGGGCGTCGATGAGTAAAAGTGAAAAAACAAATTTCGTCAAAGAAAACTCCAAGATAAAAAGACTGAAAACTGCCAATGCTCCAAAAGAAACCCCCGTGGTTAGGATAACCGCTGTTTTTCTGGTGATAACGGGTCTCTTATAGTTTCCCTGATGAACGCCTTTCAGAAACAACGCGCCTTCAATAAAGAAAATGGCAACAGCCGCATAAACTAAGTTTGTTTTTACGTCTGTCCAAACAAACTTGCCGGCCAAATATATGCCCAAAAGTACGCAGAGTTTCAGCGCCAACCACCAGTTCAAAATCAGTCTCTTCCCTTTATAGGTGCGGAAATGATCAATAAACCTGCCGATATGATATTCTTTGAGCTGCCAAAGATATGTCCAAAACAAAAGCTTTTTGGCAAACACAATAAGCCAAAAAATGATAGCAAAAATTAAAAACGAATTAATCATAACTTGATGAAATTTACGATTTTTTGAGCCAAGATATCGGGCATTTGTAGATTCAAAAAATGCTCACCTTTCTCAATTACATCTAACACTGATCCGCGAACAGCCTGATTGATCAGCGCGGCGTCCTTAAGGGGTGTCATATTATCGCTCTTACCCCAAACTATCAAGGTAGAACTCGTAATCGCACTAAGGTAGCCGACTAAATCTTCGCCAACTACTTGTTTGAAGGTTTCTTTCATCATAACGGCTTTTTGCATATCCAATTTACGGTAATCATAAACTCCCAGCACCCGATATAAAACTTTTTTAGCCAGGGGCTGCAAGGAAGAAAAAGGTGGAATATAAAAAACAATATTGCCAAGACGGGCTAAAATCATACCGAGATAATATTGATAAGTTTTGTGCCGACGGATCTTTGGCGCTACAAGTATTAACTTTTTAACCCTTTTCGGGAACAGACTCGCAAATTTTACCGCCAACCCTCCGCCAAAAGAATGCCCCAGAAGGAAAAATTGCGAAAGACTGTTCTTATCGCAAAAATCTTTTACCCATTCAAAATAATCGTTGACTGTCCAGGGCCGCGGCGGAGGCGGATTGTTACCAAATCCAGGCATATCGGGTATCAACACTCGATATCCCTGGTTTTCTAATAATTCCTTGACCCTACTCCAATTTTGAGCCCGCGAACCCCAGCCGTGAAGAATTAAAATAGTCTCCATTTAGGCAATTTTCTTAAACCCTGTATATTTCTGCAAGACTTTCGGTACCAAAACACTTCCGTCTTTTTGCTGGTAATTTTCTAAAATTTGGATAAGAATTCTCGGCGTGGCAATGGCGGTGTTATTTAAAGAATGAACGAACTTTATTTCGCCCGATTTCTCTCGGTAGCGGATATTTAAGCGACGTGTTTGGAAATCGTGAAAATACGAAGATGAATGCGTCTCGCCGTATTTGTTTTGGGAAGGAATCCATACTTCAATATCGTATTTCTTAATTTGCCCAAATCCCAAATCTCCGGCGCAATTAACAACTACTCGATATGGCAATTTTAATCCCTGGACAAGCTCCTCCGAATTTTTGGTTATTTCTTCATGCCATTTTACCGATTCTTCATGATCGTTTTTGCAAAGAACTATCTGCTCTACTTTCATAAATTCGTGTAATCGGTAAATACCCCTAGTATCTTTACCGTAACTCCCCACTTCCGAACGAAAACAGGGGGAAATCGCGATGTATTTCTTGGGCAAATCTGATTCATCTAAGGTTTCTTCGCTATGCAATCCCATCATTGGTACTTCGGCTGTGCCGGCTAAATATAAATCTTCACCAACGGAATAAACTTCGTCTTTGGCTTGAGGTAACCAGCCGGTTCCCATAAAATTGAATCCCTTAACCATCGATGGGGCAACAAACGGCGTAAATCCTTTTTTTATCAAAAATTCTATAGCATAATTCCACAAAGCCATCGAAATCAGTGCTGCTCCATTTTTTAGAAAATAACCCCTGAAGCCAGCCACTTTCGTTCCCCTTTCAAAATCAATCAAATCCAAATTTTTGGCTATCTGAATATGATCCTTAATCGGGAAGTCGAATTTGGGAATATCGCCCCATTTTCTTATTTCCTTATTATCAGCATCGCTTTTCCCCTCTGGGACTGAATCATCGGGGACATTCGGAACTTGAAGCATTAATCCCTGAAATTCCTTATCAATTTCCTGAAAATCATTCTCCACTCTATCACTGTTGGTATCTAACTCCCTCATTTTCAAAATTATCGCATCTTTTTCTTCTTTATTTTTTGCCCTCTTGATTTCTTCATTTGCCTTATTCTTCTTTGCCCTCGTATCTTCAATCACCTGAAGTAGTTCCCGCCTTTTTTTATCTAATTCCAAAAGCCGATCAATATCAACTTTGACTTGTTTTTTGGCCAAGCCTTCTTTAACCTTTTCCGGATTTTGACGAATAAATTTAATGTCTAACATACGATGTTTGGAGGTCCGACCTCCCCCTTAATTTTGGGGGAGGTCGGACCTCCTGTTATTTTACTTTGGTCTCATTGTCGGGAATAAAATCGCTTCTCGTAAACTATGGCAATCCGTCAGAAGAATAATCAACCGGTCAATGCCGATACCGAGTCCCGCGGCTGGCGGCATGCCATACTCTAGCGCCTCAAGAAAATCCTTGTCTTTCCTTTCGGTAGCGATTTTTTGAGCTTCAAATCTTTTTCTTTGCTCTTGAGGATCGTTCAATTCTGAAAATCCGTTAATCATTTCAATACCCCCGATAATCAGCTGAAATCTGTCAGCGTGCTTAGGATCTTGCTCTTTGGCTTTAGCTAAAACCGCCATTTCCACCGGATGATCAATGAGGAAAGTCGGCTGGATTAAATTGGGACGGCATTTTTCTTTATAAAGTTCGTCTAAAATCTTGCATCTATCAGCGCCTTTTTCTATTTTGACTAATTTTCTCAATGCGGTGTCAGAAGCCTTTTCAATATCAATGCCGACGTATTTTAAAATCAAATCGCGGAAAGTAACGCGCGCCCAAGGAGTTTTGAAATCAATTTGATTGCCCTGATATTCAATCAGAGTAGCGTTCTTCACCCTTTTTAATAATTCTGACATGGTTTTTTCAACAAACTCCATCAAACCGTCCCTATCTTGATAAGCCCAGTAAAGCTCAATCATGGTGAAGTCGGGATTGTGGAAAGCATCCATGCCTTCGTTGCGGAAGCATCTGCCGATTTCATAAATCTTTTCAAATCCGCCCACAAGCAATCTCTTCAAATAGAGCTCGGGGGCGACCCTTAAATATAAATCTAATTTCAGAGCGTTTAAATGTGTTTTGAAAGGTTTAGCTAAAGCTCCTCCGGGAATGGGTTGTAAAATGGGCGTTTCTACCTCCAGAAAGCCGGCTTCCCATAAAATCTTGCGCAATTCTTCCAAAATCTTGCTGCGCATTCTGAATTTCGTTTTCACTTCGGGATTCATGATCAAATCAAGGTATCTTTTCCGGAATCTCTCTTCAACATCCTGAAGTCCGTGCCATTTTTCCGGCAAGGGCAGAAGGGATTTGGCTAAAATTCTAAAATCGGCTACTTCAACGGTCTTCTCTCCTCTTTTGGTAGTAAATAAAACTCCCGACACCTCGATAAAATCTCCGATGTCAAAACTGTCCGCGAAAAATTGGTATTTCTTTTCGCCGATCTTGTCCCGATTGAGGAGAGCCTGCAAAGCGCCTGTTTCGTCTTCAAGATGGAAGAAGGTCAAACCCCCGTGCTCCCGAATGGAACGGAGCCGACCGCATAAAACCACCTTAGTTTTTCCCAAAACCAGTTTATCAAAATCGGCTATGGCGTCCTTAACCGCATGCGTCTTATCTGACTTCGTCGGATAAGGATTAATGCCGGCCTTTTTGATGATAGTTAACTTCTTTAATCTGTTTTTTTGGATGTTTTCTATTGGCATAATAACTAATTTCAGTTTAAGGCATTTTCAGCTAAATGAAAAGGGCTCCTTTTTAAGGGGAGTCCTTCGTTTTTTTGGTTACGCTCCGGCAAGTTCGTCGAAAAGAGTGTCTACTTCGTGTCCTAATGTGCTCGCGACATCAGAAACAATAATACCAACTTCAACCTTTCTAAATGTTGGCGCTTTTTCTTCAATAACATGTTTTGCGTCAACGCTCACAAGCAATCTTTCGTACGACTGCTTAAGTTTAAAAACACTTATACCGGGGACGCTAAGGATTCCAATCTTACCTATATCGTTTTCGCAATGAGCGACAGAAACAACCACGCCTCTCGCAAGGGCTCGTTCCAAAGAACCGATAACTCTTTTGTCCCAGAAAAAATTGATATTAGGAGTCGGAATAATTATCTTGATCGACTCTTTTGCCCTATCAAAAACTTTCGCGCATTCTTTTGGATTAGTATATGTCTTTGTGGGGAAAGAAAGAAATCTGGGAAGAAATCCCATCTTGCGCCTCCTTTATTAATGATCTGTTTTACTCGATTTTTACGATCTTGTACTGCATTCTGCCGCCCGGAGCGTTGATTTCAACAATCACGCCTTTCGGCTGGTTAATCAACGCCTTGCCCAAGGGAGAATCAACCGAAATCTTGCCGGCAATCGGATCAGCCTCTTCAGCTCCCACAATTTTGAATTCTTCGGTAGCGTCGCCCGCTTTAACCAAAACGGTAGAACCAACTTGAGCAAAATGATTCTTTATTTCTTCGGGAGCAACCACGGCATTCTTAATGAGATCTTCCAATTCCAAAATTCGGCCCTCGATAAAGCCCTGGGCTTCTTTTGTTTCATGATATTCGGAGTTCTCGGTCAAATCGCCGAAAGAAATGCATTTTTCCAGTCGCTCGGCAATCTCTCTACGCTTTGTTTCTTTAAGGTAAGCCAGTTCTTTTTTCAATTTTTCCAGCCCTTCGGCCGTAATATACTTTTCCATATTTACCCATCATAAAGGAATGCAAATACCTGTCAAGTGTGGATAAGCTACTGGCTGAAATACCAATTCAACACTTCTTGAGCCAGAGGCAAAACGGCTGACTGCACTCCTTTAACTCTTTCGATCACTATAGTCAAAACTATTTGTGGATCGTCATAGGGAGCGAAAACCGTCACCCAGTTATGATAAACGTCTCCGCCCAATTCGGCCGTACCGGTTTTGGCAGCCACCGCAACCGGCAGAGAGTTTAATAAAACCGAGGAGGCTTGCGGAGCGTTAACCCCCGTTACCGCCTGCCGCATGCCCTCTCTGACGATTTCGAGATTTTGAGGATCAACAAATCCTTGACGGATAATTTCCGGCTCGATTTCTTTCACCAGATTTTTATTACTGTCAATAATTTCCTTGACGACGTGAGGCTTATATAAAGTCCCGCCGTTAGCAATGGCCGAAATAGCATTGGCTACCTCCAAAGGGGTAATCTGCAGAAAACCCTGGCCGATGGCCAAATTGTAAGTATCTCCATCCCACCAGTCCTGACCCCAAGTTGCTTTTTTCCATTGCTTGTCTGGCAAGAACCCTGCGGCTTCTTCGGACAGATCAATACCTGTCTTTTCGTCCCAGCCAAAAAGATCCAAATATTCTTTAATTTTAGTCGGACCCAGACCCTCCTGATTGCCAAAACCGCCGCCTACGGTGTAGAAGTAAACATCGCATGATTCGGCCAAAGCTTTTCTTAAATCTGTCCAACCGTGAGCGGTCCAGTCTTTCTTGGTGGTAAAAAGGGTCTTATCCCAAGAATTGGGAATTTCAATTTTCCCTTCGCAATATAGATCTTTTTCCGGAGGAATAATGCCTTCCTGTAAGACGGCTGAAGCAATTAAGGGTTTAATAACCGAACCGGTTAAATAAGTTCCGGCAATCGCCCGATTAAAAAGAGGTTTCTGGGAATTGTCGCTCAACTCTTTCCATTCTTCTTCGGACATGCCTTGGCTGAAAAGGTTATTGTCGAAAGTGGGAAAACTCGCCATCGCTAAAACGCCGCCCGTTTTTGGATCCAAAGCCACAGCCGCGCCGCTTTTTGCGCCAACGCTTTTTATAATTGCCGCCATGCTTTCGTTAAGTTTTTTCTGCAAACCGGCATCAAGATAAAGAACCAAACTTTGCCCCGGCGATGGCTGGGCGATAACCTCTTTATCGATGGGATTGCCAAAAACATCTCTTTTAACCTGGAGTTCTCCCGGTTGCGCCGAAAGGACATCATCATAATATTCTTCCAGCCCCTTTTTATCGCCCGTCTTTCTTTGATAGCCGATCAGGCTGGAAAAGGTTGATCCCGAAACATACTCCCTGACCGTATTATTTTTAGTTTCAAACCCGGGGAATCCGTAACTGCGCGCCTCAAATAAAACCAAGGTCTGGTAGTCAAGATTTTCAGCGACGACCACCTCAGCCAGACTGGAAGCATTTATCTTTTTTGAGAGCTCCGGATAATCCTGCCCGGTAATTTGAGCGATGTCTTTAAAAATCTTTTCTCGGTCGCTTTCGTTTTCAGGCAAGTCGTAAGGCCGGCAAATCAAATCAAAACTTGGTTTATTAAATACCAATTGAGTCATGTTCCTGTCATAAATCACCCCTCTCTGCGCCTGGATAAAGCGGATGACATACCGGTTATCTTCCGAAGCTTGAGCAAGAGCGTCTTTCTCAAAAATCTGCAGCTGGGCCGTTTTGCCAAAAAGCAGCAGGGTCAATATCAAAAAACCCAGCCAAAGCGCCTGCAAGATCCTTTGGGGCAGCAGGACCTCCAGCTTCTGCTCGGAGAGACCGAACTCCCGCTCTTTTTTTTGAGCCAAAGAGTCCAAAAGAATTTCGTGCGGCTCGATTTCTTTATGAGGCCTGTTTATTTTGAATTTACCCAATTGGGGCCCAGACATATTTCCTAAAAATTATTTTAATCAAAATGGATAAAGCCAGAAGAATCAAAACATAAAAACCAATAAGGTTCGAAGAAAAAATATCTAAAAAGAAACCGCCGATAAAACCGGCTAAAATCCCGGTGTTTTTCTGGGGTTTCTCAAAAACATTAACCAGTATTACCGAAATTAAAATAAAATTAGGAATAAAAAGGCTCGTCTGCATCAAGGCCAAAAAGTAAAAAACAATAAGTATGAGCAAAACCTGTTTAATCATCTGTGAAGTTTAAAATAACAAAAACCGCTGATGTTTCCCGGATATCAAAAAGCGGGGCAATCTCCGCCTTATAAAACGGGCTGACATCGTTTCTCTCAACGTTCTTAACCGTGCCGACTAAAAACCCTTCGGGATAAAGACCGCCCAGAGAGGTTGAAACAACCAAATCGTCTACTTGTAAGATCTTTTCTTGAGGGACCAAATCAAACTCAAGTTTCGCACTACCCTTGCCTCGGACGACTCCGGCAGTCTCTGTACCCGCCACCTTGGCGTCAAAAGAGCTTTCTTTATTAGAAATCAAGGTGACGCGCGAGAAACTTTCCAGAACCTCGCCTATCTTGCCCAGAAGAATTTTCTGCTCGGTTACCACGGGCATACCTACCGCTAAACCGTCTTTTGCGCCCTGGTTGATTAAAATTGATTCCTGGCCGATGTCTTTGCCGATCACCTCAACGAAAGCGAGCCGGAAATCTTTTTGCAGGCCGATCTGCAAAGCATCTCTTAGGGTTGCATTCTCTTTTTTTAATTCAGCCGAGGCCGCCTTCTCGGCCAAAAGTCCTTGAATGATTTTTTGAGATTCGTCATTTTTATTTTGAAGACTGCTCAAATTGCCGATTGCTTCAAAAAAACCGGAAATCTTATCGCCTGCCGCCCAAAAAGCTGTCTGAATCGGCGCGGAGAAATTATAAAAAAAACCCTTGGTCTCTTTTTGAAAAAAATTCATGGAGAGGACTATGGCAACCACGGCAACTACAATTAAGGTTTTGGCATTAACAATCTTCATACTTAAACCATTTTACTCTAAATGGAGCTGAAACAAAAGGGCTTGATTTTTCCGTTAAAGATGATAGAAGAAAGCTAGAACTTTAAGGAGGACATAAGTGGTGGATAATAAAAAAATCAGAATAACCGAAGCGGATTTCCTTACGGGGATATTCGCCGTACTAACTTTAAGAGGTCACAAAACCATACCACTTAATGAGTTTTTTGAGAAAGCGATGGCTAAAATATTTCAGGAATTTACGGAGCACGCCAAACAAAACGATTTTGAAATGCGATTTCGCATACGGCCTCATCCACTCCACGGAGATTCGGGAACTATTCATAATGGCGTTTTGGGCGCAATGCAGAGAAGGATAATCAGCTTGGATAGTCCAGCAAACGACGTTATCAGAATAAAACTAACCAAGGACTTAGCAAAAGTTATTTTGGACGACATGACTTCAGGAAAGTTGTTTATTGATTTTTCCGACAGAATTATAGAAATTTTTCGAATTAATTAAAAAACAAAACCACCCGTTGGTTAAAACGAGTGGTTTTTTCATTTCCAAACAAAAAGGGTGCTCTGGTGGCAGTGACCTACTTTCGCCCATAGGACTATCATCGGCCTTGGAGTATTTCACTTCTGTGTTCGGAATGGGAACAGGTGGGACAACTCCGGAATAACCGCCACCACAACACCCTTTGTTGCGTTGATCGTTAAACGATCATTAATTGCTAGCTAATATAAAAGTATAAAATTGACCATTAGTACTTCTCGGCTTAACGCATTACTGCGCTTACACCTGAAGCCTATCAAGCTCATAGTCTTTGAGCGGTCTTAATGAGTCTTAATCTTGGAGTGGGTTTCGAGCTTAGATGCTTTCAGCTCTTATCCCTTCCCAACTTAGCTATCCAGCCATGTTCCTGGCGGAACAACTGGTATACCAGAGGTTAGTTCAGCCTGATCCTCTCGTACAGAGGCCAACTCCCCTCAAGACTCGACGCCTACAGCAGATAGAGACCAACCTGTCTCACGCATATTTATCACCTATTACTAAGTGTATGGACTATATCACTTTCCACCAAAACTTTTTCAGATGTTTTAATGGAAGACCGACGTATTATGGAGGATTTCCCCCATCTTCCGCTTCTGTAGCGGAAAGTCTCTACGGGGTCAATACACGTTTCTTACGTTTTTTAGAATAATTTAATTCTCTAAAACGGTCGATTAAATCTGTGAGTTTACGAAAATCATTCTTGTCTCTCACTTTTTCCTTCTTATTGAGAATTTCTGTCATTAAAGCTACTTGTCTCTTTTTAAGAATTACAAACGGCTTTATTATTTTCAGAAATTTTCGCAATCCATCTGTCTTACCGATAATATACTCAAGAATTCCATCTTTTCGCACTCTAAGATATCCTAGCCCAATCAATGAGCAAATCTTTTTAAAGTTTTCTTTTTCTTTCTGCGATTGAAAAAGCACGATATACGGTGCCACCTGAAATCCATATCTATAAGTAGAATTTGGTTTCAGACGCACGTAAATGCTTCCATCGCCATCAAGAAAACCTGCAAGATATGCTTTTTGAGTTTGGTTAAGCATGTATGACTTCCCTCGGTATTATCCTAACATATGACAGGTTGAGAGTCAATTTAGGACTTCACCGATATAAGTCGATTTTTTCATTCCAATATTGCTATCGGAAGCCGCCAAACTTGCTAACAGAAACAAGTTTTGGTTGACGGTTTGAACCCAACTCGCGTATCACTTTAATCTGCGAACAGCAGAACCCTTGGAAGCTTCTTCACCTCCAGGATGTGATGAGCCGACATCGAGGTGCCGAACAGAGCCGTTAATATGAACTTGCGGGCTCTACTAGCCTGTTATCCCCGGGGTAACTTTTGGTTGATGATCTTTCCCTTTTCTACGAAAAAGGATCGGTTCACTAAGTTCTGGTTTCCCAACTGCGCGGCACATCCGCCTTGCAGTAAAGCCGGCTTTACCCTTTACAGGACCACTCCGATTTCCATCCGGAGCT
>Ga0265297_10003101_pt1 | contig 31108 bp, 30 predicted proteins | sample Munlanlwell13791_FD_192502 | JGI IMG/M metagenome (GOLD analysis project Ga0265297, IMG submission 192502) | Leachate microbial communities from a municipal landfill in Southern Ontario, Canada - Leachate well 137-91 | ecosystem: Engineered > Solid waste > Landfill > Unclassified | place...
GACGGCGGCGTCTTCGTGCAGGGGCCGGACGATGCCTCGCTGTTGCAGGCGGGGCTTCGTTGCGGTGTCGGCCTTCCCTACGAATGCAGTTCGGGCGGCTGCGGCAGTTGCCGCATCCAGGTCGTCTCGGGCGAGAGCGAGAACCTGTGGCCCGACGCTCCGGGTCTTTCCGCGCGCGACAAGCGGAAGGGCTTCGTTCTCGCCTGCCAGACGCGGGCGCTGGGCGATCTCGAGATCCGCGCCAATGTCGGCGCCGCCTATGTCCCCGCCGTGCCGCCGCGGGTGCAGCGGGTCGCCCTGCTCTCGGCCCGCGACCTGACGCGGGACATCCGCGAATTCCGCTTCCGCGGTCCGGTGCCGGCCGAATTCATCCCCGGCCAATATGCCATTCTCAGCACCGCGGACGGGCTTCGGCGCTGCTATTCGATGAGCAACCTGCCGAATGCCGAAGGCATCTTCGAATTCCAGATCAAGCGCGTGCCCGGCGGCCGCGCCAGCAACGCCCTGTTCGACCTCCGGCCCGGCGAGACGGTGGAGATCGACGCCCCCTATGGCCTCGCCCATGTGGTCGAGAAATCCCCGCGCGACGTGGTTTGCATCGCCGGTGGTTCCGGCCTCGCCCCCATGATCTCGATCGCGCGAAAGCTGGGGGCCGACCCCGCCCGCCGGATCGAGTTCTTCTATGGCGGCCGAACCGCGGCCGACATCTGTGGCAGCGAACATCTCTCCACCCTGCCCGGCTGGCAGCACGGCCTGCATTATCACCCCGTCGTCTCGGCCCCGGACGATCCGCTCAGCGCCGGCTGGAACGGCGAGACCGGCTTCGTGCACGACGTGGTGGCACGCCGGCTCGGCGACTCGCTCCGCCAGTCGGAAATCTATTTCGCCGGCCCGCCGCCCATGGCCGAGGCGCTGCAACGCCTGCTGATGCTCGACATGAAGGTCCCCTACGAACAGATCCACTTCGACCGCTTCTTCTGAGGGGACCCATGGCCGACAATCCGGAAATCGGCCGGCGCATCCTTGCCGCCGGCATCGCCACCAATTGCCATGACCTCGGCGAGGGACAGCCGGTGGTGCTGATCCACGGCTCCGGCCCCGGGGTCTCGGCCTATGCCAACTGGCGCCTCACCATGCCGGCGCTGGCGAAAAGGATGCGCGTGGTGGCGCCCGATATCCTGGGCTTTGGCTATACCGAGACGCCGCCGCATACGCGCTTCTCGATGCCGCTCTGGCTCGATCACCTGATCGGCATCATCGATGCGCTCGATCTCGGCCGGGTCCATGTCGTCGGCAATTCCTTCGGCGGTGCCCTCGCCCTGGCGCTGGCCGCCAAGGCGCCGGAACGGGTCGGCAAGCTTGTGCTCATGGGGGCGGCCGGTATCGACTTCCCGATCACCGACGGGCTCGATATGGTTTGGGGCTACGAACCCTCGATCGAGACCATGCGCCGGATGATCGCCCTCTTTTCCTACGACCAGTCTCGGGCGACCGAGGAACTGGCGACGCTGCGCTACAAGGCCAGCATCCGGCCCGGTGTGCAGGAAGCCTTCTCGGCCCTCTTCCCGGCGCCGCGCCAGCGCTGGGTCAGCGCGCTGGCAACGCCGGAGGCCGAAATCGCCGCGATCGACAAGCCGGCGCTGATCGTCCACGGCCGCGAGGACCGGGTGATCCCGCCGAGCAATGCCGAACGCCTGTTCCGCCTGCTGCCCAGGGCCGAACTGCACATGTTCGGCCAATGCGGCCATTGGACCCAGCTCGAACACGCCGACCGTTTCAACAGCCTGGTGGGCGATTTCCTGGCGGGCGCGGCATGACCTGGCACCGCTTCCTCCTGGGCGCTACGCTGGCGGCGGCCATCGCCCTGCCCGCCCTGGTCCGGCCGGCGCAGGCGGGTGCTGGCTGGGTCGACGAATGGCGCGCCCTGGCCGCCAAGACCGGCTACGAAGGCCACAAGAAATTCGCCGAACTGCTGGCCGATCCCGATGCCATCGCCCTGGTCAACGATTGGGACGCCTTCCGCGGCTATTCCGCCCGCTCCCTGGTCGCCGCGGCGAAGCTGCCGCCCGAGCTGAAGCCGGGCCTGGAGATCACCGCGGCCGACGCCGGCAAATATCCCTGGCTCAAGGACTATCTGCCGAAGCCGAGCTACGAACGCCTGGTCTCGACCGACTGGTTCCGCTGGAAGAAGATCCGGATCGTGCCGACCACGCCCTATGTCGGCTCGCGCGCCCGGCTGGAAGCGACCAGGAAGGCCGGCCCCTTCACCATCAGCCCCAAGGGCGAGCTGCTGAACGCCGCCGGCAAATTCGCCATGCTGAGCGACGGCGGCCTGCCCTTCGTCCATCCGAAGGACGGGCTCGAACTCTATTGGGCCTTCCTCGCCCGCGGCGTCGGCAATGACAATGCCTCGCTGAAGCCGATGACGCTGCAAGCCTGTCTGCCCGACAACCGGGTAGAGCGGACCTATGTCATGCATCTCTGGTGGCAGAAGATGCACGGGCGGGTCGACGTGCCCCCGCTCGGCGATATCCGCAGCGAGGACGACACCATCGAGGCGGGCTCGATCGTCTTCCTGGCGCCGCGCGACATCAAGGGCCTGGCCGCCGTGCGAAGGCGCTATGCCTCGGCCGACAAGCCGGACGACTTCATCTCCTATGTGCCGACGATGAAGCGGACCCGCATCCTCGGCGGTACCGATACCCAGGACCCCATGACCCCAGGCATCGAGGCGACCTGGGACGAATGGCGCCAATCCTGGCTGAAGCCCGACCCGCGCAAATTCGAGTTCAAGATCGTGGGCGAGACCTTCATCCTGTCCCAGCCCGAAGTCGGCGAAGCCTACGACCCGGCGCAATATGCGGAAAACCAATGCGAGATCGAGACGATCGACCTCGAACTGCGCCCGGTCTGGATCCTCGACGTCCTCGACAAGACCGGCAATTACACCTACGGCCGGCGCCGGCTCTATATCGACAAGGAGCTGGAATACGCCCAGTACCAGGAAATGTACGACCAGCGCGGCAATCTCTGGCGCGTCTTGGACGACGCCCTGGACTTCCAGCCCAAGACCGGGCTCTGGATGGCGCGGAACTACGTGCTGTGGAACGCGATCGGCCACCGCTTCAACCGCATCACCATGGAGCCCGACTGGTCGATCCTGCAGCAGGACATGCGGCGCTTCATGGATATCGACCGGCTCAGGGATTATTGATCGGTGCTCGATGCCGCCGCCCCCATGAGGGGGCGGTGGTGCGGACGACGGGACTCGAACCCGTACTCCTCGCGGAGGCAGATTTTAAGTCTGCTGCGTCTACCGGTTTCGCCACGTCCGCACGGCCTTCGCCCAGCCTTCTACCATGCCGTGCGGGCGAGTAAACCCCGTCAGTTCAGCACGTTGTAGCCGCGGGCGCGCATGCAGTTGTCGATCACGCGGCGCTTCTCCTGCTCGGCCGAGACGGTGCCGCGGGCAGCCCCCGTGGCGGCGCCGATGCCGGCGCCGGCCGCCAGGCCCTTGCCGAAATCGCCCGAGAAGGAGCCGATGATGCCGCCCGCAATGGCGCCCAGCGCCGCACCGCCGAGCGCGTTCGAGGCGGCTTCGTTGCCGGTCGGCACTTGGTCGGCCAGGTTCTGGCAATAGGCGAGGTCGTGGTCGTAATAGCCCTGCGGCGCCTTCGAGGTATAGGGGTCGATGACCGGGCGGTAGCCGGAGGCGCAGCCCGCGACGGCGAAGGCGGCAGCGAGGGCGACAAACTTCTTCACGTCAAATCTCCCGATTCCGGATCGGATCGTCTCGACAGTATAACGCAGGCGGAATGCACCGGTTGCGACGGACGTCACAAAGTCGTCAGTCCTGGAACTCGCCCGGGTGGATTTCGATGCCGGCCGCGGTCAGGGCGGCGCAGAGGTCGGCATAGGCGGCCTCGAGCACCGCCGGATCGCGCCCGCGCAGCACCAGCGCCGTGCCGAAGGAGCCCCGCCGGAAGAAGGGATAGGAGCCCATGTCGATACCGGCATGGCGCTTTTCGGCGGTTTCCAGCAGGTCGGCGATGCGGCTCTCCCCGACTTCGACCGAGACGGTTTTCGAGAGCACGCTGCGGCCGCCTTCGATGAACTGCCGCGCCCCTTCGAGCTGGGCGCGCATGATCGCCGGGATGCCGGCCAGGACGAAGACATTGCCGACCTTGAAGCCCGGCGCCTTGGAGATCGGATTCTCGATCAGCTCGCCGCCTTCCGGCACGCGCGCCATGCGCCGGCGCACCACGGTGAGCTCGCCCGGCGGGTAATGGGCTTCCAGGATGGCGAGCGCGTCGGAATGTTCGACCAGGGGCACGCCGAAGGCCTTGGCGATCGAATCGGCGGTGATGTCGTCATGGGTCGGCCCGATCCCGCCCGTGGTGAAGACATAGTCGTAGCGGGCGCGCAGCGCATTGACGGCATCGACGATCTCGCCCTCGATATCCGGCACCACGCGCGCCTCGCGCAGTTCGACGCCCCAGGAATTCAACGTCTTGGCCAGGTGGGCCAGATTGGCGTCCTGAGTCCGGCCCGACAGGATCTCGTTGCCGATGATCGCCAGGGCGGCAGTGTAGATGCGTGGGGTCGGGGCATTGTTCGCAGTCGTCATGGTGGCGCACTATAGCCGAATGCGAGACGACTGAAACCCGAGATGCCGAAGCCCAAACGCGGCCCCCGCGCCGCCGACAGCACCAACGACCGCCTGTTCGCCCAGCGGATCGACTGGAACCTGTTCAAGCTCTTCACCGAAGTGATCCGGGCGGGCGGCATCGGCGCCGCCGCGCGCCGCATGAACCGCCAGCAGCCCAGCGTCTCCGCCGCCCTGAAGCGGCTGGAGGACGAGCTGGGTGTCCTGCTCTGCCACCGCTCGGCCAGCGGCGTGGTACCCACCGCCGCCGGCCAGGCCCTGCTCGAAATCTGCGAAAAGATGGCGCTCGCCGCCCGCGACGTGCCCCACGAGGTGGCCAAGGCGGCGGGCGACGTCGAAGGGTCGATCCGGCTCCAGATGATCTCCAACCTGGTGTGCCCGGCCTTCGAGCGTGCCCTCATGGGCTTCAACGGCGCCCATCCCGCGGTCGAGATCAAATTCGACATCGCCCCCCATTCGGCGGTGATCCGTGCCGTCACCAACGGCGAGGCCGAGATCGGCATCGCCGGCGACACGGCGCCCGCCGCCGGCCTCGCCTATTATCCGCTGATGCGCGAGACCCAGCAGCTCTACTGCGGCCCGCGCCATCGCCACTACGGCAAGCCGGCCGGCCATCCCGCCGATTTCACCCTCGAGCGCTTCATCCTGACCGGCGAGGACGAGACGGAACAGCTCCGCCAATTCCGCCGCCGCTTCGGCCTGGGCAACCGGGTCGGCGGTTTCGCCGAGAACCTGCACGAGGTGCGCCGGCTGATCGAACTCGGCCTCGGCATCGGCTTCCTGCCCACGGTGGTGGCGGAAAGTCCCGGCGCCAACCTCTGGCCGCTGCTGCCGGCCGAAATCCTGCCGTCCTATCACGTCTATGTGATCACCCGGGCCGATGGCGGCCACAGCACCCCGACCGCCCTGCTGCTGACCGCCATTCTGGTCGAACTGGAGAAGGCCGAGTCATAGATTCTATCTATGACCTCCATTGACAATTACCGCCTACCGCACCGCACAATAGGCCGCCATGCTTGACCGATCATCGGCTCATGGAGGCTCGCTTGCTCTCGGTCGCAACGCTTCGCGGACTCTGGCAACGTTCCCTGATCGCCTGGCCCGACGGCCGGCGGGACGAGACGACCGCGGTCTGGTGGCTTCAGGGGCCGGGCCTCTACATCGACCTGCGCCAGCCGGCCGGGCGGCCCGATTTCGCCGCCGTACATTGCCTCGACGATCTCGACCGCGAGCAGGCGCGCTGGCTCGCCGGGCAGGAAGGTTTCGCCGGGGAACTGACCTTCGACGGCCGCCATTTCACCTGGGCTCGCGACCTCGACGTGCAGCCCGTCTCGCCCTATTCCGATGCCGGCTCGCTCCGCTTCGAGAACGACGTGCTGGTCGAGGAAGGCCGCGACGTCGCCTATGTCGAGCATTGGCATCGCGGGCCGGAAGCGGTGCAGCCCTGTTCCGCCGCCCGCCTCGCCTGTGCCGAGGACGGCCGCGCCGGCTTCGTCGTCCGCTGCGGCGAGCGCTTCATGTATGCCCGTGCCCGGACCGCAGCCCTGCCGGCGGGGGGCGACCTCGCCGCCCTGGTCGCCGCGGCGCCGACCGCCGCCGACGCCCGCGACCTGATCGACTGCGAAATCTCGATCGGCCGCATCGGTCCCGCCGGCTGGACCATCGAACATTCGAGCCTGCCCTACCGCGAGGGTGCCGGCCTCGGCCCGGTCACCGGCGGCTGCGGCGCCCAGTTGCTCACCCGCGACATCGCCCGCAACGGCCGGGAGATCACCCGCGCCTGGCGGATCGAGGCGCTGCAGGGCGCGCTGACCGATCTCGTCGATTTCTCCTGCCTGCGCCGCACGGCCCCCTGACGGAACGACGCGATGGCGATCCCCGGCAATTTCACCGCTCTCCCCGTGGTCGACATCGCTCCCCTGTTCGGCACCGACCCGGACGCCCGCCGGGCGGTGGTCGAGCGCCTGGGCGAGACGGCGCGCGAGATCGGCTTCCTCTATGTCGTCGGCCACGGCATGGCGCCCGGGCTCTTCGACGGCCTGCTCGACGCCGCGAAGTGCTTCTTCGCCCAGGACACCGGCGAGAAGATGAAGGTCTATATCGGCAACTCCCGCAATCACCGGGGTTACGTGCCGGTCGGCGAGGAAGTGATCTACGGCGGCACGCCGGACCAGAAGGAAGCCTACGACCTGTCGCAGGACCTGCCGGCCGACGATCCCGACTATCTGGCCGGCAATCCCATGCTGGGGCCGAACCAGTGGCCGAGCCTGCCCGGCTTCCGCGCGGCGGTGGGGGCCTATTACGACGGCGTGATGGCGGTCGGCCGCGCCCTGCTGCGCGCCTTCGCCGAGGCGCTGGGCCAGGACCCCACCCTGTTCGACAGCTATGTGACCAAGCCGCCGAGCCAGTTGCGCCTGGTCCATTATCCCTATGATCCCGCGGCACCGGGCGATGCCCTGGGCATCAGCCCGCACACCGACATGGAATGTTTCACCCTGCTGTGCGTCACCGCCCCCGGCCTCGAGGTGATGAACGGGGCGGGCGAGTGGATCGACGTGCCGCCGGTCGAAAACGCCTTCGTCGTCAATATCGGCGACATGCTGGAGACCTGGACCAACGGCCGCTTCGTCGCCACCTCGCACCGCGTGCGCAAGGTCAAGGAGGAACGCTATTCGTTCCCCCTGTTCTTCAGCGTCGACTATCACACCGAAGTGGCCCCCCTGCCCTGCTTCACCGCGGGCGCGGCGCCGGCGCGCAAGCCCGTGATCGCGGGCGACCACCTGTTCTCGGTCACCGCCCAGGGCTTCACCTATCTGCGCAAGCGCCTCGAAGACGGCAGCCTGGTGCTGCCGGGCGAGGTCAGCGACACCCATTCCTTCGGCCAGCACGCCCGCCACGCGGATGGTGCCAGGCCATGAGCGCGTACACCCCCGATCCCCGCGTATAACGAGGAGAGTAGCCGATGACTCGACGCCTTGGCCGAATTGCCGCCGTCCTTCTGTGTTGCCTGACCCTGGTGCCCGGCATGGCGGCAGCGGAGACGAAGAAGCACTTCCGTATCGCCTGGTCCATCTATGCCGGCTTCATGCCCTGGGCCTATGCCGAGCAGGCCGGCATCATCAAGAAATGGGCCGACAAATACGGCATCGAGCTCGAGCTCGTTCAGGTCAACGACTACATCGAGTCCGTGAACCAATATACCGCCGGCCAGTTCGACGGCGTGATGGTCGCCACCATGGACGCCCTGACCATTCCGGCCGCGGGCGGCGTCGACACCACCGTGGTGCAGATCGGCGACTATTCGAACGGCAACGACGGCATCGTGATCAAGGGCAAGGGCAAGACCGTCGCCGACCTGAAGGGCATGACCATCCATGTCGTGCAGTTCTCGGTCTCGCACTATCTGCTCGCCCGGGCGCTCGACTCCGTCGGCCTGAAGGAATCCGACGTCAAGACCGTGAACATCTCGGATGCCGACTTCCTGGCCGCCTTCAAGACCGACGACGTCAAGGCCCTGGTCGCCTGGAAGCCCGCGCTGAGCGACATCGAAGCGACCCCGGACACTTCGACCGTGTTCGACAGCGCGAAGATCCCGAACGAGATCATGGACGGCACCATCGTCCACACCGAAACGCTGAAGGACAATCCGGCCCTCGGCAAGGCGCTGACCGGCGCCTGGTACGAAGTCCTCGCCCTGATGCAGAAGAAGGACGCGGAATCGGCCAAGGCGATGGAATTCATGGCCAAGGCTTCGGGCACCGACGTGCCGGGCTACGAGACCCAGCTCGCCACCACCCACCTGTTCCTGACGCCCAAGGACGTGACTGAATTCTATCGCAGCAAGGCGATGGCCGATGCCGTGGACCTGGTCCGCAAGTTCAGCTTCGACCACAACCTGCTCGGCGAAGGCGCCAAGAGCGTCGACGTGATCGGCATCCAGCTTCCCGGCGGCAAGGTCCTGGGCGATCCGGCCAATGTGAAGCTCCGCTATGACGACACCTATGCCGCCATGGCGGCCGAGGGCAAGCTGTAACCCGATCGGTACTGGAGAGCCTGACCATGCCTGCGCCGCGTTCCTTCCGTTCCCTGCCCATCGTCGACATCGCCGCCCTCCGGGGCGACGATCCCGCGGCCAAGGCACGGGTCGCGGCGGAACTCGGCGTCGCGGGCCGCGAGGTGGGCTTCCTCTATGTCGCCGGCCACGGCATGGCCCCCGAACTCTTCGACGGGCTGCTCGATGCGGCCAAGCGCTTCTTCGCGCAGCCTGTCCCTGAGAAGATGAAGGTCTATATCGGCCAGTCGACCAACCACCGGGGCTATGTCCCGGTGGGCGAGGAAATCCTCTACGGCGGCTCCAAGGATCTCAAGGAAGCCTATGACCTCTCCGGCGACCTGCCGGCCGACGATCCCGACTATCTGGCCGGCAATCCCATGCTGGGGCCGAACCAATGGCCGGAACTCGCCGGCTTCAAGGATCAGGTCGGCGCCTATTACCGGGCCGTGCTGCAGGTCGGCCGGGACCTGCTGCGCGGCTTCGCCCTGGCCCTGGGCCAGGAACCCGCACTGTTCGACGGCTATGTCACCAAGCCGCCGAGCCAGCTCCGCATGATCCATTACCCCTATAACCCGGAGGCGAAGGACGTCATCGGCATGGGTGCCCATACCGATTACGAATGCTTCACCCTTCTGCATGCCACCGGTCCCGGCCTCGAAGTGCTGAACGGGGCGGGCGAATGGATCGACGTGCCGCCGGTGCCCGGTGCCTTCATCGTCAATATCGGCGACATGCTGGAAACCTGGACCAACGGCCAGTTCGTCGCCACCTCGCACCGCGTGCGCAAGGTCAAGGAGGAACGCTATTCGTTCCCCCTGTTCTTCAACGTGGACTATTACACCCGCGTCGCCCCCCTGCCCTGTTTCACGACCGAGGGGGCAACGCCGCGCCCGGCCCTGATCGCGGGCGAGCATCTCTTCGCCCAGACGGCGCAGAGCTTCAATTACCTGAAGAAGAAGCTCGACGACGGCACGCTGAAACTGCCCGAATCCGCCCTCGGCCTGTCCTCCTTCGGCCAGGAAGCGTTGCAGAAGGCCGGCTGAGAGAACCGGAATATCGATCAAACCGGGCCTGACGGCTACCTTCAGTTCCCCTTGGCCTGAAGGTCCCGCCACTTCTTCACGTTGCGATTGTGATCGTCCAGCGTCGCCGCAAAGGCGTGGCCGCCGGTGCCGTCGGCGACGAAATAGAGGTCGTTGGTCCTCAGGGGATTGACCGCGGCGCGGAGCGAATCCCGCCCAGGGCTGGCGATCGGACCGGGCGGCAGGCCGGCGATGACATAGGTGTTGTAGTCGCTCGCCTGATCGAGGTCGCCGCGGGTGAGCGCGCGGCCGAGCGGTCCGGAGCCCTTGGTCATGCCGTAGATCACGGTCGGATCGGACTGGAGGCGCATGCCCTTGTTCAGCCGGTTGACGAAGACCCCGGCGATATGGCGCCGTTCGCCGTCCCGCGCCGTCTCCTTCTCGATGATGGAAGCGAGCACCAGGGCCTTTTCCGGCGTATCGAATGGCAGATCGGCGCTCCGCGCGGCCCAGGCGGCGGCCAGTTCGGCTTCCATCGCCTGGCGCATGCGGTCGATCAGGGCGGAACGGTTCTCCCCCCGGGTGAAATTATAGGTCTCGGGCAGCAGGCTACCCTCCGGCGGCGCCGGCGGCAGGCTGCCGGACAGGGCCGCCGTATCCGCGACCAACTTCATGATTTCGGGCACCGCCAGACCCTCCGGCACGGTCAGGCGGTGCACCACCACCTTGCCGTCGCGCAGCAGGCGGACGATGGCGAGCGCGCTGGCGCCCGGCGGGATTTCATATTCACCGGCCTGGAGCGGGCGCTTGTCGCCCGGTGCCAAGGCGGCGGCGATGAGCCAGTAGCGCCAGCGAAGCGCGCCCGCCTGCTCGAAGGCGGCACCGATCGCTTCCGTGCCCGTACCCTTCTCGATGACCACGGTCACGGGTTCGGCATTGGGGCCGGCCCGCTGAATTTCGTAATAGGCGTAGAGAATGGCACCGCCCGCCAGGACGACGAGCGAAAAGAGGCCGAGGAGGAGCGCGCGCAGCATGTGACTGCCCGCGCCCCTGTTCTCAGTTGGCCTTGGTCAAGACCAGCGACGCATTGGTGCCGCCGAACCCGAAGGAATTCGACAGCACGGCCCGGATTTCCCGCTTCTTCGGCGTATGGGGCACCAGGTCGATGCCGCTGACGCTGTCGGACGGATTGTCCAGGTTGAGGGTCGCCGGGGCGATCTGATCGCGCAGCGCGAGCAGGCAGAAGATCGCCTCGACCGATCCGGCCGCCCCCAGCAGGTGGCCGATCGACGACTTGGTCGACGACATCGAGACATTGCCCGCAGCATTGCCGAACAGGCGCTTCACGGCGCCGAATTCGATCTCGTCCCCGGCCGGGGTCGAGGTGCCATGGGCATTGACGTAGTCGATGTCGGAAGGCTGCAGACCGGCACGCTTCAACGCCGCCTGCATGGCCCGGAAACCGCCGTCGCCGTCTTCCGCCGGCGTGGTGATGTGATAGGCGTCGCCCGACAAGCCGTAACCCGTCACTTCGCCGTAGATCTTGGCGCCGCGGGCCTTGGCGTGCTCGTATTCCTCGAGCACGACGATGCCCGAGCCTTCGCCCATGACGAAGCCGTCGCGGTCCTTGTCCCAGGGACGCGACGCCTTTTCCGGCGTCTCGTTGAAGGCGGTCGAAAGGGCGCGCGCGGCGTTGAAGCCGGCGATGCCGAGCCTCGACAGCGCCGCCTCGGTGCCACCGGCGACCATCACGTCGGCATCGTCGAGCGCGATCAGGCGCGAGGCGTCGCCGATGGCATGGGCGCCGGTCGAACAGGCGGTGACCACCGAATGGTTCGGCCCCTTGAAGCCGTAGCGGATCGAGACATGGCCGGAAGCCAGGTTGATCAGCCGGCCCGGGATGAAGAACGGACTGATCCGGCGCGGTCCCCGCTCGTGCAGCAGCACGGCCGCATCGGCGATGCCGGGCAGGCCGCCGATGCCGGAGCCGATCATGACGCCGGTACGCAGCTTCTCCTCGGTCGACGGGTCTTCCCAGCCGGCGTCACGCACCGCCTGGACCGCCGCCGCGACCGCGAAAATGATGAAATCGTCGACCTTGCGTTGTTCCTTCGGCTCCATCCAATCGTCGGGATTGAAGGTACCGTCCTTGCCGTCGCCTCGCGGCACATTGGCCGAGATCTTGGTCGGCAGGTCGGAAGTTTCGAAGGCCGTGATGGTCCGGATGCCCGACTGGCCGGCGAGGAGACGTGCCCATGTCTCCTCGACCCCGCTGGCCAGCGGGGTAACCAGGCCGAGACCGGTGACGACGACGCGCCTCATGGGAGGTGTGCGTGAACCGTCGCCCTTATCAGGCGACGTTCTCCTTGATGAAGTCGATGGCGTCCTTGACCGTCAGGATCTTTTCGGCCGCCGAGTCCGGGATTTCCACGCCGAACTCTTCCTCGAACGCCATCACCAGCTCGACCTGGTCGAGCGAGTCGGCGCCCAGATCGTCGATGAAGCTGGCGGTCTCGACGACCTTTTCCTCGTCCACACCCAGGTGTTCGACGACGATCTTCTTAACCCGCTCGCCAATGTCGCTCATTCGATTTTCCCCTGCTCTAAACGCGGCGCCTCGACGCCAGTCTGTTGATGCCCCGAAGCAGCTGGCTTCCCGCTGTCACCCAGGTCCCATACGGCGGACGACCTAGGTACGACCGCTGCGGGCTTTCGGCTACCGACGGCTGGCTTCCTAACATAATCGCACGACCATTGCCAGCGCCGCCAGGAGGCGGAAAACTGCGGCTTTTGCGATCAAATCATCGCCATGCCGCCGTTCACATGGATGGTCTGGCCCGTGATGTAGCCGGCTTCGGCCGATGCCAGGAAGGCGACCGCGGCCGCCACGTCCTCGGACGCGCCGAATCGCCCCGCCGGGATCTTGGCCAGCGTAGCTTCCTTGATCTTGTCGTTCAGCACGTCGGTCATCGCCGTTGCGATGAAACCGGGTGCGACACAATTGACCGTCACGTTGCGGGAGGCGATTTCCTGCGCCAGCGACTTCGACATGGCGACCAGACCCGCCTTGGAGGCGGCATAATTCGCCTGGCCCGCGTTGCCCATGGTGCCGACGACCGACGTAATGGTGACGATCCGGCCATAGCGCCGCCGCATCATGCCCTTGGAGACGGCGCGGGTGAGCTTGAAGGTGCCGGTCAGGTTGACCGCGATCACCTCGTCCCACATCTCGTCCGAGAGGCGCATCATCAGCATGTCGCGGGTGAGGCCGGCATTGTTCACCAGGATGTCGATCCTGCCGAGCGCCGCCTCGGCCTGTTCGGCCAGAGCCTCGATCGCGGCGCCGTCGGAGAGTTCGCCGGGCAGCACATGGACCCGCTCGCCGCCCAGTTCGGCCGCCAGCGATTCGAGAGCGGCCACCTTGCGGCCCGACAGGCCGACGGTGGCGCCATTGACGTGCAGCGCCTTGGCGATGGCAGCGCCGATGCCACCCGATGCGCCGGTGACCAGCGCGGCCTTGCCCGAAAGATCGAACATGCTGCTTTTCCTCAGAGAGTCTTCAGGAAGGCTTCGACGTCGGCCGGCGTGTTCACCGCGGCCGAGGCCAATTCCTTGTCGATCCGCTTGACCAAGCCCGACAATACCTTGCCCGCCCCCACTTCGACCAGCAGGCCGATGCCCTCGGCCTTCAGGCACAGCACGGATTCGCGCCAGCGAACGACTCCGGTCACCTGGGCGACCAGGAGCTCGCGGATCTCGCCTGGATCGGTCACCGGCGACGCCGTGACATTGGCGATCACCGGGACGGAGGGCGCCTTGATCTCGATCTTGGCCAGCGCCTCCGCCATGGCGTCGGCCGCCGGCTGCATCAGGGGACAATGGAAGGGGGCGGACACGGGCAGCGGCATGGCCCGCTTGGCGCCCTTTTCGAGCGCCAGGACCGAGGCCCGCTCGACCGCCGCCTTGTGGCCGGAAATCACCACCTGGCCGCCGCCGTTGTCATTCGCAGCAGTGACCACTTCGCCGCCGCTCGACGCCTCTTTGGCCGCTTGTTCCGCCACCTCGAGCTCGATCCCGAGCAGCGCCGCCATGGCGCCGACGCCGACCGGCACCGCCTTCTGCATGGCCTGGCCGCGAATCCTGAGCGCCCGCGCCGCATCGCCGAGCGAGATGGCGCCGGCCGCCGCCAGGGCCGAATATTCGCCCAGAGAATGGCCGGCGACGAATTCGCCCATCTCGGCCAGTTTCCTGCCGCCCTCGGCCTCGATCGCGCGCATGGCGGCGACGCTGACCGCCATCAGGGCCGGCTGGGTGTTGCTGGTCAGGGTCAGGTCGTCCGCCGGACCGCCGAAGATCAGCGCCGATAGCTTCTCGCCCAGCGCCTCGTCGACTTCCTCGAAGACGTGGCGCGCCGCCGGGAAGGCGTCATAGAGTTCGCGGCCCATGCCGACGGCTTGCGATCCCTGACCGGGAAAGGTGAAGGCACGACGCATGGCAGTAGGCCCCGATCGTTTTCGTCAGATCCAAGTGGCGGCTGTTTGCCCTTGTCCTGGAGGCCTGTCAAGCGGCCTCGCCCCCACGCCGGCCGCGCCGCTTGCCCCGGGGGCCGATTTGTGTATAGTGCCGCGCTTCCAACGCTCCTTGCCGGCATGGTGCCGGCTAGGCCCGATCTGTCGACGGGATCCCCCCGTGACTCCGGGCCGCGAAAAGCCAGAAGGAGAAGCGTGGCATGACACTGTACGAGCATATTTTCATTGCTCGCCAGGACGTTTCCAACCAGCAGGTGGAAACCCTGGTCGAAGAACTGACCCGGATTCTCGGTGAGAACGGCGGCACGGTCCTGAAGAGCGAATTCTGGGGCCTGCGCAACCTCGCCTACCGGATCAAGAAGAACCGCAAGGGCCACTATGTGCTTCTGCACATCCGCGCGCCCCATGCCGCGATCGCCGAGATGGAGCGCAACCTGCGCCTCAACGAGGACATCATCCGCGTGCTCACCCTGCGCAAGGACGAACTGGCCGAAGGCCCGTCGATCATGATGCAGGTGAAGGCCGCCCGCGAAGAGCGTGCGCGCCGCGAGGCGACCGAAGGCCGCCGCCGCGACCGCGACGGCTACGGTGACCGCGACGAATTCGGAGCTGAAGCATGAGCGAGCGTAATTCCCAGGGCGGCGGTGCCGCCGGCGGCGCTGCCCGCCGTCCCTTCTTCCGTCGCCGCAAGTCGTGCCCCTTCTCGGGCCCGAATGCGCCGAAGATCGACTATATGGACGTCAAGCTGCTGCAGCGTTTCATCTCGGAACGCGGCAAGATCGTGCCGTCGCGCATCACCGCGGTGTCGGCCAAAAAGCAGCGTGAGCTGGCCCAGGCGATCAAGCGCGCACGCCACCTGGCGCTGCTGCCCTATATCGTGAAGTAAGGAGACGAGCAGATGGAAATCGTCCTCCTGCAGCGCGTCGAGAAGCTCGGCCAGATGGGCGACGTCGTCCGCGTTCGCGACGGCTACGCCCGCAACTTCCTGCTGCCGCAGAAGAAGGCGCTGCGCGCCACCAAGGAAAACCTGGCCCGCTTCGAGAAGGAGCGCGTGCACCTGGAAGCCCACAACCTCGAACTCCGCAAGGAAGCCGAGGCCGTGGCGGTGAAGATGGACGGCGCCACCGTCGTCATCGTCCGCCAGGCGGGTGACACCGGCCAGCTCTACGGCTCGGTCAACAATCGCGACGTCGCCGCCGCCCTGATCGAGGCCGGCTACCATGTCGACCGCCGCCAGGTCATGCTCGGCCAGCCGATCAAGACCCTCGGCCTGACCCCGGTCCGTGTCGTGCTGCATCCGGAAGTCTCGGTCACGGTCAACATCAACATCGCCCGCTCGGCCGCCGACGCCGAAGTCCAGGCCGCCACCGGCGCCGTGGTCTTCGAGCACGAGGAAGAGGCCGTGGTGAACGACGAAGACCTGATGCCGGTCGTCGACGACGAAGAGTAATCGGGCGGCCTCCGGCCACCGACGGAAGCCCGGCGCGAGCGATCGCGCCGGGTTTTCCTTTTTCGGGCCTTTCGCTTTCCGGGCAGGCGCCATGCGCTTTGAACAAGCCCTCTGCAGGAATGCGTATTGCCAGATGTTAATCGTTAACTTTTAATCGAGCAGTCGTTAGGCGGCATAAGACCGCATCGGCAGACGCCCTTTAATGTGCAGGGGGTGGTGATGTTGCTCGATTCGCTGTTGAAGAAGGTCATCCGCCACGGCCGCTTTGCGGTCATCGACCCGGGCGGCCGCCGCCATGTCTATGGCGACGGCAGCGGCGGCCCGACCCCGACTCTCCGGGTGCATGATCGCTCGGTCCTGTTCAGGGCCGCCATCGACCCCAGCCTCGGCTTCGCCGAGGCCTATATGGATGGCCGCATTACCGTCGAAGAGGGCGATCTCTACGACGTCTGCATGGTCGTGGTGGAGAATTTCGAGCGCGTGGGGCTGAGTGGCCTCGCCAAGCTGAAATCGGTCCTGCGCCGTCTGTTGCGCCCGCTCGAACAGCGCAACCTGGCTCATATCGCACGCCGTAACGTGGCCCACCATTACGATCTTTCGGGCGCGCTCTACGATCTCTTCCTGGACCCCGACCGGCAGTATTCCTGCGCCTATTTCGCCCGCCCGGACATGACGCTGGAAGAGGCGCAGGCGGCCAAGAAGGCCCATATCGCGGCCAAGCTGCGGTTGCAGCCGGGCATGCGGGTGCTCGACATCGGCTCGGGCTGGGGCGGCCTCGCCCTCACCCTGGCGCGCGACTACGGGGTCGATGTCACCGGCGTCACGCTGTCGACCGAACAGCTCGGCGTCGCCCGAGGGAGAGCCGAAAAGGCCGGCTTGGCCGATCGGGTGAAATTCGAACTGCTCGATTACCGCAAGGTCGAGGGCCGCTTCGACCGTATCGTTTCGGTCGGCATGTTCGAACATGTCGGGGTCGGCTTCTACGACGCCTATTTCGGCAAGATCCAGCACCTGCTGGCGCCGGACGGCCTCGCCATGGTCCATACCATCGGCCGCGCCGGCCCACCCGGCCCGACCAACAGCTTCATCGCCAAATATATCTTCCCGGGCGGCTACACGCCGGCGCTCTCCGAATTCATGGCTTCGGTCGAACGTTGCGGCCTGGTGACGACCGATGTCGAAGTGCTCCGCGTCCATTATGCCGAGACACTGAAGGAATGGCGGCGGCGGTTCCGTGCCCGCTGGGCCGATGCGGCCGCCCTCTACGACGAGCGCTTCTGCCGGATGTGGGACCTCTATCTCGCCTCCTGCGAAGCCTCGTTCCGGGTCGGCGGCCAGGTGGTGTTCCAGGTCCAGATGGGCCACACGGTGGCGAGCGCCCCCATGACCCGGGATTATCTTTATAACGCCGGTCCCGAAGCCGCCCTCGGCCACCGCTCGGCGGCGCAATAAGATCCCCGACGTTCACAGGCTGTGGATGAAATTTCTGGGGATCGTCGCGGGCGGGAGCGCTTAAGCCCTCCCCCCGCGACCGCTCCGGGATAGACTGCCGCGATGGATACCGCCCGCCCCCTCGCCACCCCGCTCATCGCCGTGAACGACAGCGGGGCCGACCCGACCTATCGCACACCGCCGCACAACATCGAGGCCGAGCAGGCCCTGCTGGGCGCGATACTGGTCAATAACGAGACGGTCGGCCGAGTCTCCGAATTCCTGCTGGCCGAGCATTTCTTCGAGCCGCTGCACCAGCGGATCTACGAACACGCGGTGAAGCTGATCGAGCGCCAGCAGATCGCCAACCCGGTCTCGCTCCGCCCCTTCTTCGAGAGCGACCCGGCCATGGTCGAGATCGGCGGCCCGGCCTATCTCGCCCGTCTCGCCGCCAATGCGGTGACCATCATCAATGCCGGCGACTATGGCCGGGCGATCTACGACCACGCGGTGAAGCGCCAGCTCATCCAGGTCGGCGAGGAGATCGTGAACACGGCCTATGAGGCCGACATCGACAATCCGGCCGAAGATCAGATCCAGGCCGCCGAAGGCAAGCTCTTCGCGCTCGCCGAATCGGGCAGCCGCGAAGGCGGCCTGATGCCCTTCAGCCACGGCCTGACCGAGGCGATCGAGGCGGCCCAGCGCGCCTTCCAGTCGGACGGCAAGCTGACCGGCGTCGCCTCAGGCCTGGTCGACCTCGACCAGAAGCTGGGCGGGCTGCACCGTTCCGACCTGATCATCCTGGCCGGCCGCCCCTCCATGGGCAAGACCGCGCTGGCCACCAACATTGCCTTCAACGCCGCCCGCGCGGCGCGCTTCTCGCGCGACGAATCGGGCCGGACGACGACCACCGAAGGCGCCGTGGTGGCCTTCTTCAGTCTCGAAATGTCGTCCGAACAGCTCGCCATGCGGATGCTCTCGGAACAGTCGCGCATCGTTTCCGAGAAGATCCGCCGCGGCCAGCTGACACCGGACGAGTTTCACCACCTGGTGCGCGCCTCGCAGGAAGTGCAGAACCTGCCGCTCTATATCGACGACACGCCGGGCATCACCATCTCGGCGCTACGCACCCGCTGCCGCCGGCTGAAGCGCCAGTTCGGCCTGGGCCTCGTCGTCGTCGACTATCTCCAGCTCGTGAACCCCTCCGGCAAATCCAGGGTCGAGAACCGGGTCGGCGAAATCTCCGAGATCACCCGCGGGCTCAAAATGCTGGCCAAGGAACTGGACGTGCCGGTGATCGCGCTGTCCCAGCTCTCCCGCCAGGTCGAATCGCGCGACGACAAGCGGCCCCAGCTCTCCGACCTTCGCGAATCGGGCACCATCGAGCAGGACGCGGACGTCGTCATGTTCGTGTTCCGCGAGGAATACTACCTGATGCGGCGCGAGCCACGGGAAGGCACTCCCGAGCACGCTGCATGGCAAGACGAGATGGAAAAGGTGCATAATCTGGCCGAGGTGATCATCGGCAAGCAGCGCCACGGCTCCATCGGCATCGTGAAACTGCGCTTCGACCCGTCCCTCACCCTGTTCGAGAATCTGGCGCGTGAGGATTATCTGCCCGATGCCGAGTATTGAGCATGTCGAAGGACCCATCGGTGCCACCACCCGCCTGACCATCGACCTCGACGCCGTCGCCGCCAACTGGCGGATCCTGGCCAAGATCGCCGGCCCGGCGGCGACCGCCGCGGCGGGGGCCACGCGGGTCGGCCCCGCCCTTTATGCCGCCGGCTGCCGCAATTTCTTCGTCGCCCATCTGTCCGAAGCGCTGACCCTCCGCCCCCTGTTGCCGGCCGATGCCACGGTCTTCGTGCTGCACGGCATTCCCCCTGGCACGGCGGGCGAATTTGCCGCGAACGGCATCACCCCGGTCTTGAACAGCCTGCACGACATGACGGCCTGGGCGGCCCAGGCGCGAGAAGCCGGACGCGCCCTGCCCGCCGCCCTCCATGTCGATACCGGCATGTGCCGCACCGGGCTCTCGGCCGCCGAACTGGCCACGCTGGCGGAAGAACCGGAACGGCTGGACGGCATCCGGCTCGACGTCGTCATGAGCCACCTCGCCTGCGCCGACGATCCCGCCAACCCGAAGACCGCGGAGCAGCGCCGCCGTTTCGTCGAGATCGCCGCCCACCTGCCCACGGGGGCACAGCGTCCGCGCCTGGCGCTGGCCAATTCGGCCGGCGTGCTGTGGGGTGCCGACTATCACTTCGACATGGTGCGGCCCGGCATTGCCCTCTATGGCGGCAATCCGATCCCGTCGCAGGCGATGCGCTTCCACCCCGTGGTGCGGCTCGATGCCGGTATCCTGCAAACGCGCGCGATTGACCGGCCCGAGACCGTTGGCTACGGTGCCGCGCACCAAGTCTCGCGGCCGACGCGGGTGGCGACGGTCGCCGTCGGCTATGCCGACGGCTTCCTGAGGGCCGCGGGCAACCGGGGCCACGCCCTGATCGCCGGCCGCGAAATTCCGATCCTGGGGCGCATTTCCATGGACCTGATGACCATCGACGTGACCGACGTGCCGGAACACCTGACCCAGCCGGGCATGGCGATCACCCTGATCGGCGACGCGCTGACCGTCGACCGCGTGGCCAAGACCATGGACACGGTCTCCTACGAACTGCTGACCCGGCTCGGCCGGCGTTTCGCCCGCCATTACGTCGGCCGTCCGGCATGACCAACCCGATCGCCTTCGTCGGCCGGGGAGCCATCGGCGCCTTCGCCGCGGTCGGCCGCCTCACCGTCTTCGCCGGCAACGGCCTGCAGCACTGCCTGCGCCCCCCCTTCTATCTCGGGCTGATCGGCCGGCAGATGCTCTCGATCGGCTATTTCTCGCTGCCTGTGGTCGGGATGACCGCGGTCTTCACCGGCATGGTGCTGGCACTGCAGATCTATATCGGCTCTTCGCGCTTCAACGCGGAAAACGCCGTCGCCACCATCGTAGTGATCGCGATCGCGCGCGAACTCGGCCCCGTGCTCTCCGGCCTCATGGTCGCCGGCCGGGTATCGGCGGCCATGGCGGCCGAACTCGGCACCATGCGGGTGACCGAACAGATCGACGCGCTCACCACCCTGTCGACCAACCCGTTCAAATATCTGGTGGCGCCGCGCTTGATCGCGGCGACCGTGACCATGCCGCTCCTGGTCATCGTGTCCGACATCATCGGCGTGATGGGCGGCTATCTGGTCGGCACGGGCAAGCTCGGCTTCAACTACGGCTCCTACCTGAAATCGACCGTCGACTATCTCGAGGTGATGGACGTCGTCTCGGGCTTGGTGAAGGCCGCCGCCTTCGGTTTCATCCTGGCGCTCATGGGCTGCTATCACGGCTATCACAGCCGGGGCGGCGCCCAGGGCGTCGGTGCCGCCACCACCAATGCGGTGGTTTCCGCCTCGGTCCTGATCCTGGCGGCCAACTACCTGATCACCGAACTGTTCTTCGCGTCATGACCACGCCGAAACTGAAACTCGACGGCGTCGTCAAACACTTCGGCCCGAAGAAGGTGCTGGACGGCATCGACCTCGAGGTCGGCCGGGGTGAATCCCTGGTCGTCATCGGCGGCTCGGGCACCGGCAAGTCGGTGATGCTGAAATGCGTGCTCGGCCTGCTCCGCCCGGACAAGGGCCGCATCCTGGTCGACGGCGAAGACGTCGTAGGGCTTCGCGGCTCGGCCAAGGAGGACTATCTCGCCAAATTCGGCATGTTGTTCCAGGGCTCCGCCCTGTTCGACAGCATGAAGGTCTGGCAGAACGTCGCCTTCGGCCTGATCCAGGGCCGCGGCATGAAGAAGGCCAAGGCGAAGGAAATCGCGATCGAGAAGCTCGGCCGCGTCGGCCTGAAGGCAGATGTCGGCGAGCTCTTCCCGGCCGAACTTTCGGGCGGTATGCAGAAACGCGTGGCGCTGGCCCGCGCGATAGCGACCGAGCCGGAGATCATCTTCTTCGACGAGCCGACCACCGGCCTCGACCCGATCATGGCCGACGTGATCAACGACTTGATCGTCGAATGCGTGAAGGACCTGGGCGCCACCACCCTGACCATCACCCACGACATGGCCTCCGCCCGCAAGATCGCCGACCGCCTGGCGATGATCTATCACGGCAAGATCATCTGGTGCGGCCACAAGAGCGAGATCGACGCTTCGGGCAATCCTTACGTCGACCAATTCATCCATGGCCGGGCCGTCGGCCCGATCACCATGGATATCCTGAAACCCTGATGGCCAAGGCAACCGAGTCCTGGGTCTGCCAGGCCTGCGGCGCCGCGGCGCGCAAGTGGTCCGGGCGCTGCGAAGCCTGCGGTGCCTGGAATTCCATCGTCGAGGAAGCGCTACCCAGCGCGTTGCCCGGTGGGCTCGACGCCAAGGCCAGCCGGCGCAAGTCGCGGGCCCCGGAATTCACCGACCTCCGCGGGGGAGAAGCACCGCCGCCCCGCCTGCCCTCTGGCATCGATGAATTCGACCGCGTCGCCGGCGGCGGCCTGGTGCCGGGCTCCGCCCTTCTGGTCGGCGGCGACCCTGGCATCGGCAAGTCCACGATCCTGCTCCAGGTCGTCGCCGCTCTCGGCCGCGCCGGGCGTGCCTGCGCCTATATCTCGGGCGAAGAAGCGATCGACCAGGTGCGGCTGCGCGCCGGGCGCCTCGGCCTCGGCGACGCGCCGGTGAAGCTGCTCGCCGAGACCGGCCTCGGCGACATTCTCGCCGCACTCGACGCCGCCGGACGGGTCGAGGTCGTGGTCATCGACTCGATCCAGACCATGTTCGCCGAGAATATCGAATCGGCCCCCGGTACCGTCTCCCAGGTGCGCGCCGTGGCCGGTGAACTGGTCCGCTACGCCAAGCGGAAGGGCGTCACCGTGATCCTGGTCGGCCATGTCACCAAGGATGGCCAGATCGCCGGCCCCCGGGTGGTCGAGCACATGGTCGACACCGTGCTCTATTTCGAGGGCGAGCGGAGCCACCAGTTCCGCATCCTGCGCGCGGTCAAGAACCGCTTCGGCCCGACCGACGAGATCGGCGTCTTCGAGATGACCGACGCCGGCCTTTCCCAGGTGCCCAACCCGTCCGCCATCTTTCTGGGCGAACGGCAGGAGGACGTCTCCGGCACCGCCGTCTTCGCCGGCATCGAGGGCACACGGCCCCTCCTCGTCGAGATCCAGGCCCTGGTGGCACCGAGCGCGCTCGGCACGCCCCGGCGCGCCGTGATCGGCTGGGACTCGGGCCGCCTCGCCATGGTGATGGCGGTGCTGGAGGCACGCTGCGGCATTTCCTTCGGGCCGCGGGACGTCTATCTCAATGTCGCCGGCGGGCTTCGCATCGCCGAGCCGGGCGCCGATCTCGCCGTGGCGGCCGCCCTTGTGTCCGCCCTGGCCGATATTGCGTTGCCGCGAAACATGGTAGTATTCGGCGAAATCGGCCTGACGGGCGAGGTCCGCCCCGTCACCCAGGCCGAGGCGCGGCTCAAGGAAGCGGTCAAATTGGGTTTCGACCGGGCGATCGTCCCGGCCGGTGGGGCAAAACGAGCGGGCTCCGCCGGCATTACGGAGATCTCTCGACTTGCGGACATGGTCCAACGCCTAGTAGGAGATGAGGTGGGAGTCACTACTGGCCGCCCTCCGAGGAATCGCTGATCATGTCGGATCTGCCCTTCAACATCGTCGACGGGGTGGTCATCGCGCTCGTCGTCCTGTCCGCGCTCTTCGCCTTCTTCCGCGGCTTCACGCGCGAAGTGCTGTCGATCGCCGCCTGGGTGGGCGCTGCCTTCACCGCCCTCTACCTCTATGACAAGGTGCGCCCCTTTGCGATCCAGGCGACGGGCAACGAGACGCTCGCCATGGCGATCGCCGTCGGCGCGCCCTTCCTGGTCTCGCTCCTGGTCTATTCGATCGTGACCCATGTCGTGGCCAGCCGGGTGCAGAGCAGCGCGGTCGGACCGCTCGACCGCACGCTGGGCTTTGCCTTCGGCATCCTGCGCGGCCTCGCCGTCGTCTCGATCGCCTATCTGGTGGTGACCAACCTGGTGCGCGAGCCGGAAGATCCGGCCTGGATGCGCGACGCCAAGACCCTGCCCATCATCCGCGCCGGCGCCGAAGTCGTGTTCGGCCTGCTACCGCAAGAACTGCGCAGCGAGGAAGCCCTGACCCGCCTGCAGAACCAGGGCGGTGCCATGATGAACGGCGCCAGGGCGCTGCAGGACCTGGCTCCGGCGCTCGGCCCGCTCGCCCCGGGGGCGGCACCGGCCATCCTGGCACCGGCGGCCCCGGCCCCCGCGGTAACCCCGCCAGCCACGCCTGGGCCGCAGGGCGCCATTCCGCCAAAGGCCTTGCCAGCGAAGGCGCGCGAGACCAGCTATTCGCAGGATCAGGTGAACGACTTCAACCGCCTGGTCAACAGCGTCGGCGTGACACCATCGAACTGAAGGAGGCGGGTTACGTGACAACCCCTTTCGACGACGACCATCTGCGTGAGGAATGCGGCATTTTCGGCATCTACCGTCATGCCGAAGCCGCACGCCATGTCGCACTCGGCCTGCATGCGCTCCAGCATCGCGGCCAGGAGGCGGCCGGGATCGTCGCCTTCGACGGGGCGCGCTTCACCGCCCACCGTGCCATGGGCCATGTCGGGGATGTCTTCGAATCCGACCGCGTGATGGCCGAACTGTCGGGCTATGCCGCCATCGGCCACGTCCGCTACGCCACTTTCGGCGCCACCATCCTGCGCAACGTCCAGCCGCTTTTCGCCGATCTGGCCTTCGGCGGCCTCGCCATCGCCCATAACGGCAATCTGACCAACGCCATGGCGCTGCGCCGCCGGCTGGTCAAGGAAGGCTGCATCTTCCAGTCGACCTCGGACACCGAGGTGATCCTCCATCTCGTCGCCACCTCCTCCAAGGGCGGCGAGATCGACCGCCTGATCGACGCCCTGAACCAGATCGAAGGCGCCTACAGCCTGGTCGCCCTGACCGAGGGCATGATGATGGGCATGCGCGATCCGCTCGGCGTGCGCCCGCTCGTCATGGGCCGACTCGACGACGGCGCCATGGTTTTCGCCTCCGAGACCTGTGCCCTGGACATCATCGGCGCCGATTTCGTGCGCGACGTCGAACCTGGCGAGATCGTCATCGTCTCCGACGAGGGCATCCGCTCGCTGAAGCCCTTCACTACCCTGAAGCCGCGCTTCTGCATCTTCGAGCACATCTATTTCGCCCGGCCCGATTCCGTGGTCGAAGGCCGTTCGGTCTACGACGTGCGCAAGCAGATCGGCGCCGAACTGGCGCGCGAGAGCGGGCTGCCGGCCGATGTGGTGATCCCGGTGCCGGATTCGGGCGTGCCCGCCTCGATCGGCTATGCCGCCGAAGCCGGCATTCCCTTCGAGCTCGGCATCATCCGCAACCACTATGTGGGCCGCACCTTCATCGAGCCGACCCAGCAGATCCGCAACCTGGGCGTCAAGCTGAAGCACAATGCGAACCGCCCGCAGCTTCAGGGCAAGCGCGTCATCCTGGTCGACGATTCGATCGTGCGCGGCACCACCTCGCTGAAGATCGTGCAGATGGTGCGCGACGCCGGCGCCACCGAAGTGCACATGCGGATCGCCAGCCCGCCGACCACCCATTCCTGCTTCTACGGCGTCGACACGCCGGAACGGAGCCAGCTCCTGGCCGCGAGCCACGACGTCGAGGGGATGCGCAAATTCATCCAGGCCGACAGCCTCGCCTTCATCTCGATGGACGGGCTCTATCGCGCCATGGGCGAAGTCCGCCGCAACCCGGACAGCCCCCAGTTCTGCGACGCCTGTTTCACCGGCGATTATCCGATCTCCCTGACCGACCATTGGGGCGGCGACGAGGACCAGTCGCGCCGCCGCCGCGCCGCCGGCTGAGTTCATGACTCAAGCGAAACCCCTGGCAGGGCGGCTCGCCCTGATCACCGGCGCGTCGCGTGGCATCGGCTGGGCCGTGGCCCGGGCCTATGCCGCCGCCGGCGCCGATCTCATCCTGCTCGCGCGGACCTCCGGCGCGCTCGAGGAATTGGACGACCTGATCCAGTCCGAAGGCGGCAAGCCGTCGACCCTGGTGCCGCTCGACCTCAAGGACGTCGAGGGGATCGACCGGCTCGGCGGCGCCATCTTCCAGCGCTGGGGCAAGCTCGACATCCTGGTCTCCAATGCGGGCGTGCTCGGCCTGATCTCGCCCCTCGCCCATCTGCCACCCAAGGATTGGGACAGCCTGATGGCGATCAACGTGACCGCCAACTGGCGCCTGATCCGCTCGCTCGATCCCCTGCTGCGCGCCGGCGACGCCGGAAGGGCGATCTTCGTGACCTCGGGTGCGGCCTCGAAGAACCAGGCCTATTGGGGCGGCTACGGCGCCTCCAAGGCCGCCCTGGACGCCCTGGTCAAGACCTATGCGGCGGAGACGGCTTCGACCAGCCTTCGGGTCAACCTGCTCTCGCCCGGGCCGATCGACACCGGCATGCGCGCCAAGGCCTTCCCCGGCGAGGACAAGGAGCTATTGCCCAAACCGGCCGACGTGGCGCCCCTCTTCGTCGAACTGGCGCGTCCAGAAGAAACGCGCCACGGCGAGATTGTGCGCTATCATCGGCCCTGACCGCCCATCTGCAGAGGCCGATCATGCCGCTCGAATCCGTGCAGAGTGTCGCCCCCTTTCCCCTGCCTTCACGTGAAGCGCGGGGGCCCGGCGCGCCGGACGACGTGTGGCGCGCCCTGGTCGATCATGCCGCCGCGATCGCCGCCCATGAGCCGCTGCTGACCCGCCTCGCCCGCCACTGGATCCTGGGCAAGCCCGATTTCGCCGCTGCCCTCGGCGCCATGCTGGCCGACAAATCGGCCTGCGAGATGACACCGCGCGACGTCGTCGCCGACCTGGTGGCCGAAGCGGTGGCGACCGAGCCCGACATCGCCCGCGCCGCGGAAGCCGACCTCGCCGCCATCCTGGCGCGTGACCCGGCGGTCAAGGGCGCCGCCCATCCCTTCCTCTTCTTCAAGGGCTTCCAGGCCCTGCAGATGCACCGGATCGCCCATCACCTGTGGAATGCCGGGCGGCACGACGCCGCCCTGTTCTTCCAGAGCCGGGGGTCCGAAGTCTTCGCGGTCGACATCCATCCGGCCGCCCCGGTCGGCCGCGGCGTGATGCTCGACCACGGCACCGGCCTCGTCGTGGGCGAGACCGCCTCGATCGGCAACGACGTCTCGATCCTGCAGAAGGTGACGCTCGGCGGCACAGGCAAGGAATCGGGCGACCGCCATCCCAAGGTGCGTGACGGCGTGCTGCTCTCGGCCGGCGCCATCGTGCTCGGCAATATCGAGATCGGCCGCAACCCCAAGGTCCGCGCCGGCAGCGTGGTGCTGCACGACGTGCCACCCTGCGCCACCGTGGCCGGCATCCCGGCCCGCATCGTCGGCTGGTGCAAGGAAGGCGCCCCCGCCCTCTCCATGGATCACGAATTGCCGGAAGACGGGCGCTGACTAGAGGTTTTCGACGCAGTCCGCGATAGTGGTCGCGAAGGTCAAGTCGGTCAGGCCCTCGGTCGAATAGTAGTGCCGTTCGATCGTCGCACCGAGATCCATCAGGGCCCTGATCGACCGGTCCCTGCAATTGTCATCATGGACCCGCTTCGCCAAATGTTCCCGGTCGACGGCGCCGGGCGGCGCGCTGACGGAATAATCGAAGCGAAGCCGGCTGTCTTCGGCCCGGACCTCGACGAGAGTTGTCACGGTGTCGACCGGGATCGGACCGTGGATCGAATGGGCTATATCGTCCATCACGGCGTGCAATCCTCGCAACTGCACATTCAGCCTCATGTTGGCGATCTGAAAGTCCAATTCGGACTGAACCCGCAGCGACACGTCGTGCTGCACCGTGGAGCCGGTGTAGCCGAACAGAACGGTGACGGCGACAAAGGCCAGGCTCGACAGGATGCCGAATGGCCCCTGCACAGCATCCGGCAGACGCGCTCCCCGTTCCACCCTGGACGGCCATAAGAACAGAGCGACTCCGGCCACCGGAATCAGGGCCAGCGCTGCCGGCCAACTCCGCTGGAAGGCGTCGCGTGCACGGGCCCCCGCCGCGGCGCCGAAGGCGACCGCCAGCACAAAGATGGCGAACGTCCAGACCGCCATCGGAAGCCACAGGCGCCCCGCCAGAAAGGCGTCAGGGAAGTCCGCCACGAGATAATTGGAAGCGGCGGCAGCCAGAAAAATCGGTAATGCGATGCCCGCGAAACCGAACCGCCCGAGCAGCCGCGGCCAGCGGATCAGCCGGATTCCGATCCCCCCGCCGAGGCCCACCAGCATCCAGGTCGGCGCCAGGGGCGGCCAGTTCGTCGTCACGAAATACAGCCACAAATCCGAATTCATCGAGTCCCGCCGGCAGAAACGCAACTATCGTGCACAGCGGGGTCGAGCTTCACAAGGACCACTTGTAAAGTCCGATCAATCGTCGTCGTAAGGATTCTCGTTCTTGCGGAGGCTCAGGCGGACGACGACGCCTTCCATGTCGAAGGCTTCGCGGAGCCCGTTCATCAGGTAACGGGAATAGGAATCCGGCAGTTCACCCGGGCGGTTCATGAACAGGGCGAAGGTCGGCGGCCGGGCCTTCACCTCGGTCATGTAGCGCGGACGCAGACGGCGCCCGCCGACCGCCGGGGCCGGATGCCGTTCGGTCGCTTCCGAGAGCCAGCGGTTCAGCTTCGCGGTGGGGACGCGGCGGTTCCACTTGGCATAGATCGAGAGGGCGGCGGGCATCAGCTTGTCGAGGCCACGGCCGGATTTCGCCGAGATCGTGACGACCGGCAGACCGCGCACCTGCGGCAGGTGGATTTCCAGCTTTTCCTTGAGGTCCGCCAGGGTCTTGTTGTGGTCTTCGACCGCATCCCACTTGTTCAAGGCGACCATCAGCGCCCGCCCCTCGTAGAGTGCACGGTCGGCGATCACGAGGTCCTGCCGGTCGATGCCCTGCACGGCGTCGATCATCAGAATCACCACCTCGGCGAATTTCACGGCGCGGATCGTGTCGCCGACCGAAAGCTTCTCGAGCTTGCTCTCGACCCGGGCCTTCTTGCGGAGGCCGGCGGTGTCGAACAGCTTGATGGGCCGGCCTTGCCATTCCCAGGCGACCGAGACCGAATCGCGGGTGAGTCCGGCCTCGGGCCCGGTGATCATCCGGTCCTCGCCGAGCAGGCGGTTGATCAGGCTCGACTTGCCGACATTGGGCCGACCGACGACGGCGACGCGGAGCGGCTTTTCCGGGTCCTCGACCACTTCGGCGTCCGGATCGAAGGCACCTTCGCCCTCCCCCCCGTCCTCGTCGTCCTCGCCGGCATAGGGGTCCTTGCCCGCGGCTTGCAGGCGGTCGACGATCGTCTCATAGAGGTCGAGCATGCCGTCGCCATGTTCGGCCGACAGGTTGACGGCTTCGCCGAGGCCGAGTTCCCAGGCCCCGGTGGCGCCGATCTGGCCCTCCTTGCCCTCGGCCTTGTTGGCGCAGACCACGATCGGCGTCGAGGTCCGGCGCAGCAGGCGCGAGAACGCAAGGTCGAGGGGGGTTACACCCGCCCTGGCGTCGAAGAGGAACAACACGAGGTCCGAATCGGCAATGGCCCGTTCCGTCTGGCGACGCATACGGCCTTCCATCGAATCGTCGACCGCATCCTCGAACCCCGCGGTGTCGAAGACCGAGAACGTAAGGTCGCCCAGCCGGCCGTCGCCCTCGCGGCGGTCGCGCGTGACGCCCGGCGTGTCGTCCACCAGGGCAAGCTTCTTGCCGACCAGGCGGTTGAACAACGTCGACTTGCCGACATTGGGCCGGCCGACGATGGCAATCCGCAGACGGGCCTGTTCCGAGACCATCGGGTCTCCCTCCGTTCAAATGCAAACGGCACGCGGGTCGTCCCGCGTGCCGTGCGAAAGTCGATGCGTTCCTCAGCGGATGGCGACGAGCGTCCCGTTCGAGGTCAGCACATAGACGGTGCCGTTGGCGACGACGGGGGTGATCACCGTCTTGCCCGGGAGCTGAATCGAACCCAGCACGTCACCGGTATAGGGCGAGACCGCGGTCATCACCCCGGTATTGGAGGCCACCAGCAGGCGATCGCCGGCCAGCACGGGACCCGACCAGGAGACGACGCCGCTCTTGTCCTTCTCGTCCTCGTAGCGAGCGAGCTGGGTCACCCAGCGCACGCGGCCGTCGGCCCGGGTCAGGCAGATCAGGGCGTTGTCGTCCGAGACGAGATAGATGTAGTCGCCGCCGGCCCAGGGCGTGTTGCTGGAGCCGATGGAGCGATCCCACAGGCGGGAGCCGGTGCGCAGCTCGATGCCCACGGTGGAACCCGCATGGCTGGTCGCGAAGACGTCGCCGCGGTCGATCACGACCTGGCCACGGATGTCGTTCAGCGCGGCGATCGGCGTCGTCGCGCCGGTGCGGATCAGGTTGTCCGACCAGACCACGCGACCGTTCTCGACGCGAAGCGCGAAGAGCTCGCCAGAGGAGAAGGGAACCACCACGGCCTCGCCCGCCACGGCGGCGCTCGACGCGCCGAGGAAGGCGGCGCTCTCCGAGATACCGACATGGTTCCACAGCACGTCGCCGTTGTCGGTCGAGAGTGCGAAAAGCTGGTTGTCCTGGGTGATGCCGAAGACGCGACCGCCGTTCACGGTCGGGCCGGAGCGGAACGGAATGCCGATCGAGCGCTTCCAGATCACCTTGCCGTCGGCCGCGTTCAGGGCGAAGACGTCGCCGTAGCCGGTGGTGGCGTAGACCTTGCCGTCGTCATAGGCGACGCCGCCGAAATAGCCGGTCGCCGAGTCCTCGTCCTCTGGCTGCAGGCTGACGCTCCAGCGCCGCTTGCCGTCGAGGCTCAGCGCATTCACATGGGCGCTGGTGTCGAGGACATAGATCGAATCGGTGGTGACCACCGGCTGGGCGACCAGGCGGGTGTCGGCGGAATCGCCGCTGCCGGCATCGGCGGTCCAGGCGACCTTGAGGTCCTGGCCCACCATCAGGTGATACATGGCATGGGCCGGATAGCCGCCGGGCTGCGGCCATTCCGGGTTGGCATAGGGCGGCGGGAGTTGGACCGCGACGCCGGCCAGCGCCGGATCGGGCTGGACGTCCGGCGACTGGTCGGCCAGCACCGAAATGCGCTCGCCCTCGACCCGCTGGGCCGGACCCGACGAGAAGGGATTGATACTGTCGAAAGTCGAACAGGCACCCAGCAGGCTGCTCAGCAGCAGGGCGGCCGCGGGGCGGCTGAAACTACGGACTGCGATCATGGACGCTGCCCCTCGGTACCGGACGGTTGATCGGACGGGTTGGCCGGAGCCGCCGCAGGAAGCGGGCCGCCCAGTGCATCAAGAACTTCCTGTGCGCGATTCTTCAACCGCGACGGTGCGGCAGCATCGTCGACGAGTTCGGCCAAAAGACGGCGAGCATCGTCGGCAGCCCCTGCCTTCAAACGGACATAGGCCCGCAATTCCTTCACCAGAGGTGCGAATCCGGCCTCGGCCCCGACCACGTCGAGCCGGCGGTCCAGTTCCTCGGGCTTGGCCGAATCGAACAGGGCCTGCACTGCGAGAACGCGCGCCAGGGCCGCCAGCGAAGGATCGCCCGCCGATTCCGCCACCTTGTCGTAGAGGGCGACGGCGCCCGGGATGTCGCCGGCATCGAAGGATGCCGCCGCCCCGTCCAGCCGGGCGAAATCGCCGTAGGCGCCGCCCGCCTGCTCGGCCAGGGCGGCGAAGGCCTTGGCCGCGTCGGCCGGCTTCTTCTCGGTCAGGAGTTGGGCCGCCGCCGCCAGGGCGTGGGCATTCTCGTTCAGCTTCGATTCGCTGTAGCTGCGCCACGCGATATAGCCGCCGATGCCGACCAGAATGGCGATGC